>ERZ772986.1374-NODE-1374-length-13913-cov-3.063357_pt1 | contig 13913 bp, 10 predicted proteins | sample MGYA00511898_ERZ772986 | MGnify/ENA primary metagenome ERZ772986 (study PRJEB29015, sample SAMEA2737934) | human oral metagenome | biome: human oral; feature: human-associated habitat; material: dental | place: China | collected 2148 ... | reverse complement strand
CCTCGACCTACGGAGCCACGGTCCGTCGCTCTGCCAACTGAGCTACACCCACCATACGGGCCCCACTGCGTAACGCGCTTGACTATCATGCCCAAACTACCCCAGGGATGCAAGGGTCAATTTGAAAAAACTTGCATGATCCGAAGGGATGGGGAGGGCGCGGGAACGACGGTCGTCGGTGTGCTTTATGCAAACCAAGGCGGCGCTCACGCCAGGCGTGGGCAAGCATTTGACAAGCACCGTCACTTTAGTCGCACGGCCTCCCTTTCCAGGTGATTTTCACCTCAAGGCACCCCAAGGCAAGCCGACAATGCCGGTGCGATCCCCCATCACGCGGACATTTGCAGGAAAGGCGGTCAGCATGTCAGCACCCGACCCAGAGACGAACAAACAGATCGGCACGGCCCCCAGACGTCGCCCAGACATGCAACGACTCGTCGCCATGGCGCTTGGGCTCTTCGTTGCGTCCATGGTCCTCCTCGCCTCTCCCCTCTTGGCCCGAGAGGCACAGGGCATGGCATTCCGCAACACGCGTGAGCAGGGGGCCGTCGGAAAGTACGACGCTCGCACCTTCGGCGTTTACCAGAATGTGGACGATTCCGGAAAATGGGGCGTGGCGTACTGCATAGACCAGCACAAGGACGGACCCCTGGCATCCGTAGGCTACGCGGCGTACGGCAAACCTGACCAGGTCCTGAGCTACCTGATGGCCCATGGCTATCCCAATGCGACGACGATATGCGGCAGGGCCTTCTCGCCGGGGGAGGCGCGGGCCGTGACCCAGATGGCGATATGGCAGTGCTGTGGCGGTGACGTCGTTTCGGAATGTGCCGACATAGACGGCTGCAGGACCACGGCCCTCCAGTTCCTGGAAGAGGCCCAGGCCTACCAGGGGCCACCCTTCTCCTGCGGAACCATATGGACCCCTGAGGACGGAAGGTACCAGGACGTGCTCCTGACCACGGAGGCCAACATGGGGTGGCTCAAGGTCGTCAAGTCCTCCGCCGACAGGGAGCTGAGCGACGGTAATCCGTGTTACGCCCTCGACAAGGCATGCTATCAGGTGTTCCGTGATGAGGCCTGCACGGATCTCGCATGCGAGCTGTGGACGGGGACCGATGGGTCCTCCGAGGAGGTCGAGCTCCCCGTAGGTCGCTACTACCTGCGCGAGAGTCACGCACCGCATGGCTATCTGCTGGACGTCACGGTACATGCAGCCTCCGTCGAGCGGATGGAGACCAGACGGGTGGAGCTGTGTGAGGAGCCCGGACGGCTGACTCATCCGTTCGAGATCGAGAAGCATGATGGGGACATCGCCATCAACCCCAGGACCGCCGAGGGCGACGCACTTCTGGAGGATGCCGAGTTCGAGGTCAGGTACTTCGCCGGCAGATACGATGACGTCGCGGGGCTTCCCTATGTCGCGACCAGGACATGGACCATACGTACGAGACGCCTGGACGACGGGCGTGTCGCCGCCGTGCTGGGAGACGAGGGCTGCAAGGTGTCCGGAGCCGACTACTTCCGCGACCCCGTGACGGGGGGCGTGGTATTTCCCCTCGGAACGTACGCGATCAGGGAGTCCAAGGCGCCACAGGGATACTCCCCCTCATCCGCAACCTGCCTTGCCTGGGTCACGACGGACGGAACGACCACGTCCCTCGAGAAGGCCGACGGCTGGGCCACAAGGACGGGTGTGGATGAGGGGGCACTGGCGTTCCTTGACACGGTGAGGCGCGGTGGGCTTGCCATAGAGAAGCTCGACGCGGAGACGAAGGCATCGCGACCCCTGGGCGCAGCGTCACTTGCTGGCGCGCGGTTCAAGCTGGAGAACGCCTCGGACGGCCCCGTCGTCGTACGGGGCACTCCCTACCCACCAGACGCGACCATAGACTGCCTGGAGCTGGTCACGGACGAGAACGGGCATGCCGAGACCGCAGCGGACGATCTTCCCTATGGCAGCTATCGCGTCACCGAGCTCTCGGCACCGGAAGGATACCTGCTGCCCGAGGGCTTTACGCAGACGATCCACGTACACGAGGAGGGCGTCCTGGTCAAGGTCCCATTCTCCGACATGGTCAAGCGTGGCGACCTCCATCTGAGGAAGAAGGTCTCCGACGGCGCAGACGCACTTGCGGGAGTTCCCTTCCGCATCACCTCGACCACCACAGGGGAGAGCCACATCGTGGTCACGGACGAGAACGGCGTCCTCGACACGAGGACGAGCCGCATCGCGCACAGCGAGATGACCAACGCGAACGATGGGGCGAAGGGCGACGACTACCGGGTCTGCGGCACGTGGTTTTCGGGTGCCGCACATGACGGGGCGGCGGTGCGCGACGACCTTGGAGCACTCCCCTACGACACGTACCGCCTCGAGGAGCTGCGCTGCAAAACGAACGAGGGCAGGGAGCTCGTCACCCTCGCCGTCACCGTCTCGAGGGACAGCTATGCGATAGACATGGGTACCGTCGATGACAAGAACCTTCCCTCCATTCGGACCTCCGTCACGACCCTCTCCACCGACGGTGGCGTCTGCGCGGCGGGCGAGACGCACGTCACGGACGTCATCGACTTCGCCTACGTCACGCCGCTCACCTCTTACAGCCTGGTGGGGACACTCGTAGACAGGACGACCGGCCAAGCTGTGCTTGACAGCGATGGAAAGCCCGTGAGCTCGCGAAAGGATTTCGTGTCCAAGTCGGAGTATGGGACGGAATCCGTTGAGTTCACGTTCGACTCAACCCTGTGTGGCGATCGCGACGTCGTGGTGTTCGAGCGGCTTCTCAAGGGAGACGTCGAAGTCGCACGTCATGATGACCCGAACGACAAGGCCCAGACGTTCCATGTCCGTCCCTCCATCCAAACGGAGGCGACTGACGCGACAGACGCCGACCACGAGATCCCCTCCTGCTCGGAGTCGGCCATCACCGACAGCGTGCATATGGAAGGCCTCTATGTGGGCGCCAGCTACTCGCTGGTGGGAACCCTCGTTGACGGCGTATCAGGTGAGGAGCTCAAGGACGAGGGTGGGCAGAGCCTGTCTCAGAGCATGACCTTTACCGCACGCTCGTCCACGGAGAGCCATGTGCTCGAGTTTCGCCTGCCGGCCCATGTCGGGGGGTCCTCGGTCGTGGTGTTCGAGCGGCTCATGCGCAACGGACGGCCCGTGGCTAACCACTGCGACGTCGGTGACCCGAGCCAGACCCTGGTACGCCCCAGCATCCACACGATCGCCACGGACAGAACGACGGGCGAGCATAGCGTCAGGGCCACCAGGGACGAGATGGTGGTCGATCACGTCAGTTATCACAACCTCGTCCCGGGAAGGGAATACCGTCTGGAAGGTCACCTCGTCGACCGAGGGGACGGCAAGGCCCTGGGAGATGCCAGAGGCGTCTTCTTCGTGCCCGAGGAGGGTGCGGGTGAGGTGATCGTTGAGCTGCCCCTTGATGCGGAGGGGCTCGAAGGCCGCGCGGTCGTCGCCTTCGAGCGCCTCTTTGACGAGTTCGGCCCCGTCGCCGCGCACGAGGACCTGGAAGACGACGATCAGGCGGTCTTCGTGGGCGACGGGCCCAGCGGAGCGCGTCGCATGCCGCAGACGGGCACGATGTCTATCGACTGGATGCGCCTGGCCCTCTGCGCCGCTGCGATCCTAGGTGGAGTCGCCCTCTGGCATCGGGGCAGAAGGTAGGGAAGGGCATGTGGTCGGACAGGCGCGTGAGTTCACGCAGACTCCTTGCGTCCATCCTCGTCGGGGCGGGCCTGGCAATCTCCTTGCCCCAACTCGTCCGAGCCATCGATGACCTCGGGCACCAGAGACGCTATGAAACGCTCGCCGACCGCGTCTCGGGCGCCCGGGGCGACCCAGGTGCGGACGGTGGGGGCGATAGGGACGAGCTGCCCGGAAACGCCGTCGCCTGGCTAAGCCTCAGCGGAACCCCAATCGACTACCCCGTCGCACGGGAGCCCGCTGACGATCCGGGCTACTTCCTCACTCATGACTTGTGGGGTGAGGAGAGCGGGATTGGCTGCCCCTATATGGAGTTCGACAGATCGACCGAAGACGCGGGCATCCTCGTCTTTGGGCATCACTGCTCGGGAACGACGCTCATGTTCTCCCCCATTGCCCACGCCGGGGAGGAGCGAGCGTTCGCCGGCCTGTGTGACGAGCGCCTCCGTTGGAAGACCCGGGGCTCGAGGGGCAAGCTGCTCGTGCCCCTCTGTGCCCTCACGGTAGACGGCGAAGGTAGCGGCAAGGTTGTCGGCTGCTCCCCGCCAAAGGACACGGGGGAGCTTCAGGCATGGCTCATCCGACTTGCCCGTGACGCGGGAGCCCGTCGGACGGACTGGGAGGAGCTCATCGGGCGCACGCGATGTGCCGTATCGCTCGTCACCTGCAGCTCTGACGTACCCGGACGGCGCGAAAGGACTATCTTCGTCTGCTGCTGGACAGGAGAAACAGAGTCGTAACTGCACGGCGCTTGAACGCCTCGTGGGCGCGGTCTATGCTTACTCCATCACGCTAAAGTGCATGCATCGCTCTAAGGAGGGGCATCATGATCGAAGCACGTACGCTGGGACGCAGGCAGTTCATCGAGGTATCCGCTGCCATCCTCTCGACACCCATTCTGCTTGCAACGGCAGGCTGCGGCGCGGCCCCCGCACCCGTCGGCACGAAGGAAGGCGGCCCCTCATCCTTCGACGGCAACTTCGTCGTCGGTTTTGACCAGGACTTCCCACCCTATGGATATGTCGGTGACGACGGACGCTACACCGGCTTCGACCTCGAGCTCGCTCAGGCGGTCTGCGAGAAGGAGGGCTGGACGTACACTCCCAGCCCCATATCTTGGGACGCAAAGGACGGTCTTCTGAACAGCGGGCAGATCACCTGCATCTGGAACGGCTTCACCATCGAGGGTCGCGAGGGCGACTACGCGTTCACCAGCCCCTACATGGAGAACCGCCAGGTCGTGGTCGTGCGCTCCGACTCCGGCATCTCAGGCTTCGCCGGTCTCGCGGGCAAGAACGTGGTCGTGCAGGCGGACTCCGCAGCCTACGACCTCCTGAGCACCGACGGGACGCAGGCCGAGCTTGGTGCCTCGTTCTCCCAGCTTCAGACCATCGGCGAGTACAACACCGCCTTCATGATGCTCGAGAGCGGATCGGTGGATGCCGTGGCCGTCGACTATCCCGTCGCGGTGTACAACATAGGTGACAAGACCGCGACCTTTGCGATCCTCGACGAGGCGCTCAGCTCGGAGCACTTTGGCGTGGGATTTGCCGACACCGACCTTGGCAGGGAACTTGCCAAGAAGGTAGAGGGCGACCTCCAGGCGCTTGACTCTGAGGGCAGGGTCAGGGAGCTCTGCGAGAAGTACGTCGACCAGGGCGTCTCCTACGATCTCTGGGTGCTTCCCAAAGCGCGGTAGCCTCACAACGGAAACGCATCCCAGACATACGTCAGGCGAGAACAAGGCGGTATCACGTGGAACTGTCCACCATGTTCGGCATGCTCGTGCAGGGCTATGTCGTGTCCCTCCAGATATTCCTTCTCACCCTCCTGGGGGCTGTCCCCCTGGGGGTCATCGTGGCGTTGGGTCGCCTGTCGAAGTTCAGGCCGCTCTCGTTCCTCACGGGGCTCTACATCTCTCTCATGCGCGGAACGCCGCTGATGCTCCAGATGTTTGCGGTCTTCTTCATCCCCTACTACGTCTTTGGGCAGCAAACGGGCCCCAGCTACATGTTCGTGGCCGTCATGATCGCCTTCATCGTCAACTACGCGGCATACTTTGCCGAGATCTATCGCTCGGGCATCCAGAGCATGCCGCAGGGACAGTACGAGGCTGCGCAGGTCCTGGGCTACTCGAGGTCCCAGACCTTCTTCGGGATCATCCTGCCACAGGTCTTCAAGCGCATACTGCCAGCCATGGGTAACGAGGTCGTCACGTTGGTCAAGGACACGTCCCTCGCCTTCTCCATCGGCATCGCCGAGATGTTCACCACCAGCAGGGCACTCGTGGCGTCCCAGCGCAACATGGTCCCCTTCGCCCTGGCCGCCCTCATCTACTGGGTCACCTGCCTGCTCATCGAGTTCGCGCTCAGACGCGCCGAGAAGGGGTTGGACTACTACCATGACTAGGACCGCGATGCAAGCCATCCCCCGTCCGGACGTGAGCTTTGCGTCCGCGATGGGCCTTCCCGCCGTCTACCTGCGTGGCGCACGCAAGTCCTTTGATGGCAGGGAGGTGCTGAAGGGCGTCAGCCTCACCATACGGAAAGGTGAGGTCCTCGCGCTCATCGGCCCCTCCGGTGCCGGCAAGTCCACGCTGTTGCGCGGCCTGACGCTCCTCGACACTTATGACGCAGGGGAGCTTGCCTATGGCAGCGTCCGCGTCTGCACCACAGCCGAAGGCACGGGCGCTGAGTACGACCGCACGGCGATGCGAGAGGCGCGCATGCGCTTTGGCATCGTCTTTCAGAGCTACAACCTCTTCCCGCATCGTAGTGTCCTACAAAACGTCATGGACGCCCCGATCGTGGTCCAGAGGAGGGACCGTGGCGAGGTCGAGGACCAGGCCCGCCGGCTGCTCGAGCGCCTAGGGCTCAACGAGCATGCCGAGAAGGTCCCCTGCCAGCTCTCGGGCGGGCAGCAACAGCGCGTCGCCATCGCCCGCGCCCTCTGCATGAGGCCCCAGGTCATCTACTTCGACGAGGCAACGTCCGCCCTCGACCCCAGGCTGACGGCCGACATGCACCTCCTCATCCGCGAACTCGCCGCCGAAGGCATGGCCGTAGGCATCGTCACGCACGAGATGGGCTTCGCGCGCGAGGTGTCCGACCGTGTCGCCTTCCTCTTTGACGGCCAGATCGTCGAGGAAGGCGACGCCGCGCAGGTCCTCGGAAGCCCAACTGACGAACGCACGAGGAGCTTCCTCGCGGATGCGGAGGACTAGCAGCATGGGGTGCCTGCACGGGAGCGCCGGACGAAGGGGCACCAGGCACCACGCCTTTCGCCCCTCCCGTCGCCACAGGCGCGCTGAACACTCGGCAGGGTAACGTCGAGTCGAGTAAGGTCGACTACGACACGGCTATGGTCGTGCCGCCGACCGTGACCGAGGCCAAATCAGCCGGGTCGATGATCTGGGTGAGGAAGATGTTCTTCTCCACCGATGCCGAGTCAGAACGAGAGGAGTCGAGAGCGCCGCCTCCCATGTCCTTCACCTGGTAGGTAGTGCCATCCTTCATGGTCAGGACTATGGTCCCCAGATCGAGCAGCTGGGACTCGCGCTGCGCCATCGCGTCAGACTCTCGTCCGTCTGGCTCGTCGTCGGGAAGGCTGGCGGGCTCGGCAACGTCATAGTCGAGGGAGACCGCGATCGGTGAGATGGAGAGCCGGCGCACCGTCGCCCTCGCCCCATTGAGATCGAAGTCCTGGCCTGTGGGCAAGACCTGGGAGACGGGCTCGTAGTCCATCTTGAACTTGAGGCTCCAGCTGCCACTGGCCAGGCTGGTCAGGTCTCCCGTCTCGCCGTCAAAGACACAGAGGCCAGAGAACTCCGCACGGAGCGTCCTGCCCTCAGGAGAGTCGGACCCTCCTGACAGCGACATCTGCTGCACGTACTGAATCGCGTTGTCGGAGGGGTCGGCGTCGTAGAAGTAGCTGCTCCCGTATGCTCCCGTGATGCCGGAGACGTGCGAGTCGCCGTCCCTGAACATGAGGGGAAGGTAGCCGTAGCCGTTGGCCTCGAAGTCGCCGAACGAGCCTCCGTCATCCCTGCGGATGCTGTAGACCACGGCGTAGTTGTTGCCGTCACAGATGACCGCGTCCGCGCTCATGGTCACGCCATCCGAGCTCGCCACGGCATTGAGCGGCCTGCCGACCTTGTTCACGACCTCGGTCTGGGCAGGCGCCCCCCCGAAGACGTCGTCCAGGAGGTCACTCACGCCCACGAGGCCGCCGCTCGCATACGCGACGCCAAACCCACAGGTCACGCAAAGCGCGGCCGCAACGGCTGCGGCAACGAGGCGCATGCGGTGGCCGCGGCGAAGCGGGACCGCGGAAGGCGCCTGATCGGAGGGGGCGTCACGAGTCGCGCTTGCGAGACGCTCCACCATCCTCGCCTTGTCCTCTTCGGAGAACGACAGGTCGTGCATCTGCTTCCTGTAGTCGTCCATGATGTCAGTCATCGCTGTCTCCAATCCTCTCGCGGAGCATGTCGCGGGCTCTGCTCAGGCGCTTGGTTGCCGCGGCCTCGCCAACGTTGACGAGACGGGCGACGTCCCTGATGGGGTAGCCCTCGAAGTAATGCAGGTACACGACCTCCCGATAGGCCTCGGGAAGCGACATGACGGCATCGAGCACCGTCTGACGCTCATGGGCGCCGTCATCGGGAGCGGGCGACTCGGCGACGTCGTCGAGGCACAGGACCCTTTTGTCCGCTCTCCTCAGCAGGTCCTTGCAGGCGTTCGCCGTGACGCGTATGACCCACGCCCGCTCATGCCCCTCGCTCTCGAACTGCGGCCTTCTCGTGAGCATCTTTAGGAACACCGTCTGGCAGACGTCCTGCGCATCGTACGTGGAGTGCAGGTAGGTGTAGCTCAGGCGCAGGATGAGGTCGGAGTAGGTGCGCACGAACCTCTCCGCCTCCCTGCGCTGGTCGCCTCCATCCCCTCCCCGTCCATCCACTTCCTTCTTGGGCATGTCCCCCTCCTGTCTGGCTCCCCGTCGCGACCGTGATGGATCCATCTGCCTACAACACGATTCTGCACCCCAAAACCTGACAGCAGAAGGCCCCCGGGGACCGTCAGTTCCCCGGGGGCCTCGCGTGGCGAGGCGTCGAAGGGGCGCGATGCGCCCACGTGATGGGAGCAGGCGCCTAGACCAGATGCTCCACGATCTGGACGGCATTGGTGGCGGCGCCCTTGCGAATCTGGTCCCCGCAGCAGAAGAACGTGAGCGCGTTGGCGCCATCGGGTGCAGAGAGGTCACGGCGGATGCGCCCGACGAGGACCAGGTCCTGGTCCGAGGCGTCCAACGGCATGGGATAGCGCAGCTGCGCCGGGTCGTCGACGAGCTTGACGCCCGGAGCCGCCGAGAGGATCTCGCGCGCCTCATCAGGCGTGATGGGGCGATCGAACTCACAAGTGATGGACTCGGAGTGCGAGCGCATGATGGGGACTCGCACGCAGGTACAGTTGAAGCGCAGCTCGGGGAGGTGCATGATCTTGCGGCCTTCGTTTTGCATCTTGAGCTCCTCGGACGTGTAGTCGTTGTCCGCGAAGCCACCGATCTGCGGAATGAGGTTGAAGGCCAGCTGGTACGCGAACGGAGCCGTCTCCGTTATCCCCTCGCCCCGCATAATGCAGGCGGACTCGCGCTCGAGCTCCTTGAGGCCGCCCATGCCGGCGCCAGAGGCCGCCTGGTAGGTGGAGACGATCATGCGCCTGAGCCCAGCCACGCGATGCAGCGGCCAGGTGGGCACCAGGCCGATGGTCGTGGCGCAGTTGGGGTTGGAGATGATGCCCCTCGGGTGGTCCTGGATATCCTCCGCGTTGATCTCGGGGATGACCAGGGGTACGTCCTCGTCCAGTCGGAAGGCGTGGCTGTTGTCGACGCAGACCGCACCTCGGCGCGCGGCCTCGGGCAGCAGCTCCCGTGCCTGGGCGTCCCCGGCGGCACCGAGCACAATGTCCACGCCGTCGAAGGTCTCGGGCCGGGCCTCCCGGACGGGCAGCTCCTCGCCCCCGAACACCACGCTCCTGCCCTGCGAGCGCGCGCTGGCCAGGGGCACGAGCCGCTTCACGGGAAATGACCGCTCCTCAAGGCACTGGAGCATCTGTGTGCCGACGACGCCTGTCGCACCGAGAACCGCCACAACCTTGTCTGCCATGCTCTTCCCCTCTGTCGCACGAGACGGAGCCGTCACGCGGCACGTCACCGTCAGCTCCTGTGACCAGCCCCTAACCCTAGCCCCTGTCCGCCTCGGACAGGATGGCCATCTCGTTCTCCACGAAGCGATCGTAGATGACGTTGATGGCACGCTCGAAGTCGTCGTTGTCGACGCCCATGATGATCGAGATCTCCTGGGAGCTCTGCGTGATCATGCGGATGTTGATGCCCTCCTCGCCCAGGGCGCCGAAGACGCGGCCCGAGGTGCCGGCGCGGCGGCTCATGTTGCGGCCGACGACCGAGATGAGGGCGAGCTTGTCGACGACGTTGATGCTGTCGGGCTTGAGGTCGCGCTGTATGTCGTTAACGATCGAGTAGACGCTGTCCTTGACGTCTGACGCGCTCACGACGACGCCGAAGGAGTCGACGCCCGTGGGGATGTGCTCGACCGAAACTCCGTAGCGCTCGAAGATCCCGAGCGCACGGCGGATGTAGCCGACCTCGCCGGACATGTGCGCGCGCTGGACGTGGATGGCCGTGAAGTCCTTCCTGCCCGCGATGCCGGTGATGAGGTGTTCGCTCACCCCGTCCTCGGCGGTCTCGCGTATGATGGTGCCGCGCTTCTCCGGCAGGTTGGTGTTCTTGATCTGGATGGGAATGCCGACCTCGCGCACGGGGAAGATGGCCTCCTCCTGCAGGACGGACGCGCCCATGTAGGAGAGCTCGCGCATCTCGTCGAAGGTGATGCGGTGGATGGTGCGGGGGCCCTCCACGATGCGGGGGTCGGCGGAGAGGAAGCCCGATACGTCCGTCCAGTTCTCGTAGAGGTTTGCGTCGAGGCAACGTGCGAGGATGGCCCCCGTGATGTCACCGCCACCACGTTCGAAGAGGTTGATGGTGCCGTCGACGGTCGCCCCGTAGATGCCTGGCAGGACGAAGCCACCCAGGCGCTGGGCCGCATCGCGCAGCGCGGTCTGCGTGCGCTCCATGTCAATCGTGCCGTCATGGTGGAAGACGACGACGTCGGCGGCGTCGAGGAAGGGCTTGCCCAGGTACTCCGCCATCAGCTTGGCCGTGAACCACTCGCCACGACTGACGATGTACTCGGGAGAGAGGCTCGCGACGAGCGCGGAGAACTCCTCGAACTTCTCGGAGATGGGGTATTTGAGGCCCAGCTCGCCCGCGAGCGCGACGAAGCGCCCCTCGATGTCCCTGAGCAGGGAGCTGCAGTCGACGTGGTACTGGATGTGCGCATTCACCAGCAGCAGCAGGTCGGTGAGCTTGTTGTCCGTCGGGAAGCGCCTGCCCGAGGCGGACACGACCACGAACCTGCGCTCGGGATCGGACCTGACTATGTCCCTCACCTTGCGAAACTGCCCTGCGTCGGCCACGGACGAGCCGCCGAACTTTGCGACCTTGATCATCTTGGGCTAGCCCTCCTGGGGAAACGCAGCCATGAAGCTGGCCGCATCGGTCTCGAGGGCCTCTCCGAGGAGCGTGCGCGCACGCTGCGCGGAGATGTCCCGCACGAGCACGGCCCCCTCGTCGAAGGGCTCGGAGGCCGCGACGCTCGCCGTGGTCATGAAGAGGTAGTCCGAGCTCAGGAGCGCGGGGTCGTAGGCGAGGTCCCGCGAGAAGTCATAGCTGGGGCGTATGTCCTGCATGTAGTCGAGGACGTCCTGGACGATGGCGTTGCCCGTGGGCAGCATGCCGGCCCCCTGCCCATAGAACTTGAGTGGCCCCACGGTGGTGCCCTCGAGGGTGACCAGGTTGAAGTTGGCCGGGACGTTGGCCTCGAGGGAAGACTTCGGGAGCGCGACGGGCTCCACGGCCACGGCGTAGCGCCCATCGGCCTGCGCGCCGCGTCCCAGCAGCTTGGCCGTACGCCCATGACGGGACAGGAGGTCGAGGTCCGCCTTGGTGAGCGTGCGGATGCCCGTGACGGGGAACTCCCTGGCACAGTCGACGTCGAAGGCGACGCACGCGGCGATGAGCGTCTTGTTGCGCACGTCGATGCCGTCTATGTCGGCGGAGGGGTCGCGCTCGGCATAGCCAAGCTCCTGGGCCCGTCCGAGGATGACGTCAAAGTCCGCCCCCTCGCGCAGCATGGCGTCGACGATGAAGTTGGTCGTGCCGTTCATGATGCCCGAGAAGGACGTGACGTCATCGATGCGACGGGCCTTCTGGATGCTCGCGATCCAGGGAATGCCGCCCGCGCAGGTCGCCTCGATGAAGAGGGCGGCACCCGAGGTGCGCGCCTGCCGCGCGAACTCGCCGAAATGCTCCGCAACGACGGCCTTGTTGGAGGTCACGACGCTCTTGCCGGCGGCAAGTGCGGCCGAGATGAACGTATGTGCCGGCTCCAGGCCACCCATGCACTCGACGACGAGCTCGATCTCGGGATCGCCGACGATGTCATCGTAGCTTGCCGTCATGCGAGGATCGCTCAGACGGTCAGGCAGCTCGAGGATGCGGGTGACGTCCACGCCCTCGACGCGCTCGGTGATGATCTCGTCCACCCCGCGCCCGACGGTTCCATGGCCAAGCAGTGCGATGTTCATGGCGTTCCAATCTTTCCGTTGTGTGTCGTAGGTGCAGGCCGATAGGCTCCGACGTTATGATACTGGCAGACAGGCGACCCAAGGGCCAGGCCAAGGAGTGCATTCCGTGGACACTTTCTATCACAGCACGCGCAATGGCGACGATTCCGTAACAAGCAAGCAAGCTATCCTGGCGGGCATCGCCCCTGACGGAGGGCTCTTCGTGTCCGACGGGCTGGGGGCCGAGAAGATCGATCTCGCCCTGGTCGTGGGACAGGACTATCATGCGACCGCGCGCCTCGTCCTGGGAACGCTCCTGGGCGACTTCAGCGAGGGCGAGGTGGGGGCCTGCGTCGCGGGTGCATACGCCGACAACTTCGACAGCGCGGCGGTGACGCCGCTCTCCCCCCTCGGCGATGACTGGCTGCTCGAGCTTCACCATGGGCCAACCTGCGCCTTCAAGGACATCGCCCTGCAGATGCTGCCGCGTCTCATGTCCGTCGCACGTGAGGGTGACGGACGTGACGTCATGATCGTCACGGCCACCTCGGGAGACACCGGCAAGGCCGCCCTGGCGGGCTTCGCGGGCGTCGAGGGCACGGGCGTCACCGTCTTCTACCCGGAGGGCAAGGTCTCGGACATACAGCGCCTCCAGATGGTCACCCAGCAAGGGGGGAACGTCGCCGTCTGCGCCATCCGCGGCAACTTCGATGACAGCCAGACCGAGGTCAAGCGCATCTTCTCGGATGCGAGCCTCGCAGGGCGCCTGGCCGCCGGGGGCACCGTCCTCTCCAGCGCCAACTCCATCAACGTCGGTCGTCTTGTCCCACAGGTCACCTACTACTTCGACGCCTACGCGCAGCTCGTGCGTCGCGGTGCCGTCCGCCAGGGTGACGCCGTGGACTTCTACGTCCCCACCGGCAACTTTGGCGACGTCCTCGCCGGCTACTACGCCAGGCGCCTGGGACTGCCCGTCGGGCGGCTCGTCGTCGCCTCCAACACCAACAAGGTCCTCACCGACTTCATCGAGACCGGCACCTACGACCGGCGGCGCGACTTCGTGAAGACCATCTCCCCCTCCATGGACATCCTCGTCTCGTCCAACCTCGAGCGCCTGCTCTACTACCTGTCGGACGGGGACTGCAAGCGCGTCCGCTCCCACATGTCAGACCTGGCCGAGAGGGGCGTCTACTCCATCGACGCAGACATGCACGCACGCCTGCGGGAGACCTTTGGCTGCGGCTTCGCGACCGACGAGGAGACCAAGGGGACGATTCGCTCCAGTTGGGAGGGTGGGCACGTCCTTCTCGACCCGCATACCGCAGTCGCCAAGACCGTCCTCGACCGCACGCCCCACGAGGGCAGGCAGCGCGTCTGTCTCTCCACGGCAAGCCCCTACAAGTTCTCTGCTGACGTACTTGCCGCGCTGGGCGGCAAGACCGCAGGCCTTGATGGCTTTGCCTGCATGGACGGGCTCGAGC
>ERZ772986.1367-NODE-1367-length-13947-cov-3.833357_pt1 | contig 13947 bp, 7 predicted proteins | sample MGYA00511898_ERZ772986 | MGnify/ENA primary metagenome ERZ772986 (study PRJEB29015, sample SAMEA2737934) | human oral metagenome | biome: human oral; feature: human-associated habitat; material: dental | place: China | collected 2148 ... | reverse complement strand
TTAAGGAGTTAAGGAGTTAAGGAGTTAAGCCAAATGTTTAGGCAGCGTTAGGCTAATAGGATAGGTCAGACCAGTCGGACCAGTCTGACTTGTCTGACTTGTCCGACTTGTCCGACTTGTCCGAAAGCTAGAATGAACTAGAAATCCAGAAACCGCTAGACAACCTTAAAGGGCGTTAGCCATCTTTTCATCTTTAACGCGCAAAAGCCATATCTACGCCGTTATCGCGGCAAGATATGGCTTTCGCTTATGGTGTAACTAATGCTGTATTAATAGGAGCCTAAGAAAGTGCGGCAAGGCACTTTGCCTTGCCACACTTTAAGGCAGCCTGCGCTGCAAAGCAAAGCTAGAAGGCGTAACCTATGCCAACCATCAGCGCATCTACGCCGTAATCGGCGAAGGCATGGTGGTAGGCCACGTTGAGTTTGAAACCCGATAACTCGCCACCAGCACCGAAAGTAAGGGCATTAGAACCCTTGTCGGCATACTGATAGCCCACCCTTGCAGAGAGCATGCGGTTGTAAGTGTACTCCAAACCACCGGAAAGCAAGGTTTCGCTAGCATCTTTCGGGGTGAAATAACGACACGTAAGGGCGTAGGTAAGGGCGTGTTGCGGGGCGAAATTTACGGCCCAGTCGCCACCTACTGCCACCGAAGTGGGCAAACTTTGGGGTATGCCCGTATCGTTAAACTTCACCGACTTGCCGAAATCCAACAGTCGTGCACCAACAGTTAGCGTGGTAGGGATGGAAGGACAGATGTTGAAACCCTTTTGATAGGCTGCTCCAACCGAGAAAGCATAAGCATTGGCACTGGTAGCGGCATGACTTCGGGCATAGGTTGCAGTGGCATATACGGCCACTTCGGGCGTTACGGCGAACGAATAACCCAAGTCGAGGGCCATATCGTAGGGCGAAACCTTATCCGGTTCGCCCGCAGCACCCACCGAGGGAACCGTTAGTCCGCCAAGGTAACGCACGCCTGCCATCAACGCCGAACGATTGGCAAAGCGATAGCCCGTGGCAAAGTTGTATTGCATCAGTCGGCCCTCGTCGGTTTTGGGCTGTGCCTCGGCAGATACGTCGGCCACAAAACGTTTTTCGCCAAAGGTAAGAGCGGCGGGGTTAGTGTAAATGTGCATTTGGTTGGCATTGCCAAGCAAAGTGCCACCCATTGCTGCGGTGCGCGCATCGGGCGTAGCTTCTAGCACAGGTAGTATGCGGCTTTGCGCCGTGGCCTCCATTGCAAGGCTTGCGCCGAACGCGAGGAATGCCATTGATATCTTATTCATAGCGTGCTGTTTATTTCTTGATGAAGGTGTGTTTGCTTGTTATGCGCTCGGTTTTGAGCAGCAGATAATAGGTGCCTGGGGCCAATCGGTCGATGCCCAAGGTTACTTCGTGCGTGCGACTGTCGGGCGTTAAGGTTTCGTCGATAAGCTTTTGGCCACGCAAAGAGGTAACGATAACCTGCACCTTACCCACCCCACTGCGCATAAGTGCCTTGATGTAGCTGTGCGCCGGTATAGGATAGATGGTGTGCACGTCGGGGGCGTTCTTGTCGGTAACACGCACTTGGATGGTTGTTGTGGTGCGTTTGCCGCCGTCGATGGCCGTGAGGGTTATCGTGGCCGTACCTTTTTGTCCAGGGGTTAGCGTTAGTTGCGTTCCCGTTACCGAGGCTTTTACCACCGCATCGTTGCTAGATGTGGCCGAGAATTGCATCTCGCCACCGCTCATGGCCGTGAAAGCGTTGGCCAAATCGATTTGTGCGGCCTCGCCCTGCTCGAACAGCGACACGTCGCCGAGCGTGTTGTTGGGCGTGGGAGCCGTGTGCGAAACCACCTTATAGGCGAATTTCTGCACCGTCTTGCCGCCAAGTTGGTCGGTAAGGGTCACTTCAAATCCGTACGAACCTACCGAACCTACCTTTATAAAGAGGTCTAAGGCGTTGCCTACACGTTTAATTTCAACGCCGCTGGGCAGCGCGGTGGTGGTGTAGGTCCAGGTGTGGCCGTCTTCATCGGTTACAGGTAGCACCTTATGGAAGTAAGGTTGCGTGTCGAGTAGTCGCAACGTGTCGGTCATTGCGCCGCCAAGTACGGGCGCATGGTTAAGGCGCGTTTTGAAACTAGCCGTTGCATCGGCCGAAGTATTGTTGAAACGGTCGCGCGCCGACATCTTTACCACATAGTCTACATCGGTATCTAGCCCCGTAAACTCTTGCTCCAGCTCGGTGCCAACAGGCTTATCGTACGAATAACGAGTAAGGCTTTGCACGGGTTTGCTCATGTCGGCCTTCTTATATAGGCGTATGTCGTAGGCAAATGCCGTGTGTTGTGGGTTCAGTGCATCGGCATCTGCGGTTACTTTCCATGTTATGCGGGCATCATAATAGCCGCGAGTGGCATCCGTTGAATAGTCGGTAATGGTTACTTCTGGTGCGTCGGGTTTCTGCGTTTCGGGGTCGGCAAGGGCGAAATCGGCATCAATAAAGCCCACACCCATCTTGCCTGCAAGGTTGGCATCGGTCTTTACGGCATAGGGACTAGTGGCCTTTACAGCTCCTAGCAAGCGGCGGCGAAGGTCCTCGTTGGTGAAGTTGGGGTTGGTTTTACCAAACTTCGACACAATCAGTGCGGCAATACCCGATACGTGGGGCGCTGCCATAGAGGTGCCTTGGGCGTATGCGTAGTTGTTGTCGTTGGGCAAAGTAAAGTCGGTATTGGGCGTGCCGCCAGTGCTCATTTGGGCAAAAGCCTTGGGCACGGTGCTTAGTACGCCCCTCATTACCTCGCCCGTTTCGGTGGTTCCACCTGGTGCAAGGATGTCTACCCACGGCCCTTTGTTCATATAGTCGGTAGGAATACCCATGCTGTTGGTTGCGCCCACGGCCACCACGCGCGGATAAGAGGCGGGTATCATGTCGATGTCGTATTGCGAATCGTTACCCGATGCAAAGACAACAAGACCACCTTTCATGTAAGAACCGGGCTTTTTGTTGCCCTGCGGGTCGCATCCGGCATAGTCGGTAAAATAGTTGATGCCGTCTTTCAGCAAGTCGAACTGCGCTTTGAAGATACTTTGGAAGTTCTCGTTGTTGAGGTATTTGCTTCGGTCGAAGGCGTAACCCCACGAGCAGTTGCATACGGATGCACCGTTTTCGGCAGCAAATTCGAAGGCCTTAACGATGTAAGCAGTAGATGCAGTCTCTTTGGTTCCATCGCGGCCGTATATTTCGCAGCTCATCAGTCGCACGCCCGAGTCGTCGCTGCCGTTGCCACCGGCCACGCCACTAACGCCAAGGCCGTTGTTGTTTCGTGCGGCAATAGTTCCTGCCACGTGCGTTCCGTGTCCGCCGGCCACGATAACGTTGGGGTCGCCCTTACCGCTTTCGGCTGCATAGAAGTTACGTCCGTGTATCTTCTGGCCCGTATTCTTGTCGACACCTTGCCATGCAGAGGCTGCCAAGTCTTCGTGTTCGAAGTCGACACCCGAGTCCATCACGGCCACCACCACGTTGGGGCTGCCCGTTTCTTTCTGCCAAGCAGGGAACAGGTTTACGTCTGCCCCTTCTTTAAACAGGCCATACGAACCGATGGTTGTGGTGTAATGCCACTGGTATCGTAAGTAAGGGTCGCTAAAATTAAGTGGACCTGTGCCATCGTTTGCAGGTCTTAGCTTGTTAGAGGGGATGGGCGCACGCGATGCTGCGGTGTACTTCACCTTGCTGGGCGCAATCTGCACGTTGCCGTGAGCCTTCTCGATGGCTGGGTCGCGGCGTAGTTCGTTGATAACTTCTTCAACGTTCTTTGTGCTGTCGAATTTCACAACAAACCATCGGTCGAGCCCCCTTGCACGTTTCAATGCGGCATATTCGTTGTTCATGTCGAACACCTGTTCCACCTTTACGTCGGTGTTGTCGAACACCTTTGCACGCGTTACGCTCTGCGTTGCAGCACGGGTGCTGGGGTTTACGCCAGGTTTCAGTTTAATGAAAGCCATGCCAGGTTGCCAAGGAAAGGCCTCGTCGGCGGCGGTTTGGGCAGCGTTAGGGTTGTTTTGCGAGGTGAGCAAGTCGTCGCTACAAGCCGAAAACACGCCTAAGGTCAACGTGATACAAGCCGCCAATGTATATATTTTTCTGAACTTTTTCATTGGATGAGTGTCTATAAGTTGAGAGTTTTCTTGATTAGGTCTACATAATGCTTACTCTTATAGTAAGTAATGACCGTACGCGTTTGCTGCGGACGCATGTCGATGAGGTCGGCCTCGCCGCGGAAGTAGGTAACAAAGCCGCTGTTGTCGCCACGGAAGTAGCTGTAACCCTTCTCTTCGATGGCGTTCCTTGTGCTGGTTGGCAAGGTATAGGTGTACCATTCGTACACTCCAGGAGTGCCTTCCACCTCACGATTATACAGCACTTCGCCGCCCATGTAGAACACTTGGCACGAACCAACGGTGCCACTGAGCTCTGCATCGGCCACCAAACCTGCATCAATGTCTTCGGGCGTAACGCCCCGCCAGTTGAAGAAGTAAATCACATTGGCCAACGAACCGGCATCGTGACTGGCATTTTCGGGCACGAAGAGTAGGCGCGAGTACTTGCAACTGGGGTCTTCTGTGGTGGTTGTTATCTTTTCGCTGTTGAATTGGTTGTCGAAATCGGGTTTCATTCCGCGTTTCTTTTCAAACTCAATCACCTCTTGCAACTTGAACGACTTGTTGTGCATGCGCTCGGAAATGAATACGGGGAAACAGGTGGCCTTGCCGTTGCTGCCCACTTTCAGTTCGTTGGAACTCACCACATACTTCATGCAAGGACTCTTATATATGCCGCCAAACATCTTGAAGTTGTTGGGGTCGTTGTAGACGTGTACCAGTCGTGTTTGGTTTTCTTCTTCACAGTAGTATTGCGCTTCGGTTGCATTACGCTGTTTGTTACCGTCTTTAAAGTTCTGTTGTTTCAACCACGGGTCGTACGATTCTTTTTGGAATTCCTTCCCTTTGGGTGCTTTCAACCAAGCAGTCACAATGAGTTTGCTGTAATAGTTGGGCATGTAGAAGATGCGGGGCGATTGTTCGCCGGGCGAACGGAACGCATAATAAATCTTGTCTACGTCTTCTTTGAAGGGCAAGAGCGAGTCTATCTCGAACGCTTTGTCGCGACTGTTGTTCCTTTCGCCTTCAAGTTCGGTGACACGAGCCAAGTTAAAGTTGTCCAAATCCCACACGGGCAGCTGGAACTGCACGTATCCGTTTTGCGTTACGCTGAGCAAGAAGTGCTTGTTTCCGTTAGATAAGAACAGCTTTTCAGTTCTACTGCTCTGCGCCCAAGGGCTGTTGCGATCGATGGCGGTGAGGGTTAGCCTCAACTTGCGTTGCTTTTGGTCGACGTCGAACGTGAGCCATTTGTTGTTTTCCTTGTCAACTTGCTCCACACGCCAATTATCCGAGTTGGAAATAACGTTCAGTTCTACGGCCGTATGCGCCTCATGGTTGAAGATGGCCGTACCATTGCTGCCGTCTACAGCAATGAAAGGTGCCGTGCCGAACTGCGTAACCGTTACCGTTTGCTTACCGCTGGGCGTGGCCAGAACCACTTCGGCTTGGCGTTCGTCGGCTCCTTCGTTGGCCGTAGCCGTCAGTTCGAGTGCTTGTCCCACCTTTTTCGCGGTGAGCCAAGCATCGTAAGCCCCTTTTTCCACTTGCCATTCGTCGCCAAGCGTTGCAAAGCTTACCGTTTTTGTTTCGCCCTCTTGTTTAAGAGTGAGCGTCTGCGCCTCGCCTTGAACGACGTCTTCCGTTCCGCCCAAGGTAAGATCCTTCTGGCATGCGCTAGCCAACGATGCCACGATGAGCAAAGCCCATATCTTTATATTCTTATACATAGCGTATTTGTTTTTTGTTAGCGTAAGTGTCATTGTTTATCCCAACCAGGGTTTTGCTTAACGTTCGGGTTTATCTGCACTTCGTTGTCGGGGAACGGCCACACAAACATCTTGTTGCCTGTTTGTATGTCTACCTGATAACCACCTGCGTAGAACGATGCAGGCACTTGATAATACCCCTTGGCACCTTGTATCGTACGTTTGCGAACACCCAGCTTCCAACGGCGCAAATCCCAAAGGCGGAACCCTTCGTAAGCCAGTTCGCGTGCGCGTTCGTTCTTTATTTCTTGGAACAAATCGTCGCCCGTTGCGCTAGTGGCAGGCAGTCCACGCGACTCGCGAAGGGTGTTAAGATAGCTTTGGGCATCGGCCGTGTTACCCAGTTTGTAGGCTGCCTCGGCCACAATAAGGTATTGTTCGGCGATGCGGAAAGGCTTAGGTGCCTGATTTCCGTTGGGCACATAGCCGCCCCAATGGGTGCTAGTGAGCGTGGCGTAATTGGGGTTGCCCTTAAACTTAGACACAACGTAAAGCTGTGTAGACACATTCACGTCGTTCACCGTGGTATTTACAAACTCGAAGTGGATATGTGCGCGGTGGTCGTTTCCGTTGGAAAAGAGGTCGTTAATCACTTCACGTGTTGGCACGTAGGGCGGTTTGTTATAGTCGCCCACTTTGCTTGGCTGCTTGGCCTCGTCCCAATGAGTAGTCGTAGAAAGGTCGGCGCCATAGAGCGAAGTAACCGTAGGCACTTCGTTTTCTTTGGCCACGTAGGGTTGCCAAATCTGTTCGGTACCCTTATCGTAGAACCACATCTGCGCGAAGGCGTCTTCCGTGGGCGTTACTTTTCCTTCGCTGTTAAGCCTTGCTGTGTAGGGAGCGATAAGCGGATAGGTGTTTTTGTCTACCAATTGTTTGGCCTCTTGGTACGCTTTGTCCATGTCGCCCATGTATAGGTACACGCGTGCACGAAGTGCTCGCACGGCATCGGCGTTTATTTCGGTGTTTCCTGGGCTGGTAGGAACGTCGGCCAACAGCGTTTCGGCCTCGTTCAAGTCGTCCAACACCTGCTTATAGGTCTGCGCGTTGGTGGCTCGTGCGGGCTTGTTTAACGAACCTGGCTCCAATGCCAACACCACACCGAGGTCTTTGTCGGCCGTGGCCGCATCGTAGATCATACCCCATCGCAAGGCCAAGTTAAAGTGATAGAAGGCCCTTGCGAAGTATGCGTTGCCCAAATAATGGCGTTGCGTGGGCTTTTCGGCCGCGCTAACGGGCAACTGGGGCAACTTAGTTATCACCACATTGGCATCTACGAGCGCCGAATAATACGAGTGGTAGATTTCTTGTATCACGCTACTTTCGGGCAAGATGGTCCATCCGTGAAACTCTCCATAAAGGTTTCCGAAGGCTGCATGCGCGTTAAGCATGTCGGCTTGCGCCTCTTGGGGCAACACATAGCCGCCCCCGAACTTGCCGCGAAGGGTGGAATAGATGCCGTTGTCCCATTTGGCGGCATCTTGCATATTGTTAAACGAGGCGTTATAGTCTATATAGTCGGCTGGTTCGCGGTCTAGATTGCACCCTTGGAGCATGGCCGCAAGCGTAAACGCCCATAATAATATCTTCGTTGTTTTCATATACGTGTTCATTATTTATGTGTTGTTGTTAGAGTCCTATCTCCACACCTACGCTCAATTGCTTGGTGTTGGGATTGACGCCATACGAAACATTGCGGTTCACTTCGGGGTCGATACCGCGGAACTTGGTAAAGGTAAGCAGGTTTCTGCCTGTAAAGAACACTTTTGCCGTGCGTACGATGTTCTGTCGTCCAAGGCTCTTGCGGGGGATGTCGTAGCCCAATGTAAAGTTCTTCAGGCGCATGAACGAGGCGTTTTCAAGCATTTTCGAGTCCACGTAGTTGCTTTGGTGGTTGGCTTGGCGCACCCATGCCAACGAGGGATATTCGGTGTTGTCGCCCGGTTTCTTCCAATAGTCGAACAATCTGCGCGACCCATTGAAGTTTCCTTCGCGGTTACGAACGTGATAATCGTTCTCGTAAAACTGTTTATCCATCGAAATCATGTGCTTACCGAGAGCCACAAAGAAGTCGGCGTTGAGGTAGAAACCTTTCCAATAAGCCGAAATGCCCCAACCGCCCGTAAAAGGCGTGTAAGCGTTTACGCCTGTGTTTTGACTGAGCGAAGAAGAATATTCAGACACCACGTCGTTGTCGTCGCGCCGCGTTTGGTTCTTGTCTGCGCCCGGCTTATACCATTCGGGTACGCCCGTTTGGGGGTTCACGCCCTTATAAAGCGGAAGTACAAAGGTTACAGGCTTACCTACCATGTAGGCGAGTTGGCCGCCTGGTTCGTGCCACGACTGACGTCCTTCGAACAGTTCGAGCACTTTATCGCGGTTGTAGTTGAAGTTAACATTGGCCGAAATGCCCCAATCGCGACCGCGAAGGATGTCGGCACCCAGTTGAAAGTCGATACCGTGGTTCAGGTAACGCCCAACATTCTCGTAACGAGTGGCATAACCTTCATTGCCGACAGGCATACCCGATGTGTAGGGCAGCGGAACTTCGAAGAGCATGTTGCTCGTTATACGGTTGTAGTACTCCACGTTTAGGTCCAGCCTACTTAGCAAACGAGCCTTCACGCCCACGGTAAACTTGCTTTGGTGTTCCCATCCCAAGTCGGGATTTCCAAGACTAACAAAGCCAAGGCTCATGCCGCCTTTCTTCTGTCCCACTTTTCCCACGTACGATGATGTGCTGTAAGGAGGTATCGAAGAGTTGCCCTGCGTTCCGTAACTCGTTTTGAAGTCTAACTCGTTAAGCCACGATACGTCTTTAAGAAAGCTTTCGCCCTTAGCCTTCCACAACAAGCCCACCGACCAGAACAAGCCGTTTCGCTTGTTGCGCCCAAAGCGCGAAGAGGCGTCGTTACGCAAAACCAAGTCAACGAAATAACGTTCGGAGAAATCGTAAGACAGCTGGGTAAAGAACGAAAGGAATGCATAGCTGTTGGTTGCCTCGCCCACATTCTTCTTTTGCGTGGCGTTGTTAAGCAGGGTAAGGCGGTCGTCTAAGATGCCCGAACCCGATGCAGAGAAACCATCGTCGTTATAATTGGTGTATTCATGTCCCAACAAAGCGGTAACGTGATGGTCGCCAAAGCCCATGTTATAGGCTGCCGTGTTGGTGATGGTGAAGTTGGATACCATAGAGAAACCACGTTCGGCACTGCCATTTCCGTATGCGCGATAGTAGCTAGGCAAGGTACGCGAACGGCTATCGCCGTAATTTAGCTCCAACCCAACAAGCGAACGCAAGGTTAGGTTCTTTATCGGCGTGAGCGTTAGGTTTCCGTTTGCCGACAGGATAAAGGCATTGGTCTTGGCTGGGTTGGTAGAAATAACGTGCTTAGGCGTAGTGATGTCGAGCAGCGGCACGCGTTCCAGTTCCTCTCCCGTCCTTGGGTCGTAGGGCGATGCAAAGGGTGCGTTCATGGCTGCAACGCCTCCGCCCACGGCATTGTTGTTGCCGAAGGGCGAAACGTGCGTATCGTCGTATGCTATTTGGGTGTTTATGCCGGCGCGAACCCATTCGGCCAGTTTCGCATCGAGGTTGATGCGGCCGAAGGCTTTCTTGTAACTCGACCCCATGCGCAGTCCGTCTTGGCTCAATGCGCCGCCCGATAGGTAGTACCTAACGGCAGATGTGCCGCCCGATACCGACACGTCGGCCGTGTACATGGGTGCAGGCTGGTACACATACTTATACCATTGGAAGTCGGTTTCCTTGAAATACTTGCTCTTTAAGGCCGCTATTTGGTCGGCGGTGTAAATACCTGTTTCCTGATAATAGCGTAATAGTTCGGGACCGGTCATCAGTTGGTCGAAATAATCGGTGTTTGCCAACGACGAAACGGCGTATTGTGCCCTGAGATTAATGGTGGGGCGCGTCTCAGTTCGGCCGCGTTTGGTGGTAACATACATCACACCGTTGGCTGCACGTGCGCCATAAATAGACGTGGCCGCAGCATCTTTAAGGAACTGAACACTCTCGATGTCGTTGGCATTCATGGATTGCAGCACGGCCATACTAACCTGCATGCCGTCGAGGATGATGAGCAAGCCTGTACCTGCACCCAACGAGCCTTGCCCGTGCAAGGCCATCGACAGGCGCGAAGAGGGTTCGCCCGACGAGGAGAACACCTGCAAGCCGCTCACTTTGCCCTGAACGGCATCCAAGGGGTTGGCCACGGGTTTCATGGCCAGGTCTTTGGCTGTCACCTTTACCACAGAGGCCGAGGTGTTGGCTACCTTACGCTCCATGTAACCCACCACAACAACGTCGTTCAACGTCAGGTCGGAGGGTTCCATCCGCACGTCCATCTGGGGTGCGGCGGCCAATTCTTGGCTCGTATACCCCATGAAACTAAACGTAAGTTTCTCTCCATTGCGCACGCTGATGGTAAACTTACCGTCTATGTTAGACACGGTGCCCGTCTTCGGGGCCGACTTTGGGACGATACTTACGCCAGGCAAGGCCTCCCCGTTTTCATCTACGACGTTTCCCTTCACTGTTATGTTTTGTGCTAAAACCGAACTCAATCCGGTTAGCAAGCAAAGGGTTAACATCCAAATTCTTACTTTCATAATTTTATCTAGGTTGATTATAGTTTCCCTAATGCACCAGGCAACCACATGTTTAGTAAGTATGGCCGCACGGCTATTTTAAAAAACCCATTTTGTTTTAGTACGTGTGTCAGTACATTCACAGAGTTAAACTGCCCTGCAAATATATGCAATAAATTTATAAAAACAAGCAAATAGGAAGAGTTATTTTCTAATTAATGCGCATTTTGTTGAAATTATGCGGTTTACTTACAATATTTGTAAAAAGTGTAATGTTACCATCACAATCCTTTTGCCAGGCAAACGGCATGTTCTATTTTTGCCTTTAAAACAAGGATAAACAAACATTTTAAGGTAACTTTCTTCGTTCTACGCAGCTAGAAGATTCTGCCATATTAGAACGTAATAAGCATGTTGCTTAACCCATATACCAAAGCTCGCAAAGGTTTACCAGAAAAAAACTTTTTTATATTTTGTTCCACTGAGAATAATTGCCTATTTTTGCAACACCTAAACGTTTATTGTATCACACTTAATAAAAAAATAACTTCGTATGAAATCATATATGGCAGGCATAATCATCATGTCATTTACCTTGGCCTCTTGTAAAATATCGGGCTTGACGTCAGGTTTTTCTAGCCTACCAAAGGGAGCGCAAGAACGAGTTCTACATTATAAAGGTGCAATAGATGACATTCGCGATTTCTCAAACATATATGCGATTGGCGTAGAACAAACAAAAGACTACCTTACAAAGCACGAAAAGGTTATCATATATGATTTCACTCCATTTTGCAAATCGGGTCTTTGCGTGTCGCCTTTGGCACTTTCAGAAATCTGCAAAAGGCAAAACATCGACTTGTTGGTTATCTCAAACATCTACGACGACGTCTTTAGTGCGGTGAATAAGAATTTCCCCATACTGATGATAGACACAGATGCCCTTCAAACCAAGTGGCGGGGAAAGTACATTGAGGCTTTTTACTACCCGCTAATCGGCCGGTCGCAAAAAGAAATAAACTATGCAGGCTACCATTATTTCCATAATGGCACCTACGTAAGGAGCTTTAAAGATTATAGGGAAATAGAGAAGGCCGGCTTATGATTTAAGCTTACGGGCTTGTTGGCTTGTAAGTTTGCAATTTTTTTCACAACCAGTGCAAGCTGAACGCCACTAACCCATAAGCGCAAGCATAAACCAAAGGCCGACAAACCATAAAGCAAAAGGCCAAATGCCCGTAAGGCGAGGTAGGCCAATGGCTTTGCACATCCCTTATCGACCTACCATTTAGCTAACGCCCACCTATCGCACAAGTTGACAGGTGGGCGTTTGGCTTGTCTATCATACGCTTGTTAGAAATAAAAAACATGGTGTTTGGCCAGCCCTCGCCAGCCCATGTAAAACCGTAAGTTTATGCCTTCTTAGAGCCCCTGTTAGCTCAACGTCAGAACAAAACGACTGTTCATATCCCACTGCTTAGCTGCACACAATCCGTATTTTTTCATTATCTTTGCCTCATGGACAAGTTTACGCCCCGACAACGCCATCGCATCATGGCCTCGATTAAGTCGAAAGACACGAAGCCAGAGCTGCTCGTACGCAAGTATTTGTGGGCGCAGGGGTTCAGGTACCGACTAAACTACGGCCGCTTGCCAGGCCATCCCGACCTGGTTTTGCGCAAATACCGCACCTGCATCTTTGTTAACGGCTGCTTTTGGCATGGGCATGAGGGGTGCAAACGATGGACCTTGCCTAAAACCAACACCCCATTTTGGGAGAATAAGGTGAAACGCAACCAACAACGCGATGCCGAAACGCAACGCCAACTGGCACGCATGGGCTGGCATTGCCTAGTGGTTTGGGAGTGCCAACTGCGCCCATCGCTCCGCCAAAACACGTTGCAAGCCATTGCCCATACCCTTAACCACATTTTATTAACCGACTACCAACAACGCTATGCACTGCCCCACCCCGACGAAGACGAACCAATGATGGCGGCCGAAGAACGAAGAGGTTATTTATAATGAAACCCCGTTGGCGTAATTAATTTAGGGCATTCTGAATTCCGCCAATGGGTTAAGTCACTAAAAATAAACGATATATGCAACTTTTTATCTGCATTTGTTGATCTGATTTGATTCCACCAACGGGTTTATATCGTATAATTATAGTCGGCAAGGAAATGGTTTTGGAATGAACCAATTGGAAATTGGGAGCTATAAGCTACTTCAACTCCCGATTACGAACATTCACCTCTCTGGTAAAGTAGCCTAAACGTTTATGCTCGGCTTTACTCATAGTTGTTTTTGTTTATCAGGTTAACCACAACTTTCACCATAACATCCTTTTCTTCTGTTCGGCTTTCGGCAATCATCAGCGTGAGCGCAACAAGGGTGCTGTCTGCTATGCGCTTGCTGCCGTCAGGATGATAGAGGATGTGGTTGCCGTTGAGAAACCAAAGAAACAACGTGGCGGCAATGCGTTTGTTGCCATCGCTGAACGAGTGGTTCTTGGTAACAAGATAGAGTAGCATGGCTGCTTTCTCCTCCACACTGGGATAGAGTTCTTCTCCGTCAAAGGTTTGGTATATCTGCCCGATAGAACTTTTAAAGGAATTGTCCTTCTCATGACCAAAGAGAGCAGAGCCGCCAAATTTCTCGCGCAACCCTTTGATAGCCTCCATTGCATTATCGTAGGTGGCATGGAACGGCTCTTCTTTTGTGGTCTTATTGATAGCAAGCCGCCCATAGTCGTAGTTGTCGAGGGTGTCCAGAGCGTAAGTATAATCTGTCACTACCTTAAACAGTGCATCGGTCTCATCGTTAGACAACAGTGGCTGGTTCTGAATGGTGCGCCCAAGCATACCAACCAGTTGGCGCAACTCGCCAATCTGCTCCTTGTGCATACGCTCGTTCACGGCATAGCCCTTCATGAGATATTGCTTTAACACCTTGTTGGCCCACTGACGGAAACGAGTGGCGTTTTTGCTGTTAACCCGATAGCCAACAGAAATAATGACATCGAGATTGTAATACTTTGTGCGATAAGTTTGCTTTCCTGTATTACCCACGTGTTCCAAAATGGAACATGTGCTCGTTTCGTCAAGCTCTTCTGATGCATAGATATTCTTCAAGTGCTTGGTTATTGCCGGGCGTTTTGTATTAAACAACTCCGCAATTTGTTGCTGTGTAAGCCACACCGTTTCGTTCTCCAGGCGTACATCCACCTGCGTCTGACCGTCCTCAGACTGGTATATCACAATTTGATTATTCGAGTGCATAGTCTAATGAATTAAATGGTTCTTTTAACTGCAATTTCTTCTCTTCCTCCTGTTGCAACAGCTTGCTTAGAGAGGTGAGACTCAACACTACATGTTTATATTCAGGAAAGCTCGACAGGCCCACGTACC
>ERZ772986.1354-NODE-1354-length-14013-cov-3.188924_pt1 | contig 14013 bp, 11 predicted proteins | sample MGYA00511898_ERZ772986 | MGnify/ENA primary metagenome ERZ772986 (study PRJEB29015, sample SAMEA2737934) | human oral metagenome | biome: human oral; feature: human-associated habitat; material: dental | place: China | collected 2148 ... | reverse complement strand
AACCACGGGACTAAAATTGAAACGTGTCTTTATTGAGCTTATCCTTTGCGGTTGAAGTGTTAATGGAGGGGTACGATTAACACAGAGGTGCTATTGTGATATAATTACCTCTGATGAAGGGGGATAATCTTAAAGAACAAGAACGTACTAAACTTCACAATACTATTTGGAAGATTGCTAATGAATTGCGCGGCTCGGTGGATGGCTGGGATTTTAAGGCGTATGTCTTGGGATTCTTGTTTTACCGGTTTATATCGGAAAATCTAGTCAATTATATCAATGCCGAAGAACGCAAAACTGGCGTGGCTGATTTTAACTACGCTGAACTTAGCGATGATCAGGCGGAGTTTGGTCGTGAGGATACGGTAAATGACAAAGGCTTTTATATCTTACCGAGCGAACTGTTTGAAAATGTCCGTAAGCGCGCCAAAAATGATGAGAATTTGAACGAAACGCTCAGTAAAATATTCCGTAACATTGAGCAATCAGCCAAGGGTTTTGATAGCGAGGATGATTTTCGCGGGTTGTTTGATGATTTAGACGTCAATAGTAATAAGCTTGGTCCAACTGTCGCTAGGCGTAATGAGCGATTGGTGAAGCTGATGAGCGCCATTGGTGAATTGGAGCTTGGCAAGTTTGAAGATAATACCATTGATGCCTTTGGTGATGCATACGAGTATCTGATGACCATGTATGCTGGTAATGCTGGAAAATCTGGGGGCGAGTTCTTCACGCCGCAAGAAGTGAGCGAACTTTTGGCAAAAATTACTGTTGTCGGCAAGACTTCGGTAAATAAAGTGTATGACCCGGCAGCAGGCTCTGGTTCATTGCTACTAAAGTTTGCGAAAGTTCTGGGTAAGGATAATGTCAGACAAGGCTTTTACGGGCAAGAGATTAACATTACGACTTATAATCTTTGCCGCATCAACATGTTCCTGCATGACATTAATTATGAAAAGTTTAATATTGCCCACGGCGATACACTGAAAGATCCAAAACACTGGGACGATGAGCCGTTTGATGCGATCGTCTCAAATCCGCCATATAGTATCAAATGGGACGGCGACAGCAACCCGACGCTCATCAATGACCCTCGCTTTAGCCCAGCTGGAGTATTGGCGCCGCGCAGTAAGGCCGACTTAGCATTCACAATGCATATGTTGAGCTGGCTTAGTGAGAGCGGCACGGCAGCGATTGTTGAGTTTCCTGGCGCGCTATATCGCGGTGGGGCTGAGGCAAAAATCCGCAAATACTTGGTAGAGAGTAATTACGTTGATGCCGTTATCCAGTTGCCGCTAGACCTATTCTTCGGTACGACGATTAGCACTTGTATCCTTGTTTTGAAAAAAAGTAGGGCGACGAACGATATATTGTTTATCGATGCTAGTGCTGAGTTCGTGCGCAAAGGCAATAAAAATAAGCTGAGCGAGGAGAATCGGCAGAAAATCTTGGATAGTTTTACTGACCGGCAAAATATCGACTACTTTGCGAAAGTCGCTACTTACGAGGATGTCGTCGCCAATGATTACAACCTATCAGTTAGCTCCTATGTTGAAGCTGAAGATACGCAAGAAGTGATTGATATCACTGAGCTCAATGCCGACATTGCAAAGATCGTGGCTCGCCAGTCGGAGTTACGCACAGAAATTGATGCGATAGTTGCGGATCTTGAAAGGGATAATGATGATGCGAGATAACGGCAATATAATTGTCTACGTTGACGATAACGGTAAACCACAAGTTGATGTGCGGTTTCAGGATGAGACGGTTTGGCTGACGCAAGCGCAGTTGGTTGACCTGTATCAATCAAGTAAAGCGAATGTTAGTGAACATATAAAAAATATCTTTGACGAGGGTGAACTTGATCCTGCAGCAACTGTTCGGAAATTCCGAACAGTTCGAACTGAGGGTGATCGTCAGGTAGAGCGTGAATTAGAATATTATAATCTCGACATGATCATCTCGCTCGGCTACCGCATCAAGTCGAATATCGCCACCAAATTTCGTATCTGGGCGACCGATCGTTTGCGGGAGTATATCATTAAAAGCCTCAAGTTTTTGAGCGATTTTATAATAGTTCTAGATCGTGTAATCAATATGTTCGTATTGACATTTGTATACATGTTTGTTAGTATAGTAAGTGCATCACCCCGTGTTGGATTTTCCTCAGCGGGGCTTTTTGTTATAGCAGAGGGACATAATGTCTAGAAATCTACGTAGTAATCAAAAGAAAGTGTTTATAGATGGTGAAAATTTTCGCCAAAGGGTAGTTGAATTGTTATGTAATCAGGATGCTATCGAAGATAAAAACATAAACTTTTCGCTAGACGTACGCGGTTTAATTGAGGACGTTTTAGGGATTAACGGTGTTGAAATCAATTACTATGCATCAGAAATTAAGATGCCAAGGGGCTATACTCCATCCACAAGGATTCAAGGGCGGGTGAATAAAATCAAGGAAAATTCACGTCGCTGGGTTGCAATGTTGAAGCAGCAAGATATTAATTGCATCAAAGCTGGTAATTTGAAGGTAAAGGAGGGTAAGGAATGCAACCACTGCCACAAACCTCAAGAGATTTTGCAGGAGAAGGGCGTTGATGTCCGTATGGCTTTAGATATGCTCGAAATAGCATATAAAACGAAGAATATAGATATTGTGTCTGTTAGCTCTGACACCGACCTCTGTCCAAGCTATCATAAAATTAGAAAACGTAAACGTAAAACAACCTATATTTGTTTTTCGGATAGCATCAATCGTGCGGTTGCTGCGGCAACAGATGAGACTATTACTATTACACCACAGAAAGTCATGAGCTATTTTCAGAAAGAATCGGCATGAAAAGAATCCAAATAGAAATAAAAAATGGTTATGGTATTGTTGATTTTAAGCATGACTTTAAGTATGAAGACGGCAAGAATGGAAGCTATTGTCATTTCTATGGTTTATATGCTCAAAATGGCACCATGAAATCATCATTTGCGAAAACGCTCTCTAATTATAGTAAAGGAGAGGCAGTTGCGGATGAGATTTATCAGGTATCTGGTAGTTGTACTGTTTCTGAAATAGATCCAGAAAATATACTTTCCTATCCTAGTTATGATGGGCGAGTCTACTTATCTGACAACGCTGCATATCTTGTTGCCAATCAGGCAGCTAAGGATGTCTATGCTGAGGCGTCGAAAGATGTTATTAAAGCATTTGATAAGCTAAAATCCAAAGTTTCAGCGGTAACAAAAACAAAAGATGATGATAGTGAGACTGTCATTGAAGACTATTATCGCAGATTTGTTAGTAAGGAGCAGGCGGACAGTGTTACATTGCCTGCAGTCATTTCACTATTAAAGGCGAACCTTCCTGAAATCAAACAAGGTAAAGCACAGTTTTGCGACATTTCTTTGAATGTGTTTAATAGCTCTAATTTTAAGAAATTTATAACTAACAAAAAGTATTCTGGACTTTTTGGCAGATTAGTAAAAGCCTATGACGCAATGTGTGCATCTCCTACGTATTACAGAGAGGGGTTTGATTCAAGTAGTGCTCATACGTTAATAAAGGCACTTGAAAAATCAAAGTATTTTAATGCAAAACATGAAGTTGTGCTCAGAGATAGCGAAGATAAAAGGACAAAGAATATAAATAACAAAGAAGAAATGGAGAGTTACTTAAAAACAGACTTTGATCGGATTGTTGAAGCATATCCTGGTATAAAAAAGCCACTTGATCAGCTTATAGCAGATTTTTCAGTTGGCACAAACGGCGAAGCCCGACGAATTATTGAGGATAAATCACGCAGAGATATATTGCTATTTATGGGCGACGAGGATCGATTTTATAAAAATATGTGGTTTGGCTATTTAAGCGGGTGTGTCGAAGAGATCGAGAATCTACTAAAAGTCAATGATGAATCAAAATCAAAGATTGAAGAAGCCTTGAAAAAGGCGGATGCTGCTGATACAGAGTGGCAGGATGTTAAAGATGTCTTTAACGATCGGTTTAGTTCGCTGCCGTATAGGATAGATATTGTAAATAAAAAGGACACGATAGTAGAGGACTTGGTGCCGCCAGTCTTTGAGTTTAAGTTTAGAAATCCACGTAATCCTAATATGCCATATAGGGAGCGCCCAGATAATTCGGGTCAATTGAGTGTACTTGGCGGAGTTTTAAGTAACGGTGAGCGTAAAGCACTTTATCTGTTAAATATAATTTTTGACGTAAAAAAGAAGCTTAAAGACGGTGTGGATACTCTGCTAGTTCTGGACGATATCGTAGAGTCTTTTGACTACAGAAACAAATATGCATTTTTTGAATACCTACAGGAATTGGCATCTCAAAATAGCCAACTGTATATTATCTCACTAACTCATAATTTTGATTTCTTCAGGCTTGTGTATGAAAAGTTATATCCGAAAAACGAAAAACAGTTTAGGCTGGTTATTTCAGACGAGAATAATAACCTTAGCGCTGAAGAAATGTTTGATCCTCGTGTTTTTGGAAATTATAAAAAAGATGCCGCTACAGATAAGTCTGCCTGGGTAACAATGATACCGTTTGCCAGAAACATCGTAGAGTTTCAGCACGGCAAAAGTCACGATGACTATAAAGAGCTGACCAAGGCTCTTCATACTATAAATAATGACGTGACTATAGAAGATATTCAGCAATACCTACAGTCCATAATCTCAGTTGCTGATACGCCATTTGATAAGTCGCTAAATATTCATAAAGCTATCATTATGCATGCTAAAGAAGTAGCAGCTACCACATCCGACGGTTTTAGTCTAAAAGATAATTTGGTATTAGCTATTGGTACGCGCCTGTGTATCGAGCGATATATTATTAGTAAGATATCAGAAGAAGACTATAGGAATGCTGTAAGTAAAGAGCGCGATCTAACTCGTAAGCTACTTATGCTTTATAGTAACAACTGCTCGGATCCAAATAAGCAAACTTATTTAAAAATGTTTAATAAAGCTGCGGCTATTGTTGATGGAACCATACATATTAACTCATTCATGTACGAACCTTTGGTTGACGTTGGTACGTGGGAGATGAAAAAGATGTTTAATGAAATATACGACAAGACTAATCCTTTAGGGGAGTTATGAGCAAAATTGATGATTTAATTAAAGAGCTGTGTCCGGATGGGGTTAAATTTAAAGGGCTGGGCCAACTTGCCAAGATACTTAACGGATATGCGTTTAAAAGTGAAAAATACTCGCAGGATGGAATTAGAGTAATTAGAATTTCTGATGTACAAAAAGGAAGATTGTCTGATAAGGATATAAAGTACTATCCTTTAGAGCGTAAATCTGAGATTTCGAGGTATTTATTATCAGAAAATGACTTGGTAATGTCGTTGACAGGAAACGTCGGTCGTGTTGCTATGATAACGAAGAATGCTCTGCCTGCTGGATTAAATCAGCGAGTTGCCTGTATTAGGCCAGGTGAAGAAATCCTAACTAGATATTTATTTCATTTTTTTGACCAAGATGCCTTTGAAAAAGTATCTTTTGATAGTGCAACTGGCGGCGGACAAAAGAATATGAGTACTGTGTGGTTGTCGAAATTTCCTATCCCCGTTCCGCCTCTTGAGGTTCAGAAAGAGATTGTGCGTGTGCTAGACTCGTTTACAGAGCTAGAAGCAGAGCTAGAAGCAGAGCTAGAAGCGAGAAAGAAGCAGTATGAACACTATCGGAATACACTCTTGACGTTTAATGAGAGAGAGAGAGTAGAATATGTCCAGATTGGAGATATTTGCAATATATCTAGAGGAAGAGTTATGTCAAAGAGTTATCTCATAGATAATGCGGGTGATTACCCGGTATACTCATCGCAAACTGCCAACAATGGAGTGTTTGGTTACATAAGTACGTACGATTACGACAAGGAGTCGATAACCTGGACTACGGATGGTGCTAATGCCGGATCTGTCTTTTATCATAATAATGAAGAATTTAGCATAACTAATGTCTGTGGTCTATTGATGCCAAAGCGCGATCAGGTTAAGGTGAAGTATTTATACTATATTCTACAGATTACGCTAAAAAAGTACGTAAACAGTGGAATGGGCAACCCCAAATTAATGAGTAATACTATTTCAAAAGTTAAAATCCCCATCCCGCCCCTTGAAAAACAAAAACAAATCGTCTCCATCCTTGATAAATTCGAAAAGCTCACCAATGATATCTCCATCGGTTTGCCAGCGGAGATTGACGCTCGTCGCAAACAATACGAATATTACCGCAATAAATTATTAACATTCAAAGAAGTATAAAATATGCCAGCTGAAAGGATGTTTAATGATGTCAATGCCTTGTTTGTGGATATTAAAAGACTTTTTCCTGGTCAGAAAAAGCCTATTCTGATATATGCATTTAATGGGACTGGAAAAACTCGCCTTGCTAATTTATTTTATGATATGAACTTGCGAGACGAGGAGTCATCGCCTGTATGTTTGAACTATAGTGCATTGTTTGAGGATGCTTTTCAGTGGGACAATACAGTCAATGAGCTTCATTTTATAGTTCAGGATGAGTGGTTAAGGCGGTTATTTGAAGACGAAGGCTTAGAGAGTCGTATTAAAGAGATATACGGGCGATATCACTTTTCACATTTTGAGCCGTTTTTTGATGTTGAAAATCAGTTAGTCTATTTTCAGATGGCAACTGGCGATGATGAAAGCAGTGATCATATTAAGATATCGCGAGCGGAAGAGAGCTTATTTATTTGGTCGGTGTATCATGCCGTACTTGATTTGATGGTGGATACTCTAAGTGACGATATAGAAAATCGTACAACTGACGTGTTTAATGATGTCAAATATATTGTGATTGATGACCCGGTTTCATCAATTGACGACACGAGGATTATATCTTTAGCAATTGATTTAGTTGAGACAGTAAAGCAATTAAAGGAGCTTAATGTAAAAGTGATTATTCTGACGCATCATGCGCTATTCTTTAATGTAGTTAAGAATATGATGCAAAACGAGGTGTCTTCATGGTCATTATCTTCATCATACGAGGGAATTTGCCGTAAAGACATAAAAGATTCGCCATTTGCCTATCATCTGTTTGCTATGGCGCTAATTAAACAGGCAATTGAAAATAATACAATTGAGCGCTATCATTTTAACTTATTTCGGGCAATTTTGGAGAAGACGGCAAATTTTCTTGGATATAAACACTACATATCATTGCTTACCGGAGAGAATAAAGACGAGACTTACCGTATATTAAACATATATAGTCACAGTAGAATAGCGGATATGGAGCCGCAAGATATTCCGAGTGACCACAAGAAGCTTTTTGCGGATATGTTCAACGGCTTTCTGAAGAGTTATAATTGGAAGATAGAGGATTAAAGAAAAATGCCAGAAAAGTATCAATTGATTTCAGAAAATAGCGATAGCACTGTCGTCAGCGACTACGTCTCGCCGTATCAGCGGACGACGAGTTATCAGAGCGAGGCGGAATTAGAGCAAGAGTTGATCAAACAATTGCAAGCGCAGGCGTATGAATATTTACCGATCAAGAGAGAGGCTGATTTGACAGAGAATCTGCGCACGCAGTTGGAGAAGTTGAACGATTATATATTTACCGATGCTGAGTGGAGGCGGTTCTTCGCGGAGCGGATCGCCAATGGTAATGAGAATATCGCTGATAAGACCTTTAAAATTCAAGAAGATCACATTCAACTCCTAAAGTGTGATAACGGAGAAGAACGTAACATCTACTTGTTAGACAAGACGAATATCCACAAGAATTGCTTGCAGGTAATCAATCAATACGAGGTGTCGGGCGCGCGGGATAACCGTTATGATGTGACGCTACTGGTGAATGGTTTGCCACTGGTGCATATTGAGCTAAAAAGGCGCGGCGTTCCCCTTCAGGAAGCTTTCAATCAGATTAATCGCTATCAGCGGGATAGTTTTTGGGCTGGTAGTGGGCTGTTTGAATATGTTCAGCTGTTTGTGATCAGTAATGGCACGCATACGAAGTATTATAGTAATACGACGCGCTGGCAACATATCAATGAGGCGGGTAAATCAGATTCGCATCGCAGTAAAAAGACCAGCCATAGCTTTGAATTCACTAGCTGGTGGGCGGATGCTCATAATCGCCCAATCACCGATTTGATAGATTTTACGGCAACTTTTTTATCTAAGCACACACTACTGAATGTACTGACGAAGTACTGCGTGTTTACCAGTGATAAATTATTGCTGGTAATGCGTCCGTACCAAATAGTGGCGACCGAGCGTATTTTGAATCGCATCCAGATTGCCACAAATTACAAAAAATTAGGTACAATTGAGGCGGGCGGTTATGTTTGGCATACCACAGGTAGTGGTAAGACCTTGACTAGTTTTAAGACGGCTCAGCTGGCAAGCAAACTGGACTATATTGATAAGGTGCTTTTTGTGGTTGACCGTAAAGACCTCGACTACCAAACCATGAAAGAGTACGACAAGTTTCAGGAGGGCGCAGCGAATAGTAATACCAGCACGCGGGTTTTGACGAGGCAACTGGGCGATCCAAACGCTAAGATTATCATTACGACCATCCAGAAGCTAGATACATTTATCAAGCGCAATCAAGGGCACAAGGCGTTTGATGATCATGTGGTTATCATCTTTGACGAATGTCACCGTTCGCAATTTGGCGATATGCACCATGCTATCACCAAGAGTTTTCGTAATTATCATTTGTTTGGCTTTACGGGTACACCGATATCCAAAGAAAATGCGTCCAGTGGTGGACGGGTTGATCTACGAACAACTGATCAGGCGTTTGGTGACAGGTTGCACGCCTACACCATAGTTGATGCTATTACTGACAAGAATGTGTTGCCGTTTCGAATCGACTACATTCGGACGATTCGCGAGGCAGACGAGGTCGACGATCAACAGAAAGTGCGCGACATCGACCGAGAGCGGGCATTGAACGCCCCAGAGCGTATTCGTAATGTTGTGCAATATATCCGTGAGCATTTTGATCAAAAAACCATGCGCAATGCTAAGTCGTACGCATTTACACGGCTGATGAATGTGCATGAAGTTGCCTCGGCACGAAATAGAGCGGTGGTTGAAGAGGCGAAAGATAAAATTCGGCTGAGCGGATTTAATTCGATTTTTGCGGTGAGTTCAATCGATACAGCCAAGCTTTATTATAACGAGTTTAAGCGTCAGCAGGCTGAGCTTCCTGAAGTTAAACGCCTGAAAATCGCTACGATTTATAGCTATGGAGCGAACGATCCTGACCTGGAAATGGATGGCGTGGATGATGAAAACTCGGAGAATACCGATGGACTGGATGTCTCGTCGCGTGATTTTTTGGAGGGCGTAATTCGTGATTATAACGCAACGTTTGGCACGAACTATGATACCAGCGCCGAGCGATTCCAGAATTATTACAAAGACGTCAGCCTGCGGATGAAGAATCGAGAGATTGATTTGTTGATCGTGGTGAATATGTTTTTGACGGGTTTTGATGCTACGACCTTAAATACGTTGTGGGTTGATAAAAACTTGCGAATGCATGGACTGATTCAGGCGTATTCGCGAACGAATCGCATTCTTAATTCGATTAAAACCTATGGTAATATCGTGACATTTCGCAATTTAGAGAAGGCGACTAATAAAGCTTTAGCGCTCTTTGGCGACCAAGATGCGAAGGGTGTTGTGTTGCTGCGTCCTTTCCGGGATTATTATGAGGGCTACGAAGACGCTGGGAAGAAAACGCCAGGCTATGTTGATTTGATCGCTGAGTTAAAAGATAAATTTCCAGTGGGTGAGATAATTGCTGGCGAGCAGGAACAAAAAGAATTTGTCAAGCTGTATGGCGCAATTCTGAGAGTGAAAAATATTCTGTCGAGCTTTGATGAGTTTATTGGACAAGAGATTCTGAGCCAGCGAGATGTGCAGGATTATCACAGTATGTACATCGACTTCTACAATGAGCTGCGGCCGAAATCGGATGAGAACAAGGAGAATATCAATGACGATTTGGTGTTTGAGATGGAGCTCATCAAACAGGTTGAGATAAACATTGATTACATCCTGGAATTGATTCGGCAATATCATGATAGCCATTTGAATAATAAAGAGATTTTGGTCGATATTGATAAAGCAGTTAACTCGTCCATTGAGTTGCGCAATAAAAAGGATTTGATTGAGCAGTTTATCGCTTCGCTTACAGTTGATAGCTCGGTTGACGGTGATTGGCAGGAGTTTGTGAAGTCAAGGAAAATCAAAGAACTAGACCAGATCATTAATGATGAAAAATTAGATAAAAAAGCAACCTATACGTTTGTTGAAAATGCTTTTCGCGATGGCTATATACAATCGACTGGCACGGGACTATCAGGGATATTGCCGCCAATATCACGATTTTCGGCTGATGGAGAGCGCAGTAAAAAACGCGAAACAGTGCTGGAAAAATTGAGAGATTTCTTTGATCGCTTCTTTGATATTTCGAGCGGGAAGTTGTAGGCGGTGGCTATAATGTCAAGATAGTTTTGTCTAATAGTTAGCGTCTTGTAGCTGGTAGTTTTTTGAAGGCATATACATATGTTGTAGTGTGGTCTCCGCCACCAGTACCGCCGTCGAAGCCGTCGTTTAATAACATTTGCTCTGCAGACCGTGCATGTGTAGCATTAATAGCCTTTCTATATATAAAACAACCAGCAACAGAATGGTCTTCAAAAAGCCGTTTTTGTATGTCTGAAGCAATACCCACGTACCAATTTTCTAAATAGTCACCCTTAAAATTTGTTGCAATCCAATCAGTAATTATTTTATATATTTCAATGTTACTATATCTCATAATATAACCTTTCTTTTAACTTTAGTAACTTTGCGCCGCCATTACCCTCCATATTGCGACTGGTTGATGTTTATATTTGTGGCTACTCGCAAGTGTCACAAATTGACCCTGTTATGAATCGACAATATGAGTCGACCCACCCCCCATAAAAGCGTTCACTATTGAGAATAGAGCACAGCGCTATCTTTGTCAAGTCTACCCGAAAAATTATTGATATTTATGTAATGGGTGTTGTATAATAAAACACATGCACCACATCCAAAAGAAATTGTTAGAACTAGCAAAGACCAATAACTTGGCAGAATGTACATTGCGCAGAACAGCTGAGCTCATTGGCGATCCAGATATGAGTCCTGGTCAGATTCAGCATCATCTGTTGCAGCTTGAAAAACGCAACCTACTTTTTATAAATAGGAAAAATAAAACCCAGCGGCTGGAATCACCAGTGGAGGACGATAGGTTTGTTTTAGTACCAATTGTTGGCTCGGCAAGCTGTGGTCTTGCGCTCAATTATGCCGAGGAATATTACGAAGGGTTTCTAAGGATTTCTAAGCAGTTATTGAGCAAACAGCCCACACAGCTTAAAAACAGATATATGGCAGTGAAAGCTGACGGCGAATCCATGAATAATGCTCGCATCGGCAAGTCAAAACAACCGATAAACAGCGGTGATTTTGTTCTCGTAGATGTCACGCAAAATTATGCTGAGGATGGGGATTATGTTTTGTCTATTATTGGCGGTATGGCTAATATAAAGCGCTTCAAAAAACATGAGGAATACATATCGTTAGAATCTGAATCTCTTACCCCTGAGAGGTTTCCGCCTATTATTGTCGATCAATCGGAGAACTATATGATTAATGGCAAGGTTGTTGCTGTTTATAAAAATACAAGCAGCTAAAGAGAATCTGTTTGTTGTTGTGGGGTAATTAATGGAAAGGATTGTAGATATGCGTCAAATAAAATGTCCGAATTGTGGTCAAGTATTTGAAATAGATCAAGCGAGTTACGCTGATATTGTTAAGCAGGTTCGCGATCATGAATTTACACGCGAGATTGCCGAGCGCGAGAATTTGCTGCGTACAGATAAAGAAAATGCTGTGCAATTAGCGGAACAGAAAACTCGTAGCGAACTCCAAAAGCTACTGTCTGAAAAAGAAGCTGAGTTAGCAAGCTTGCAAGCAGAGAATAAAGCAGAAGCTGCTCGAATTAACTCTGAGAAACAATCAGAAATATCATCGCTGAAGTCTGAGCTAGAGAAAGCACAAGGTGATAAAGAGCTAGCTTTAGAGCGTTTACGTTCGGAAGCTGATAAAGAGTTAGCGCAAACTAAGTCGCAGAGCGATCAAACAATTGCGGACTTAAACGCAAAAATTAAGGCTTTTGAGACTGAGAAAGATTTGGAGGTTAACCGGGCTGTTAGCGCTGTTGAGCGTGAGCGCGATAATTTCAAGCTGCAGCTAGCCGCTAAAGAGAATGAGCGCCAGCTTGTTGAGTCAAATTTGAAAGAAAAATATACAGCAGAGCTAAAATCGAAGGACGAGCAGATTGCTTATTACAAAGATTTTAAGGCTCGTTTGTCGACCAAAATGTTGGGCGAGACGCTGGAGCAGCACTGTGAGACTGAGTTTAATAAATTGCGCGCTACAGCCTTTCCGCGCGCATATTTTGAGAAGGATAACGACTCTCGTACTGGCAGTAAAGGCGATTATATTTTCCGAGAAAACGATGAGTCTGGCAATGAGATTATCTCCATTATGTTTGAAATGAAGAACGAGAGTGATCAGACTGCCACCAAAAAACATAACGAGGACTTTCTTAAAGAACTGGATAAAGATCGTCGCGAGAAGAACTGTGAATATGCAATCTTAGTGTCGTTACTTGAAGCGGATAGCGAGCTATATAATGTCGGTATCGTTGACGTGTCGCACCGCTATCCAAAAATGTTCGTGATTCGACCGCAATTTTTTATACAGATAATTATGCTGCTGCGCAATGCAGCGCTTAATGCTCTTAAATACAAATCAGAATTAGCATTGATGCGTACACAAAATCTGGATATTACGCATTTTGAAGAGGACATGGAGAAATTTAAGGCTGGTTTCGCGCGCAACTATGACCTGGCAAGCCGTAAGTTTACTGATGCGATTGATGGTATAGACAAGACTATTAAACAACTAGAGAAAACTAAGCAGGCGCTTTTATCGTCTGAAAATAATCTTCGTTTAGCTAATGATAAGGCTCAAGATTTAACAATTAAAAAACTTACCCGCAATAACCCAACGATGGCGGCGAAGTTTGAAGAGGTGAGGAAGCGGGAGTTGTAAGTGCTAGATACGGGTGCGCCGACTTGATGAATTAAATATGGGGTGGGTCTCAAGCGTTTTTGGAGTATTTAAGGAGAATATGTGAACAAGCCAAATAAAACCATCACCATCGCTCGCGCCATCATCCGCATTGGTGATGCTGCCAGGGATGCCAATGATTATAGTTTGCTGGGTGCGCTGCATGAGATAGTGGAGCAATTGTCGCAGCATGGCGTTAAAGACACTGACGTCGATATGGATTTGCTATTGGAATATGTCGAGGCGGCGGATGGTTGCGACTACTGCCGAGCGGGCGACGGTAAGCCAAGTGTTGACAAATTGACAACAAAAATCAATCAGCAGTTAGCGCGTCGCGGCCAGGCGCAGGTGGAGGCGAGCGATCAGTCTGTGCTGAAATTTGAGCCGCTGGTTCATTTGGTGACGGCGGCGTATGCTAAAAACGATAATGGCACGACGTCGGGCTTGTCGATCGCGCTGGTTGTCAATCGGGACGGTTCGGTGGATTTGCCGCGCGACCATTTTTTGAATGCGGAATTGCTGGATTACTTTGATGAAAATCGGCTGGTTAATTGGCGTTCGGTCGAGCGTGATTTGCCGTCAAACTTGCATGGTTACCACTTAGTGGCAGGTTCAGTAGAAGTGCAGGAGATTTTGCCGCGGGAATTGGAGGCGATGTCGTTCTAAGATGGTACACCTCGTAATGTCGCAGTAATTTTGTTAACAGTTTTGTTTTCTAGGTCTTTACGAACGTGCAAGAATAGAATGTCAAATCTGAAGTGTCTGTATCTATGCTAAAATCAATATATGAAGTTCCCTCGCTCTAAAAAACTGGTTTTCTTTAATAATAAGGGCGGCGTTG
>ERZ772986.1353-NODE-1353-length-14016-cov-7.442089_pt1 | contig 14016 bp, 10 predicted proteins | sample MGYA00511898_ERZ772986 | MGnify/ENA primary metagenome ERZ772986 (study PRJEB29015, sample SAMEA2737934) | human oral metagenome | biome: human oral; feature: human-associated habitat; material: dental | place: China | collected 2148 ... | reverse complement strand
GGCTCGGCATGCCCGACGACGTCGAGGCTCGCCTGCTCGCCCTGACGCCCGCCACCTACACGGGCCTGGCCGCCGAGCTCGTGGCCCACCTGGACGACTGAGGCCCGCGGGCCACGAGTCTCCGGCCGGGCATCGCCGGCCGGGCCAGGCGCACCGCCCGCACTGCACGGGGTTCGGGGGCTACTGGCCAGGGGTTGTCCGTCCTGCACGAGACCCCGAACCCCGTGGAGTACACCCACCTCCCAGCCAGTACGACCCAAGCCTCGTGGAGCACGCCCGGGCTCAGCCTGACGGCAGCCCCTTCATGAACACCTCATATACACTCCGGAACCCTCCATGTGCACTCCATGTACAATCGCCATGTGATTGTCGATCTGGATGACCTCACGGAGGCCCTCGCTCGTTTAGAGCTGGAGGGCGGCGACTGCCTTGAGATCGAGGCAAAGACCTTCTCCGAGTACTCCCGCGCGGCCCTCGGCCCCACACTGTCGGCCTTCGCGAACCTCCCTGGAGGCGGCACCATCCTCCTGGGCGTCGGCGAGGACCCGGTTTCCGTCATCGGAGTCCAGCAGCCGCACGAGCTCCAGCAGGCCCTCGTCTCGCAGGCCCGTCAGGGCTTCTCCACCGAGATCGCTGTCGATCCGCGTTCCATCGCCATTGACGGCAAGACCGTCATCGCCGCCAATGTGCAGGAAGTCCCCATCAACAGCAAGCCATGCCGGTGGCGGGAGACAGGATCGGCGTACCTTCGTCAGTACGACGGCGACTACCGCATGTCTCAACAGGAGCAGCAGCAGCTCCTTCTCCGGCACCAGCGCCCCCGACAGGACTCCGTTGCCGTTCCCGGCACCTCCGTGGACAACCTCGAGGGCGACCTGGTCCAGCGCTTCCTCCGAGCGGTTCGTACCGGCTCCACCGCGCTGACCGGCCAGTCCGACGCCGAGGTCCTCCTCAATCTGAATGTTCTCACCGAGGACGGAGAGGCGACCCTGGCAGGACTGTACGCACTGGGCCGTTACCCCCAGAGGCAGTTCCCCGGCCTGTCCATCACGGCCGCCGTCACCGGTGCCAACGACGGAGTCAGGGCAACGGATCGACTCACGGTCGCGGGCCCCCTGCCGCAGATGCTCACCGATGCCGTCGACTGGGTCGCACGCGCCACGCAGACACGCATCCGGTTCGGGGATGACGGGCACGGCCGCGATGTCCACGAGTTCCCGCTCATCGCGGTTCGCGAGCTCATCGCCAACGCTCTCGTCCATCGAGACCTCTCCGAGCCCGCGCTCTCGAAAGGGGTTGAGATTCGTCTGTTGCACGACCGCCTCATCATCTCCAGCCCAGGTGGTCTCTGGGGGCTGAGTGTGGACCAGCTCGGTACACGCGACGGGAAGTCTGCGGTCAACGAGCACCTCTACACCATCTGCACCTTCGCCACGGACTACGAGGGACGGCGCGTGATCGAAGGCTTGGGCTCCGGGATTCGGGAGGTCCGGCGCGCCCTGCGAGACGCGGACATGGAGTCCGTCCGCTTTCAGGACACCGGTGTGCGCTTCACTGCTCTGCTCCCCCGAGGCGCCCCCCTCTCGCCCGAGGATCTCAACTGGCTGTCCGACCTCGAGGCCCACGGCCTCGGCGTCGAGCAGCGCCACGCGCTTGTCGAGATGCGGCATGGAACCTCATGGACGAACTCCTCCTACCGCCGTCGCTTCGGCTGCGACTCCCAGCAGGCCCGTCGTCAGCTCCAGGAGCTGGTGAACCGAGGCTATGCCGAGGCCCGAGGACAACGCGGCTCCACCTCCTACGTTTTGGCCTCCGACGGCGCTCGGCCGGCTTCCGACGTCAAGGCCGTCACTGTTTCCGCGGAGATCTCCGCCCTGTCCACCAATGCGCCCACCGTCTGGGCCTGTCTTGAGGACGGGCCGCGCACGCGCCAGCAGATCGTCGAGGCCACGCACCTGTCCTCACGCCAGGTGATGTACGCGCTCAGGCGTCTCAAGGAGGCGGGAGCCGTTCTGACGGATGGCGGTCGGGGCGATATCACCACCAGGTATCGTCGAGCCTGATGGGCACGCCTATCGACTGCGTCTCCCACCTGGACGGCTGACGCGCCCACCGCGTCATCGCGCCCCGACGGGTCGCGCAGTCCGTCGAGGCGGGCATTCTTACGCGAGTCGGGCATTCCTGCACGAGTCGGACGACGCCGTCGTCGGACTCGTGCAGGAATGCCCGACTCGTGGCCCCGGCCACCGGGCAGTGGCCCCGCCGGACCGATCTCGACGCGGAACTGAACCGATCTCGAGCCGGAACCGGACCGATCTCGGCGTCCGGTGCGCATCGCCGGGGTGCGCCCCCGACACCCCCGTCGCCCCGACGGCGACTCAGGACCCGGAGCCGCCGAGCAGATAGCGGGCGCACACCCCGGCGACGCATTCCTCGGCGGGGTTGACGCCGAAACGGTTGGCATCCATGTGCAGCAGGTCGAGTGCACGGCGTCCGGCGGATCCCGTACCGATCTCGCGCACGGTGCGGGCGGCGTCGGCGGCCAACTGCCCGGTCAGCTCGTCGGCGCGCCCCCACCCCGGGACCTCGCCCAACCGGCAGGCGAGCACCTGCTGCACCACGGAGCCGAGCGCGGTGCCGTCGCGCAGGCGCTCGGGGAGGCGGGACCCCCACATGCGCAGGTGGGCACCCAGCAGCTCGGCCGGCGGTAGCGGCCCGACGTCGGCCGCATTCGCCAGGAAACGAGCGGTCAGGGCGACCCTGGGCAACGGGCGGGGGACCGTCCAGACCCGGTTGTCCCAGCACCAGCGACTGGAGACGTCGAAGTGCCGCTCGGCCTCCTCCACCCCCGCCGGACCGCCGTACTTGCCGTACTCGGGCCCGTACACCGAGCACGAGACGCCGGCCCGTCCGCTCCCGCCGCCGGCGGTCAGCGGGTCGGGGACGAGGCGCTCGACCGTGCGCACGCGCGCCCGCCGGGCGGCAGCGGCCACGACGCCGAGATGCTCGAAGACCTCGTCCAGCGCATCCGGATCGGCCTGCAGCCGCAGCCTCACGTGGTGACCGCGCAGATCGATGAAGCGCAGGAAGTGGGCGGAACGGATCGGCCAGCGGGCGCGGACCTCGTCGAACCAGCGCGCGATCGCGGGCAGCAGCGCATCGGTGTCGTCCCCGTCGGCGCAGTAGATGCACGCGTACAGCCAATCGACCTCCTGGCCCTCCCGGTCCTCGAATGCCGCCGCGGCCCGCGCACCGACGTCGTCCGACAGCCCTCTCACCGGTCATCCCCACCATTCTCGGGTCGCTTGGGCCACTGCATGTTGATCAGGTACTCCAGGACCGTCGCCCGGCCCGCGGGCGTCGCGCCCGCCATCTGCTCCCTGGCCGGCAGGGCCTCGATCAGGCTGAGGTGCTCGGCATCCGGATCGACCCAGCCGCGCAGCGCCAGCAGCGACACCGGCGATCTCAGGTCCACGTACCGGGGCTTGTGCTCGTCCGACGTCGTGCCGAACTCCGCCTGGGCGCCCAGGTGCTGATGGACGTAGACCTCCGCGGGGATGCCCCACCGCTCACGCAGATCCGTCACTCTCACGAGCGTCGCCGCTGGATCGCGGTCCAGGAGGCCGGTCACCTGGGCGGCCGGGAAGGTCCAGGACTCCCGACGTGTGACCAGGCGCCCGTAGGTGGCGCGCGGGGCGTGGACCGCCTCGTCCGGCATCGGACCGGTCATCTCCAGGCGACGACTGGTCCAGTGATCCGCCAGGGGGGACATCCGGGCCCACGGGTCGCTCAGCAGAACCAGCCAGGAGCGGTATCCGCCGAGGCGGTACTGCGGGATGAGCCCGAGATAGGCCAGCCCCACCGGTCCGTGAGCGTCGGTCAGGAACAGTGTGTCGGTGCGCGGATCGTGGGCGAGCCTCAGCGCGCTCAGAGGCGTCGCATCCGGCGCCGCGGGCTCGCCGGGCAGTCCGAGCGGGGACAGGACGCCGCAGGAGGCGGCCTGAGCGGTGTTGCAGTCGGTGGAGACCTGAATCTCCAGAACGCGCTCAGTGCCCCAGGCCGCGCGGATCCCCCGCGCCAGGCGCTCGCGGTACCCTCTGCCCAGCAATCGGTGGAAGCGGGCCTGAAGGGCGCCGTTGCCATTGGTGAAGGCGTTGACCACCACCAGGCCCCGACCCGCGCTCAGCGCCTCCCGATCGGCGTCGACCGGCTGAAGATAGGCGCCCATGTGCCGCGGCGAGGCCGATGCGCCTCCGGACATGGCCGCGCGCTCGGGATCCGGCCCGGCGGCGAGATCCCTCGCGGCCGCGCCCAGCATCTCCGGGTCGCCGTCGGGGGCGTGCGCCAGGCTCATGAGGAAGGCGAGCGGGTCCTCGCACACCCCGCCGCGCCCGTACCGGGCGACGTACCGGCGCACCATGAGGTCGTAGATGCGGGAGCGGGTCACCCAGGGGTCCACGAGCCCGGCCAGGGACTCGACCTCCTGGCGGAACGGCGACAGCCTCATCGGGTCGTCCCAGTCCCCCCGCGACTCGCAGTCCTCGTAGAGCAGGCCGCTGGGCCTGGCTCCCAGCTCGCCGTCGGGGAAGATCCGCTGCGCCAACCGCTGCACATCCATGAGCAGCTCCGCCCGCCCCGGACCGTCCTCGACCGTGATGGCCCTCCCGAGCCTCTCAAGCCGGTCGAGGTCCTCGCCCCAGAGGCGTCGCTGACCGTCCGAGAGCGTGGCCGCCAGAGCCGGGAAGGGGTCCGCGCCCCTCGGCCAGGGGGCGTGGGGGCGTACGGCTCCCGAGGCGAGCAGACGACGCAGACGCAGATGCGGATCCCGCCCGCCCACGAGTCGGGTGGCCTCGCGCACGGTCACCGGCGCCGCATCGGGCCGCGCGCCGGTCAAGCGGTCGTGGGCGCCGACGAGCCAGCGGGCCGGCTGCACCTCCTCACCCCGGAAGACCAGGCCGTTGGCGTAGTCGTGCTCCGCGACGACGGTCAGCCCCAGCGCGACGGCGGACGGCGATCCGACCGATCTCGCGGCGGTGTCGGCCGTACCGGCCGGGTCGGCCGAGTCGGCATCGCCCGGCCCCGCACCCGGGCCGACCGGGTCATCCGTACTGGCCGCGTCCGGCGCCGCAGTCGGAGCAGTCGGATCAGCCGCCGCACCCGCGCCCCCGGGCGCCCCGGCACCGCCCCCGACGGCCGAGCCGGTTCCGTCCGGTCCCGGGGACGATCCATCAGCATCGCCGACGCCGTCGGCGCGATCGGGTCGATCGACGCCCCCGTCCCCGGGGACTTTCCCGACGGGCACGACGTCGTCCCTGACGGGGGCGGCCTCCAAGCGCAGGAAGCCGGCCGGATCGAGATCGCGCGCCGTCGCGGCGAGGATTCCGTGGGCGAGATGAAGCGCCACCATGGTGCGCCGGCGACCGCGAGCCGGCCGGCCGGCCTCGCAGACCGTGGTCAGGCCGGAGAAGGGGCTGGCCTTCAGGGCCGCCCGGGTGGCCAGCGTGTAGAGGGTTCGCAGCACGCGCGGGTCGTCGAGTCGGCGCCCGCGTCTGGTCAGCGCCGTCACCAGCGCGGGGGCGGCCACCGCCACGGCGCGCAGGTACTCGACGTCGTCGAGGCCGGCCGCCAGCAGGGCGCGACTGCGCTCCAGATCCGAGGCGACCGCCGCCTCCATATTCGCGTACTCCGCGTGCCGCTGGGAGACCAGGTCGTCCCAGGCCGAGAGCATGGCGCCGACGTCGGCGGGCAGGCGATCCCGCACATGGACCGTCAGACCGCTGACGCGCCCCTGGAAGACCCTGCGCTTGGCGTGCAGAACGGCCCGGCGCTCGTCGCGCTCCAGGCCGGGGACGAGCCGGTACAGGGGTTCGAGCAGTCGTTCACCGGCCCACTCCATCTCCTGGTCGAGGCGGCGCAGCCGCTCAAGGGCCTGGACCAGGGCCTTCTCGGGCCCGGGGACGGCCGCCGACGGGAGACCGCCCAGGCGCACGAGGGTGGGCAGCAGCGACGTCGCGCGAGCGAGCGCGGGGCCCTGTCCGGCGGGCCCGGCCAGCGCAGCGGGTGCAGACCCGGCCAGCTCCACCGACGCGGGCGTCGGGTCCGGTCCGGCGGAACCGGCCGCGCGGCCGGGCGACACCGGCGAGGCCGACGCACCGGCCCTCGAATCGGCACGCATCATGCGAGCGCTCCTCTCACAACGCTCACCGCGGCGAATCCCAGCCACACGACGCCCAGCACGGTGCCGACCACGCTCAGCAGCACACACGCCAGGCCGTAGAAGAAGTAGGCCCCGCGGACGGCCAGCCCCATTCGCGCCAGCGCCGGGGGCAACGGCGCACGCCTGACGACGCTGCGCAGAATGAGCATGGAGCGGCCGCGCAGATTGACCGAGCCGGTCAGCGCCTCGATGGTGGCCACGCCGTCGGACTGGGTCAGGGGGTTGAGGTTGGTGACGAGCATGGTGAGCTGGAAGGCGCACAGGGTCAGGGCCACCTGCCGCGCGGTGCCCGTGAACGCCAGGGCCGCCGCCGCCTCCGCACCGCACACCACTCCGTCGGAGCAGATGCCCGCGAAGGCGAGCATGGCGCGCCCGAGCCGCGAGCGCACCTGATAGGAATCGGTGCGATCCACGTAGGCGATCGGCATCACCCAGAACATGAACGCCACGCCCAGGCCGCGGACGGGGGTTCCCAGGTAGCCGGCCACGATCGCGTGCCAGGACTCGTGCCCGACGATACTCACCAGCTGAATGGCGATGGCGATGAGGAACACGGACGCGGGCGGACGGGGGCCTCCGGACAGGTGGATCAGACTCTCCACCCCCGCCACATACCCCCCTGCCGCCGCGAGGACGAACAGCCAGCCGAGCGTCCGCGCCGGCAGATGGTGGAGCGCCGCCGCCACGGGGGCGACCACTCTCCGGTAACTGCGGATCAGCATGAACCGCGGCAGCATCCAGTTCCCACTCCACCGGGGCGGGTGGATCTGCTCGTGCCGTCCGACGTGCGGCGGTGCGACGTGGCGGCCATCGACGCGCTTGCGGACGCGGTCCTGCGATACGACGACTCGGGGAGGCTCGCCACCCTCCAGCAGGCTCTTGGAGCGCAGGTACTCCACGAGACGAGTGATGCGCCGCCTGCCGGCGGCGTCGATCTCCTGGGGCAACTGGTCGATGATGGTGGGCAGCGAGCGAGCCCCGTCGAACTGGTCGACGATGAAGGCCGCGGCCTTCCCGAGGCGGTGGTATGCCCCCGACGTGCTGTCGAACAGCATCGGCTGGTCGTCCATCCCGACGATCAGCTTCACTCCTCGGCGCAGACGCGGGATGTCGCTGCTCGACACCCTCACGGTGCTCGTCGTCGTGGTCATCGGGTCATGACTCCCTCGGGTCGGTTCGCGGTGGCGTGGTTGACGGCGGGCGGAGGGAACGGCGCCTCCGCCCGCCGCCATGCCGTCTCAGCAGGACGACGTCGACGCGCAGGCGCTGCAGGACGGGCACGACGCGCAAGCCGCGCAGGACGGGCACGACGCGCAGGCACCGCAGAAGGCGCATCCCAGGGCGTTGCCCTCGGGGAGCTCCTCGACGCCGAAGTCGCTGTCGGACAGTGTCAGATCGATGGTGCTGGCCATATGCTGTTCACCTCCTTTCTGGTTCGTGTCACTGGTCAGGAGCGAGACCCGTGCTGGGCCTCGTCGAGGGGTCCGGTCCGTCTGCGGGAACCGGGCCCCTCACCCCGCGGAACGGGGCGTCTTCGGGGACTCGCGCCCGGCTCAGGGCGATGGAGCGGCGCGAGTCGGGACGGCCACGGTGACGGCGAGCATCTGATGGCGGCTCACCCCGTCGGAGTCGAGCAGGTGGCGCACGGCCGAGGGTGACAGCCCTGCGAAGACCGTGCCGGTCAGACCGCGGGCGGCGCTGCGCAGGTGCACCGAGTAGATGACGGCGGCGGCGCGGGCCATGGCGTGGCGGTAACCGTGGGCCCCGGCCCACGCGTCGGCCCGGTCGAGGTCGGCGGCCACCGAGACGATGGCTCCGGCGCGGGCGAACTCCTTCTGCACGGCCATGCCCTCGATCTCCTCCGGGTCCGGCAAGTCGCGCACGAGGTCGGCGCCGTCGGGCCTCACCCGGTAGACGCCTGGTCTGGCACCGCGCGGCCGCAGGAGCAGGACGAAGGGCTCGAGTGCGACGGCGGCGGCGTCCCGGCCCCAGGTCTCGGCGTCCTCGACCAGGGCGGCCCGCACACTCGCCAGGAGCGGTCCGGCGTCCAGAGGCTCGGGCGCGTAGTCGGTGGTCGACGAGCGCCGCTCGAAGGTCCGCCGCACATCGTGGCGGTAGGGGCCATCCTGCTCCAGGACGGAGGCATCGAGGGCCTCGCCGCCCAGTGGCCGGCGCGGGCGTCGCGCGGCCAGGCCGTCGGAGGTGGGCGCGGCGTCGGGATCGGAGAAGCCGTCGATGATCTCGCGCAGGATCTTGTAGTCAGTGCGCATAACGACCTCCCGAGGCCCCCTGGTCGGCGATTCCCAGGTCGATGACGGCCACGACCGGCTCGCGCCGCGGATCGGCGCCGATGGCGGCCGCCAGCTCCCGCTCGTCCCAGAGGGCCCGAGCGCGCAGGGGCAGGTCCAGGCAGCGGGCGACGAGCCGGATGACCTCCAGGGAGCACCCGCAGTCCTGGATCGCGAGCCGCAGGCCGAAGGACATGTACTTCTTGGCGAGCTTGTCCATGTTGCCGGTCAAGACGAGTCGTATCGAGCCGTCGGGGACCCCGGAGGCACCGGGTGGCGGCCCCACCAGGGCCAGGGCGTGGTCGCGCTCGATGTAGGCGTAGACGCCCGGCGCAAGCGGAGTCGGCGAGCCTCCGTCTCCGGGGGCGAGGGCCCCGGGGGACGCGCCGTCGGCCGCGGGGGACGCATCGCCGGCCTGGGTCTCGGACGCGCCGTCGGCCGCGGAGGACGCGCCGCCGGGCACGAGGACGTAGGCGGTGACCGAGCCGATGTTGCCGCCGGCCGCCGTCCAGCGGCGCAGCTTCGAGGTGTCGTTCGGGGCGCCAGCGGTGTCGGCGGGGGGCTGCTCGCCCACAGCCGCCCGCGCTCCCGGTCGCAGCGGCTCGCGCACGCCGACCGCCAAGGCCAGCAGAGTGGCGAGCTCCGCGAGCGTCGGTCGGCCGCCCGGTGCGGCCGGGTCGCCGGGGCGTCCCGGGGCGGGAGCTCCGGCCTCCAGGGCCTCCTGCGCCTCCGCTTCCCGCTCGCCGGGCGCATGCGGCGCGTCCGCCTCGGTCAAGGGCCCGGTCAGGGGCCAGGGCCGATTCAGGCGCTCCAGGTCGGCATCCGGCAACGACGTGCGCGGGCAGGTGGGCCAGTCCCGGAACTCGCGCTGAAGACGCAGGTTGGAGGGCTTGTAGTGCTGCTGGTGCCCCTTGGAGTCCATGAAGGCCGTCGGGGGGATGGCCACGGCCTGCTCGTAGCGGGCTCCGACGGGGGCGGAGGGCGCGATCGGCGCCGGCGACCCGTCCGCCCTTCTCGATGCGCTGGCCGCCGAGCAGACGGGGCAGCCCGGGCGAGTGGCCACCGGGCGGTCGGAGCAGGTGAAGGTCTCCAGGTCGATGCGCCTGACGTCGCCCGGCAGGTGGGTGACGGTGGCGCGGGCGATGAGCGCGGCCACGGTCCGCGCCGCCAGGCCGACGGCGAGGTCCCGGCGATCCGCGTCCGGCGTCGCCCCGGGCCCGGACTCATCGGCGGTGGCGCACTCCAGGCAGGGAGAGAAGCTCGGATCGATGTACGGTCCGACCGTCACGGCATCGTGCTCGATCCGCACGCGGAGCAGGGGGATTCCGAGCGTCCAGCAGCGCTCGGCCACGCCGGCGGCGGGAGCGGAGGCGGTCGTCTCGACGACGACGGCGAGGGCGTCGTCCGGCTCCGCGCCGGCGGCGGCCCGGGCGGACAGCGTGGGGTCGAGGGCGCCGATGATCTCCTCGACGAGCCCGGCGTCGCCCAGAACCGCCACGCGGGCGGCCGCCAGGCGGCGAGCTGCGTCCTGCCAGGAGTCGTTGACGCCCGTGGAGTCGCCCAGGCGCGACAGCAGGCAGGCCAGCTCCGGAGCCGGTTGCGGATCGGGGAGCGGGTCGCAGTCGCCCTCCTCGACGATGCCGCCGGTCCACAGCAGGGAGACGGCCTCGAAGGCGCCGCCGGCCCCTATCCCGGTGGTCTCGCCGATCTGCTCGACGGTGCGGGTGCCGTCGCAGGCCTGCAGCAGGGCGCCCAGGTGGTCGCGCGCGAACGCCCCGCCCAGGACCTGGCTCTTCCGTCCGCCGTCGAGCACCCAGGTGTCATCCTCGTCGGGACGCATGCGCACCCCGAGCCGGACCACAGGCCTGCGGGGGATGCGGAATTGCAGGTCCTGACGGGCGGCCCGACCGACGTCGGCCGCTCGCATCCCGGAGGTCGTCGTGCTGTCCGCCATTCAGATCACCCGCCCGGGCAGGAGGGCGGCGAGCGCGGGGACCCCGTCGCGTCGGGCGGCGTAGCGCCCGGAGCAGGTCTCGCAACGGTCGGTCGCGATGGTTCGGGCCAGGGAGGTCATACCGGTGACGAGATCGACGGTCCACACCTGCCCGCCGAGCCCGTCGGCTCCGGTGGCGTCGTCCGGACCGGGCTCGCCGCCGTCGACCGGGCCCTCACGGTCCAGGACGCCCAGGGCCAGGGAGATCAGGCCAGCGCCGAGAACCACGTGATGCCGGGCGTATCCCTGGGGAAGAGGTTCGAGGTCCTCGGGAAGCGGGCGGTAGCCGTGCTGCTGCCGACGCCGGGCGTAGCAGTGGTAGCAGGCCGTGCGTCCGGGTACGACCAGGGGCCCGCAGCGCAACTCGGTGGGGGTCAGCTCCAGACCCAGGGAGGGCAGGGACCGGGTGAAGGACAGGTCGTCCAGGGCCTCGCGCAGGGCGACGCGGTCGGCGTCGGCCACTAGGACAAGGCGGTCGGCATAGGGGACCAGGGCGTCCGCCAGGGCGTGATCGACGGGCAGGACGACGTCCTGCGGCCGGGCGAGGCGGTGGACGACGGCGTGTCCGAACTGCCCTTGCGGCAGGTAGGCCGTGACCGGTCGTGCTGCGGCGGTTCTCATGCTCATGCTCGTTCCTGCGGATGCGGGTCAGGCGAAGGGCTGACGGACGGGGTTGATACCGGCCTCGTCGTGGGCCTTCAGGCCCATGGCGCGGGGTGCCTCGTAGAGGCGGGGGGTGGCGAGGTAGCGGGCGTGGTGGCTGAAGGACAGCGGCACGGCCTCGGGCACGAGGGTCTTGACCACGTGCATTCCGACCTGGCGGGCCTCGTCGGTGGTCAGGTCCACCACGACGGCCTCCGACCCCACCCGCTCCAGCGCGGAGACGACCCGGTCGAGCGAATCGTCGGACGATTCACGGATCCCCCGGAACTCGGGTCGTCCCATGTCGGTCAGCCGGCGGCTGGGCCGGGGGCCCTCCAGGAGGAAGTCGAAGACGTGGCGCATGGAGGGGGCGGCGTCGGCCAGGGCGCCGCCGACCACCGTCATGTCCTGGCCGGTGACCTCCTTGGCGCGGGGGCTGCGGGCGTGGCTGCGCAGGGCGATGCGCAGCGAGACGAGCTCGCGGTGGATCTTGGCCAGGGCCCGCTGCGGGTCGAGGTCGCAGGTGGCCGCCACCACCTGGGACAGCTCGGTGTCCGCCTCGGAGGTCTGGACCGCGTAGAGGATCGGAATCCCGTAGTCGGTCGTGGCGTCCCGGAGGTGAACCGTCAACTCGGTGGAAATCCCGACGCGGTGGTACTCGGCGACCTCGGGGTCGAGGACGGCGGGGTCCACCACGATCTCGGGCAGCCGCAGCCGCTGCAGCCAGGTCAGGGCGATGGCGTCCCGTTCGATGACCTCCAGCAGACCGCCGAGGACCGCCTCGCGCAGGTCGGAGTGAGCCGCCGTGCCCGTGGACACCGTGTTGGTGAAGCGCTCGGAGGGGCTGTGCACCGGGAACTTCAGGTAGACCAGGATGGCCGGCACGAAGACCTCGCGCCCCCGGGTCAGGGACCAGCCCCGCACCCAGCGCAGCGGCACCCTGGAGTCGAAGGGGACCAGGCCGCAGTGCGGGTCCGCCAGCTCCGTGGGCGAGCAGGCGGGCCAGCGGTCCGGGCCGATGGCGGCGTCGCCGAGGCCGGCGGGGGTGTCCCAGATCAGGTCCTCGTCAGCCCACGAGCAGCTGGAGTAGCGCTCCAGGGACTCCACGATCGCGATGTGCCTGGCGAGATCGGGGTCGATGGCGCCGCCGGCGCCGTCGATGTTCCCGGACTCGACCCGATGCGTCCAGGTGCGCTGCGAGCGCAGCGCCGCCGAGAGGTCGCCGAGGAATCCGGTCCAGATCGAGAAGGGCGGCTCCCCCGAGGACTGCGACAGCTCCGCGGCGCGGGACACCAGGCCGACGGGCGACTCGAGGGACGCCGTGCGAGCCAGTGAGGGAGCGATCCGCTCCACGAGCGCAGACCTGTACACGGATCCGCCTTTCACGCTGGGACAGGGTCGGGCACACCTTCAGGAACGTGCCGTTGATGCGACGAGTCTGCCCGGATCACCCGGAACCGCGCATCAGTCGTCGATCTACTGCGCTGTCTCTCTTGGAGTGATCGCACGCGCCCCGTTCGAACGACCCAGCTCATCCCTTCGGCGCACCGCCGGTAGAGGGATGTCGGACGCGCTCCGGCCGGGCGCGGCGCGCTCCGGGCCGTGGCGGTCCGCGGCCGTGCGGGCCCGGTTGATCCGGTTGTGCGAGCCCGGGCCGCGACACGCTGGCATCTCACGGGCGGGGCCTCGCCGAAGCGACCTCGCGACATCATCAAGCGCACACCCGGGGGGCACCGTCAAGCCGAGGTCTTGGGTATTCTGAATCGTAATATTATCGTTATCTTCCCGGAAGCCGCGGACGTCTCTGACCACGGCTCGTGCCGGCTACTTCGCGAGGAGACGTATGAGTTCCCTGACTGCCCTTGACCCCGAGCACACCCTCGACCCCGAGCGCATCGGCGTCGTCCTCATCGACGACGACGCGATGGCACTAACCTGCCTGGAGTCCTACTTCACCGCGGCGGAGGATATCCACGTCCTGCTCGCGACGCGCCACGCCGACCAGATGCTCGAGTTCCTCGAGTCGAACCGGGTGAACGTCCTCATCACCGACGTTCACATGGAGAGCATGGACGGAGTGGAGATGGCGCGCGAGGTGCTGCGGGTATCCCCCAGCACCGGCGTCATCCTGCTGACCACCGTGGACACGGACGACAGCCTCATCCAGGGCCTGAGCGCGGGCGCCAGCGGCTTCCTGCTCAAGAGCGCGTCCGCCCACGAGATCCTCTCCGCGGTCCGGACTGTGCACTCCGGGGCGAAGGTCGTCACTCCGATGTCGACCGCGCGGCTGATCGACTATGTGCTGGCCTCCGCTCACGCCGAGGACGGGAGCGTCACCCTCTCGAAGCGGGAGCGCGACGTCCTCCACATGCTGTGCGAGGGCGCCTCCAACCGCAGGATCGCGTCCCGGCTGTCCATCTCGGAGGCCACGGTCAAATCTCACGTGTCCGTTCTGCTCCAGAAGACGGGGACGCGCTCTCGCCTGGAGATCGTCGTATGGGCGTTCAGGCACGGCTACGCCGCTACGGGCCGCACCGCTTAGGTCCGCGGTCGGGAGCCGGTGAGTGACGACTCCCGCCTCGCGGGTCTCCGCGGGCCATGACGACAGTTGACACCCCTACCCCCTAGGGGTAAATTCAATAGCACCCCGACAGAGCAAGGAGGACGGATGGCCGGCTACACGGGCACCAAGGATGACTACCTCAAGCGGCTGCGCCGCATTGAGGGACAGGTCCGCGGCATCTCCCGCATGGTCGAGGAGGACACCTACTGCATCGACGTCCTCACCCAGATCGCGGCGGCCACCAAGGCTCTGCAGGCCGTCAGCCTCGGCCTGCTCGAGGACCACATGAGCCACTGCGTCATCCACGCCGCCC
>ERZ772986.1350-NODE-1350-length-14045-cov-3.709578_pt1 | contig 14045 bp, 8 predicted proteins | sample MGYA00511898_ERZ772986 | MGnify/ENA primary metagenome ERZ772986 (study PRJEB29015, sample SAMEA2737934) | human oral metagenome | biome: human oral; feature: human-associated habitat; material: dental | place: China | collected 2148 ... | reverse complement strand
TGTATAAACAAAACCTTTTAGAGCCATGAAAAACATGGCCTAAAAGGGGCAAAATGGCCATTAAAAAGTGGGGTTTTAGGGGCAAAAAGTGTGTAATTGGAGTTGAAAAAATAAGGGCTGGCAACCAAATTAGAAAGGCTAAATGGTGCAAAATGCAGGTTCCGTTCCTAAAAACAGACAAAACTAAAGACACGAAAGTTATAAATAGTGCATATTTACCTACTTTATGGCCTATATTTTCGCTAGAACGGAGTGAAATTTAGAGCGGTATTGTAAAATAAAAAGTAGCAAATTGAGATTTTTAGTTGATGAGTTTGCAAGTTGAGGTGCAATGCACATTTGGTAGACTGGCGAAATAGCCGGTTCTTGTATTGCAGGTTTACCTAAAAGGCATAGTGCTTTACCCCGAACGTTATGTAGGAATTTGAATAGACAAAAAGAGGGTGTGTCAAAACTCCATTTAATAAACATGAGCTTATAAATTGAAACTTGCTCGCTTTTAAAAGCAATAAAAAGAGCTATATCACCACTCGAATACCGAGTTTGATATGGCTCTTTTATTTTTTAAGCTACAAAAAGTAACTTTGGTCTCTCTTTATTTTAGTTTTGACACACCCTCTTTCAGAACAATCCACAGCATCTGTTTATTGGCCTTGCAAATAGAGAAATGATGTTGTTTAGAGGTTTAGCGGAGAGCTATAATTGAATTTATGAAAATAAAATGAGGAAATATCAAAACAAATAACTACTTTTGCAACAATGCACTTTGGTTTGACAAGATAAATATCCTGGATTACGTTAGTGTCGATGGTGATATACAAACCAAGCTGTTTATGGAGCACCTTCTAATGAGGGCCATGCAATGGACACATAACATTTGGCTATAAGCTCATGAGTCTTAGAAAGTTTGTAAACCGCATACATAATGTAATATCAACATAAGAATAAAACCCACCATATTTTCATATCGCTATGGTAACTGTCAATATCGAATATCTACCTTCTATCAATTATTCCCTAATCAACAACAGAATAGCTATATGTCAGCCTGTTGAAATCAGTAATGACGAAACTAGTGATTTAAGGGATATTGTAATAGAATGTTCTGGTGAGTTCTTCCAGGACTTCCGTTCAAGTGTCATCGACTCACTTAAAGCAGGCAAGTCGATGCGCTTACAGGGTATGAACTTGTCTCCAATAGCCGCACAAGTTGCAGCGGTAACAGAAAAGACTGCATCCACATTCACCGTCGATGTGTTTTCGGATGCACTGTCCGAAACAAAGAAGATATTGTTTACCCATAGCTACGACATAGATATTATGCCGTACGACCAATGGCTGGGAACCAGCATTCTGCCCCAATGCCTTGCCTCGTTTGTTACGCCTAATCATCCCGCGATAAACAATATTGTAGCTAAGGCAGCGGGCAAGCTGAAAGAAATGTCGGGGTCTTCTGCATTTACCGCATACCAAACAGGTAACACAAATGAGGTGCGAAAGCAGGTGGCAGCTGTGTATGGCGCACTCCATGCCGAGGGCATTGTGTATCGTTCGGTACCTGCATCGTACGAGGTGGTTGGACAACGCATTACCCTACCCGACCAAGTACTTTCCTCTAAACTAGGAAACTGCATAGAGCTTACTCTGCTTTTTGCAAGCGTGCTTGAAAGTTTGGGCATAAACAGCGGTGTCGTTCTGCAAGAAGGACATGCCTACCTTGCTGTTTGGCTGGTAGACGACTGCTGTCAGTATAGCGTTTACGATGACGCCTCGTACATAGAAAAGAAATGTGCGGAAGGCATTGATGAGATGCTTGTGCTTGAATGTACACAGATAACAGCCGAGTCAACTACTTTTGAAGATGCCCAAAGCATAGCTACAAAACATCTGGCCAACACTGGCATCTTTGAAATGTTCATCGACATTAAGCGTTGTCGTTTGGAGCAAGTACGTCCGCTGCCCCAACGCACGATGAACAATGGCGTATGGGAAGTGCCTGCGGAAGGTGTAAGCCATGACGAATGCATACTGAATGTTAAGGAACATTCTCGTTTTGACCTGACGATGCTGATGGACAGTAAACGTGAGGTAACGAAGATGGACATTTGGGAACGTAAGCTCTTGGATTTCTCGTTGCGTAACTCCATGCTTAACCTTTATCTGCGCCAGAAGGCAATTCAGTTTATCTCGTTTGACGTCGACCTCGTTGAAGACTATCTGCAAGATGGAGAAGAATACCTTATTTCTTGCAAGCCTAATGTTGGTTTTAACATCATTGGCGACGAACGTCTTGTGCGTTCTAAATTATTGCCCGAACTACACGAGCTGATAACGAACGACATAAAACACCGTACGCTACACTCGTATCAGACAGAGGCCGAGACACGCTACACGTTGAAGAATATCTATCGCGCATCGAGGAACGCCGTTGAGGAAACTGGTGCAAATGCGTTGTATCTTGCAATAGGTACGCTTAGATGGTTTGAAACAGACATCAGCGAGAAACCTCGTTATGCGCCAATATTGATGCTGCCTGTGGAAATAGTATATAAGAAAGGCGACTACTATATCCGTACACGCGATGAAGAAATTGCTCTGAATATCACTTTGACAGAGTTCTTACGGCAGAACTTCGACATTACTATTCCTGGACTTAATCCGCTGCCAAAGGATGATCATGGTGTGGATGTGAAAAAAATCTTCGCCATCATACGCGAGGTGTTGAAAAACAAAAAGCGTTGGGACGTAGAAGAAGAATGTATTTTGGGCGTATTCTCGTTCAGTAAGTTCCTCATGTGGAACGACATTCATAACCACAGACAAGAATTGTTGGATAACAATGTGGTGCGTAGTCTTGTGGAACAGAAACTTACGTTTACTCCAACCCAAGTGATGTCGGACTTGAAAGGCAAGGATAAAGAAGTAAAACCATCTGATTTGGCATTGCCTGTTCCGATAGACTCTTCGCAAATGGCCGCTGTAATGGAGGCCGGACAAGGAAATTCGTATATCCTTTACGGCCCTCCTGGAACGGGTAAGTCGCAAACCATTACGAACCTTATAGCCAATGCCTTGTTCCAAGGCAAGCGTGTGTTGTTTGTTGCTGAGAAGATGGCAGCCCTGAGTGTGGTACAGAAACGTTTGGAGAAGATAAATCTTGGTCCATTCTGCCTTGAAATGCACTCGAACAAAATCACCAAGCGCCATGTTCTCGAACAGCTGAAGAAGGCTTTGGATGCCGCTCACATCATACGTCCAGAGGAATATGCACGCATAGCCGATGAACTTTATGAGCAGAGATGCAAACTGATTGAGTATATGGAGGCCCTGCATGACATAAAGGGAGCGGAGGGCATGTCGCTGTTTGACTGCATCATCAGGTATGAATCCATTAATACCCCAGAGCTTGATGTTGATGCGAACGATGAAGAACTCAAACGGAAGTTCCGAATTGAAAAGATGGACAGCTACTCACATCTGCTCAGTCAGAAGTATCAGGCAATACTTAGTATTACGGGCGCGCCATCAGAGCATCCGTTGCTTGGACTTAATATTGTGGAGGACGACTTAGTTGATGTCGGGCGTTTGCCTTCGCGTATCAAGACGGCATCCGAAATACTTCGCAAGGCAGAGGAGAACAGAGAGATGCTTGCGAAAGCTACGGGTATAAAAACAGATATACTAAGAGACTGCAACGACGGCATATTATCCCAAGATGGGACGGCATTATATAATGAGTGGAGAGGCATCAAGGCTAAATGGTTCTTACCTCGTTTCTTTGCTAAGAGGGGTTTCATTGCCAAGTTAAAGCAGTTTAATAGTCTGATTATTGAACAAGAGGTTGATGCGCTTCTCTCTAATTTGCTTAATTATCAGCAGTTGCATGCAGAAATAGTAACAATACAGGATGTTGTTCGTACGCTCTTTGCCATTAACTTCGAAGACGACAGACTTCCAAGCAACGATGAATTGAGGAGTTATGGTTCATGTCTTGACAACTGGCTTAGCCATACAGACAAGGCACGAGACTGGTATCAGTGGTGTGCGTATAAAAAGGAACTTGAAAATGAAGGCCTTGGCGTGGTAGCACGACATATTGAATTGGAAACAACTCCTGCGGAAACGTTGAAAGATGCCTTCTTTAAGCGAATATTCCGAAGTCTCGCTTGTGAGAAAATTGCATCGTCACAGGTTCTGAGAACCTTTGAAGGGGCAATATTCGACGAGACCATTTCGCGCTACCAACAGCTAACAGAAGAGTTCCAGATACTGAGTCAGAAGGAACTTTATGCCAAACTGGCCGCGAATGTACCACATGTAACAGACAGCATCGACAATAGTAGTCCAATTGGGTTCCTCAACAGGAACATAGCCAACGGAGGTAGGGGCATCTCTCTTCGCGATTTGTTCGACAACATTAGCCCATTGTTGCCAAGGCTTTGTCCCTGTATGCTTATGAGCCCTATGTCTGTGGCGCAATTTTTGGACTTGTCGCAGAACAAGTTCGACCTTGTTATCTTCGATGAGGCGTCACAGATGCCTACAAGCGAGGCGGTTGGTGCCATTGCGCGTGGCAAGTCTGTAATCGTAGTAGGCGACCCCAAGCAGATGCCACCAACAAGTTTCTTCTCATCAACGAGTGTTGGCGAAGAAGAGGCCAACATAGACGACCTGGATAGTATTCTCGACGACTGCCACAGCCTGGGAATACCTTCGCTACAATTGAACTGGCACTACCGTTCAAAACACGAATCGCTGATAGCCTTCTCTAATAATGAGTATTACGACGGCGAACTGATTACATTTCCGTCTGTTGACGACCAGACTACAAAGGTAAAGTATTGCTATGTGGATGGCGTATACGACAAGGGTGGACGCCGTTCGAACAAGAAGGAGGCAGAAACCATTGTGGCCGACATCGTCAAGAGGTTGCAAAGCATCGATCATGCCAAATACAGCATTGGCGTAATTGCATTCAGTCAGGTACAACAAAACCTAATTGAGGACTTACTGACCGAAAAGCTTGACAAGGACCAGAAACTAAGAGAGGCTGCCGACGAGTTGTACGAACCTATATTTATAAAGAACCTCGAAAACGTACAGGGTGACGAACGCGACATCATCTTATTCTCTATCGGCTATGGCCCAGATAAAGACGGCAAGGTGTCTATGAACTTCGGTCCCTTGAACAACAATGGGGGAGAAAAACGACTGAATGTAGCAGTAAGTCGTGCTAGAAGAGAAATGATTGTATATTCGTCTTTAAAGGCATCGCACATTGATTTGAAACGAACCAAGGCTCGCGGTGTGGAAGGTTTGAAACATTTCTTGGAGTATGCCGAGCAACAGATACTCATTCAGGCAGCCAATGCCCACAAGGATAGTTCAGACCGCGTAATCTCTGAACAAATTGCCAATGCGCTCAGGACTCGCGGCCACAATGCAAACACCAACGTTGGGCGTTCAAACTTTAAAGTCGACGTGGCCATTACAGAGTCTCCCGCCAGTGGCAATTATTCTATGGGCATCCTACTTGATGGTGAGGTTTATCACAACACCCAAACCACAAGAGACCGTGAGATTGTTCAGCCAACGGTATTGAATATGCTTGGTTGGAAAATAATGCGCGTATGGAGCGTTGATTGGATTAACAACCCGGAACGTGTTATCGCGCGCATTGAGAAGGTTCTACAACAGAAGTCAATGCCAACAGAAACGACTGTGAGCAATGCCACTTTCGACGTTGCAAAAGAAAAGGTGGAGGAAATAGAAAGCAATGAGAAAGAATATCGGGTTTACAACGGTTTGGGGAACACTGGCTCCATGAGCGACAAGGAGCTTGCAACGAAGATACTTTCATGTGAGCAGCCTATGACACTGATGTATTTATGCAGGTGTATGTGCATGCATAGGGATAGCACAAGAGTCACCCCTACGCTGTTGACTTCGGTTGAGGAAATCGCAAACAGACAATTGTTTGTTCAGAAGTTAGGCAACGCTACAATACTGTGGACTGACAAAAAGCACGCAGATGCTTTCAACGGATATAGGCAAGCTCATGGAAGAGACATAACCGAAATTCCCCTCATTGAAATAATGAACGCAATAGCACTCACTGTACAAGAGCAGCTATCCATCAAAACAGATGCACTTACGCTTCTTGTTGCAAAAAAGTTAGGCTTTGCCCGCCGCGGTGCAAAAGTAGACCAAGCTCTAAAAGAAGGCTTAGAAATGCTTTTAAACACAAAGTGCATCGTAGAGTCTGACGGCATGGTAAGATTGCCAGAATAAGGACAGGCATGCAGGAAAGAGAATTGTTTGAACGCACAGCCCGAAAAGCAAGCAGCCTTCTTGATGCAATGCAGGGTTAACGCATTGGTCATTACCAATACCCCCGACAATTTAGTTTTTGACAGTCAGCAAAGATTAACTTCTTTGCTGGCCACTATGTTGGTGTACCTGTAAAAGAGCAATACCTTTTTAGGGTACGCGAACCAAAGGTTTACCAAGTCACAGAGTCTATTGGGCCGCCCTTTATCCCACTATAAAATCGTCAATTCTACTCTTTATGCCGCCCCCTTCTGTCCATCTACACCGCACATCCATACCCCTACCCTTTCTTTTACACATTTATAGGTATAAGCCCAAGCCCATAGTGCCACTTTCTTTTTTACAAATCACTATTTTTGGCGATTGCCAACAACCGCAAAATTCCCTAAATTTGCAAGATAAAAGAACCGCACAAGCCGAGAGGAAAAGAAGACTTGCGCCATAAAACTATGCACAATGAACGATAAAATTGAAAGTAAACTGGCCAACGTACCCGAAACAATGCTCATCACGCTTTGGGCCAAAGCAACCGAAACCGAACGTGCCGACGCGCTGATTAAAGACGAAAAGGCCGTTGAAATGATGGGCAAGATTGACTACGACTTCTCGAAACTCAAAAAGGCATCGTTCTCGCAATCGGGCTGCTGCGTGCGAGCCAGACTCATAGATATGGAGGCAAAGGCTTTCTTAAAAGACAATCCCGATGCTGTGGTGATACAACTAGGGGCAGGAATTGATGCGCGATACGAACGACTTGGCAAGCCCAAGGTGGGACATTGGTACGACCTTGACCTGCCCGAAGCCATCGAACTAAGGCGAAAGTTGCTGCAAGAGTCTGATGAGAATACCTTCCTAGCGCAGTCGCTCTTCGATTATTCGTGGTGCGACAAGGTGAAAGCCGCGGGAAAACCCGCGCTCGTTATCATCGAAGGCGTAATGATGTACTTCGAACCCAAAGAGGTGCAGAGCTTTTTCAGCACCATCGCGCAACGCCTAGACAATGCCGTTGTACTATTCGACATGCTGGCTTTTTCGCTTGTTGGCAAATCAAAGGTACACGACTCGTTGAAGAAAATGGATAAAGAAGTGGAATTTAAGTGGTCGGTGCTTAACACCAAGGAAATGGAAACATGGAGCAACCGCCTACATCTAGACAAAGAATACTATATGAGCGACTACGACCACGGTCGTTTCCCCTTTATCTTCCGCATGCTTTACCACATCCCCTACTTCTATCGCCGATTTAATCAACGTGTGGTGAAGTTGAAGATTGGGGATTAGAATGCAATGAAGAATGAATGGATTGACGGAGTGGACGAGAAGACGAGTGGACAAGTTAACCAGTTGATGAGTTAACGAGTTAATAAGTTGACTAGTTAACAAGTTCACTAGTTGGCAAGTTAACAAGTTGACTAGTTGATAGGCGAAGCCATTTTTTCACCTTTTCACCTTTTCACCTTTTCACTACTTCTACATTCGCTCGTGCTTATACATTTCGACACAATTGTTATAAAAAAGGGAACTATATTTCGGTAGTTCCCATTTTTTTGTTTACTTTGCAAACCGAGAACAACAGACAATAAACGCAGAAAGGAACAGACGGCAAACCAAACATTGGAACAGCAGGTCACACCGATACTCACCATCAACGGCTCCGACGGCACTGGCGGGGCCGGCATACAGGCAGACATCAAAACGATTTCTGCCCTTGGCGGACGTGCCCTTTCGGCCATCACATCCATAACCGCCCAAAACACGTTGGGCATTCAAGAGTTCTACGACCTGCCTGCCGAAACCATTAAAGGGCAAATAGAGGCCATCGTCAACGACATGCAGCCCGCCGTTGTGAAGGTGGGCATGATAAGAAGAGCCGACACCGTGGCACAAATAGCCCAACTGCTAAGGCAACACAAGCCCCGACACGTTATCTACGACCCCGTTATCGTGTCGTCGCAAAACGAGATGCTCATGGCGCAAGAGGTTGTCCACGAGGTTCGACGCAGCCTATTGCCCCTCTGTTCGCTAGTGTTGATGAAACGCGCCGATGCCGAAAGGCTAACACAAACTGCGATTAACACAGCAGTCGACCTAAACCAAGCGGTGAAAAGTATGCTTGTCGAGGGTTGTCAGTCGGTGCTGTTGCAGGGCAGCCACATGCCGCCGCAAAGTCTAACCGACGTGTTCGCAACGGCGAAAGACGGCGAACCCACCTTCTTACCCTCGTTGTTCGGCGAGGGAGAAGTCGGCACTCGCCACGGACTTAGCGGCAGCTTGTCGGCCGCCATCGCCACATTCGTAAACGGCGGCAATGCCATTTTCGAGGCCGTAGTAAACGCACGCAACTACATTGCGCAGCTGCAACCCCAACATACGGGCATCATTGGGCGGAGTGGAGAGTTGTTTAACGAGTTCACCCACGAGATAACGCAACACCATCGCACCAACAGCGACGTGCGCTTTTATGCCGACAAGCTGAACGTTAGCGCACGATACCTGGCTCAGGTTACGCGCCGCATAACGGGGAAAGCGCCCAAGGCCATCATCGACGAGTATCTAACGCACGAGATTGAACAGCAACTGGCCTTCACCCCGAAAACCGTTCAAGAGATTGCCTACGCCTACGGGTTTCGTTCGCAAGCCCATCTGGCCAAATTCTTTAAAAACATCAACGGGCTCGCTCCTAGCGAGTTCAGAAAAGAAATACTTTTAAACAAACAACAAAAATGAAAGAGAACAGACAAGAACTGAACCGCAACTTGGCACAAATGCTTAAAGGCGGTGTTATCATGGACGTTACAACCCCCGAGCAAGCACGCATTGCCGAGGCTGCGGGCGCATGCGCCGTTATGGCATTGGAACGCATCCCTGCCGACATTCGCGCAGCTGGTGGCGTTTCGCGTATGAGCGACCCCAAGATGATTAAGGGCATCCAAGAGGCCGTTTCTATCCCCGTGATGGCCAAGTGCCGCATCGGCCACTTTGCCGAGGCACAAATTCTGCAAGCCATCGAGATAGACTACATCGACGAGAGCGAAGTGCTTTCGCCTGCCGACGATGTTTACCACATCGACAAAAACAAGTTCGAAGTTCCTTTCGTTTGTGGCGCAAAGAACCTTAACGAGGCACTTCGCCGCATTGCCGAGGGCGCAACGATGATTCGTACAAAGGGCGAACCCGGCACGGGCGACGTTATTCAGGCCGTACGCCACTTGCGTATGATGCAAAGCGAGATACGCAGACTAACCTCGATGAGCGAAGACGAACTGTACGAGGCTGCCAAAGCCATGCAAGCACCCTACGAGCTGGTGCGTTACGTACACGAAAACGGCAAACTTCCTGTTGTTAACTTCGCCGCTGGTGGCGTGGCTACGCCTGCCGATGCCGCCTTGATGATGCAACTTGGTGCCGAGGGTGTGTTCGTTGGTTCGGGCATATTCAAGTCGGGCGACCCAGCCAAACGTGCTGCCGCCATTGTGAAAGCCGTAACAAACTTCAATGATGCCAAGATGCTAGCCGAACTATCAGAAGATTTGGGCGAGGCTATGGTAGGCATCAACGAGCAAGAGATAGCACTGCTGATGGCAGAGAGGGGGCAATAAGAAGATGCGAATTGCCATTCTTGCACTGCAAGGCGCATTCATCGAGCATAGCAAGATGCTTGCGCAACTCGGCGTGGAGAGTTTCGAAGTGAGGCAAGTCGCCGATTGGGAACAACCCAAAGACGCGCTTATCATCCCTGGCGGAGAAAGCACCACGATGCTTAAATTGTTAAACGAGCTGAACTTACTCGCCCCCATAAAGCAAGCCATAGAAGGCGGACTGCCCGTTTTTGGCACATGTGCAGGCCTTATCTTATTGGCCAAGCACGTTGTGGGCGACGTTTTGCAACGCATATCAACGATGGACACCACCGTTTGCCGCAACGCATACGGCCGTCAGTTGGGCAGTTTCTTTGTACAAAGCAACGTGAAAGGCATCAGCCATGCCGTGCCAATGACCTTTATCCGCGCGCCCTACATCACCAATGTGGGCAAGGATGTGGAGGTGTTGGCCGAGGTTGACGGACACATCGTTGCAGCCAGACAAGGCAAACAGCTGGTAACTGCCTTCCATCCCGAACTGAACGACGACCTTTCCATACACCGCCTGTTTGTGGAGATGGTGTAAACAGTTAGGCCAATGCCTCTTTTCAAGGGGGAGCGCAGAACACATAGCCATGCTACTTTGGTAGTAAAGGCCAACTTCAATCGGCCATTAGCTTTTCTACTTACTTTTATTGGCAAGTAGTAAAGCTAATGGCCGATTTGCCTTTACCCTAAATGGTTGTATGCAAAGCCTTATACGCACTTCCATCACAGCCCAAGCAAACGCATGCGGGCAGCATTTCCAACCGATTTGCCAGCATCGCCAACCCAACAGCTATCGTCTACCAACCTTTTTCTTTACGCCTTTCTTCTTTTGGGCTTGCTTTTTCTTACTCAGTTCGTAGAGGTACTTCCCTTCTATGGATGTGGGCAATCCTTTCGCCACAGTATAGAAATCACTCAAATCACCACTTCCACATTCATTCCACGCCTCATGTTTTAGCACATACAATGTCTCGCCTGTTGTGCCGTCTATCAGGTATTTGTCGCCATAGTGCGAGCGTTCATTTTCTAGGTAAAACACCGAGTACCAGGGCTTTTTAAGGTCTCTCTCGCCCTCGGAGCGATGCACGCTAACAAGTCTTCTCTTATTCAGCAGGTCGCACCCATACTCGCTACTCATCTTCTCAATGAGGTTGTTCAGCTTAAACTTATAAGGTCTGCTGTAATCTTTTATTTCCGTTATGCGCCCTAACGAGTCGTAACGATACGAGTTACCTATACTCACCCCATCGAAAGACACGGACAAGTAGCGCAGTCTTCCTTTTGTGTCGTAATTGTAATAGTAACTATATGGCGTGTGAAGTTCTTTGCTCTGCTCAACATAACCAACAAATTTCTTATCAGAATCATACATTTCATATTGCCTTATCGACCTATCGCCGGCCTGAAACTCATAATCACCCAAACAATTTTGGCTCACCTCAAAGTCCCTAACGTCAAGGTATTGCACCAAATCCAGTGTCTCTTGGTGATAAGTACTATCCGCCTGCGCACTCCCACGCGTGCAGGCAAGCAGCGTAAGGGCTAGAATAACAAGTATTTTCATTGCACGTTCGTTTATTATGTTCTTTTTTCGTTCCTCGAAAAGTGCGTTTTCTCGCCATGACAATGTCCGAGCAAGCTCGGCATTGTTCATTTGGCTTAACGAAAACGTTGTTTTACTTTATCCGCTACTAAAGGCCAACTGCACGTCATAGGCAGCGTTGTTTCAGGGCAACATGGGGTAAAAATGGCCTTGCATTCCCCCACTCCACCCCGCTCTTTCCGCTTTTATCCCATCCGTGCCATCCATTTAAGCACTGCCCATCTAGGAATGAAAAGGCGCAGGCTGATGGCCACGAACAGCTTTATTGCCCAACAGCTTTGTTGTAGTTGAGAATGTTCTCGCTCATCTTATCAAAGCCAGGCAGGTTGAAGTAATGCTGCTTTTCTAAATATTGCCTGAAACGGTTGTCGTTGCGCAGTGCATCATCATAAAAGGGAGCACCATTGCGGTTGTACTTTTCCCTAAGCTTAATAAGGTAGTATGCAGTGTACGCCGCAATCATATAGCGTTCGTTTTTTGTGAACCGCGAAAACCAATAGGCACAATCCGAGAGGTCTTTTTTCAGCAAGGTTTCGCCATAAAAGTCGAGTACATCCATCCATAGGCTGTTTTTATCGTTCGTAGGAAGTTGCAAAAGTGTCTTAAACAACCCTTCGCGTATGGCTACGTATGGTTTTTGCGTATAGATTTTGCGCGCAAAGGTGTTATACATAAATCCCAATCTTGTTTCTCGTAAGTCCGAGTCCCACATGTCGCTCTTCAACTCCTGCATCATTCGCTTTAACATCTGCCTGTTAATCAGTTCATTCTTGTCGTATCCGTATGTTACGAAGAGGTCTTTCAGCCATAACGGGGCATACTTACACAACCACAGGAAACTTTCCTTGTCGTTGTTAAACAAGAAACGATTAATATGTATGATGTCGTTACTTAACCTAAAACACATCTTCCCGTGTATTTGCCGAACACTCTCTATGTCCATCGGAGGAGACGAAATAAAGTTGTAGCCCTTAATAAAGAAATCGTTCATGCAACTAAACTTAACGTAGTTTTCATCGTTTAAAGATTTCCTCTCGCTTTCTGTCCTGTCCGACCACCCCCGCACGCAGCTAGGAATAGTAAAGTAATGTTGGTGGTCGAAAACGTAGGGCAGGTTCTTTCTTTGCATCGAGTCTATACCCAATTCTGCCAATCGCTGTTCAAATTGTTCGTTGGATATGGGCTTAAAGCCGTGTTTCACCAAGTCGTTAAAGGCGTATGGTATGTAGATGTCCACCATTTTTTCGTCAACACATATCTCGTCTTCTTCCTCTTCTTCCTCTTCTTCTCCTGCCGAGTCGCTTGGCGTTACATCAAAAAACGCTTTGTAGCCACTAAGCAGCGAGTCCATTCCTGCCGAATCAAAGGGCAACACCAAATCGGGAGATATGCCCAAATGGTATTGTGCATTGAGGGCCAATGCCATCTTTTGTTTATTTGCGCTTGTGTTTTTGGCGGGATGTTTCTGGCTGCTTGTTAGGAGTAGAACACCCAATATGGCTACGAGTATGGTCTTTTTCATGCTCAAATCGTTTTGTTTAGACGTACGCTTAGTTGTTTGCAACAGGCTTTCATACACTGGGATGCTAACATAAAGGGGCAAGGGGGGGCCTGCGTTGGCTGTTATGCTGCGACAAAGCTAGTAAATATATTTCACAACTGCAACAGAATGGAAAAGAAAAAGAAAGCTGAAAAGCCCTATCAACCTTTAAGCAGCTCGTTATGCTCCACTTTACGTCAGTTTCAACTGGCTTATAACCTTACACGCTTACAAATTAAGGCCGACTCTAAAAATGGCCTTGAACAACTCAAAACCTTTTGAACCCATAAACTCAAAACTTATAAACCTGTTAATCCCAAAACTTATAAACTCATCATCTCAAAAACTTATAATCTCATTAACCCAAAAACTTATAAACCCATTAGCCAAAAAAATTATAAACCCATTAGCCAAAAAAATTATAAACTCATTAAATCAAAAACTTAATTTCTTTATTTTTATTTTACATTACAGTTCTTATTTTCACGCCATTCTAGCGAAAATATGGGATAAAAAGTAGGTAAACAGCCACTGTTTCTAACCTTTCAGGTCTTTAGCTTTGTCTGTTTTTAAGAACAAAACGTGCATTTTGCACCTTTTTGCCTTTCTAGTTTGGCTGCCACCTCGTAATTTTTCAAGCTCAATTACCCTCTTTTATACCCTAAAAACCTACTTTTTAACGACCATTTCGCCCTTTTTAGCCATGTTTTTAATGGCTCACAAGGGTTTTGTTTATACCATTGCAGTGTATTTTTATGCCTTTCATCTCGCATTTAGCAGCATTTAGTACTGCATTTAGCACCATTTTGCCTTGCATTTAGCATCAAAACGCAGGGCATTTAGCACCAAAACGCACTGCGTTTAGCGGCAAATTGCAGTGCGTTTAGCACCAAAATGTGTGACATTTTGGTGCTAAACGCAAGGTAAAATGGTGCAAAATGCA
>ERZ772986.1346-NODE-1346-length-14083-cov-3.704092_pt1 | contig 14083 bp, 11 predicted proteins | sample MGYA00511898_ERZ772986 | MGnify/ENA primary metagenome ERZ772986 (study PRJEB29015, sample SAMEA2737934) | human oral metagenome | biome: human oral; feature: human-associated habitat; material: dental | place: China | collected 2148 ... | reverse complement strand
TTTGATGTTCGATGGCAAAAGTACAACAAAATTGACAGAACAACGAAACTTTTCGAGGGCTATTCTGCGCCCAACCCCTAAGATTTAACATTTTATTAGTGTTTGTTCAATCGGTTGGTGCGGGCTGTCACGATGCCTTACTTTTACTAGTTGACACGCTTTCGCCCCCTTTGCTTACAACTTGTTACTTAGCCTCGTGGGTTGCACACCTTAACGTAGTTGTTTTATGGAAACGTTAGACTGAATGGGCAACAGCGTTACGGACAATTGGAGAAACGTTGCCGAGGGGAAGCGGTGTGTTGATTGATAAGCTTTAGCCCGCGTTTTACAGATTATAGCTGTCCCCTGTTTAGGTTGGCAACAAGCCTTATCGGCCATTTGCCTGCGTAATGCCGTTCGTTATGGGGCTACAAACCGCTTGCAGCATCTGTGCAAGTGGCCTTGTAGTGTGCGCACAAACAGCCTTGTAGTGTGTGCACAAACAACTTTGTAGCGTAAGTACAAGCACCTGGTTGTGCGAAGTACAAGCACCTTGCAGTGTGCATACAAACCATTTGTACAGGGGCAACAAACCACTTGCAGCAGACTTGATCCGTTGTTTAAAGTCCATTTCACGTCTTTATGCCTGCCCCACCACACTTTAATTAGCGAACAGAAAACGACAAGGCGTTGGACAAGTGCATGAAGTAGTCTTGACCTTTAACATTTCTATAACTTGAAAGGAGCGCAGCACAAGTCTACCCAATGGCTTATAAACTTACGAAAAACGAACAACCACCGAAGACATCAACTTATCAGCTTACAAACACAAGAACTCACCAATTCATAAGTTAACAAGTTGACAGATTGACAAGTTAACAAGTTCATAAGCTCGCGAACTCTTCAACTCTTCAACTCTTCAATTCTTCAATTCAAAAAACTCAAAAAACTCAGAAACTCACGAGCTCACAGACTCACAAGCTCAAAAAACTTACCAACTCACAATCCCATCAACTCAAAAACTTAATTATTTATCTTTTATTTTACAATACTGCTCTAATTTTCGCTCCATTCTAGCGAAAATATAGGTCATAAAGTAGGTAAATCACTACCATTTCTTGCTTGCCACGCCCTCTAACGTGTCTGCTTTTAAGAAAACAACCTGCATTTTGCACCATTTTGCCTTTCTAGTTTGGTTGCCAACTCACTATTATCAACACCCAATTACCCACTTTTAGCACCTAAAATCCCACTTTTTGACGACCATTTTGCCCTTTTCGGCCATATTTTTAATGTTTCTAATAGGTTTATTTATACCAATTACGATGGATATTTATGCTTTCCGCCTTGCGTTTAGCACCATTTTGCACCGCGTTTAGCACCTTTTTACCTTGCATTTAGCATCAAAACGCACTGCATTTAGCACCAAAACGCACTGCGTTTAGCACCAAAACACACTGCGTTTTGCTACAAATTGCACTATGTTTAGCCGCAAATGGCTCCAAATGTGGTGCAAGTGGCGACTTCTTCAAATAAATATTCATTTCGTAGCATTCACATGCTGCCCCCTTTTTGCATCAAAACAAACCTTTGCGAGAATCGATTTTTTGCGGCAAGGTAAGCGGTTGGTGGACAAAAGGGGCACTCATAGTGTTAAATTTCTTACCAAATAGTTTACATAAGTTGATGTGCTAATGGGTGGAAAGGCGAGCAAGAAGACAAGTTAACCAGTTGCCAAGCTAAGAAGTTGACAAGTTAACCAGTTGACGAGTTAACCAGTAGGCAAGTTAACCAATTGACGAGTGGACAAGTTGACAAGTGAACGGGTAAATCGTTCTTTTCTCGTTTTGGCATAAACACGTCCATTTTGACATAAGAACAGATGAAACATAAAGAAGTGCGCTTTACTTTTTCCTCATTATATGCCACAGGAAAGGTGCTTTCTACCTATAAAGAATGTATTGAAAGAACGCTTGCCAGGCTACTTTTTTAAGAGATTGCCCTGTTCAGCCACAGACAAATGGGACAGAATTTCAGACGTCATCATGTCTTTGCCCAGCACTTCGTACGTGAGCGGGGCGTTTATCTTCTTTCTCGTTCCTCGGAAAGTGCGTTTTGCAGCGCACAAACATAACCCCCTCTCAATTTGCAGAAAGGTTAAAAGCAAAGACAACTTCCATGCGAAAGCACGACCCGCCTAAAACCAATCAACCCCCGATTTTCACAAATCGGGGGTTGATCCTTCCAAATACAGAAGTCAGAATAGATGAAATGAATTGTTTACTTAACAGTTATTGATATGATACCCAAATTATTATCTCCGTCTTTTACTTCAACATCTGTCTTGCCACTTTTTAGTGCTTTAACAGATATCTCGTATTTGTTTACCGTCACTTCAACCGTTTTTGGGTCTTTGGCAACAGCAGTATATTTTCCATCCCCGTCTTGCGCCTTCACCACTTCGGTCTTTCCCGCCTCCATTGTGAGCGAAGTTTTGTCCAGCTTTAACGTCCCAACGGGCTTGTTCACAACAACACTAATCACGCCCCTATCGCCTTTCTTGTCGGTAACGGCCAGTGTAGCCGAGCCGGCCATCTTACCTTTGATGGTTATTACGCGGTCTTTCACGGCGACATCGGCAACTTGTTTATTCTTTTCTCCCGACAGCATCGCCTTAAAGGGTGCTGTTCCGTTTTTCACTTTCAGCTCAGTTTCCATGCCTTCCGTTACTTCAACCTTCGTTTTGTCGAAAGTCAACTTGTTCAACATGGGCTTGTTCGAGTCATTGTCTTTGTCGCAAGCGGTAAAAAACAGCATTGTTGCACAGAAGGCGCTTGTGGCCAAGGTTGTCAGTAAAGATTTTGTGTACATTGTCCTTATTTTTAAAGTTACTTTTATTGTTGATTACACCCTATAAACGTGCAAACGGCGAATACTTGCACGAAGAAAAAGTTAAAGGATATTAAACAATAAAGGAGGCAGGCATAAAAAATCCCCAAAAACCACCTAACCACAGTACGCTTTAAGGCAAAAGGCGAGCAAAACGCGATGAAACAGCAAAACGAATAAAGCTGAAACAAAGCATTTTACCCACCCAGCATCCCTTCCTACACGCCCGCAAAGAAAAAACAAGCGGAGCGATGAAGCAGTATGTGAAACCAATTAGGCTGGTTATGGGGAACGTCTTCGTTAAGCCAAATGAACAATGTCGAGCTTGTTCGAACATTGTCATGGCGAGAAAACGCACTTTTCGAGGAACGAGAAAAGAATGTTTTCGTTAAGCCAAATGAACAATGTCGAACTTGTTCGAACATTGTCATGGCGAGAAAACGCACTTTTCGAGGAACGAGAAAAGAATGTTTTCGTTAAGCCAAATGAACAATGTCGAACTTGTTCGAACATTGTCATGGCGAGAAAACGCACTTTTCGAGGAACGAAAAGGAGCAATTAGTGCCGCAACAAGATGGGCAAAGCGCGCCATGCAACTGGTTAAGTGCACTAATGGGGGCGCGCGTTGTTACCTGCCTACCCTCTAATCATCGTAAGCAACATCTTGAAACGCTTGTGGGCGAACAAGGCATGAGGATGGTTAGCGGGCATGATAATCATTTCGCCTGCCTTAACAACGTGCGGCATGCCGTCAATCTTTACTTCGGCCTCGCCGTCCAACACCTGCACGGTTGCATCGAAAGGAGCAGAGTGTTCGCTCAACCCTTGGCCTTCATCGAACGCAAAAAGCGTTAAGCTGCCGGCATTGGCGTGCACAAATTCCTTACTTACGATGCCTCCTTCGGCATAATTAATCACTTCGTTGGCTACAATCACCGTGGCCTTTTCTATTTTCTTGTCCATGTCTGTATGAGTTTATATGTTGTTGATTTTATATGTTGGTGAGTTGGTAAGCTTATGGGGTGGTAAGTTTATGGGGTGGTGAGCTGGTAAGTATGCAGACTTATGGCTTATTAGGCTTCTTGTTTACTAGGTTTACTAGGTCCACTAGATATTCTAGGCCTACTAGATTAACTAGTTTTACTAAACAACCTAGGCTTACCACTTATTACTTTCTACCTTCGACTTACTCCTTTCTACTTACTCCTTTCTACTTTCCACTTATTACTTTCTACCTTCGACTTACTCCTTTCTACTTACTCCTTTCTACTTTCCACTTACTACTCTCTCCTTACTCCTCCCTTCATCCCTTCTTCAAACAAAATCCATACCAAGCTTTAACCAGATAACATTTGTTACCGAATAGCATTGCCGTTACAAAAATAATGGCTAAATTTGTAACCGATGGAGAAGAAATTATTAAATGCACTGACTCATTGCCCATTGTTCAAGGGCATAAGCGAGCAGGGCCTCGAACAAATCGTGGCAAGCACCAAGCATAAAATTGTTACATTCGACAAGAAAGACATCTACATTCTTGCCGGAATGCCTTACCGCCATGTCGACATCATGGTGCAAGGCGAGATGGTTGCAAGGATGGTGAGCCTTTCGGGCAAGTCGGTAGAAGTGAGTCGCCTTGTGGCAGGCAACTTAATTGCGCCTGCCTTCATCTTTTCGAAAGACAACCTGATGCCCGTAAGCGTAGAAACGGAAACAGAAACCACCGTGCTGCGCATGGAGAAAGCCGACTTTGTGGAACTAATCGACACCGATGCAGTGTTGCGACGCAACTTCATTGCCATCTTGTCTAACATCGACGTGTTCCTTACCAAGAAGATGCGCGTGCTAAGCCTTTTCACCGTGCGCGAAAAGATTGCTTATTTCCTCAAAGAGGCATCGGGCAAGCAGGGTTCCAACGTCATTCAGCTCGACAAGTCGCGGCAAGAGATTGCAGAAAGTTTCGGCATACAAAAGTTTTCGCTGCTCAGAACCATGTCCGAACTGGCAGAAGCGGGGGCGATACGCGTAGAAGGCAAGCGCATCACCATACTGGACCGCAACAAGCTGTAAGCCCTTTGCCCATTGGTGCATCGGCATGTCAAGCAACAAGGGCGCATCTTGCCCAAACCATGCTTGCAGCCCTACCAACAACGACATGGCATTAAAGCGGCGGCTCTCTTGTTCGGCACACGTGTTGCCTACCCCCATTGCTGCAAGTACATAATAAGGAGAACGCGAGTTTGGTATCATCCCAAGCCCGCGTTCTCCTTATATATATAATGTGTATGTGCAAACGCAAAGTGCGCATTCATACAAATGTAATGGTACAACTTAGGCACAATAGCCATTCTTAACAATAGCCACTGCACCTGCATTAAGGCGCAGGCAGCAACTAAGTTTACTTGGCGTTATCCCTCTGCCTAATCTCCACGCGCCTAATTTTTCCACTGATGGTTTTGGGCAGCTCGTCAACAAATTCCACGATACGCGGATATTTGTAAGGTGCCGTTTCGCGCTTAACGTGCTCTTGCAGCTCCTTCTTCAACTCGTCTCCAGCACGGCTCTTCCACTTGGAGTGCAACACCACCGTGGCTTTAACCACCATACCGCGAATTTCGTCGGGCACGCCCGTAATGGCACATTCAACTACGGCGGGGTGGGTCATCAAAGCACTTTCCACTTCAAACGGACCGATGCGATAGCCACTACTCTTTATCACATCATCTGCACGACCTACGAACCAATAGTAACCATCCTCGTCGCGCCATGCAATGTCGCCCGTGTAATACACGCCGTCGTGGTTGGCCTGATGCGTTAGCTCTGGGTCGCGATAATACTCTTTAAAGAGTCCCAATGGGCGTTTGTCGCCTATGCGAACCACAATCTGCCCCTTCTCTCCGTCTTCGCACGAAGTACCATCTGGGCGAACAAGGTCTATATCGTATTGCGCATTGGGCTTACCCATCGAACCAGGCTTGGGTTCCATCCACGGCATCGTGCCCAACGTCATGCAAGTTTCGGTTTGTCCGAAGCCTTCCATCAGCTTAACCCCCGTGCGTTCGTAGAACTTTCGATAAACGGCGGCATTCAAAGCCTCGCCTGCCGTGGTGCAATAGGTAAGCGAACTGAGGTCGTAATCGTTGAAATCCTCGTGTATGAGGAAACGGTAAACCGTGGGCGGAGCGCAAAACGAGGTGATGCGGTACTTCTCTATCATGCGCAATATCTTGTCGGCCGCAAACTTCTCGTGGTCGAACACGAACACGGCTGCGCCTGCAATCCACTGGCCATACAGCTTTCCCCACACGGCTTTGCCCCAACCCGTGTCGGCAACCGTAAGGTGAATGCTCTCCGGACCCAGGTTGTGCCAAAACACGCCCGTAGGAATATGGCCCAAAGGATAAAGAAAATCGTGGGCAACCATCTTGGGTTCGCCGCTCGTACCGCTGGTGAAGTACATCAACATGATGTCGTCGTTGTCGTTAACCTTACTGGGGTGCACAAAGGGGGCAGCCTTCTCCACGCCCGTTTGCCAACAATGGAAACCCTCGGGCACGTCGGGACCAATGCTGACGAGTGTCTTTACCGAAGGGCTTTCGGGCATTGCGCCCCTTACCTGCGTAAGGACATAATCTTCGCCCACACAAACAATGGCCTTAACACTGGCGCTGTTGTTGCGATAAACAATGTCGTGCGTGGTGAGCATGTGGGTGGCAGGAATGGCCACAGCACCAATTTTGCACAAGGCCAGCATGGCAATCCACCATTCGTACTTGCGTTTAAGGATGAGCATCACCATGTCGCCGCGGCCAATGCCCAACGCTTGGAAGTAAGATGCAGCACGGTCGCTCTCCCTTTTCAAATCGGAAAAGGTGAAAAAGCGTTCGCCTCCCTCCTCGCTCACCCAAATGAGCGCCGTTTTTTCTGGTGCTTCAGTCGCCCAAGCATCCATCACATCGTAGGCAAAATTAAAGTTATCTGGAATGATGAACTGTAAGTTCTTGTTGTAATCTTCTGTCGAAGAGAAAGTTGTCTGCTTTAAAAATCTTTCTACCATGGGTGTTTTTCTCCTATATTATAACACATAAAAACTTCACAGGCTTACCCCCAAGGGCTTGCATGCGATGCGGTTTGGTGGCGTCGAAGTAAACGCTGTCGCCTTCTTTGAGCACCATCACCTTCTCGCCAAGGGTCAATTCCATTGTCCCTTCAACGATATAGTCGAACTCCTGTCCGTTGTGGCTGTTCTTGCGGTACGACTTACCCTCGGGAAGCGGGTCTACCTGTGCGAGGAAAGGCTCCATTTTGCGCCCGCGAAAGCCGCTGCCCAGACTTTGATACTTGTAGTCGTTGCCGCGTTCCACGCTCAATCCGTTGCCCTTGCGCGTAAGATAATAGGCACTCATGCGAGGTTCTTCGCCGAAAAGCAGCACGTCGAGGTCGATGCCATAGCGTTTCGAAATTTTCGCCAAGCGATAAACCGAAGGGTCGGCCGTGCCGTCTTCCATCTTCAAATAATGTTCTAAGGATATGCCACACAGGTCGGCAATCTCCTCTGCGGGTATGTTCAGCACTTCGCGCAAGCCTTTAAGGCGTTGCCCGATTGTTCTTATTGATTCTTCCATTGTCTTAATTCATGTTGTTAAATGCCCTGCAAAAATATGTAAAAACGCTCTGTTTCCGTCATTTCATGTTCCACTTTAAAGGGGTTTTCAACATTTTAACAAATTTACCGCACGTTTAACGCCGCCTTGTGCAGTATTTAACATAACGGTTCGGCATTTCACTAAAAAACGAGACCCGCCCATTGAGCAAGTCTCGTCTTCATAGCGTTTAGTAATAAACTTCTGGCTTACTATTGGCTTAGTAAATGGTTGTTGCACTCGTCCAACCAATTAACAGCTTTATTTTTTCACCAAGTCAATGTTCAGAATGTAGCTTCCGTTGGTAGCAAATACCAGTTTTTTAAACTTCAATCCCTTACCAGCCATATTGTAACCATAGATTGTTCCGCTGTTAAACGTAATCATCAAGTCGTCGGCAGTGGTGGTGTTGAGCAAGTAAGTGTACTCGTTAGACAAGGCAAAATGCGTGTTTGCATGTTTGCCGGGCTTGCTCGCGGGGAACGTTATGTTTTGTGCGAAGGCACTCTTTGTGGCAGTAGACCACGTGTTGCCCGTCAAATCGTATTTCAAAGAGGCAGGCAAGCCCTGGGCGTCGGCATTCTTTAGCGTAGCTGCTGAAGTGCCAAAGGCAGCCGAACCAGTTATTTTCATTCTCAGCCTAATCCCTTTACGTTTCAATGGGAAGAGTATTTTCTGGTGTTGGGGCTTACTACGTACAATCCCTTCTACGTATCCGATGTATGCATCGTCTGAATTTGCCCGGCCAATTCTAAGCGAATCGTCCTCCAAACGCACCTTACTATTGTAAAGCAAGAAATGATAATAGCCTGGGTCGAGAGGTATTTCGTCCCTGCCATCGCTCGAAATAAACTTGCCGTTCTCAATCTTTCCGTTAATCTTTCCCATAAATTCGTGGGTGTATCCTTCGTATGCCTCCATCGTATAGGTGTCGTTTGGCAGAACACGAGTAGAGGTTTTGGCCGCCGGCGCATCATTGTTAAGCGTAAGGGTTGCTATTGCCTGCAAGCCATTTCCCAGATTTACAGTGTCGCGCTGCACGGTTTCATTGGCAAACGAGAACGGCGTCACCTCCTGTTCGTTGGTGTTGTAATCGCTAAACTCAACGTTGAAAGCCACTTTTTGTGCAGAAGTCGGTTTGCCGTTGCTACTTTCGTTGCCATCATTTTCAACAATGGGAGCCTTGCTGCATGCTGTAAAAGTGGCGAATGCTATGGCACAGGCCATTCCGTATAGGGTAGTCTTTTTCATTGGTGTACCTCCTTGATTAGAAATTAGTATTGTCTTCAAACAGCATATCGCCCTTTGCAGGAGCTGGACTACCATCAAATGTGATGCTGCCCACAGTGTGTTCGCCCTTATTTTGGTAGCCAGAAGGTGTTGTGCTGTCTTCTGTTTCGGGGCCTGCTGAAACACATAGGAAGTCGATGTTCTCAATTTTAACCATATCGCACTGCGGCGACATGTAAGGTAACTTGTTTTGTTGTTCTCTCTTCATTTTTGTTTATAATTAGTATTGTTTGCTTTTTAGATTGGCGCACGTGGGGTTTCCCCGTGCCAGGTAACGCATAATGCCCTTTCCCCGCCAGGCTAAGCCGAAGGGAGGTGAATAAAATCTGTGTTTGTTGTTGGTGCAATAAAACGATTTATTCTAGTTAGCATCAAAAATAATTAGTTACAATGATCGATAGAAACGACAGACCGCAAGGGTTAATTGCATGAGCCTGGGTTATCGTTATACATTATTGGTGATTGCGAATACGTGCTGCAAAATTAGTTCTTTTTTCGGTTATATAGTTGCATTTATTACAAAAGCAGGTTTTTTATTGATGTAAATCAGTTATTCAATGGCCTTATCGGAACATTGTTGTAGTAAGGAGGAAACTCTACTCATTAGGCTAGCATACTTTGAAAGTGCATGATGCATGGGGATTTTAGCTAACAGGCAAATGCTTTGAACGATGCGTACGCGCCCAAGGCAACACCGAACAGCAAACCCAATGGCTTACCAGTGCCTTACCATGTGGTGGTGTTGAAGTTGGCGTTGGCGTACGGACATAAAAAAGGCCCATACCGTTTTGTCCTCGCGGATGAAGATATGGGCAGAGAATTAGAGAGTTAGATAAAGTATTTTTTCCTAGAATTCGACGTCAAGCCCCACACCCAACACTTTGTTGGTACGGGTAAATCGATCGGTATTGTCGAGCGTAACGGTGGCCAAAGGGTTGGCGTTTGTTACCACCGTTTGCTTGTATGTCTTGTCGAAGTTCTCGTAGTTGGTCCAGAAATAGGCCACGTTGAGCTTCATGTTCTTGGCCAATCGAACTTGTGCACCAAAGCCAAAAGAATAGCTGCTGGTTACGAAACTCATGTCCGAGAGGTACGCGCCGTTGCCCAAATCGTATTTCGTACGCTGTCCGCCTGCGCTAACCGTGATGTCGGGCGTTACGTCCCACTCCATTCCGGCCAAAAATTCTTGGGTGTTTCCGCCCAAAAGCTTTTGCTTGTCATTGGCCATTTTCGCACTCTTGTCGAAGTAGAGATGGTACGATGCCATTGCGCGGAGGTTGGGAAGTATGGCGTATTGCGTGCCGATGGTCCACAGACCGGGCAAGTCGCTGGGCGTATTCACGCCGTGTTGGAATAGTCCCGTGTCGTCAACCTTCGTATCGTTCTCGATGTTGAGGTGCGTATTCAGCTCCAAACGCGTGCCGAAGTTCCATCGTCCGGTCTTGAAGTCTAAGCCGATTATCGGCGTTACGCCCCACCCTCTCTGGGTACACTCCAAGTATTTGTCCTTTACTTGGCCTTGCTTTTCGCTCATCAGCCTGGCACCGCCCTCTGCTTTGGCTGCACCTGCAAGCAGTTTGGCCTTCAATGCGGCATCGGTTGTGGCCTCGGCCTGTGCCTTCAGCGCGGCAGCCTGTGCGTTAAGCTGGGTGGCCTTGTTGCCGAAGTAGGTGTAGAGGTTTTCGTTCGCGCCGGCAATGTTGGCCGTTATGTCAGTTATACTTCCCGTGTACCTATTATATACATAGTTCACGCGCATGCCTGCGTATGCAGAAAGCTGGTCGTTAAACTTGTATGTGGCACCCATCTGTACGCCAAAGATGTATTGTTGGCCCTTGATGTTGCTGGCAAGCGAATAGGCCGGCGTGGGAGACGTTAGTCCCACTTGTGCCAACGCTGCGGGTATGAGGGCTACTTGCCGTTCGAACGAACCCAGCCCCTCATCGAATGTGGCCTTACCGCCGCCACCTATAAGTCCGATGCCCACCTGGAAACTCCACTTATCGCCGACGTATGCGCCTTGAAACGACGGCAAGATGGGCACAGAAGCTTTTCCTACATATTTCTTCGTGCCTTCGGCATCGCCCGCGTTCAACGAAAGGGGATGATAGAAAGGGGTAGACTTGGCTGCCTCAACCGACATTCCACTTCGAATGGTACGGGTTTGATAGGCATTTTGGAAGTTGAAAGACAGGTGCCACCCCTTTTCTAGGAAGGCAACACCAGCAGGGTTGCTGTAAACTCCGTCGATGGCAATCACGCCGTCGCGTGCGAAGTTTCGGTTAAAGGCAATGTTCTGATTGGTATTCGTAAGCAGTCCGCCTGCGAACAACGACTGGCAACACATTGCCAAAACAGCGGCCGAACTGGCCTTTTTGAATGAGCGCATATTAAACAGTTGTTAATATTGTTGGTTACAAAGTTAGTGAAATTGTTCGAATTATCACCACGTATCACTGAAATTTAACCAATCTTAATGTTATTATTACGAAAAATATTACTAAAAGTATTGTTTTGTTGCACGTTATCAGCCATTTGTGCAGTTCTACATGTACGTTTCTGCTATCGGCCGAGCCGGCATTGCCCCATCTTTCACCATTAAGATAAGGGGAAACAACGCACGCGTCTGCAATCGGCAACGCGGGCATGGAGTGCCTTATCGGCAGTTGGTCAGCCCCGTTTAAGCTCCGGATACGATATTCGTGTGTGGTAAATGCTTTTAAGACGCTCCAGCAAAACAGCCTTTGCCACGGCTATATCCCTGAATGTTATCGGGCATTCCTTAAAGTGCCCCTCTTCCAATTGTGCGTCTACCAAGCGGTCTATCAGCCCCTTAATGCTTTCTTCCGTGTATTCGGGCAGCGACCGCGAGGCGGCCTCCACCGTGTCGGCCATCATCAGTATCGCCTGTTCGCGTGTAAAGGGGTCGGGCCCTGGGTAAGAGAAGTCGCGAACGTCCACCTCCTCGTCGGGATGTTCGTTCTTATAATTAATATAAAAGTATTTAGCCATCCCCGTACCGTGATGGGTGAGGATAAACTCGCGAATAAACGTGGGCAGGTTGGCTTTTTCGGCCATTTTCACCCCCTCGGTAACGTGACTGATGATGATCCTTGCGCTTTCTTTATAGGGCAGGCCCTTGTGTGGGTTAACGCCCACTTGGTTTTCGGTGAAAAACGCGGGTGCCTTCATCTTCCCAATGTCGTGATAAAGCGCGCCGGTACGCACCAGCAAACTGTCTGCCCCAATGCGGTTGGCTATCTCGGCAGCAAGGTTGGCCACGGTGATGGAATGCTGGAACGTGCCTGGAGCCACCTCGCTCATCTTCCTGAGCAAGCCTTTGTTGGTGTTGGAGAGTTCGAAAAGCGTCACACTAGAAGTGAAACCGAAGGTGCGCTCGATAACATACATCAGCGGATAAGCCAGCAACAGCAGCACACCGTTGGCCACGAAGTGGCTATACATGCTCGTCTCAAAGTTGGCGATATCGCCTGTCTGCATCAGTTGCAGCGTAAAGAACACCAGGAAGTTGGCCAGGGTCACGAACAGCGCACATTTGAACAGCTGTGCCCTACCCGACAAGTCGCTCAACGAATAAATGGCCACCAAGCCACCGATTAGTTGCAGCAAGAGGAACTCGAATTGGTACTTCACCGCCACAGCACAGATGAGCATCGTTACCACATGCGTGGTGAAAGCGGTGCGCGAGTCCATGAACACGCGGATAAACATCGGTCCGATGGCAAACGGAATGATGTAAACGCTCAGCAAGCTGTGTTCCATAAAGAGCGACACCATAATGGGATAGAGCGTTATCATCACGTAAAGCATCACCACCGAGCGCGCTTTCTGCAAATACTGCGGGCGGAACATCACCAAGAAACTCGTAAACAGCCCCAACAGCAGCAGCACATAAATGAATTGGCCGATGATGGTGTTCTTTATCTCGCCCTTCGACACGTTGCGGCGCGCCACTTCCTTCTCCATCGAGGCCAGCACGCGGTAGGTTTGTTCGTTCACAATCTCGCCCCGGTCTATTATCTTTTGCCCCGAAAGCACCATGCCGCTTGCCAAAGGCACGGATGCCAGCAGGTCGTTCAGTTCGGTTGTGCTGCGTTCCTTATCGTAAGTCATGTTCACATGCAGGTAACCAACGATGTCGGCCTGCTGCAAAGCCGAGCGGTATGCCGACAACACATCATCGTTGAGCAGCTGTTCGTAGGCCTTCATGGTGCTGTAAATGCAGCCCACCTGCATGCTTTGCACACGCTTACCTATAATTACGCGCACCATGCTGCCCGAATCTTTGGCAATGCTGTTGTATTGCGGCGTGCCGATGATGCCGGCCTGGTAAAGTCGGTGCAGTCTGTCGTAAAGTGTGCGCATCTGCGCCACGGGCATCCCTGGTATTCCTTTTGGGAAATCGGCTTGCAGCTTGGCCAATTGCCGTTTCTCCATGCTCCTGTCGTAATGGTAGTAGGGTTGGAACAGCGCCAACAGCGAGTCGCGCTCTTGTTGTATCACCTGATCGCTCTTATAAATGGGAAAGTCGAACTTGGCGATGAGCGACCCATACATCCACGGCTTGCCCACATCGTAACGCATCTGCGGCGTATTGTTGCGCGGCAGAAACCATACGATGACCAACAACGAAACAAGTACGAAGCCGCTCAACGCCAATACGCTGTTCAAGGCCCGCCCTTTGGTTATAATGGATTTGTTCATGTGTTCACGAGTTTGTGAGGCGACGAGTTCATGAGCTGCCGAAAAAAGGTTCGCTTGCAAGTTCATTGCCTCATGCGCCAACAAGAAATAGCCTGCAAAAGCTCAGTCGTGGCGCGGCATTGGGCGTAACCCCTTAACATACCAACTCATTAAACTCCCCATAAGTTCTCCTTAGCTACTCGGTAAATCTCCTCAATTTATCATCTTGTTATACCCTGCGAATATACGAAAAAGGCATCACATGATAAAGCAAAACCATGTTTTTTATGCCTTTATGCCTGCAATTTGTTTGTTTTCTATACAAAGCATGCCATATAGCAGGCTTTGTTGGTCTGTTTATCACGTTGTTTAAGAGAAACTTCTTCATATTTGTTAAATTCTTTGAACACGCAAGTGTTTATTGAAGAAAACGTCTTATCTTTGCCTATTCAAAACAATTAACAGACAAACAAAGTTATGGAACAACAAGATTTCGACAGACTAATAAGGGAAAAAGAGGGTGCCTTATCGCTTGCCTTCCCCGCATTGATGCGTAAAGTGTACGTTTGGATGACGCT
>ERZ772986.1344-NODE-1344-length-14089-cov-4.441000_pt1 | contig 14089 bp, 9 predicted proteins | sample MGYA00511898_ERZ772986 | MGnify/ENA primary metagenome ERZ772986 (study PRJEB29015, sample SAMEA2737934) | human oral metagenome | biome: human oral; feature: human-associated habitat; material: dental | place: China | collected 2148 ... | reverse complement strand
GAACAACATTGGGCCGGGATGCTCTATAAAGCTGCCATAACCGAGGCTGACGACACCTGCCGCACAAACGCAGCAGGCCAATTTGCCTGCGGTAAGCTAACAACCCCGGAGGGATTGGCGTAGTAATGGCAATTGAAATATTGGTGGTATTTAGAGCCACAGCCATCTTATCCCGAATTGGCGTAAGCTTAAAATATTTTTACAAAACACCCCCTGCTCGCGACACCCTTCTAGCGCAAAAACAACCCTCAAAACAGGCAAATGGGTGCAAATTCGGGTTTGGCACGTTCCTTTTTTAGTCCAATTTTGAGCATGCCACCTGCATTTTGCACCACTTTACCTTTCTAGTTTGCTGCCGACTCTTGTTTTTGCCAGCCCCAAATTGCTGCTTTTTGCCCCTAAAAACCCACTTTTTAGGGTACATTTTGCCCTTTTGAGCCATGTATTTAATGGTTCTAGAAGGTTGTATTTATACCATTGTGGCGGATATTTATGCTTTTCGCCTTGCATTTAGCGGCATATTGAACTGCGTTTTGCACCATTTTACCTTGCGTTTAGCAGCAAAACGCATTGCGTTTAGCGGCATATTGCAGTGCATTTTGCACCAAAACGCACGCTATTTAGCACCAAAACGCAGTGCATTTAGCAGCAAATAGCCCAAAAGTTGGTGCAAATGGTGGTTCGTTTAAATAAAAATTCATTTTGCCGCACCCATAGGCTAACCCTATTTTGCATCGAAACCAACCTTCGCGAGAATCGAATTTTTGCGGCAAGGTGCGCGGTTGGTGAACAAAAAGCCACTCATAATGTTAAAATTTATGCTGAAAATCGGACAAAAGTTGGAGGGGTTAGTGAGTTTGTTGGTCAGTAAGTTTGTGGGCTAATAGTTTTCTGAGCATGCAAAAGCTTATTCCGTGTGCTGCGTTGGCTTATCAATCGGGGCGGTTTCTCTGTTTATAGGCAGCTTGTGTGCAATGCTTGTGGAGGGTCTTAATCATGTTAGCATAGGTGCAAAGCTAGATAAGGTACTGGATGTGCAATAAACCTTAATACGTGGAACAAACCAAACGAGAAAGCAAAGCAGGCTGCATAGATGCCATAGGGGGATGTTGCGCCCTCGCGCGTGCAGGCGTGCGCATATATAATAAGGTGCATGTTGTGGGGGAGTGGGCCATGAATATCATGGTAAGTGGCAAACTTTAAAAACGCTCTGATTTGCAAAGTTATACCTGCAAATATGGCTGTCCATTTCGCAATTGTTTGTTTGCTGCCTTACTTGTTAAAACTGATTTTATGTAACTTCCTACCTATCAAAAATGCACCGAAACGACTTCCATATACAAAAATCGTGGATAAAAACACTGAAAACGTAAAAATATTTTGTGCGTTTCGCTATTTTTTCGTAACTTTGCAGCATTCAGTGGAATGAGGGGCTCCGACGAGAGTTCCTCATTTTCATTATCAGTAACAACAAAATATGATTGACAAAAACGTTGTAAAAGAACTTGTTGAACAATGGTTAGCCGACAAAGAGTACTTTCTTGTCGACGTTGAGACTAGTCCAGACAGCCGTATTGTGGTGGAAATAGACCATGCCGACGGCGTTTGGATTGAAGACTGCGTGGAGCTGAGCCGCTTTATCGAGGAACACTTGAACCGCGATGAAGAGGATTACGAACTGGAAGTGGGTTCGGCCGGACTGGGACAACCCTTTAAAGTGCCACAACAATACGTGAACTTCATCGGTAAAGAGGTTGAGGTTTTGGATAAGGACGGCAAAAAATACAAGGGAATACTCAAAAGCGTGGACGGAAACGACTTCGTGGTTGCGGTGAACGAGAAGGTGAAAGTGGAAGGGAAGAAACGCCCTGTGCTGCAAGACGTGGACCACAACTTTAAGATGGATGGTGTGAAGTACACCAAATATCTGATTCAGTTTTAATGGGTAAAGTAGTAAGGTAGTAAGGTTGTAAAGTAGTAAGTGGAATGTAGGAGTTAAGGAGTTATGGAGTTAAGGAGTTAAGCCAAATGCTTTGTTGCAGAGCGGCAACGACCTGTTGAACAAAGTAGTTAAGTAGTTAAGGAGTTAAGCCAAATGCTTTGGGGCAGAGTGGCGATGACCTTGTTAACTTGTCAACTTACCCTCTGGTTAACTTGTCAACTTGTTAACTCGTCAACTAACAAGCTTGTCAACTCATAAACTAATAATTTAAAGGAGAAATTAATTGGCTCACCCCCATGCCGCCGATACGTGGAAACACCATTCGCACGTGCAATCGGCTTGCAATGTTGGGGCAAGGCCACACAAACGATAATAAACCCTATGGTAGCAAGAAAAAAAGATGAGAATATCTTGAGCATGGTCGACACGTTCAAGGAGTTTAAAGACACCAAGAACATCGACCGAATGACCTTGGTGAGCGTTCTGGAAGAAAGCTTTCGCAACGTGCTTGCCCGTATCTTCGGTAGCGACGAGAACTTTGATGTTATCGTAAACCCGGATAAGGGCGACTTTGAAATTTACCGCAACCGAATGGTGGTGGCTGATGGAGAAGTGGAAGACGAGAACAAACAAATTGCGTTGGCCGAGGCGCAAAAGATTGAACACGACTACGAAGTGGGCGAAGAAGTTACCGAACGAGTAGACTTCGCCAAGTTCGGACGTCGCGCCATCTTAACGCTACGCCAAACGTTGGCATCGAAGATATTGGAACTTGAACACGACTCGTTATACAATAAGTATAAGGACCGTGTGGGACAGGTTATCGCGGGCGAGGTGTACCAAGTGTGGAAACGCGAGGTGCTCATCGTAGACGACGAGAACAACGAGCTGATTCTACCCAAGTCGGAGCAAATTCCTGCCGACCAATACCGCAAGGGCGAAACCATTAGGGCCGTTATCTTGCGCGTAGACAACGAGAACAACAACCCCAAAATTATACTCAGCCGCACCAGTCCTATGTTCCTTGAAAGGCTGTTGGAGGCCGAAGTGCCTGAGATTAACGACGGATTGATTTCGATTAAGCGCATCGCCCGCATGCCGGGAGAACGCGCAAAGATTGCCGTAGAAAGCTACGACGAGCGTATCGACCCCGTTGGTGCCTGCGTGGGCGTTAGGGGAAGTCGTGTACACGGCATCGTTCGCGAACTTTGCAACGAGAATATCGACGTGATAAACTACACGGCCAACACCAAACTCTTCATCCAACGCGCACTTAGTCCTGCACAAGTGAGCAGCATCAACATCGACGAAGAGACCCGCAAGGCCGAAGTGTTCTTGCGTCCCGAAGAAGTATCGCTGGCCATTGGTCGTGGCGGACTGAACATTAAGCTGGCATCCATGCTTACCGAATACACCATCGACGTGTTCCGCGAAGTGGCAGAAGGCGAGGCCGATGAGGACATCTACTTGGATGAGTTCTCAGACGAGGTAGACCAATGGGTTATCGATGCCATTAAGAGCATCGGTCTTGATACGGCTAAGGCAGTGCTTAACGCACCCCGTGAAATGCTGGTAGAGAAGGCCGACTTGGAAGAAGAAACCGTAGACAACCTGCTACGCGTGCTAAGGGCAGAGTTCGAACAAGGATAAAAACCCCGTATGTGTAGATAAAAACGAGGCCAGAACCAAAAAACAATAACAAAACAACAGAATGAGCATCAGATTAGGCAAAGCAATAAGTGAATTGAACATCGGACTCCAAACGGCAGTGGAGTTCTTAGAAAAGAAAAGCGAGCTGGGAGAAGTGAAAGCCGAACCCACGTTCAAACTGAACGATGCGCAATATCAGGCCCTTGTGAAAGCGTTTCATAAGGACAAGGAGGTGCGCAACCAAGCCGACAAACTTTTCCCAAAGAAAACGAAGGAGAAGAAACGTGCGGCCGAAGATAAGGACCATCGTGCAGAAACGGTGCTGAACGCTGGAAAACAACAATACAAGCCCTTGGGTAAGATAGACCTTTCTGACCTCAACGGCAAAGGTTCGGCGAAGAAATCTGATGTTAAAGCCGTTCAAGACGATAAAGAAGAGACTAAGCCTGCTGCCGTGGGCGAGGTTTCGAACAAGGCAGAGAGCGTTTCTGCTGAAAAACAAGAGAAGGTTGAAAAGGTGGAAACGCCTAAACAGAAGGTTGAAACGGTTGAACAAAAGCCCAAAATGAAGGCTGAAACACCGCAAACAACCCACGTGGAGAAGGCAGAAGCCAAGACCGAACAAAGGGAACAGCCTGCCAAGGATGCCCAAACCAACGCTGCACAACCTGCTGCATCGGTCAAAGAAACAGCCGAAAAGAAACAGGAACACGCAGATAAGGCGCCCAAAGCCGAGAACGAAAAGGCGGAAACGCCTGCCGAAAAGGTCGAAACGGCTGAAACGGAGAGCGGCAAGCCTGCTATCTTTACGTTGAAGAGCGAGCAAAACAATGCGCCCGGCATCAAGGTGATGGGAAAGATTGACCTTTCTACCATCAACCAAAACACGCGACCCAAGAAGAAATCGAAGGAAGAGAAGCGTAAAGAACGCGAGAATAAAGGGCAACAGGGCGGCGAACGTCGCAAACGCAACCGCATAAACACCGAAAGGGTGGACATTAATGCGGCCGCTAACCAACCCAACGCCAATAAGAATAAGGGCGGAAACAACGGCGGCGGCAACAATAACAATGCCGCTGGCGGACGAAACGCCAATAAGAAAAATAAGAAACCTAACCGAAACCAGAAACCCTTAGAGGTGAACGAGGAAGACGTGGCACGCCAGGTAAAAGAAACCTTGGCACGTCTTACCAGTCGTGGCCAAAACAAGAAGGGTGCAAAGTATCGTAAGGAAAAACGCGAGGCCGCACAAGAACGTCTGAACGAAGAGCGTGCAGAGGAACGCAAGGAGAGCAAGACGTTGAAGTTGACGGAGTTTGTTACCGTTAGCGAGCTGGCCTCGATGATGAACGTATCGGTTAATCAGGTTATCGGAACGCTAATGAGCGTGGGCATCATGGTTTCTATCAACCAACGCCTCGATGCCGAGACCATTAACCTCGTTGCCGAAGAGTTCGGATTTAAGACCGAGTACGTAAGTGCGGAAGTTTCTGAGGCCGTTACCGAAGAGGCCGATGATGAGGCCGACCTCGTTTCACGTTCGCCCATCGTTACTGTGATGGGACACGTAGACCACGGTAAGACATCGCTGCTCGACTACATTCGCAACACCAACGTTATTGCAGGCGAGGCCGGCGGCATTACTCAACATATCGGTGCTTACAACGTGAAACTAGACGATGGGCGCAACATTACGTTCTTGGATACGCCCGGTCATGAGGCCTTTACGGCCATGCGTGCCCGCGGTGCACAAGTAACCGACATCGCCATTATCATCATCGCGGCCGACGACAGCGTGATGCCTACCACCAAAGAGGCCATCGCGCATGCCCAAGCGGCCAACGTGCCGATGGTTTTTGCCATCAACAAGATTGACAAACCGGGCGCAAACCCCGACAAGATACGCGAAGACCTATCGCAAATGAACCTGCTTGTAGAAGAGTGGGGCGGCAAATACCAATGCCAAGAGATTAGTGCAAAGAAGGGTATTGGCGTTAAAGAGCTGCTGGAGAAGGTGCTTTTGGAGGCCGAGATGCTCGACCTTAAAGCTAATCCCAACCGTAAGGGTACGGGTAGCATCATCGAAAGCTCCTTAGACAAGGGTCGCGGATATGTTTCTACGCTGCTGGTGAGCAACGGAACGCTACATGTTGGCGATAACGTGATTGCGGGAACAAGCTGGGGACGTATCAAGGCCATGTTCAACGTGCGTAACCAACGCATTGAAAGTGCTGGTCCCGCAGAACCCGCCATCATACTTGGTTTGAACGGTGCGCCAACAGCTGGCGATGCTTTCCACGTGCTGGAAACCGAACAAGAGGCGCGCGACATAGCCAACAAGCGTCTGCAACTGCAACGCGAACAGGGCTTGCGTACGCAAAAACGTCTGACGTTGAGCGATATCTCGCACCGCATTGCATTGGGATCGTTCAAAGAACTCAACATTATCGTCAAGGGCGATACCGATGGTTCGATCGAGGCACTTAGCGATTCGTTCATCAAACTCTCTACCGAGAAGATTAAGGTGAACGTTATTCACAAAGCTGTGGGTCAGATTTCGGAGAACGATGTTACGCTGGCCGATGCCTCCGATGCGCTTATCGTAGGCTTCCAAGTGCGTCCTTCGTCTGCCGCACGCAAGTTGGCCGACCAAGAAGGTGTGGAGATAAACACCTATTCGGTTATCTACGATGCCATCGACGACGTGCACTCGGCTATGGAGGGCATGCTCGATAAGGTGAAGAAAGAAGTAGTAACGGGCCAAGTGGAAGTGCGCGAGGTTTACAAAATATCGAAAGTGGGCACCGTTGCAGGAGCAATTGTTACCGAAGGAAAGGTGCACCGCGTAGACAAAGCCCGCCTTGTTCGCGACGGCATCGTGGTACATACGGGAGACATCAACGCCTTGAAACGCTATAAAGACGACGTGAAAGAGGTGCCTACGGGTTTCGAATGCGGTATAAGTATCGTCAACTTCAATGACATTCAGGTGGGCGACATCATCGAAACGTTCACCGTTATCGAAGTGGAACAGAAGTTGTAGGGTGGGGTTTTGAGTTGATGAGGCTTTGAGTTTTTGAGTTTTTAAGGTTGTGAGTTAATGAGTTTTTGAGTTGCAGATATGTTAGGGTTAGGCCATGCTTAGCATCAACAAATCAACTGATGAACGCAATAACTCATAAACTCAAAAAACATAAGAGCTCAATAACTAAAAAAACTCATAAACTCAAGAACTTAAAAACTCACAAACTCACCACCTCAAAAACTAACAGTAACATTTGTTACCGCCTTGTTTTGCGGTACGGTGTTTGCTGAACTAAACGATAGGGGCGCTCCGTTGGGGCTGCCCCTATTCATCGCTAATACAAATTTGTATATATGGAAGAAGTAAAGAACAAGAAAAACGCGTATGTGCGAAGTGTGGCCGAACAGAAATATGAGTTCGGTTTCACCACAGACGTGGAAACAGATATTATAGAGAAGGGCCTTAACGAAGACGTTGTGCGACTTATTTCGAGCAAAAAGAACGAGCCCGAATGGTTGCTGGCGTTTCGGTTGAAGGCCTTTAATCATTGGAAAACGTTGAAACAACCCGATTGGGCGCATGTAGACCTGCCCGAAATAGACTATCAGGGCATTTCATATTATGCCGACCCGATGGCCAAAAAGCCCGCCAACAAGGAGCTAGACCCCGAATTGGAGAAGACTTTCGATAAGCTGGGCATCCCGCTTGAAGAGCGATTGGTGCTTGGAGGCGTGGCCGTAGATGCCATTATGGACTCTGTTTCGGTGAAAACAACCTTTAAAGAGAAACTGGCAGAGAAGGGCGTGATATTCTGTTCTATCGGCGAGGCCGTACAAGAACATCCCGATTTGGTGCAACAATACCTCGGTTCGGTGGTTCCTTACAGCGATAACTTCTTCGCTGCGCTCAACAGTGCCGTGTTCTCCGATGGTTCTTTCGTGTACATTCCCAAGGGCGTGCGCTGCCCAATGGAGCTAAGTTCGTACTTCCGAATTAACGCTCGCAACACGGGACAGTTCGAACGCACCCTCATTGTGGCCGAAGACGACACCTATGTAAGCTATCTTGAAGGCTGTACAGCCCCCATGCGCGATGAAAATCAGTTGCATGCAGCCATCGTAGAGATTATCGTTAAGGACAATGCCGAGGTGAAATACTCCACCGTTCAGAACTGGTATCCAGGCGACGAACATGGAAAAGGCGGCGTGTTTAACCTCGTTACCAAGCGCGGCGACCTGCGCGGAGTGAACTCCAAGCTATCGTGGACACAGGTAGAAACGGGTTCGGCCATCACTTGGAAGTACCCTTCGTGCATCTTGCGCGGCGACAATTCGCAGGCCGAGTTCTATTCTGTGGCCGTAACCAACAACTATCAGCAAGCCGACACGGGCACCAAGATGATACACATGGGCAAAAACACCAAGAGCACCATCATCTCTAAGGGCATCAGTGCAGGCCGTAGTCAGAACTCTTACCGCGGATTGGTACGCGCAACGGCCAATGCCGACAACGCTCGCAATTACAGTTCGTGCGACAGTTTGTTGCTGGGCGACAAGTGCGGCGCGCATACTTTCCCCTATATGGACATACACAACGACACGGCCATTATCGAACACGAGGCCACAACCAGCAAGATAAGCGAGGCCCAACTGTTTTATTGCAACCAGCGAGGCATCCCAACCGAGCAGGCCGTGGGGCTAATCGTCAACGGATACGCCAAGGAAGTGCTCAACAAGTTGCCTATGGAGTTTGCCGTTGAGGCGCAAAAGCTACTCAGTGTGTCGCTCGAAGGCACGGTAGGATAGACTAGAAACAGAACATTAGGTAAATCATTGTCAGACGTGAAAGTCCTCCTAGTCATCGCATTACTCCTTGTGCCCTTAGCCGTTAAGGCACAAGACGAACCCGTTCGCACTTTCGCCATCGACGGGCAAATAGGCGGAGCCAGCTCTCCACACGTTAAAACCATTTCCAAGGGGCAATATCTCATCCCTGAGAAGGTTGGTTCGGGCTATGGTATGATATCCAAACTGCGTGTGGAATACTATCTGCCGTACACGCCGCTCTCGTTAAAGGCGGGCTACGAACATGAGGAATGGAACTTCCTCGACACCAATTTAGGCGATGATATGGCGATTTTTTCGCTTGGCGGGCGATGTTATCCTGGTCGTAAGTCATGGTTTGTACAACCATATATAGGCCTTGATGCGCTGTATAACTTTAATGGTGGTAGCAGGGTGTTCAGTAGGGAGCTGAACAATGACCGCTATGGCAGGGTGCATTACGATGGAATGGCGCATATTCCGCATTTCAGTCTTGCACCCATAGCCGGTGTCGACCTCTATCTTTTCAGTTGTATAGCCATTCAGTTGGAATATAGCTGTAGGATGGGATTTAGTAAGGCATCCGTCATTCAGGCCAAGTACAACCACCTGTCAGAACCCTTTGAGATACGTTTGCGCCCAATTAGGCACGGCTTTAATATAGGACTGAAAGTAACATTTCCGTTCCATTTCACCGAGAAAGATGGGCAGAAAGTGGTAGATGGCTTGTTAGACGATTTGCTGTATAACATTCTGTTTGGCCCCAAAACTCATAGTAAATAATAAAACAATAGATATATATGTTAGAAGTAAGAAACTTACACGCCAAGATTGGCGATAAAGAGATATTAAAAGGTATCAACCTCACGGTTAAAGATGGCGAAACCCACGCCATCATGGGACCCAACGGTTCGGGCAAAAGCACGCTCTCGGCTGTGTTGGTTGGTAACCCCATGTTTGAAGTTACCGATGGAACGGCCGTTTTTAACGGCAAAGACCTGCTCGAAATGAAGCCCGAAGACAGGGCCAACGAAGGCATCTTCCTGTCGTTTCAGTACCCCGTTGAAATTCCTGGCGTATCAATGACCAACTTCATGCGTACCGCCATCAACGAGAAACGCAAGTACCAAGGCCTCGAACCCATGTCGGCTGCCGACTTCATTAAGCTGATGAAGGAAAAGCGACAGATAGTAGAACTAGATGCAAAGCTGTCTCAACGTTCGGTAAACGAAGGATTTAGCGGTGGCGAAAAAAAGCGTAACGAAATTTTTCAGATGGCTATGCTCGAACCAAAACTCTCTATTCTCGACGAAACGGACTCTGGTTTGGACGTTGATGCCCTGCGCATCGTGGCCGAAGGCGTTAACAAATTGAAGTCGCCCAGCACTAGTACCATCGTCATTACCCACTACGACCGCCTGCTAGACATCATCCGTCCCGACGTTATACACGTGCTTTACAGGGGCAAAATCGTTAAGACGGCTGGGCCAGAACTGGCCAAAGAGATTGAGGCACGCGGCTACGACTGGATTAAAGAAGAAGTAGGAGAGAAGTAAAGGCTAGCAAACATGAATAGTGAGAAACAATATATAGACCTCTTCGAGGCCAACCGCAACCTTATTTCCGCCCATTCCACCGCGGTAATGAATGCTCCGCGCGAGGCAGCTTTCGAAGATTTCAAGCGTTTGGGATTTCCTACACGCAAGACCGAGAAGTACAAATACACCGACATAAGCAAGCTTTTCGAACCCGACTTCGGGCTAAACCTGCAACGCTTGCCCGTGCCCATCAATCCTTACGAGGTGTTCAGTTGCGACGTGCCACACCTTAGCACGGCCAATCACTTTGTGGTTAACGATGCTTTCTTGCAACCCACCGCGCCCCACAAGCAACTTCCCGACGGCGTTGTCATTACTTCGCTGTGCCAATACGCAGAGAAAAATCCCGATTTCATCGCCAAATACTATGGTAAGTTGGCCGCAACGTCTGGCGATGCCGTAACGGCACTCAACACGATGCTGGCACAAGACGGGCTTTTGGTGTATGTTCCGCGTGGTGTAAAGCTCGAACAAACCATACAGGTTATCAATATCCTGCATGCACAAGTAGACCTGATGGTTAATCGCCGCGTGCTTATCATCGTTGAACCGCAAGCCGAGGCCAAGTTCTTGTTTTGCGACCACACCTTCGACGACCAACGTTTCTTGGCCACGCAGGTTATCGAGGCCTTTGTTGGCGATAACGCCCGACTAGACCTTTACTGCATGGAAGAAACCCACGAGAAGAATGTACGCTTGAGCAGTGTTTACATCGAGCAGCAGTCTAGCAGCCGCGTGAACCACAATGTGATAACGCTGCACAATGGCGTAACGCGCAACAATGTTTCGTTAACGTTCCGTGGCGAGGGTGCCGAATGCAACTTGTCGGGCTGTGTTATTGCGGATAAGAAACAGCATGTGGACAACAACACCGTGATAGACCACGCCGTGCCCAACTGTCAAAGTCATGAGTTATATAAATACGTGTTGGACGATGAGGCAGTTGGCGCGTTCGCTGGCTTGGTGTTGGTGCGACAGGATGCCCAGCACACCGATTCGGAAATGCGCAACCAAAACATTTGCGCCACGAAAAAGGCACACATGTACACCCAACCCATGCTCGAAATCTACGCCGACGATGTGAAATGTTCGCATGGCTCTACCGTAGGGCAGCTTAACGATGCGGCCCTGTTCTACATGCGCCAGCGTGGCATAAGCGAAAAGGAGGCGAAATTGTTGCTCGAATTTGCTTTTATCAACGAAGTAATCGACCAAATGGACCTCGAACCGCTACGCGAACGCTTGCATCATCTCGTAGAAAAACGTTTCCGCGGCGAGTTCGATCGATGCGAGGGTTGTAGAAAAATGTAGTAAAAAAAGCCTCACCCCCTCCCCCCCCTCTCCAAGGGGAGAGGGGCGTGATATGTGTTGTTAGTTAACAAGTAGACGAGGTTTTAGTCGACGAGTTAACAAATTGATGAGTTTACAAGATTGTTTGCCACTCTGCTCAAAAGCATTTGGCTTAACTCCTTAACTTCATGGACATTTGATAATCAGGCAAATTGATGAGTTTACAAGATTGTTTGCCTCTCTGCAACAAAGCATTTGGCTTAACTCCTTAACTTCATGGACATTTGATAATCAGACAAGTTGATGAGTTTACAAGATTGTTTGCCCCTCTGCTCAAAAGCATTTGGCTTAACTCCTTAACTTCATGGACATTTGATAATCAGACAAGTTAACGAGTTTACAAGATTGTTTACCACTCTGCTCAAAAGCATTTGGCTTAACTCCTTAACTTCTTGGACATTTGATAATCGGACAAGTTGATGAGTTACAAGATTGTTTGCCCCTCTGCTCAAAAGCATTTGGCTTAACTCCTTAACTCCATAACTCCTTAACTCCTCAAAAGATATGTACAACATCACCTCCATTCGTTCAGATTTCCCCATTTTATCGCGCGAAGTGTACGGCAAACCCCTGGTTTACCTCGACAATGGGGCGACAACGCAAAAGCCCCTTTGCGTGCTCGATGCCATGCAGCACGAGTATCTCAACGCCAATGCCAACGTGCATCGTGGTGTTCACTATCTTTCGCAGCAGGCAACCGACCTCCACGAGGCTGCCCGAACCACCGTTCGTAAGTTCATTAATGCCCATAGCGACAACGAAATAATATTTACTCGCGGAACAACCGAGGGCATCAACCTTATCGCCTCTTCGTTTTGCGAGGGCTTTATGCAGCCTGGCGACGAGGTGATAATCACCGCCATGGAACACCATAGCAACATTGTGCCGTGGCAATTGCAGGCTGCCCGTAGCGGTATTGCCATCAGGGTGATACCCATTGACGACCGAGGGGAGCTTATTCTCAATGAAATGGACAAATTGTTTACCTCGCGTACCCGACTGGTTAGCGTTATGCAGGTAAGCAATGTGTTGGGAACGGTGAACCCCATTAAGGAGATTGTTCGCCGCGCACACCTTCATGGCGTGCCAGTTTTGGTGGACGGGGCGCAGAGTGTGCCGCATTTTAAGGTGGATGTGCAAGATTTGGATTGCGACTTTTTCACCTTTTCGGGGCATAAGGCCTACGGCCCAACGGGTGTTGGCGTTGTGTATGGTAAGGAAGAATGGCTCGAAAAGCTGCCGCCATATCAAGGGGGAGGCGAGATGATTGCCACTGTGAGTTTTGAAAAGACCACCTTTGCCGAACTGCCGTTTAAGTTCGAGGCTGGTACACCCGACTATGTGGCCACTCACGGACTTGCAACTGCCCTCGATTACCTTTCGACTTTGGGCATGGACAACATTCAACGGCACGAACAAGACCTTACCCACTATGCCACTCAGCAGCTAGAAACCATCGACGGCATGCGCATTTTTGGCCATTCCACCGATAAAGACGCCGTCATTAGCTTTCTTGTTGGCGACATCCACCATCTAGACCTCGGCACATTGCTCGATCGTTTGGGCATTGCCGTTCGCACGGGTCACCACTGCGCCCAGCCGCTAATGGCTCGTTTGGGCATTTCGGGTACCGTTCGCGCCTCGTTTGGCTTGTACAACACGCGCGAAGAGGTAGATGCCCTTGTTGCTGGCGTGCGTAGAGTGGCGGCAATGTTCTAGGGCAGAACAAGTGTTTTTGGTTGCCTTGTTTTTGGGAATTTGTGGCTAAATAGCATTTGTTTAGCCTGAAAATGCTTGATAATGGGTGTGTGTTGTTATTCTAAATGAAATGTATTTGTTTGCGTTGCACCAACAAATGGGATGCAACGCAAACACGTGTTTGATAGGCCTTGCCTATCGATGAAACCGCTGTTTCTTGCTTTTTTGTTGTTTTGGGCGCACGTCTTTACCTGCGCTTGCTGCTCTTTAAACTTCGTTTACATCCGCTAATGGCAGTCGCGAACCATGCTGTGCATACCACCCGAAGGATAAAAGGGGCGTTGGCAGGGAATACGGCGAGGGCAAATGCCACTTGCGCATTGAGCAGTTGAAGTGTGGTTTTGACACTTATCTCCTTGTTCAATACGGCCGAATAGTATTGGCTTAGCCATACTATGGGAAACATAATGCCTTTCTTTACACTAGCAAAGAGGTTGTTTATACGCATCTCGCTTGCAGAATTAACTGATAATGTCATCTCCTTTTTCATTGTTCTCTATGTTGAATGTTATTATTTGCTTATCTTTGTAGGTGCAAAATTGCAGCAAAATATGGAAGTGATATTTCACAAACAAATGAATTTGGTTAATAATTAACAAAAGGAGGAAGGAGGAAGGTAATAAGTAGTAAGGAGGAGGTAGTAAGTAGTAAGGAGGGGGTAGTAAGTAGTAAGTAGTAAGGAGGAGGTAGTAAGGAGTAAGTAGTAAGTAGTAAGGAGAAAGTAATAAGAAGTAAGGAGAAAGTAAAAAGGGGCAATAAAGGATTAAGCTTGATGCTTTGCCTAGAAAGCCTAGGAATCCTAGAATAACTAGGAACCCTAGGAATGCTAGAACAACTGGGAACCTAGATGCCCTAGAATAACTAGAAATCCTAGAACAATTAGTTAATCTAGAACTACTAGTTAATCTAGAACTACTAGGCAGCCTAGAACAGCAAGATGGTT
>ERZ772986.1337-NODE-1337-length-14156-cov-4.182186_pt1 | contig 14156 bp, 4 predicted proteins | sample MGYA00511898_ERZ772986 | MGnify/ENA primary metagenome ERZ772986 (study PRJEB29015, sample SAMEA2737934) | human oral metagenome | biome: human oral; feature: human-associated habitat; material: dental | place: China | collected 2148 ... | reverse complement strand
ATCCTTGATATACAAGAGTTGCTAAAAAAGCAAGGAAAAGATATCTATTCTCTGCGAAAAAAACTATATGACCTTGGAAATTTAGAAACTATAAATACGGAGGAGAGCTGATGGCTGTTACAAAGATTCATCCAATAGAAAAAACTTTGCACTTAGCCCTAAACTACATCATGAATGCTGATAAGACCGATGGAAAAATCCTTATTTCCTCTTTTAACTGTAATCCTAAGCTGGCTCATCTTGAGTTTGAGCAGACGAAAAGAGAATGTAATTCCAAGGCAAAAATATTGGCAAGGCATTTAATTCAATCTTTTGCTCCTGGAGAAACCACTCCTGAGCAGGCACACAAAATAGGTCTTGAACTATGTGAAAAGGTCTTTCAAGGAAAGTATGAGTATGTACTCACTACCCACATAGATAAGGGGCATCTTCATAATCATATTTTATTTAATAATGTAAGTTTTGTAACAGGTAAGGCATATCAAAGCAACAAAAGAAGTTATCATCAAATCAGAACTGTCAGTGATGAGATTTGTAAGGAAAACGGTTTATCTGTCATTGATGAAAACTATAAAAAATTCAAGAACAGATATTCCACAAACGGTAAAAGCTATATTGAATATATGGAATTTAAGAAAGGTAGTTCTTGGAAAAACAGGCTTCACCTTGCCATTGATAAAGCAATTCTAAAGTCCGGTGCTTACGAAGAGTTTTTAAAAGCAATGGAAGATTTAGGATATGAAATTAAGATTGGAAAGTATCTTTCATTCCGCCATAAAGACAAAAAAGACAGCGGCAGATTTACAAGAGCAAAGGCAAATGTGCTTGGCGAAGATTATACCAAAGAGCGAATTAAAGAAAGAATTGAAGATCCAACCAAACAGCAGATTTATAATAAAGAACAGCTTTATGACAAACTCTCTTATAAAAATCCGGATACTATTGTAAATATAAAGAACAATGAAAAGGTAAAGTCCTCAAAAGGTTATGAAGTGTGGGCAGGTAAACATAACATGAAAACAATGGCTTCATCCTTAAACGAAATGAGAAGATATGGCATAAACACCTATGAAGAACTGGAATTAAAATTAAAGAAGGCAGCCTCAGACAGGCAACAATTATTAGATCAGATAAAGCAAGTTGAACAGGAAATGAAATCCATATATTCTGTGATAGAGAATAAAAATACCCTTTCTAAAAATCAATTTATCTATGACATGTATATTGAAGATAAAGAAAATATCACCTTTTATGAAGAATATAAGCCACAGATTATTGCCTATGAAATCGCCTTAAAAGAACTTGAAAAATCAGGATACCGTACATTAAGTATTCCGGAACTGTCAGATAAATATGCTGTTTTGGAACAGAAAAAAATTAACCTTATGAAAGAATACTCCTATCAAAACTTCATGCTCCACGATCTTCAACAGGCAAAGAAAAATACGGATATATACCTTAACAACCATCTTGAAAAATAAAAGAAGGAGACCGCTCCTACCTGATTTTTGGTAGAAAGCAGCCTCCTTCTTTATAAGTAACAAAAACATATAGACATAGTGGTAGACTTTTTCTTATAGGCTAAGTCAAAACAGTATGATTACCCCCAGTGTTAAATTTTTCTGCAAGCTCTGTTTTTTAATAACACTGTTTTCTTATACCTTGTCCATTTCTATAAGATAATCTTCTCTTCTTTTCCATACAACTAAAGAGATTATACCTATTATGATATAGTTTACCACCTGATTGGCTAAATCATTATTTAAAAGGGGTAGAAAATAAGATTTTTCATTTGTAATAAATCCATGTACCAAAATACAATATACCGTCATTGAGCTGAAAAACGATATAGCAAAATTAAGGATCTTTCCAATCAATCCAAATTTATCATGAATTAGCTTAAATAAGACAGAATATAGCACTACAGCCACTATTGCCGCTAATATATCCCAAAAATATACTGCATATCCGGATGAAAACTTGATGGAAAAATAATGGTGAGTATAGTACCAACTTGCTATAAATACCGCAAGCTTATCCATTGCAAATAAGCTTATTTTTACAAATGTTGTTCCTACAAACAGGATAACTCCCAAATATAGTATAATTAAGGCTATAAAAATAACAATCATATCATTTCATCCTTTCTACTAAATAATCCTATTTCTTATACTATAACGCCCCTCTTCTTTTTTAGCAAATCCTTATTTTAAGTTTAAAAGAGAATCAAAAAAAGATAGGGGACAGCAGCTTATTAGGCTGCCAATCCCCACACTTTTATCGTTCTACAAACTTTTCATTTTTCATATTCCCTTGTTCTTTTGATCTGCCATCCGTTTTTCCCTTATAATCATTTAGTTTTTTAAGTGTTGAAGGCTTCTCTTTTGTATCTTGAGATTGTCCTCTGGCTTTTAACAACTTGGCAGAATATACCTTAAAGTTTGTATATTGCTTTCCATTCTTTCCGGTACTAAGCTTTTCTTTTCCTGAAAGAGAAACAAAATCCCCTTTTCTAAAGTCCTTTACTGCTTGAACCTGTTCATTATAGGCAAAGCAATTCATAAACTTTACATTCCCCATTCCGTCATTTTGAGCAATGGAAAAACTTGCCACTCTAAAATCCTGTCCCTCATTTGACCTTAGATCTTTTATTTCAACATCTCCGGTAAGATTACCTTTTATATACTGCTTTTCTTGATCATTATTATCTTTCAGACTTGTATTTTCTTTTACTGTGTTTTCCTGTGTTTGGTATTGCTCATTTTCACTTATTTCTTCTTTGCTTTTTTCCTGAATGTCTGCATCTTTTTCTATCTCTTCCTGCTTTATATCTTTCGCTGTTTTTAGGTCTTCATCAATAAAGTCCATAAACCTTTCATCAATCAACCCCATATAAGAGTCATTCATATAGTTGTCATAGGCATTATCCAGTATGTCTTCATTATTTATATCTGTTTCCAGTGATATTATTCCCTTAATAAAATCACTATGATTGTATTCCGCCAAGAATGATAGCGTTTCTTTCATACTTTCAAAGCTGTTGTTTTGCATGTTTGAAATATTTTTTAAATCATTTGCATATCTTCCGTTTATCCACTCAAACTTGCCGTTTTCTTTATTCTCTTTAATTCCTGATGCTATAACAAATTGTTCACCTATAAATAATACTACCTGATCTTTCTTTACATCTAATACCGTTGTATGTTCTCCCAGTGCCGTTTTAATAATATCCCCTTTTTTTAAGCTCATAAATTCCTCCATTTCTGTCTTTACACTTTATTTTTCTATTAAGGTTTAGAAAAGAGTACCCATAAAAGATACTCTCTTCCCATATTTATATATGATATTTTTTATCTGAATCCTACCTTGCCTCCTCAAAGTATTCCAACTGATTTTCCCTTGCACCTGTTTGACTTACTTGCTCCTTATACCCGTTTAATTTTTCTACTACAGAGTTTCTATCTCTTCTATCCAGATCTCCGATACTTTGCACCTTGCTGTCTCTAAAGTCGGCATCGTACCTATCCGCTACACCGTCCAAGTCCGTATCTTTTTCTAACGGATCATAAAAATTCCCATCATCATCGATTTCAAGCCCCAGTGCCTCTTTTAACTTTTCTTCATCCACATAGATAAGCTCATTAAAATCCCAAAAACCTATGTTTGCCTTTATCTGCACAAGCTCACTTCTATCACTTGCATCAAGAGGATCATAGGTGTACTGAAAGCTGTTAACTAAAGTATTATCAACATAAGTGTTTAATTTATAATCAATTAAATCAAGGCTTGTCTGTATTTCATGCTCTTCATCAGGCGTAGTTGTATAAGCAAGCCTTATATCGCTTAAATCAGGAAACAAAGTATCAAAATCCTCTATACTATGATTTTCCTCATACTCCTTATTTAAGAAATGAATCAATTCTTCTTTTATCTCTTCAAGTAACGGATCTTTTTCCTCTGTTACTGCTTCTTTTTGCCCCATGTCAAGTAGATTATTTACCTCAGCAAGTCGTAATGTCTTTTCTTTTAGAAGTTCATCCTGAGGAAATTTCTTCCCGATTTCAAGTTTTGCGGTTTCGAGTTGACTTTCAGTATCGTTAAGTTTTCCTAAAGTTTGCTCCAGTCTCTCAGGCATTTTATCAAGGACATTATCCATTCTCGTTATATTTCCGATACCGTCCGTTCCAAATTCACCATAATGATTCTCTTCGCCTTTTAGATTAAATTTATACTGATTGGAAAAGCTGTCATAGTATGCAAATAAATCAAAGTTTCTGTATTCTCCGATTTTTACTTCTTCCGACTTAAAATCATCCGTCTTTCTTATGCTCTTTATCTTGCTGATTAAAAATTCTCCGGCTTGTCTTTTATCCGTATATTCTTTGCCGTCAAGAATAAGAGAGGTGAATTTTGATACTGCTTCTTTATCCGACTTTTTCTCTATCTCCATTGAATTTTCTCCTACATTCTCCAAACTTGACTGAATGTATACTTCCTTATCTGTATTTTCTTCTCTATATGGCTCTACTGCTTTTATATCTTTTTTCAGGTTTTCTATTTTATTTTTTAAATTTTCTATTTCTTTAGGGTAAACCTTTACCACCTTATCCTCAAGTTTATACAGGTTTGACTTGAAGTTTGACTCAAGCATTTTTAGCTTGGACACCTCCACATCAAGATCCATCTTCTCACGAATCAAAGGATTACCTGTCGCAAGTGCCTTTATTTCAGCATAATTTAATGTAGCCTCATCCACATCTTCTGCAACTCTTACCGGTGTTTTACTTGTCATTATCTGTGAAATATACTTTTGTTTATTTTCTAGTGTTTGGAAAAGATAAGCATCAAAGGTATTCTCGGTTACATATCTGAAGATATAAACATCTTTATTTTCATTTCCCTGTCTTACGATTCTTCCGGCTCTTTGTGAAAGATCCGCAGGTCTCCATGGGACATCAAGATCGTGAATGGCAATGAGTTTATCTTGTGCATTTGTTCCTGCTCCCATTTTTTGCGTAGATCCTAAAAGCACACGAATTTCTCCTTTCCTTACCTTATCAAAGATAGCATCCTTTTCCCTGTTGTTGTTTGCATTATGGATAAATTCAATTTCACCTTCAGGGATACCCATTACTATAAGCTTGTTTTTGATATCATCATAAATATTAAACTCGCTTGAGGGTGTAGACATATCACAAAAGACAAGCTGAGCCGACTTTTTATCTGTATATTTATCCCATATACTGAAGATATTTTTTACACAAGTATTTACCTTGCTGTTTTCATCATCAGGAAGCAAAGGGTTTATAAGCCTTTGATCAAGTGCCATCTTCTTTCCGTCATTAGTAATGAGCAGCATATTATCGACAGAAGAATCCACCTGTTTTGCTCGAACCTTATCCGCTCTTTCAGAAAAAGACTCCAATATTTCCTTTTGCTCCTCGGTAGGCTTTGTCTTTATGGTTTCAAAATGTGCATTTGGAACGGGAAGATTTAATACATCCGCTGTTTTTATATCCATGAACTGCTTAACCATGTTCATCAGTTCCGGGAGGTTGTAAAACTTTGAAAATCTTGTCTTGCTTCTATATCCGTTTCCTTCTGGATTAAGTTCTATTGCCGTAACCGTTTCTCCAAAGGTGGATGCCCAAGAGTCAAAGTGCTGAAGGTGCATTTTTTTAAGTTCGTCATGCTGAAGATACCTTTGCATGGTATAAAGTTCAGCCATACTGTTGCTAACCGGAGTTCCTGTTGCAAAAACAACTCCCTTACCACCTGTTATCTCATCCATATATCTACATTTCATAAGCATATCGGATGACTTTTGTGAATCTGTTGCACTGATCCCTGAAACATTTCTCATTTTTGAAAACAGGTACAGATTTTTATATGCATGGGCTTCATCCACAAAAAGCTTACCAATTCCCAGTTCCTCGAAAGTTACCACATCATCTTTTTTATAATCATCATTAAGTTTCTTTAATTTTGCTTCCAGACTTTTCTTTGTCTTTTCAAGCTGCTTTACGCTAAATCTTTGATCCCTGTCTCTTTTATACTCTCCGATAAATTCCACGATCTCATCGATTTGACTTTTAAGTTCATACTCCTGTCTTTCCTTTGAAATCGGGATTTTCTCAAATTGACTATATCCGATAATCACCGCATCATAATCTCCTGTGGCAATCCTACTGCAAAATCTTTTCCGCTTATCCGGTGTAAAGTCCTTTTCCGTAGCACAAAGTATATTGGCTGCCGGATAAAGCTCGTTAAACTCACGCCCGAACTGTTCCACGATATGATTTGGAACTACAAACATGGCTTTAGAACTCATCCCAAGCCTTTTAGACTCCATCGCAATTCCTATCATCTCAAAGGTCTTGCCCGCCCCTACTTCATGTGCAAGTAATGTATTCCCTCCAAAAAGTCCCCTTGCTATTACATCTTTTTGATGAGGTCTAAGCTTAATTTCAGGATTTATCCCGTCAAAAGGCAAATGGCTTCCGTCATACTCCCTTAATCGAATGGAATTAAATCTTTCATTATATTTTTTCACCAGTCGGTTTCTTCTATCCACATCCTCAAAGATCCAATTTTTAAATTCTTCTTTGATAATTTCCTGTTTACTCCTTGCAAGCATGGTCTCTTTTTGATTTAGAACTGATGTTTTTCTTCCATCCGAATCAATTATCTGGTCACATACTTTAGTATCTCTAAGATTTAGACTATCCTCTATAAGCTTATATGCACTCACTCTGCTTGTTCCATAGGTGAAATTAGCCAGATCGTTATTTTTATCTGTGCTTTTTCCCTCTACCCTATACTCTCCTGTAAAATCCGTATATTTAATATCTATATTCCATCTGTTTGATGCGGAGGTCTTTAACAGATTAAACATAAAGCTCTTATAGTCTTTTTCAGGTATCCATGGAGAACCCATCTTGACAGTTATATCACTTGCTTCAAGAGTTTTCGGCATTACTTCTTCCAGTCTTTTCTTCTGATAATTAAGAGCGGATAATTCCTGTTTTAATACCGAAATTTTCTCAGTTATTTCCGATTTATGTGATAATTCCTCCTGCTTGGATCTTCCCCCGTCAATACCAGATTGTAATACCTGAGGCTTATCTAACTCCTCTTTATTTTTATTAATTTCATAATCTATATTTTTTATATATGCGTCTACTACTTCTATTTTCTCTCTGATATTACCTGATAAGTATTCATCTGCACTGACATATTCTCTTGAAAAATCCACTAAATCCAAAGCTGATGAAAAAGGCGTAATATCACTTGGTTCAAAACTGTCAAGATTTAAGAATATCTCTCCTTTTAGCCCTTCTATCAGCTCTTTTCTTATCTTTCCTGTAAGCTCCTCCATATACTCAAGGTTGACATTTCCCTTTTGAGATATGGAAAGGATCAGTGCTTCGGTTAAGTTATCCGTATGTTCAATTACCATAGCTTTTTTAATGGTTCTTTTTGTAAAAATATCGGACTTACCGATAAAGTTACCCTCTTTATTAAGGTTTTCCAAGGTGGACACTAAAGAGTAGTTGGCATCCTCTTGCAATAATCTTTTATTTGCCCTTGAATTAATTAGTCCATATTTATTAGAAAAATCATCGTAAAGCTTATTTAATCTGCCCTGTAAGGCTTTTATTTCTCCTTCCGGATAATCTTCCTTTTGATAGGTAATTACTCCTCTTAACGCTTTTTCTATTTCAAGATATGCCCCTATCTTCTCCTCATCAGCTTTATTTAAAAGTACTCTTTGCATAATGGAGTTTTCTCTAAAGTACACCTTATCTTCAATCACTGCATAGGAATAATTTTTAACATTGTCATCAGCCGGAAGTGTTTCTGTTTCAAGTTCCTCATTTAACTTCGCCTTTTCATAAGTGCCTTTGATATTTTTAATTGCATCCTCAAGCTGTTCTTTTATCGGTTTACTTTCATCTGCAATGCAAGCAAGAGCAGTGCCGAACCTTCCCGGTACTTCCTGCATACTACCAAGTACCATTTCAGGATTATCTACAAAGTATTTGTTATAGCTTAGTCCCTTCCTGTCCTTATCAAGCTTAACCCAGTCCTCATCTATCTTTAACAGCCTGTCCCTTTTCTTTAAAAAAATAATATCACTTGTAACCTCTGTACCGGCTTCACCTTTAAATGTATTATTCGGCAGTCTTATAGCTCCCAGAAACTCTGCACGCTCACTTATATATCTTCTTATATCCTCATTTCTTTTATCCATTGTGCCTGATGAAGTTATAAAAGCAATTATTCCTTTGCTACGCACCTTATCCAGTGTTTTGGCAAAAAAATAATCGTGAATAAGAAAGTTGTTTTTTTCATACTCACGATCAGATACCCTATACTCTCCAAAGGGTACATTTCCTACAGCTATGTCAAAAAGATTATTTGAAAAAGCAGTTTCTTCAAAACCTTTTACCTGAATGTTTGAATTGGGATAAAGCTTTTTAGCAATCTGTCCGCTGATAATGTCAAGCTCTATACCGTAAAACTTTGAGTTTTGCATTGACTCCGGCAGATTTCCGATAAATCTTCCCGTTCCAATACTTGGCTCTAAGATATTTCCACTCTCAAATCCCATATCTGATAAAGTATGATAAATAGCATCTATTACTATCTTAGGTGTATAAAAGGCGGTAAGCGTACTTTCTTTGGCAGCCTCATACTCCGACGATGATAAGTTTTCCTTTAAAAATTCCCTTGCTTCCTGCCACTGACCTCCCCGCTCTTCATCAAATACATCTGAAAGTCCACCCCAACCTACATACTTGCTTAAAATATCCTGCTCTTCTTTACTTGCATTTCTGTTTTCTTTATCAAGCTGCTTTAGTACCCTTATTGCTTCAATGTTGTTTCTTAATCGCCCTGATGGTGGTAAGACTTCATCTTCTCTTGTTATCCTGTAATTGACGGATAGATTGTTTTTCTTATTCTCTTCTTTTTTATAGGATTCTTCTTGCTTTGGTACTTCACTTAAAGCTTCTTTATTTAAGACAGGTAAAACTTCTTTATATACACTTTTCTCCGGTGATTTTTCTTCTGTGGAAAGTATCTCAAAGTCAAGTTCATTTTCATTTCTAAATACAATAATCTCACTTCCTGTAATAAAGCCGGTAAGATACCCTTCATTATCATCCAATTTTATTGTCTTATAGTTTCCATAATCCTTTATTTCTGAAATCAGGTATTCCTTTCCTTGATATCTTACCTGCATACCCTCTTTAAAAATCGGCTCATTTACATTTTCTTGTTCATTTGCCTTTTTAATCTGTTCATTTATATAACCTGTAAGAAGTACATTTCTATGGTTATCATCAAGTAAATAGGGAAGATTTTGTAGCATCTTCCTGTAGCTGTCATAAGATATTGCTACATTAGTATTTAATAAATATCCGTTACACCTTAAAAGCTGCTTTAATTCTCGGTTTTTCATATCTAAGACAAGTTCTGCTTCATACCCGGTTTTCCCGTCTATGCTGTTTGTTATATGCTCCGGTACTTTTAAGTTTCCTTCATCTACAGTTTTTTTAAGCAAAATAAATTCTTCATTTTGATAGTTATACTGATACCCTCCGGCTTCCTTTTCCTCTTTAAAAGTCATTGCAGATATAATCTCATTTTTAGCTCTAAGCTCTGATGCCTTTTTATTTTCTTCTTCAGATAAATCAACTTGTATTTCACTTTCTTTCTTACTATAGTCAGTATTTTGATTTAATATATTTTCTGTACTGAAACCCTTTTCTCTTTCTATTTGCAACTCATAGATCTTTTCGGCTTCTTCATAAGATATTTCTCTTTCATCCTGAATTAAAAGAATTTCTTCTTCTCTTTGTATATCAGAATTAATGGCGGTACCATTTTCTTTATCCGTTATATCCTGTTCTTCTTCCGGATTAAAATACTCTGACTCTATATTTTCTTCTTTTGGTTTTAGCTGTTTTTGTACATCGGACACAACATCCTTATTTTCGTATCGATCATTCTTTATTAAGTCTTTAATCCTTACTGCCACTTGACTCCAGCTAAGCATAACTTCCGGAGAGTTCCCCTTTTTAAGACCTATTCCCTTGGCATCATGCCATTCACTGCTTTCCATATTTCCTGATAAAGCACGAGTTCTTCCACCTGTGCCGTACTCATTTTTTAAAAACTCCGCCTGTTGGGAAAGTGTATGATTTTCTCTAAAAAAGTCGGCAATCCGCTTTTTACCTCCTGAAATACCGCTTCCCCGTCTTAAATTTTCATCTATCTCATCTTCTGTGATAAATTCTTTTATCTTCGGTAATTCCATAAGACCGGAACTAAGTTCCTTCCTTGGTATCTCCAAATCATTTAACCTTTGTAAAATCTCATCCGGCTTATGAAAATGAAATCTTAATATCCCCTTATTTTCCATATAGTCCTGTAAAAATATGCTATATTCTTCTCTAAGCCTATTTCTAAATTCAGGGCTTCTAAGCTTTTCTGAAAGTTCTTCGGTTTCGTCAGGAAATCCTTGTTTTTCTGTTCGATCAAGAACCTGTAGGTATTCTTCTTTTAAATCATCTGAAAAATCTCTTTTTAAGTACCACAATTTTTCTACAAGTTCTTTTCTTTCATAGGAAAAGGCTTCCGCCACCTCTACATTGGTTGCATATTCACCGCTTTCAATAAGTTCTCCTATACGCTTTGACGCATCAGACCATGATAAAATCTGCATAGGATTTGTTTTTGATGAAATGTCATTGGATAAGTAAACTCCTTCTTTATCATACCATGCGCAAACCTTTCTTCCGTCCACTTCATAACCGTTTCCACCTCTAAAGTTGCTTTGAAGGAAATCAGCTAATTCTTCTATACTTTTTCCCTTGGAATACTCAGCCAAAACCTTTAATCTTAGGTTTTCTTCATTTCCTCCATAAATTAAAACCGTATCTATTTCTTTTTGCTGTAAGGGTAAGTTAAATCTTACCTGCCCGCCTTCATTCCCGGCAAAAGAAAAAGAAGTCTTATTGACCTCCCTTTCACTATCTCTGCTGTTTGATTGTATTCTTCTATCTATACCCAGACTATCTGTTCCAGTACCATCCTTGTCAGTGTCATATCGAGATTTTTCTTCAGTCCCGTATATTTCAGAAAATCTTCCGACTTCAGTTCGTTTGTAAGCCCCCAAGCCTCCATCATTTTCGGCTCTTCCTTCTCCAAAAACTCCTGTGCCTGTTCCTCTATATTTAGAAGATGCTCCATCAATGTCCCTCTGTAATACATGCTCTGATACTGATTCTCCCTGTTCTCCTTCAGGAATTTGAGCCTCTCCCTGCCAAATCTGTTCAGTCTGCTCTGATCTACTATCTTTGGCATCTCGATATTCGGTATCAGAACCTCCTCTCCATCTTCCATCTTCTCCAAACTGTAGGTTCCCCCCTGTTTCTCGAACAGATTCTCTTTGATTACTGGAATGTAGGTTTCTTCCTCCAAAAGATATTCCCTGTCCGCCAGTATTACTGTTTCTCTCATCAGCCAAGCCTCCTTTATTTTCTTCTATCTCATTATTTATTGCCCCGGTATTTTCACTGCTTTCATTTACATTATAACGCTCCTTGTCGGTCTTTGTCCGCTCATTTATCTCTACTTCTTTAAGTTTTTCTCTCTCACCTATTCTCCCTATTTCTCTTCCGATAGCTATAAGCATTTCTTTAGAAATTAAAGATATTTCTCCAAGAAGGCTGTCAATATCCTGTCCATGCTTAATATCTGATACTGTTTTAAGTTTGCCCTCATCAACAGGAATACCTATATCCATTCTTTGTGCCAGTGAAATCTTTATGGATTCTGTGATAAATTGCATCAGTTCTACTTTGGTATAACTTTTAACTGTATCATCCGTCAGCATATCAAAGATGGTATACATCCTTTTCCTAACATATAAATCTATAAGAGTGTTTATCTTTTCTTCCTGTGAAAAAAGCAGCCTGCTGTTTCTTTCTTTAAAGTTGTCAATCAGTAAATCTACAGCCAAAGTATGCTTCTCAGGATCATATTTCCACAGTTTTACTTCATTGATCTTATTTCCTATACTGACTGTTTGACTGACATCAAATACATACTTTACCTTTGGTAGTCTCATGCTTAAATCAAGAATCGGTATTCCCTTTTCTCCTCTTTTTACACTTCTTCCAAGCTTTTTCCAAAAATCATACTCCGCACAGGCAGTTGCTCTCTTATAGGTACTGTAAATACTTAACTGGTGCATATATGAGTATTTATAGTTGTTTCCCATTGTCTTTAGAAAATCTTTGTAGGCATCTACATCCCTTCTGATTTCCTCTAACGAGTGAGATAAAATATCACTGATTTTTTCAGTTGAATATCTTGGCATCTTTCCCTCCTTCTTCTTATTTTCAGTCTCTTCTTGCTTTATATCTTTTGTAATATCAGCTTTTTCTTTATTCCAATCATAAAACTTGCTTATGCCGTTCATTGCCCTGTCTGCAATATAGTGTATATAGTCCGTACTTCCTCGCCTTTTATACCACTTGTTTCTTTTAAGCCCGCTATTTTCCATAAGGCTGATTGACTTTTTCCTATCTGCGGTGTAATAAAGCAGCCTCCCAAGCATAAAAAAATCAGCCTCGGACTGGCTGTTAAAATAGTTTTGATAATTCCCGTTATATATTTGTCTTAGATCTTCTCCGCTATAGTTAAAGTATCCCCTATTAAAAAGTATGTTTAGAATGTCATCTTGTGAAAATCTGTTTTTATCATCCAAACTGCTTGGATTTAGATTAATCCTACCCGCTTTGCCTTCTACGGAGTCTATACTTGGCATATATTTTTGATAAAGCGGTAATAATTCCTGATTGATATTTACTATTTTCCTTCTGTCTTTATCCTTTAATATATTCCCGGTTATTGTAAAAAATCTGTCCCTGTCATAAATTTCAAGGTTTTTATATCTTTTTCTTTCTCCCGGTACCTTACCCTTTCCTATAAAATGTAATCCTGTTTTTGAAGGAGAGATTTCCGCATAGGTGGAAATCCCTCTTAAAAAGTTAGCTGTCATGGAAGCAGCATTAAAGTCCATACTGTATTCCATTATCTCATCACTTACCTTATCTATATCAATTCCTATATACCCGTCTCCTAGGAAAAATCCCAAACCTAAGCTCTGATTTTTACATAAAGCATCCATGCAATCCTTGTAACTATGCCAAGTTTTTCTATCATTTGACTTGGCAGGTTTTCCGTTTGGCATAATTGGCATTTTTGTGTTTTTTCCGTCTCTTACAATGATTTTATAAAGACACCATCTTTTCTCTCGCTTTAATTCATCAGGAATATTTTTATATTTGATAAGGTCGGCTTCTTTCATTATATTTCCATTCCCTTATCCTTTTTTACTATTTTTTCTCCTTTCCCATTTTCTTCAAGTCTAATCTTTTGCTGATTTTCTTTAAGTGTTTTTAGTACAGAAGGTTTTCTTTTTATATTTTGACTACTCCTATCATCATTCTTCATAGGCTTGTTATCTGATCTTTCACTGTTATCTCTTGCAGATCCTTTTTCACTTGCCTTAATGTCTTTATTTTTATTATCCGTCTGCTTAATCTCTTCCTTAGTTCCCTTATTTAATTTTTCCTCATCCTTTTTAATCTCATTAGCTAAGGTATCCAGTTTTTCAAGGCAGTTATTAAGCTTCTTTTGCTGCTCTTTTATGAAACTTTGCATTGAGTTTACAAGTCCCTTTACAATTCCTATTTTCATCTCAACAAACTTTTCCTGTGCCTTTGTAAGGTTATAGGTAAGCTGATGTTTCATGCTGTCATAAAGGTGCTTAATACTTCCTACCGCCTTTTCCTGAAGATTAATAAGAGATTTCCCTACTGCCCTAATATCCTTAGCAATAAGTGAGCTAAGGCTTATATTATCCATTTCATTAAGTCTTTTGATCTCCGCCTTAAGATCTGTTATTTCATCTTTAAGTGCCTTTAACTCTTCAATATTTACATCAAAGTCATTATTTTTTAGCTCTTCTTTAAGCTCCCCGGCAATTTTAAGTTGTGTATCCGTATTATCTTCTAAAAAGTCGGCTGTTTTTGTATATTCTTTTTTAATCTCATTTATAACTTCCTTTGTCTGTTCTT
>ERZ772986.1336-NODE-1336-length-14160-cov-7.355335_pt1 | contig 14160 bp, 10 predicted proteins | sample MGYA00511898_ERZ772986 | MGnify/ENA primary metagenome ERZ772986 (study PRJEB29015, sample SAMEA2737934) | human oral metagenome | biome: human oral; feature: human-associated habitat; material: dental | place: China | collected 2148 ... | reverse complement strand
TGATCGCAATGAGGACGACGGTGATGACCATGACGTCGCTCATGTTCCGGTTGTATCCGTACTGGATGGCGAAGTCGCCCAGCCCCCCGCCGCCGACCGTCCCGGCCATCGCCGAGTAGCCGAGCAGCGTGATGATCGTGACGGTCCCGGACTGGATGAGCGTGGGCAGCGCCTCCCGGACGAGGACGCCCCACGTGATCTGGGAGCCGGACGCCCCCATCATGAGGGCCGCCTCCACCTTGCCGTGGTCGACGTCGTTGATGGCGGTCTCCACCAGGCGGGCGTAGAAGGGGATGGCGCCGATCGTCAGCGGCACGCACGCGGCGGCCCACCCGACCGAGGTCCCCACGATGAGGCGGGTCACCGACGCGATGGCGACCATGAGGACGATGAAGGGCATCGAGCGGCCGATGTTGACGATCTGGGACAGGATCTCGTAGACCGCGCGGTTGCGGTGCTGGCCGCGCTTTCCGGTGGTGACCAGGGCGAGTCCGAGGAGCAGTCCGAAGCCGATGACGAGGACGCCGGAGACGAAGGTCATGGCGAAGGTCTCGGCCGTGGCGGGGCCGAGGTGGCTCTTGACGGCCGGGTTGGAGAACCAGGTGCCGTCACCGCTGCGAGCGGCGAGGGCGCCGGCCGACGGCGCGGGCCCGGCGACGGACGAGGAGAGGAGAGCAGTCGTCACAGGGCTCACGGGCGCACCTCCGCGATGAGACCGGCGTCGTGCAGGGCCTCGACGATGGCCCGGGCACGATCGGCCGGGATTGTCAGGGCCAGCCGCCCGACCTGGGCGGTGCCCAGGGTCTCGAAGACTCCCCCGGCGACGTCCGCACCCTGCTCGGCGACCAGGGCGAGCACCTGGGCGGCGGCGGGCTCGCCCGGGTGCGCCGTCAGGGCGACATCGATCACGACGTCAGCAGCGCCGTCGGGGCCGTCGGGGCCGGAGTCGTGAGCGGAGCCGTGACCGTGAGCCCCGCCAGCGGTGCGCACGGCCGCGGGCACGTCCGGTGGCGGGACGAGCTCGCGGGAGAGCCGGGAATCGACGTCGGAGACGACGTCCTCGATGGGGCCGGACTGGACGATCCGACCGGCCTCCAGGAGGCTGACGGAGTCGCAGATCCGGCGAACGACGCTCATCTCGTGGGTGATGATGACGACGGTGACGCCCAGACGGTCGCGCACATCGCGAATGAGGTCGAGGATCGAGCGGGTCGTCTCGGGGTCGAGGGCGCTGGTGGGCTCGTCGCACAGGAGGACGGCGGGCTCGTCGGCCAGGGCCCGGGCGATGCCGACGCGCTGCTGCTGGCCACCGGAGAGCTGGGCGGGGTAGGACGAGCCGCGGTCCGCCAGGCCCACGAGCTCGAGCATCCGGGAGACCCTGCCGCGGCGCTGCCCCTTCTGCGCCCCGGCCAGGTCGAGGGGGTAGGCGATGTTCTGAGCGGCCGTGCGCTGCTCGAGGAGGTTGGCGTGCTGGAAGACCATGCCGATGGCGCGCCGGGCCTTGCGCAGCTCGGAGGCGCTGAGCGAGGTCACGTCCTGACCCGCGACGCGCACCTCGCCGTCGGTGGGCCTCTCGAGGGCGGTCAGGCAGCGCACGAGGGTGGACTTGCCCGCGCCGGAGGTGCCGACGACGCCGTGGATGGAGCCGGCGGGGATCTCGAGGGTGAGCCCGTCCAGGGCGCGCACGTCCGACCCGTCGCGCAGGTGGTAGATCTTGTGGACGTTCCGCAGCGAGATCATGGACTCATCCGCGCCGGGGGCGTCCACCGGGACACCGGCCCGGGCCGAGTCGCTGGCGGGTGCGGGGTCTGCGGTCACTCGTTCCTCCATCGGTCCTGGCGGAAGCACCTGCACCGCTCATGCGGGGGTTGCTGCAACGTCGATGAGCCAGGTCTCTCGGCTGCTCTAGATGGTCGGGTGACACGCTATTCGGCAGCGACCGGGGACGCAAGTCCCAACACATGAAGGGAGGAACGTCACGCCCGGGCAGGAGCGCAGTCGGCTTCGTCGAGATCGGTCCGGTTCCGGCTCGAGATCGGTCCGACGGAGCCGCGCCCGGCCGTCGGAGACACGAGTCGGGCATGTCTGCACGGGCCGGCATTCCGGCTCGAGTCCGACGACGCCGTCGTCCGACTCGAGCAAGGACGCCCGGCTCGACGCACTGCATCGAGCCGCGCCACGAACTCACGAGGTGCTGCGGCCCTCGCGACGCCCGGGCGTCCCGGCTCTCACAGGGCGGGCGCGTCCTCCAGGACGTCGGCCCTCCCGGCGGCGCCCGGGTCCCGGAGTCCTTCTCGCCTACTGTGGAGTGCATGAGACTCAGGCACGCCATCCTCGGACTGCTGTTCTACGCGCCGCAGAGCGGCTACGACCTCAGCCGCGCCTTCGCCAGCTCGGTCGTCCACTTCTGGCACGCCGACCAGTCCCAGATCTACCGCACTCTCGATCGCCTCGAGGCCGACGGCGCCATATCGACGCGAGTCATCCCCCAGAGCGGCCGGCCGGATCGCCGGGTGCACAGCCTGACGGAGTCGGGTCTCGCCGAGCTCGACGCCTGGCTGGCAAGCCCGCTCGAAACCCGCACGAGCAAGGACCCCGTGCTGGCGCGCGTCTTCTTCGCCGCTCGGCTGGGGCACGACGGAGCCGATGAGCTCCTGGCCGGGATGGAGGAGCAAGTCCGACGGGACCTGGAGGCCCTGGAGGCGATCGACATCGACGCGGTGGATCTCGACACCACCCTCAAGGCCGCGACTCTTCGTTATGGGATCAACGGCGCGAAAGCCGAACTGGAGTGGATCGCGCGGACCAGGCGCGCCGTCGCCGCCGATGCCCTCAGGACTCGAGCCAGAGTCGCCGAGACCGCCGAGACCACTGCGGCGGCCGGGACCGGCGAGATCATCGATGCCGCCGGCGCCGCCGAAGCCGCAAAGGTCGCCGACACGACCGAGGCGGCCCAGGCGGCCATGACCGCTGACGCCGATGGTGGAGAGTCCCGCTGAGGGATGTCACCAACTACCCATACTTGCAAAGTCCACTAGTCGTATTGCATAGTATGGTTATGGCGCGTACACCTCATCCCAGCGGCATCGTCGCCGCGAGCTCCACGACCCGCCTCGCCGTATTCGTCGTCGTCGCCCTCGGCTCCGGCTGGATCGGACTCGTCGCCGACAACATCCTCGGCATCCCCCACTCCATGGAGTCGCCGGCCGCCCTCATCTGGATCGCGACGCCCCTTCTGGCTGGTGCCGTCATGGCTCTGAGCGACTTGTCGCTGCGCCGCCTCTACGCCGCCTCATGGTTGCCGGGCAGACTGCGGGCCTACGGCGTGGCGCTCGCCGTCTTCCCGCTGTCCTTCGCCGTCGCCATCGCCGTCGGCTGGGCGGCGGGATGGCTCACCCCCTCCGGGCTGGGAGCGTTCGGGGGCGTGGTGGCCGCGAGCGCGGTGGCGACCGTGCTCAAGAACGTCGCCGAGGAGGGCGCCTGGCGCGGCTATCTGACACCCGCGCTCATCGGTCGAAGGCTGCCCGATCCCTGGATCTGGCTCGTCGTCGGAATGATCTGGGGCCTGTGGCACATCCCCTACTACCTGTGGTTCCTGGACGAGTCGCTCATCCGCTCGGTCTGGGACGTCCCGCCGATCGTCTACGCCCTCATCGCAATTGCCATCTCGATCTGCTGGGCCCCCTTGTTCACCGAGCTTCGGATCCTCAGTGGCAGCATCTGGCCGGGCCTCATCGCGCACTCGATCGCGAACCTCAGCCAGATCCCCCTCAGCATGGGCGGCCTGCCGATCACGCCGGGTCGGGACCTGCTGGTCTCCCCGCTGGTGGGCGTTATTCCGAATGCGATCGTCGCGGCCGCCGGCCTGGGTCTGTGGGCGCGGCGCACCGGCCGACTCCGCCGTCGGGCCCGATGAGCCGCCCGGCACGGGCCCGGCGAAGACCTCCGGAGGAGCCCGCCGGACCCGCGCGGGCAGGCGGCCGGGGCGGGGCCCCGCCCCGGCCTTGCCGGAACTCGCCGAGCCCGCGCGGGCACGACTCGCAAGCGATCAGGAGAAGGCGCCGCCGGCCCGAGCCCGCCGGACCCGTGAGCACGACCGATCTCGACGCGGAACCCGACCGATCTCGGCGAAAGAGGTGGGCGACCTCAGTGGCCTCAGCGGCCTCACAGGCCCAGGGCGCTGCGCTCCTCGGGACCGACCCAGCCGCTGCGGGCCTCCAGCGCCCGGAACCACCGGGCCAGCGCCGGCCAGAAGGCGATCGACGGCGCCTCCCCGCCCGGGTAGCGCTGACGGCCGCCGTACTCGTAGGCCTGCACGGTCGTGAACAGGCGGATGTCGCTGCCGGTGGGCGCGGCCCCGCACAGGAACTGCTCCACGGAGACGACGGCGGACAGCGGCGGGACGTCCTGCACCGTGAGCGCCGCCTCGCGGGAGGCCTCCATGCGGGTGGCGCGGGCCAGGAGGGTGTCGATGACGTCGAGGGCGATGAGCACCGTGTTGGCGGCCCCGGTCCTCCTCTCCTCGTTCTCGCCGTGGGTGGCGACCCCGTGGGGGCCGTTGACGTGCTCGGCGAGCCAGGCGTCCCAGGCGTCGGTCGAGTTGCGGCGGTTGATCGGGTAGAGATCGGGGGCTCCCCTGCGCTGGAGATTCCGCCAGGCGGTGGCCAGGTCGAAGAGCATGTCGCCGGAGTCGTCGGAGACGACCCGACCACTGGTCGTGTCGACCAGGGCGGGGACCGTCGGCGGCGGCGTGTAGCCCGGCGTCGTCGCGTAGACCTCGGCCAGGGAACTCGCCCCGAGCACCGGGTCCGCACCGGGCTCGCCGTCGGCGCCGGTCAGCTCCCAGTAGCCGTCCTCACCGCGGCCGTAGGTCCAGGACACGGGAATGGGCTCGACCAGGCCCAGCAGTCGCCGGGCGATGAGCACACGGCGGCACCACGGGCAGCCTCCGGAGGCGATGAGTCGGTAGCGACCGGCCTCGACGGGCAGATCGTCGTCGGCGAAGCGGTGCGAGATGGCGATGGGCATGGAGTGCCTCCCGGCAGGTGGAGATGAGCGTCGCAGAGTCTCAGGCCAATGGTGGCCCCCGCACCCGGAATGCGCCGTCCCATTCCCCCTCAGGCGAACCGGGCCCGAACCGGGCCCGGCGCCTCAAGGTTCCCAGGCTCAGGCCCCGGCGCCTCAAACTCCCGCAGCCCAAGCCCCGCCGTTTCAGGCCCCGGCGAGTCCTGGCCCCGACGCGTTCCGGGCCGGCGCCTCAAGGCCCCACGGCTCAGGCCCTGCCGAGGGCCTCCTCCAGATTGGCGACTCGCGTCAGGGCGGGGTGCCCCTCCCAGCGCGGGTGGGCCAGCAGCCGGCGCACGCGGGCGATGTCCTCGCGCGCCGCCCCGGTCTCGCCCATCTCGGCGTGGATGAGGGCCATGAGGGTCAGCGGGTGGGAGGCGGTACCGCGATCCCCGGTCTCCTCGTAGCGGAGGAAGGCCTTCTCGCAGTGCTCGAGCGCCTCGACGCGCTCACCGGTGCGCCACAGGATCCACGCCATGTCGTCGTGCCAGTCGCCCAGTTCGAGATCCTTGGAGTACTCGGGCGAATCGGGCACCGTCTCGACAAGGCCCCGTGCGCGCGACATCAGAGCGCGGGCCTCGTCGGGGCGGACCGGCGCCGCCAGGACAGCGGGCTCGGCGACGGCGGCGCGAGCGGCTCGCCGCAGGTACTTCGCGCAGCGGACCCTTCCGGCGTCGTCCCCGGTATCGACCAGCTCGGCGGCGCGCTCGAACAGACGCGAGGCTCTCGTGCTCTCCTCGAGCCTCTCGCAGGCGGAGGCGGCTCGCAGGAGATACTCCGCGCCCCGCTCCGTCTCACCGCGCTTCAAGGCGGACTCGGCCACGATCAGGCAGTTGTCGCGAACGCCCTCCTCCTCGCCCAGTCGTTCCAGGACGGACACGAGGGTACGGCGCAGCTCCTCGGCGAGGACCCGGGGCGCATCGGCACTCAGCGCGGTCTCCAGCACCTCGGCCGCCTCCAACGGCCGTCCCGACGCGCTCAGGGAGGCGGCCAGGGTCCCGAAGAATGGTCCGGCGAGCGAGTCCAGGCCCACCGACAGGTGGATGTCGAGCAGCTCGCGGGACCGGGACACCGCAGTCTCGGTCTCGCTGAGAGTCATCGCGGCCCGCACCAGGATCCTGCGGGCCGCTTCCGCCAGGACGACCGGGCACGGGTCGTAGCGCCTGAGCACCGAGTCGGCGAGCGCACGCGCGCCGCGGACATCGTCGCGCGCCATCAGCGTCTCGGCCTCCAGGAGGATCAGCTGATCGTCCAGGGTCCCGTCGCGAGGGTCGAGCAGATCGCTCACGTGCGGAGCGATCAGCCGGGCGAGCTCAAGGAACTCGGCGCCCCCGCGATGGTCGCCGCGGCCCGACAGGAACCGCACCAGCGCGGTGGCCGACCGGTAGGCATCGACGAGCTCCGCCCGGTGATCCGCGGGCTCGTCCAGGAGACGCTCGGCCAGGGGCGTCAGCCGCTCCGCGAGCTCCTCGGCGCGAGCGAGCTCATCGGCACGGGTCCGGTCGGTGGACCGGTCGTGAAGGTCACGGGCACTGCTGTCGACCTGAAGGGCCTGCAGGTCCAGCTCGATGAGCCGCAGCGGATGGGCGACGCCGTCGAGGCGGGTGCGCAGGCGGGCGAGCTCGTCGGCCGCCCGCTCGTAGTCCCAACCGCGGTCGGCGATGGCGCAGCGCAGCGAGCAGGCCGCGCGCACGAGCTCGGGGGCGACCTGATCGGGATCCGGCACCAGTCCCCACCTCATGGCCTGGCCGATGAGGAAGGCGTGCTCCAGTGTCTGCCCGGGGCGGAGGAGCTCGGCCTCCAGGCGGCGCAGGAGGTCATCGGCGTCGCCGACGGCGGGTGGAGTGCGCAGGTCGACGGGCGAGTAGGGCCCGGTCGGGAGCGGCGCGGCCTCGACGGCGGTCTCGCCAGTGGCAGCGGGCACGCTCGCGGAGGGGGCGGGCGCGCCCGCGGTGGCATCGGCACCAGCCGGGGCAGCGGCGCCGGCGGAGGTCCCGGCACCGGCACTGGCATCGGTGGGGGCGGGTGTGCTCACGGGAGTGCCGGCGGACCGAACCTTCTGGACCTCCTCGGTCGACGCCTCGGGCTCCTCGACTCGTCGGGAGACCGCGCGCGCGTGACGCCCGACGACCTCCTCGGCACTGATGAAAGGAGCGCGTGCGAGCCCGACATCCAGGCGAGCCGAGACGGCCGTGTTGCCATTGCGGGCGTCGTATCGGGCGGCGATGCTGCGCACCCAGCCTTCGATCAGCACGCGGACGGCGTGCAGCGGCATATCGGGATCGATCTCGGGCCCCGGGAACCAGGCGGTGGCCGACGGGATGTCGGCATCCAGCGGCTCGTCTCCGCGTCCATCGCGCTCGGACTCGCGCAGCGCGAGAACGGCGCCGGCCAGGAGATCCATGAGCACCCGGGCCGACTGGGCCTCATCGATGCGCCCGGCATACGCGCGCATGAGCCTCAGGCTGCGGGCCCCGCGCCCGGACAGGGCGAGGTACTCCAGGTGCTTGCCCAGGTAGCCCATGACGTTGGACCTGTCGCGCAGCATCCGATAGGAGCGCGCATGGACGTTCCACGCCTCGTGCGAGCGGCCCGAGGCGAGCAGTGGGAGGAGGGCCTCGCTCTGGACGGCGTAGAGCCGGTCGTCGTCCTCCCGTTCGCCGAGCACCGGCTCCGCCTCGGTCACGGCGGTCTCCCAGTCCTCGTGAATGCTCGCCCACTCGATCACGGGCAGGGGGTCGCGGTCCTCCCGGCCGGCGTCGCGCGCCGTCGAGCGCCAGGCGGCGAGTTCCCCGGCGGCATCCTCCTCCAGGCCGAGCATGATGGCGGCGTGGAGGAGACCGCCGTGGGTGGCGTGCGTGGAACCGCCCAGGAGGCGGGAGAACCTCTTCAGACCCGCTTCGAGCTCTCCCAGCTGGGCGATGCTGACGGCCGGGTTGTCGGCGGCCACCGGCACCACCCGCTCGTAGGTCCGACCCAGCCGCGCCAGACGATCGGCGTCGAAGAGTTCGGGATGCTCGTCGAGGCGCGCCAGCAGCCAGACGAAGGGCGTCAGGGCCTTCCACTCCTCGTTGCCCCGGTGGCGGGCCTCGGCGAGGGCCAGGCGCGCGTCGATCGCCAACTGGTCGTCCCGCAGCGCGTCGGCCAGGGCCACGGCCTCGGCGACGAGGCCGGTGCGGGTCGGGCCCCACGGATGGTCGGAGGCGAGGTCCAGGCGTCCCACGACGTCGTCACGGCTGGTCACTGCGGAGCTCCTCCTGAGCGGGCGGCGTCCAAGGGCCGCGGGATCGGGGCGACGTCGTCCGGGGCGGCGCGCGTCGCGCCCCGCTGCTCACCGGTCGCGGTCAATGGTCTACCCATGGCTCACGACCTCGCCGAGCTCCTCGAAGTTGGAGACGATGGCCTGCAGGCTCATGTCCAGGATGGTGGCGAGCTGGTCGTCGTTGAGGCCCTCGGCGACGGGGACCGCGACCTCGGCGGCGACCTGCCGGCCGTCCTCGTCGACGAAGGTGCTCAGCGTGGGAATCGGCTGGGACCGGTTGAGGGTGTTGAGCAGGTCGCGCAGGGTGGCGGTGACCTCCGCGTCCTGGGGCAGGTTCAACCAGTAGCGCGCGTAGATCGCCAGGAGGTTGCCGTCCACGATCGCGACGACGTAGGAGTACTCGTCGAAGCCGGAGACGATCGCGCTGTCGCCCTCCCTGCGGTCGTAGGTGAAGTCGTTGCCATCGAACCAGGCCGCGACGCGGTCGATCGTGACCGGGGGCGTCCGATCGCCCGCGGGCTCGTTCCACCAGGCCATATCAGTCCCCCTCCGTCCGAGTGACGAGGTCCGAGAGGTCCTCCGCCGCCGTCTCGTAGAAGCTGAGCAGCGTCGTGAGGGCGGAGTCCAGGAAACCCCGGAGCTGGGCGTCGCTCATGCCCTCGCCGGTGAAGGCGACCATGTCCGCCTGGAGGCAGACGGCGTCGTCGTAGGCGCCCACCACGACCCGCGGCGCGTACATGGTGCTGTTGTGCTTGTCGATGTAGTCCATCAGGGCGGGATCGACGACGTCGAACTCGCTGTTCCAGGTACTGCCCACGACGAGGAACTCCGAGGCGGAGTCCACGATGAGGATCTCGCAGTTCTCCAGGTCGACGAGAATGCCGCCGTCCTCCGCGATCTCGTAGTCGAGCCGCTCGGCCCTGAGCCACGCCTCCACTCGGGGAATCGTGACCCTCGGTTGTGCGCTCATCGCGTCTCCTTCGCGTCGGGCTCGTGATCGCCTCGTAACCTCTGCGTGAAGTCTGCAACCCGGGGGCGCCGCAGTCCACTCCGACCGAGCCGACCAGGGGGTGAGCGGGATGGAACGCGAGGGGCGGACGGGGCGGCGACGCATCACCGGCAGAGGCGCCCCCGTCGCCGTCGGGGCACCGGGCGGCCACCGGCGTCCTGCGCGGTCCGAACTGGTTCAGAGCACCTCGCAGGCGCCGCAGCCGGGGCACCGGGCGGCCGCCGGAGTCCTCTGCACCGGGGTCGATCGAGCTCGCCACACTCATAGGACGCACGCAGAGCATCGGCGTCCTCTGCGCCGGGGTCGATTCGGTTCCGCGGCGAGATCGGCTTACGGCGATGGCCCGCGGGGCCGGACATCGCCGACTCGCGAGTCCCGCGCCGGCCCGTGCTCTGCGCGCGGCGCCCTGCCGCGCGGTCGTACGCGGAGGCGCGCGGTCGTACGCGGAAGCGCGCGGTCGTACCTTAGAGCCCCTCCAAGGTACGACCTGGCGAGAGAGGGTACGACCGCGCGCATTCGGGTACGACCTCGTGGAATACGGTACGACCGCGCGGGGCTCCCGTGGGCTCGGGTGGAGCTGAGCCGGAGCTTCGTCTACTTCCACGGCGAGACTCCCGCGCGAGTCTCCCGCGGGCCCGGGCCCGGGCGGCTGGATGGGCGTTCCTCGCCCTGTCGGCTCGCATGTCTCCCGCGGGCCCGGGCGCGAGTGCCGGTGCGGACGCCGCTTCGGCGGCGGCGTGATCGCAGACTCGACCATGTCCACCCGCGCCCGCCCCTACAGGCCCCTGCAGGCCGAGGAAGCGGGCATGCGGGGAGTGAGTTCAGTGGGGCCCGGCTGCAGCCCCCTGCAGGCCGAGGAAGCGGGCGACCGTCTCATCGCCCGGGTCCGCCCACAGCGCCTCGGGCGCATCGAGACGCAGAAGGCGCCCGGCGTCCATGACGCCGACCCGGTCGGCCACCACCCGCGCCTCCCCGTGGTCGTGGGTGACGTACAGGGCGGTCGTCCCCTGTCCGGCCAGGATCTCCCGCAGGTCGACGGCGAGCTGCTCGCGCAGTGCCCTGTCGAGCGCGCTCAGGGGCTCGTCGAGCAGCAGCAGCCGCGGCCGGGGGGCCAGCGACCGCGCCAGCGCCACGCGCTGCGCCTGCCCGCCCGACAGAGTCGCGATGTCCCGCGGGCCGTAGCCCGGCAGACCGACGAGCTCCAGCATCTCCTCGACACGGGGCCGCCGCTCGCGGCGCGGCAGACCGGTCAGGCCGTAGGCGACGTTGCCGGCGACGTCGCGGAAGGGGAAGAGCTGGCCGTCCTGGAACATGAGGCCGAAGCCGCGCCTGTGGACCGGCACGCGCACCACGTCCCGCCCGTCCCACATGACCGTCCCGCCCGCCAGGTCCTCCAACCCGGCGACGGCGCGCAGCAGCGAGGACTTCCCGCACCCCGAGGGCCCCAGAAGGGCGACTGTCTCGCCACGGGACACGTCGAGATCGACGCCGTCGACGGCCGTGACGCGGGCGGCGCCGCGCGTCCCCCGGTAGACGACCCGCAGGCCGCGCAGGCTCAGGCCGGCCGACGCCGGCTCACCACCGCAAGCACCGGCCGACGCCGGCTCACCACCGCAAGCACCGGCCGACGCCGGCTCACCACCGCGAGCGCCGGCCGCGCCAGCGGGCCCCACAGCAGCCGCGCTGTCCCGGCACGACCCGCCTCCTCCACCCGGTCCGCCAGCGGCTGCGCCCGGCCCTCCGAGGACTGCGCCGGACCCGCCCCCGTCGTGCAGTTCGCCGACAGTGCCATCGATGTCGCCGGTGTCATCACTCATGGGTTCCCTCCCGGTTGCGAGCACTGCGCGGATGGACGGTCTGGAGCCACTCGCAGGTCAGCATGATCGCGGCGGTCCCCAGCGCCAGGACGACGCCCGTCGCCAGCCCCATGCCCTGGTTCTGGGCGCCGGGCGAGCCGATGAGCCGGTAGAGGACCACCGGCAGGGTGTCGGTACGGGGCCGCACCAGGAACGACGTCGCCCCGAACTCCCCCAGGCTCGTGGCCAGGGCGAAGCCCGCCGCCAGTCCTCCGGCGCGCAGCAGGTGCGGCCCGTCGACGGTGGCCAGGACCCGGCCCGGTCCCGCGCCGAGGGCCGCGGCGGCCTCGCGCTGACGCGGGTCGACGGCTCGCAGCGCCGGCAGGAGGGTGCGCACCACCAGGGGGACCGCGACGATGGCCTGCGCCACCGGCAGGATCCACCAGCTGCGGGTCAGCGCCAACGGCGGACGGGCGAGCGTGATGAGGAATCCGAAGCCGACCGTCACCGCGCTCACGCCCAGCGGCAGCATGAAGACGGCGTCGAGCAGTCCCGCCGCGCGGGCCAGCAGGCGGCTGCGGGGGCTGCGCGAGACCGCCAGGCTCACGGCCGCGCCCACGGCCAGGGCGATGAGGGTGGCCACCGCCGCCACGCGCAGCGAGTTCGCGCCCGCCTCCCACACGGTGACCGTCAGGGCGCTGCGACCGTCGGCGGCGGAGCGGGGCGACCGGGGCGCCAGTGCCGACAGATCCGTGTAGTTCGCCGTCGTCCACTGCCCCGCGCGCCGCAGGGAGCGCACGACCAGGACGACGACCGGTCCGACGAGCAGACCGCCCACGACCGTCAGCGTCAGGATCAGGGCGGGCAGGTCGCCGCGGCGCAGTCGGAGCGCCGGCACGTCCAGGCGCAGCGCCAGGCGCGCCTGCCAGGCGCGACGGGTCCGCTCGACCGCCCACAGGGCGATGGCGATGACGACCAGCTGGAGGACGGACAGGACCGCCGCCGCCCGCAGGTCGAGGTACTGGGCGGTCTGGACGTAGATCTCGGTCTCGATGGTGCCCACGCCCGGCCCTCCCAGGACCAGGACGACGCCGTAGGCGGTGGCGCACAGCAGGAAGGCGATCGAGGCGGACGAGGCGATGGCGGGCGCCAGGCTGGGCAGGGTGACGGTGCGCCAGGCCCGCCAGGGCGAGGCCCCCAGCGCCCGGGCCGCCTCGACGGCGCGCGGATCCAGGCGCGACCACATGGTGCCCACGGTGCGCACCACCAGGCCGTAGTTGAAGAAGACCATGGCGGCGACGACCGCCGTCGTCGTCCCGTCCAGGCCGGTGGTGCCCAGGGGGCCGCCGGTGGTGAGCAGGGCGTGGAAGGCGACGCCGACGACGACGCCGGGCAGTACGAAGGGCACGATGACCAGCGCGCGCAGCAGGTCGCGACCGGGGAAGACCCGCCGGTAGAGCACGGCCGCCCCGGGCACGCCCAGCACGACGCACACCGCGGTGGCGGCGGTGGCCTGGACGAGGGTGGCGCGGATGATCCGCCAGGTGCGGGGGCGCCCCAGGACCTCGGCGAAGCCCCCGAGGTCGAGGCGGCCGTCGGGGGCCAGTCCGCGGGCGACGAGCGTCGCCACCGGGAGAGCGAAGAAGACGGCGAGGACGATCAGCGGCAGCCCGACGGCGAGGGCCCAGGCGGCGCGCTCCCCCGCGCTCGCCCGCGGTCCCCTCGCGGCCCGCGGCCCCCTCGCCGAGATCGGTCCGGTTCCGCGCCGAGATCGGTTCAGTTCCGGCTCGAGATCGGTCCGGTTCCGCACCGAGATCGGTTCGGGGAACGTTTCGGGCCGACGGCGCGGCGCCCCCGGGCGGGCGGCGCCCCCCGGCCCACCGCGTTTACCGACGAGCTGGGTGCGCGGCGGCCCCGGGCGGGCGGCGCCCTCGCCGGGCTGTGAGCGCGGAGCGCTCCCCAGAGTGGGGCCGGACCGATCTCGGCGCGGACCGCCGGACCGCGCACGCGGGGCGTTCACGCGCCGACGGCCTCCGTCCAGGTGGCCAGCCAGGCCTCGCGGTGAGCCGCGATGTCGTCGGCGGGGACGACGACCGGATCATCGCTGGTGGCGCCGAACCTTCTCAGCTCCTCGCTCAGCGTGACCTCGGGGTTGACCGGGTACATGTACATGGTCTCGGGAATGGAGCTCTGGACATCGGCGGACAGCATCCACGTCAGGAAGGCCCGGGCGCCGTCGGGGTTGGCGGCCCCGGCCAGGACCCCGGCGTACTCGACCTGCCGGGTGGCCGTGGACAGGAGGGCGGCGGTGGTGGAGGCCGAGCCGTTCTCGGTGAGGGTCGCGGCGGGAGAGGAGGAGTAGGACACGACGATCGGGTGGGCGCCGCCCTCCCCTCCGCCGGAGAAGTCGGTGTAGTAGGCGTCGGACCAGCCCTCATCGATTCGCATGCCGTTGGCCGCGAGCCGCTTCCAGTAGTCGGCGAAGCCGCCGGCCTCCCCCGTGCCGAAGTGCCCGACGGTGGCCAGCAGGAAGGCCAGTCCGGTGGAGGAGGTCGAGGGGTTGATGGCGACGAACAGATCCTTGTAGTCGGCCCCGGTCAGGTCCTCGAAGGCGGCGGGCGGGGTGACGCCGTGCTCCGCGAACCAGGCGGTGTCGATGTTGACGCAGACCTCGCCGAAATCGATGGGGGTCAGCGCGGGAGTGTCGTCGATGACGTACTGGTCGGCGCCCTCGGGCAGATCGACGGCGGCGGAGGCATCGATGACGCCCTCGTCCAGGATGCGGGAGGCGAAGGTGTTGTCCACGCCGACGAAGGCGTCGCCCAGCGGCGCGTCCTTGGTCAGGACGAGCTTGTTCGTCAGCTCCCCGCTCTTCCCGGAGGCGACCAACTCCAGGGCGTAGCCGGTGTCCGCTCGGAAGGCGTCGATGAGCTCGTCGGGCACGGAGAAGGAGTCGTGGGTGACGACGGTGACCGTCCCTCCGCCGGCCGGGCCCGAGCCGCCGGAGCCCTTGGAGCCGCAGGCGGCGA
>ERZ772986.1333-NODE-1333-length-14174-cov-3.371344_pt1 | contig 14174 bp, 9 predicted proteins | sample MGYA00511898_ERZ772986 | MGnify/ENA primary metagenome ERZ772986 (study PRJEB29015, sample SAMEA2737934) | human oral metagenome | biome: human oral; feature: human-associated habitat; material: dental | place: China | collected 2148 ... | reverse complement strand
ATGGGAGGCTTTTTCCTCCTGTCTGGTCATTTTATGATTGCTGGTGCTGCCGGGGGTGGCGTTAATCGAGAACATGGTGTTCATCTGTTCCAGGATGCCTTGCATCATGGAAGGGTCAAAGGGCAGACCCATGTTTTTCAGGTCTTCAGGGTTCAATGATGATGCCCCCAGCGGGTTGTTGTTATCGCTGGGGTCGAAACCTGATTCCTGCATTTTTTTGAGGAAGTCTTCGAGGGGGTCGCGGCCGTCGCCCGAGTCACCGTTGCCGGGGTTGTTATTGTTTGGAGAATTAGTCATTGTGTATCCCTTCGTACCATCGTACAGTGCGCGGGCATAGAGAAACCCCACGCACACAAGGGTACCGTTTGAAGCTGTGAATTTCCTCAGTAGGCAGCAGAAATAAGCCCACAGCACACCTGCTGTCGGCTTGTGCCTGTACGAGCGTTAAAGGGCCGGTTGATGAGTTCTTTGAGGTCGAGCCAATGCGCCGGTGTGATATTTTTCCGCGACAGGCTGCTGTAGAATCGGGTACCCTATAGTTTCATGAGCAAGCGCACATTTTTTTCGAAAACATCTAATAAATCTACGAGCAAAACAAGTGGCAAAGGTGCCAAAGATGGGGCTAAGAAGCCGTTTCGTAGGCGAGGAGGGTCTGTGCGCACCCTCAGTGGCGCGGCAACGTTCTGCCTGATTCTTGGGGCGTTTGTGATGCCTAGCCGCTATGTTATGGAAGGCCCAGGCCCCATGTTTAATGTGCTGGGGCAGCATGAGGGGCAGGACATTATCTCGATTGAAGGCGGCAGCGAGCGCGCAACTAAAGGGCAGCTGAACATGACGACGGTGTCTGTTTCGGGTGGACCGTACACGCCGCTGAGCGGTATTGAGGCGATTAATGGGTGGGCGTCGCTGGACGGTAAACAGTATTTGGTGGTGCCTACCGAGATTCTGTACCCGCGGGTTTCGAATGATCAGGCGAATTCCGCGAGTACGTCCCAGATGGCTGATTCGCAGACTCAGGCGCAGGTGGCGGCGGCTCACTATCTGAAGATTCCGGTGACGGAGACTGTTACGGTGCTGCAAACTGTTGAGAAGAGCCCGGCTGAGGGTGTGCTTAAGGGCGGGGATCGTATTCTGAAGGTGAATGACGAGCCGCTGAAGGGGTATAAGAGCATGGTTGATGCCACCCAGGCTTCGGGGGGTAAACCTATTAAGCTGACGGTTGAGCGTGATGGCGCGCAGCAGGAGCACACGTTAACTCCGGTTAAGGATGAGGAGTCCGGCCGGTGGCGTGTGGGTGTGGCTTTGAAGCAGGACTATGAGATGCCCGCAAAGATCAAGTACCACACCGAGGGGGTGGGCGGCCCCAGTGCCGGGTTAATGCTTGCTTTGGGGACTATTGAGAAGGTGGGGGAGAAAAGCCTGCTGGCGTCCGGCCCGTTGAGTGAGTCGAATTATGTTGCGGGTACAGGCACTATTAACGCTGAGGGCAAGGTGGGGCCTATTGGGGGTGCGAAGTATAAGATTATTGCGGCCGGGGATAAGGGCGTGGCGGTTTTCTTGGTGCCTAAGGAGAACTGCTCTGATGTGAACGAGATGCGCAAGAGCAACCCGGAGCTGCTGAAGTATAGGGACTCTAACGGCCAGAGGCAGCAGATGCAGATTGTGGCTGTTGAGAACCTGGATCAGGCGGTGCAGTCGCTGGAGCGTATTCGGGATAAGGGCATCCACACGGACGGTCTGCCCACCTGCGGGTAAGGGCGTTGTGCGCCGTAGCAGCAACGGTGCGACCTCACCGGTGATTTGAGATAATAGCCTCAATGAATCTTTAAACCGTATTGTGAGGGTATTGTGACGGCTTCTGCTTCTGCGCACCCGAATCGCGCCGGGCGCAAACGCCGGTTCGGTCCGCTGGGCTGGACCTTGGTGATTGTGGCGGCGCTCATTGCTGCTTTTGTGTTTGCCACTCAGGTGTATACCGACTGGTTGTGGTTTAGCCAGCTGGGGTTCGGCGGCGTTTTTGTGACCGAGACGCTTCTGAAGGCTGGGGTGTTCGTGGTGACTGCCCTTTTGGTGGCGGTGCCTTTGTGGGCTTCTATGTCGTATGCGGTGAAGCATGCTGAGGAGCCTGCCCCTGCGGCTGAGAGCCCGCAAAAAGCCAAGCAGCAGGGGTCGGATTCTGAGGAGAAAACCTCTGAGAAACCCCAGTCTGCTCGGGGGGAGCTGCAGGCGGAGGCTGAGGAGCTGCTGCGGGACATGTTCGGGCAGCACTCGTTTGAGGACAGCATGGTCAAGTACCGCCGGAGCGTGGAGCGTATCCGTAAGGCCCTGCTGCTGGTGTTGCCTGCTGTGCTGGGGGTGCTGGTGGCGACCACGTTCATCACCCAGTGGGATACTGTTGCGCTTTTCTTTAACTACCAAGAGTTCGGGGTGAAGGACCCCGAGTTTGGCCTGGATATTGGTTTTTTTGTTTTTACCTTGCCGTTTCTGCAGCTTTTGGTGAAGCTGTTCTCGGTGGTGCTGGTGCTCGCTGGTTTGGGCGGCATCATGATGCACTATTTTTACGGTGGTATTCGTGTGCAGCCCGGCGGTATGGGCACTTCATCTGCTTTTCGCCGCCATATTGCGGTTTTGTTGTTCCTGTTCTTGCTGGTGCGCGCCGGGGGGTTCTGGCTTGACCGGTACACTACGGTGCAGCAGCAGTCTGGGCGTTGGGCTGGGGCGATGTACACCGATACGAACTCGATTATTCCGGTGAAGGCTATTCTGGCTATTTCGGCGGTGCTGGTGGCGGTGTTTTTCCTCATGGCTGCTTCGACGCACCGGTGGCGTTTGCCGCTGATTGGTACGGCCATGCTGGTGATTGTGGCGCTGGTGGCTGGCGGGGTGTACCCGTGGATTGTGCAGCGGTTCCAGGTGGTTCCGAATGAGCAGGCGGCGCAGTCTGAGTTTATTCAACGAAATATTGATGCGACCCGCTACGCGTATGGGCTGGATAAGGTTGAGACCACCCCGTATGATGCCACGATTAATACTGCCGCGGGTGGTCTTTCCGGGTCGAGCCCGACGATTGAGAATATTCGCCTATTGGACCCGAATGTGGTGTCTTCGGCGTTTGCTCAGATGCAGCAGTTCCGCCCGTATTACCGGTTTGATACGAATCTTGCGGTGGACCGGTATTCGATTGATAAGAAAACCCAGGATACGGTGATTGCCGCCCGTGAGCTGAACCCGTCGCAGACTTCGGGGGAGTCCTGGTATAACCGCCATGTGGTGTACACGCACGGGTATGGTGTGATTGCCGCGTACGGTAACCAGGTGGATCCGGCTAATGGTAATCCTAAGTTTATGCAGTCTGGGATTAAAGCAACCGGCGTGATTTCTGAGAACTATGAGCCGCGTATTTATTTCGGGATGAGCTCACCGCAGTATTCGATTGTGGGCGGCAACGGGGATCAGCTTGAGCTTGACCGCCCGCAGTCTGCTGATGAGGCAAATAGTGCAGATGCGAAGTACACGTTTACGGGTAGCGGCGGGCCGCGCGTGGATTCGTGGCTGAACCGTCTCTCGTACGCTATTAAATTCCAGTCGTCCGATATTCTGCTGTCGGATGCGGTGCGTGATGGCTCGCAGATCCTGTATGAGCGTAATCCGATGGATCGTGTGCGTAAGGCTGCCCCGTATTTGCAGGTGGATTCGAAGGCGTACCCGGCAATTGTGAATAATCGTGTGGTGTGGATTGTGGATGGTTATACGACCACTAATCAGTTCCCCTATTCGCAGGGTAATACGCAGGATTCTTCGGGTTCGCAGGGCCGGGGGAATTCGATGAACTATATCCGTAACTCGGTGAAGGCTACCGTTGATGCCTATGACGGGTCGGTCAATCTGTACGCTTGGGATGAGGATGACCCGATTCTGAAGGCGTGGCGTGGCGTGTTCCCGGGCACGGTGAAAAGCTATAAGGAAATGAGTGCTGAGCTGATAAGCCATGTGCGGTACCCGAATGACATGTTCAGTGTTCAGCGCAGCATGTTGAATAAGTATCACGTGACGAGCGCCCACAGCCTGTACGCGGGCGATGACGTGTGGTCGATTCCGAATGATCCTACAAACGATAGCGGCAGGCCGATCCCGCCGTACTACCTGTCGCTTCAGATGCCCGGTGATAAGCAGGCTCATTTCTCGTTGACCTCTTCGTTTATTCCGCAGCAGAGCGATTCGAACTCACGGAACGTCATGTACGGGTTCTTGGCTGCTAATGGCGATGCTGGCACCGGTAAGGATGGGGAGCGCAGCCCGGACTACGGTAAGCTGCGGCTGCTGGAGCTGCCACGTTCTTCGGTGGTTCCCGGCCCCGGGCAGGCACAGAATATTTTCAACTCTGATGCTGAGGTGTCGAACCAGCTGAACCTGCTGCGGCGCGGCTCGTCCGAGGTGATTAACGGCAATATGCTGACCTTGCCGGTCGCTGGCGGTATTTTGTATGTGCAGCCGGTGTACGTGCAGTCTAGCGGGGATGCGAAGTATCCGCGTCTGCAGCGTGTGCTGGTGAGCTTCGGCGATAAGGTGGGTTTCGCGCCTTCGCTTGAGGAGGCATTGAACCAGGTGTTTGGTGGCTCGTCGGGGGCGAAGATTGATAAGCCGACCGGTTCGAATGCCTCTCAGCCCGCGGATTCTTCATCCGGGGCGGGGGAGTCTAAGGGCGCTGATGCCACTAGCGGCTCGTTGAAGCAGGCCCTATCAGATGCGGCGAAGGCTATGCAGGATTCGGATGCGGCGATGAAGAAGGGTGACTGGGCGGCCTATGGGGAGGCCCAGAAGCGCCTGAACGATGCTCTGCAGAAGGCTGTGGAGATTGAAGGGAAGCAGTCTTCACAGGGTGGTTCTGGTGCCTCATCGTCACCTTCTGCTACCCCAGCGGCTTCTGCTTCGGCGGCTCGCCCTTCGGCAAGCGCCAGCGCTTCGGCTTCACGGCAGTAGCGGCGGGCGTCCCTGAGAGGCTCGCAATGGGTATGGTCCCGGCTGGTTTACTGGCCGGGGCCTTTCTGTACGCCTTAACACGGGCCTGTGCCCAGCTGATTGTGTGCTCTTTCTCTCATGTGGCTGTTTCGATTTGAGGATACGCGGCGTGCCGTGTATAGTCTTATAAGTCGCCGCGGGGTGGAGCAGTTCGGTAGCTCGCCGGGCTCATAACCCGGAGGTCGCAGGTTCAAATCCTGCCCCCGCAACGTGTAAGCTCCCGAAGTCATATGACTTCGGGAGCTTTTTTGTGCGCGGGTTTTGGGTCAGCGCCTGTTATCTGGAATGTAATAACCCAGGTGGCTGTTCACAGAAGCGGTTTCTCTTGATAGCGTTAACCTATAGAAGCTCTGTTGCTAGGAATCATTATCATATTTTTAGCTCTGGGTACCGGCTACCCCTTTAAGACCGTCTTTGCGCTGGGCCCATGTTATATGTGAAGCACCTCAGGTAGTACCCCTTCAAGGTCTCAGGAGGACAGATGCGTTTTTACCAAAGATCCGTGCTGCAGCCTTAACCGCTGTGACCGTAACTGCCCTTGTGGGCGGCTCCCTCTCCGCTCCCGCACAGGCGGAGGTAGATTCGGGGAGGTTTTTGAACTATTCCGCCCCTAACGGGTCAATGAGCTCGCAATATCATGTGTATGCTGATGGGATTGACTGGGCGCAGCCGGTGGGTGTGGTCTTCTATTTCGATGGTGATTATTGGAACTCCAATAAGTCCAATGTGTACAACCCTGACAGCAACACGATGCAGCAGATGGCGCAGATCGCCAATGAGAAAAACATGGTTTTTGTGCCCGTTATTTTGCCGGATAAGGACTCATCGGGCGATGGTATTACCTGGTGGCAGAATATCGGGGAGAACGGCGATTTTTTCCGTAGCTTCGCGCAGGAGTTCATTGCGGATTCCGGTATTGATTCTTCTCAAGTGTGGACGATGGGCTACTCCGGCGGGGCCGAGTTCATTACCAATGAGTTGAACGCCAGTCGCCGCAATAGCTGGCGTACCGGTGGCGGGTCCATTATGGTTGGTGGCGGCGGGGCTGAGAAAAGGATTGAGGCCCCCGACAGCATTAAGCCCATACCTATTCTGGTGGGTGAATTGCAGCGATACTGATCATAAAACTAATCCGCCCAGGTGGAGCGCTGCTGACGCCGCCAACCAGGGGTATAAGCGGTACACCGACGCAGGATTTGATGCCCGGAAAGATGGTGATTGCCTGCCTGGGCAGGGGCATCTTGATTATGATTTACCGGGCCTTCTACGGCGGTCACTGGAACAGCAGTAGCGGCCCTGACCTGCTGTTTTATGCCTTTGGAAGCTTCTCTTCCATCGGTAATAAATATGCAACGCGCGGTGTTGTTTCTCACACATGCTGCGTTCCTCTTCCAACGGCTCCTTACCAGGCCTTAATCTTTCTGCAGTTGAGGTTTAAAGAAAATCTATCGAGGTATCAAAACTTTAAAACAGCAGAAGGTTTACCAAACCCTCAAGTTGTGTTTAACGGATAAAAATACATGCAGGTAACTATCTAGCGAAGACGCAGATCTGCTTCGATGAGGCTGCTTTCAGCGTTGTTTGCAGACTCGCGTTCTACTGGTACTTTTATCTACTAGAAATGTGCGGTTTCCCTTTGGATCCTATCTTTGCAGTCCGGGCCTGACGCTTTTTGAGGCGGAACCGGAACCTGCACATTTCACTTTTTAGTTAGCTCATACACAAGTTCATATCACAACTTAATATCTACGAACCCAAGGAATAACGTGAACCTTAAAAACAAGGTGCGGGCTGGGGCTCTTGCTGCCATTACCATTCCCGCTATTATCGGTAGCACCCTGACTGTTCCCGCGCAGGCGGCTGTCGCCTCGGGAACCTACCGCAGCTACACCGCCCCGAACGGGCTGAGCTCCCAGTATCATGTCTACGCTAACGGTATTGACTGGTCGCAGCCGGTAGGTGTGGTCTTCTACGTCGATGGTGACTACTGGGAAGCGAAAGACTCCAAGGTGCACAGCCCTAATAACGGTATGCTTACCGCAATGGGACGTATCGCTAACGCCCGTAATATGGTGTTTGTGCCCGTTATCTCACCGGATAAGAACGCCTCAGGCGATGGGATCACCTGGTGGGAAAACCAAGACGCTAATGGCGATTACTTCCGCAGCTTCGCACAGAAGTTCATTGCAGATTCCGGTATTGACCCTTCTCGGGTGTGGACGATGGGCTACTCCGGCGGGGCCGAGTTCATCACATACGAGCTGAATGCAGACCGGCAGGGGAGCTGGCGAACCGGTGGCGGGTCCATTATGGTCGCTGGGGGCTCAAACACGGGCATGCAGACCCAAGCCCCGCAGCACATTAAATCTCAGCCCATGTACTGGTGGGTGGGTGAGAAAGACACCTCTGGTTCTACAAACCCGCCCACCTGGAGCGCCCGTACCGCCGTGGAAACCGGTTATAACCGTTACACCCAGGAAGGGTTTAACACCCGGCTGCGGTACATTCCCAACCTTTCGCACCACGACTATGACCTGCCGCATATCCTGGCGCAGTCCCTTGATATGGGCGGGTACCGCATGAGCGCCGGATATAATGACATTTCTGAGGGGGCCGCTTTCTACAATGAAATCAGCTGGAACTCCGATAAGCGTCTAATGGTTGGGTACGCTGACCGTACTTTCCGCCCGCACGCGAAGGTGAACCGCGCCTCCATGGCCGCCTACCTGTACCGTCTGGCTGGATCCCCGCAAGTGAACCTGCCCGCCATTTCACCGTTCCGTGACGTACCGGTGCAGCACCCCGCGTATAAGGAAATCGTGTGGATGTACCAGCAGGGTATTACCACCGGCTGGGCCGACGGCACATTCCGTCCCCACGAAACAGTCAGCAGGGAGGCAATGGCCGCGTTTTTCTACCGGTTTAACGGCTCACCCGCATTCAACCCCGGCTCGCAGCGATTTGCTGATGTGAACACCTCCAACCCGTTCTACAAGGAAATCCAGTGGCTGGCGGCTAAGGGGATCACCACCGGATGGCCCGACCGCACATTCCGTCCCGGTGCACCGACCGAACGTAACGCGATGGCGGCGTTCCTATACCGCTACGCAAACCTGAGCTAGTACGATTCAACGGGTTTAGATAACCCAAGCCGGTTCTACTACGGCTGGGAGCTCAGGTGCCTGCATCATGTCATGCGGGCACATATAAGGGGTGGGGCCCACGAACAGTTACGTGGAACCCCACCCCACCCGTTACCATCGGGTCAAAAGGTAACTTACGCGTCGATAGCGCCACCGTTACCCTTGTTCTTGAGCGCCGCAAGGCGGGCTTCAAGTTCAGTCTGACGGCCGAGCTCTTCAAGGTCGTTGAACTGGGCATCCAGCGAGGAAGCTGCAAGCTCCTGCTGGCCGATCACACGCGCCTCTTCACGGCGCACCTTCTCCTCAAAACGGGATACTTCGCTGGTCGGATCCATGACGTCAAATGCCTTCAGAGCATCGTTCACCTGGGTCTGAGCGGCGGCGGTCTTCTGACGTGCATTCAGCTCATCACGCTTTGCCTTCAGCTCATCCAGCTTGGCGCGCATCTTCGTCAGGCCGTCCTTGAGCTTCTCAACCACCTCAGTCTGAGCCGCAATCTGAGGTTCGGCGGTCTTAGCTTCCTTCTCGGCCTGCATCTGCTTGCCCAAAGCGATCTTCGCCAAGTTATCGAACTTGTCAGCGTTGGCGGCATCTCCAGCGGCACGGAACTCATCGGCTTTATTGGAAGCCGCTAGAGCCTTTGAACCCCACTCAGCGGCGTCACGCACATCCTCAGCATGATCCTGCTCAAGCATACGCAGGTTACCGATGGTCTGTGCCACAGCTGCTTCAGCTTCAGCAATGTTGTTCGTGTAGTCTCGCACCATCTGATCGAGCATCTTCTGCGGGTCTTCGGCCGCATCTAGAAGCGCATTAATGTTAGCTTTTGCCAGCTGAGCAATACGACCGAAAATGGACTGCTTTACCATTTGTATTCCTTATCCTGCGGCCACACCGGGGGAGGGCTTCCCTCCTCACTTACCGTGCGCGCACACACATTATTATCGAGTACCTATCTGAAAAATCGCTGGGAAACACCTGCGTGAGCGCTCCATATAAGAAGCACTGCGGGAGCGAGCAAACCCTAAAACACTAGAGGTCTAGAACGATCCGCCGTCTCCTCCGCCACCGCCCCAGTCGCCGCCGCCGAAATCGAAGCCGCCACCACCGAAGTCAAAGCCACCGCCGCCAAAGAACCCACCGGAATCACCACCAGAGTGCCCGTGTGCGGAGCCGGAACTCAGTGACCCCAAAATGGTGCCCAGAAGCATCCCTTTCGCCAGGGAGCTATCGCCTATATCGAACCCTCCGCGACCGCCACGATCATCATAGTAGCTGTTCATATCTCGGTTCGCGGCGTTCTGCGCGTCTGTAGCAAGCGCAATAGCGCGGTTTGCACTATCAAGGGCGGAAGCCGGGTTCGTGGTGCGTAACCGGTGCGCCTCAGACAAATGCGATTCCGCTTCTGAGAGGTAGGTGCGGGCCTGCGACCCCACCCCACCGCGACGGTTTCCAATAAAATCACGGGCACTATCAACCTGCACCCGCGCCGAACGCAGAGCACGCTCTAAACTCTGCTCTGCTGCGTGCTGACGCTCCCGATCAGCCCTGAGAGAGGTCATTGATTTATCCAGCTCACTCGTGAGCTGCCGCAGCTGCTCGTTAAGGGCCAGCGGGTCATTCGGGCGTGCCTCTGACTGCTGACGTACCTCTCCCAGTACCGCTTCCATCCCCGCAGCAACCGCCTGAAGATCATCCTTATTCTGCGAAGCGGCCAGGCTCTTGGCCTCCGCAATATCACGCTGCACGCTCAGCAGGTCAGTAGACAGATTATTCTGGGCTGTCTCCAACTCGCCAGCGCGGTTCTGCACGGCCTCCGCAAGCTTAGCCACCTGCTGGGCAGCCTCCTCACCGGAACGTAGATGCACCACAGCCTCAGAACGGGAAGTACCCAACAGTGTATTAGCCTGGTCAAGCTCCTGCTGCAGCAGGGTACGGTTGGCTTCTATGAGCGCCACGTTTTCCTTCACCGGTTCGAGAGCACTCGGCAGGTAACGCTCCTGCAGCTGCGAGTAGGTGCGCTGTACCGCCTCAATTCGCTGATCCAGTTCAGGAAGGCCCAGCTGAAGCTTTTCAATAGCAGCGGGGGCATCATGCTCAAGGTTGCGAAGCGAAGACAGTTTCTCTTCCTGGGCTTGCATCATCTCAGTGACCTGGCGGGAATTCTCAATGATCTCTCCCAGCCATGCCCGCTGCTCCGCCGGGGTATCAGGAACATCGTCCTCCAGAAGCTTCTGCCGGTGGAATGACGCTTTCATGAGTTCATCGGCGCGTACAATTTCCTTCTCAAACTCGGCAACCTGTGCATCCCCATACTGGGCGCGTGCGAACTCAACCTCCTGGCGTGAACGCACCAGCGTATTATCGGCCTGCACAAGGGAAGCACCCGCTCGGGTTTGCAACTCCTCAATCGTGGCTTGCGGTACCGTGGGGTACCCGTATTTATTAACCCCGCTTTTCTTAGCCTCAGCCGACTTTTTGCGGCGGCGGTACAGGTATGTTCCGCCAACAGCCGCAACACTTGCCGTGCCGACTGCAACGGCGCCAACCACCACACTAGAACCACCGGACTTCTGAGCATCAATACCCTCAACAGCCGCTGCAGCTGCACCCTTGTAATCACCACTTTGCAGCTTGGGTTTCACATAGTCCTGATACACCTTCGACTGCTGCTCAGAAGAAAGAGTCTTCTCACTGCCGGCAATAAAGTACGCCTGCCGCGATTCTGTAGCTATTACCAGCACCGCATCAGCCGATCCCCAATTATTCTTCTTCGCGAGCGCCTTTGCCCATTCACTAGAAGATGAAGGGTTCTCAAACTTATTAATAGTGACAACGTGCAGATCGACCTTATGGTTTTTTGAAAGGTCAGAGATTTTCTTCTTCAAATCGGCAGTATCACCCAGCACCGAAGTGTTATCAAGCACCGTTGTACCGGTGATGCTCATAGGCTCCTGTGCCCAAGCAGATGGGAGAACGAATGAGGACCCGCCAAGAGGGGCAGCCACCGGCAGCACGGTTGCACCAAAGGCTAAGGCGCCTACACATAGGACGCGGCGGAGGCACACACGGGGTGAGAAAGCAGCCGGTCGAGTACTCGTATTCTGCTCAGACAGTATCGTCAAAGGAGGGCCCCTTCCTGGTACCTTACGCTCCCGTTTAAACATAGCTCGAGAACAACGGCACGCACTGTGCGCGCCTTCTTCCCATCTTACCGGCCTAATACAAATAGTCACTGCCTGCGGGTGTTCACCAAGACGGCTCTGAGGGAACTCCCAGCTACGGTTTTAACCGTTCATCTATAGTGGTATGCCCCCACAATAGGAAAGGGGCTAGATATCCTCGCAAGACCCTTAACCGCCAGTATGTGGGTAGTGAGGATACGAACGGTTCGTACCGGGTGACTTCTATGTTTCACTGTTTTGATGCGGGTCGGAAGCTGAAGCCGGTGGAATGCCGTGGGGCATCTTCTCAGCGTGGGTTTGTGATAGGAGAAGGTCGTGTTTTTTCTGTCGCCTGAGAAGAAAGATAACCGTAATAACAACGGCGATCATAACTACAGCCGCAATCACTATAAGTACGATAATAAGTACCTGAACCGTATTGTTGCCGTTGGTAAAATCATTGGCTTCTGCAGTTACCGAATCAGGGATTTCGCTATCGCTTTGCAGCCCCTGAAAGTTCCATAGCAAACTTGCGAATTGACGTCCTGCGCTACCGTAGTAGCCTTCGCCTACATGGAACCGTATAGCGAGTTCAGGGTTAGGGCTGTTACGGATATCGGTGTTGTTTTGCACATATAGTAAGTCTGCGCCTTTGTCTGTGAGGAATGCTTGGTCATTACTGGCAATACCACCGCGTTGCTGAGAAGAATCAATCACAAGCACAACAGAGGGCGTTGGGGCGTGGTTATGCGAGAGGAATTCTTTGCCCCACTGCTGCGGAGTAAGAGAATCAGTGCCGTTAACAACCACCATAAAGATGCTGTATTCCTTACCGCTGGAGGTACCTTTTGCGTGTAGGCTATTAGCCCTGGCCAGTTGTTGTGTGAGTTCGTTTTTAAGCCCTGACGCAAGGTTATCAAGCGCCCCGCTTTTATCTATTACGGGACGTTTCGGATCAAGAGATGCGTTGAACACCGGTTGTGCCTGCGCCGTAGAAACGCCAAAACCAGACATGAAAAGCCCGGTACATAGTGTTATTGCCACTACTACGGCGGCTAGAGTTTTATGGGCAAGATTTCTCATACGATGCTCCAATATAAGATTATTTAGTATCTATCGGTATTTATATGATATGTGGGAACGCTGGAAAATCTGCTGCGGCACGCGGCGAAAAAACGTAAAATATAGCGTGGTAGGCGCTTCCGGCATATGCCCTTAATGACACCTGTGCAGCAAGGGTGTAAGAAATGAAAGGTAAACACCCTATGGTTCACAGGTAGTTCCCAGCAAACTCCGGGCGGCTTTATAGTAATTCTTCCGTTTTCGTGCAGAACGGCCCATTACTCTTGAGAAGGACAAGCGCTCGCGAACAACGACGCTACCGCGAGGCAACCCCCGCAACGGCTTCACGCTCGAAACATAAATGATAGAAACCTTACGTGACGAAAGAGGAAACACCCATGACCCAGCCCGGTTGGAACCAGAGCTATGGCAGCCAGCAAAGCGGCTATAACGGTGCACAGTACCCGCCTCAATACAGCAACCAACAGTACGGGCAGAGCCGTGGCTATTCTCAAAACCAGCAGCAGTATGCTTACGCGCAAAACCAACCAGGTTCGGGTAATAACGCGAACGAGTACCCCAAGAACGAGCGCCCCGGTTCTGAGCCGAGCGAACCCAAAAAACACAGTACTGGTGTGGTCCTTACAGCGGCTCTATTGGCATCTCTTGTAGGCGCTGGCGTAGGCGCGGGGGTTGGGGGAGGTATTGCTGCCTCAAACAGTGGCGGATCTGGCGCCGTCAGCTCCAGCGCATCCAAAAGTTCCGGCACTACAAGCAGCAGTAACCTGAACTCCACAGACCCGACGGTAATCACTGAAACCGCCAAAAAGGTGCTTCCCTCAACTGTGACTGTGAGCGTAAAAGTCGGCAGTGGCTCAGGCACCGGTAGCGGCGAAATTCTGGACACTAACGGGCATATCCTCACTAACAATCACGTGGTCACTGATGACTCCACAAAAGCTGATCAGGTGGAGGTGCGGCTGCACGACGGTACAGTTCGCACGGCGAAGATTGTGGGAACCGACCCCGCATCTGACCTTGCGGTCGTTAAGATTGACCCCAAGGGGCTTGAGTTAACCCCCATTACCTTCGGCGACTCATCCAAACTTGTTCCCGGTGACCAGGTGGTCGCGCTCGGTTCCCCCTATGACCACCGTGACAGTGTGACGGTTGGGGTGGTCGCCAGTGCCTCCCGCGTGTCGCCCGCAGATAATAAGAAAACCGCGTATATCCCCATGATCCAAAGCGACGCCGAGATTAACCACGGCAACTCGGGTGGCCCCCTTGTGAACACCCGCGGGGAGCTGGTCGGTATTAACACACAGGGGCACCGCAGCACCGATGGTGGTGCGGCAGCCGGTATGTCGTTCTCCGTCACCTCGAACTATGCAAAACGTATCTCTGACGAGATTATTGCCAAAGGAAAAGCGTCCCACGGGTACCTAGGGGCGAGTGTGAAAACCACCGGCGCCACCACCGACAACGGCAAGTCAAAGCTGTTCGAAGGCGGTGTGGAACTCACCGATATCTCTAGCGGAAGCCCCGCTGATAAGGCCGGGCTGAAGAAGGGGGATGTGGTAGTTGAAGTAGACGGGCACCGTATTGAAGCTGACGAAGAGCTCAACGGTACTGTGCGTTCCATGGCCCCGAATACAAAAGCCACCTTTAAGGTGCAACGAGGCTCAGAAGTCAAAGAAATTCAGGTGACCCTGGGTGACTCAGACTCAAAGTAGCAGCAAGCCCTAACTAACGTACCGGAACGGGGTGGGATATCCGCAATTGTCGC
>ERZ772986.1331-NODE-1331-length-14194-cov-9.800410_pt1 | contig 14194 bp, 11 predicted proteins | sample MGYA00511898_ERZ772986 | MGnify/ENA primary metagenome ERZ772986 (study PRJEB29015, sample SAMEA2737934) | human oral metagenome | biome: human oral; feature: human-associated habitat; material: dental | place: China | collected 2148 ... | reverse complement strand
ATGATTTCCTTTGGCATACTTGTAGCGACCATTATCATGGCAGCAAAGTGATTGACCTCTAGCTAAAAGCTAGCTTTCTAATCGTGGTATGAAAAAAGGCCCGACAAAGAAGTCAGACCGTTTCTTCAAATTCTATTTCGAGAAGCGAGAGCTGGCGTCGAAACCATTTATGCCTCACTATGATATAAATTATATCATATCTAAATAGGGAAAGAAATCGAAAGATTTCTTTCCCTATTTTATTGTTATAACCTTTAATATATTCGTCATTTATAAGTATCGTCTTCAACTAATATTTTTTAGATATCCTCTAAAGTATAAACAGGTAAATATCTTTGCGCAAATGCAAAATTTGTATTGAGTTCTGCCTATTTAGTAGCATCACCAATAACATATACATATTCTTTTGCTCTTGTAAAAGCTACATTTACATTATTTGCATTAACCCATTTAATTGCACCATTAGCAGAGCCCTCACTTTGACAGCCTAACATATAAATAACGACTTTAGCTTCTTTCCCTTGGAAGGTATGAACGGTCCCGATATTATCCTTTAACCAACTGCTCTTATTATCCTCTTTCGTCCAGTTCACAGTATCATCACTGATGGATTCCATGTACTTTTTAAATCCGTATGCAACGGTAGTAAATGGTGTAATGATAAAGATATCTTTAAACCTTGTGTTTCTTACTCGTAACTTTTGTATCAATTCAAATGCAATTTGACCCTGTAGTTGTATATATCTATCTTTACCAGTGCTTGAACCAGTAATGCCTGCAAATGGATTTTGAGCATCAGCTAGGCTCTGAACAGATAATTCTTTATTTCTATACTTACCAATACCTTCGCCACCAATTCTTTCAACAAATAAATCCTGTACAGTTTGTACCGGTTCAATTTGTTTAGGATCACCAACTACGATTGCCTTTTGTGCGCGGAACAATGCCCCTACAAGCATATGAGGTGACGCTTGTCCTGCCTCATCAATAATGATAGTACCTAACGAGCTTTCAGATTTACAGTTAATCAAGAATCTCTCCACAGCAGCAAAGGTGGAGGAAATAACAGGCACTGCAATCATCAATGAATTAAGTAATGCTGGGAAAATCGTATCAAGGTCAAAGTTCTTCTGTATCTTTTTCTTCTCACTTAATGAACCCCAATACTGACAAAGTAATCGCATATTTTTTCTGAAAGCATCACTCATAACGACAGCCTTTTGTAATTGTAAGGCATCATATAATAAGCGCTCTCTACATTCATTTAAATAATTACATACATATAAAAACGCTGTGTGAGCCTCTGCACGGTCCTCATCAGATGACATTAATTTTGATGCTATATCATCAAAGCAATGTATTGTATCTTTACTAGTGGTTTTTAATGCACCTAAAATCTCTTGCTGTGTTTTTTCTACTTCTTGAGCAATATCCTCGATTTCTTTAATATCTGATAATAGGCCATCTTTCGTATTAATTATAGACTTACGCTCATTAACCAACTGATGTAATGCAGTCAATTGGTCTTTAATAGTTTGAAGCCTTGCAGTCTCCTCTTCAATTACCGATAATAATGTGGGGTTACCTATAGCTTTTAAAATAGACCAATTAGTAGCACTCCAGAGCTTATCAAAAATAGAGCGTTGATTGTTATACTCTATTAATTTAGACTCAATACTATTTTTATGCTCTATCAACTGCATCAAATCATCATTTAATGTATCATATTTACTTAATTGTTCATCGATTGAAACAACTTCCTCTTGTAACTGATTGATTTTAAGCTTTAACTCTTGAATTGATTGGGTATTCTCTTCATATGTTGTTATATAAGCAAACAATGTTTTTACAAGATTATATTGATTCTGAAACTGTTTTTTAGCACTTTCAAAAGCAATTTGAGCATCAGGAATTCCCATAATAGAGGACATATCTGAGGATAATACATTTAATGCAGGCATAAAGGTATTGATATTAGATTTCTTACCAAGTCTAGCAGAAATTAATCCCCATTGCGTATTACTTTCTGCTAAACGATCAGCTAAAAATGTAAAATATACCTCACTTGATTTAACATATTTATATTTCTCATCCTTAGCGAAATAAGATAGATCAACCTGTTGGTCTGAGAACTCGGGATTAAATAAGGTCGACCCATTAGTTCCCGCTTTTACAGAGGAAATATTTGGCAATTCTAATGTAATATTTTCAACGGCCTTGTTATTTGATGAAAGTACCAACATGCCATATACGGCAATGTCACTAGGTATAGTATAGTAAAAAGATGTTCCATCTCGGCCAACAACCTTTTTGAAGATATCATTTACATGATTACTTTCACAAAACTTAGAAGCACGCTCAACAATATTATTAGCAATTATATCCTTCAATAACGTAGTTTTGCCTGTACCAGGAGGGCCATTAACAGAAAATATATCGTTAGGATTCTCCTTAGCAATATTAACAGCAATTTGCTGCATAAAGGATAAATTAAACTTTGAAGGCCATCTACCATAAGGTAAAACCTTTGGATTATACCATCTGCGCATCTGATCCGTATCTTTTAACAAATCATAATGCTCAATATCTTGATTAAGACTATTGATATAAAACAATACCTTATCATTATCCTGTAATGTATCAATGTGTTGTAACACTAGCTGTAAATCATCAAGGAAAAAGCTAGACTTTAAATCATTAATAGGCATTGTATCAGCTTTAACAAGCTGAATCTCGTCGGCCTTAAAACCACAATAACCATAGATATCACCAGCACGAAAGATAGTAATGCCCATAGGCTCTAAGATGTGCTCTTGTATATACGCATTAATCTCACGTGCAGCCTTATCAAGGGATACCTTTTCTTCAGGAAGATTAAAAGTATCTTCGATTGATTTAACAACCTCATCCCAACCATCTAGCTTAATATCTTTAAACTCTACATCAGGCTGACACATCATTTGATAAATCACCCAAATAAAGGGAGCAATTTGAAGACTACCCTCTTTATAGTATCCATCTGCATCGGCGACAAATGATGCACTATACACATTCCCTAGATATGGTTTTTCAGGATGATCAATTTCTAATTTATCAATAAAAGCTTCTAGTACTTCAGTCCCTTTGACTACACTTAATAGAACTGCATGTTCATCATCTAACACATAGTCCTTTTTATCCTTAAAATCTTTAATCTCATCAATAATAGAATAATTATAAGAATAATTTAGTAACGGTACTACATACGTAGAAACACGTGAATTTGTTTTTTTCCATAAAGGATTAATTACTGACTGTTGATAAATAGTAGTTCTATCATGGTCAGTTGAAAATATAAGCTCTTTAATATACTTCTTGGGAATGGCTTTATACTTTGGCACCTCTTTCGGTTGCAAACACTCAAGTGAATACCAATAATTTATAATTTGCTTTGCAGTAGCTCTCATCTATATCTACCCTCTCATTAGACTAATGAGGGTATTATACAGGTAGAATAAAGAGATTTCATGAAAGTCTACTAAAAAAGGTTCCTAATAGCTATCATTTATGACTATTAAGAACCTCTTTTCTATCATACCATTTCAGTTTTCTAGGACTTTATCATTTAATCCTATTGATCGATTTATATATTTATTTAGCTATTAAAAATTTAAGTATTCCATCAAATATACTTACTGCCTAAACTAGGTTCAATGTACCTTAATTTAAAACTATTCTCACTACAATGGACTAATAAAACAATAGACTTTTCATATTAATCCTCCACACTATACCACAAACACACCTTATCTATGATCCTTAAAGCAGTACTAGGCAAGGTAAAGAAACTTCTGAAGCTTTAATAGCCATATAGTTCATATTTATTGTGGAATCTAGGACTAATAGAGGTATTGATAAAATAAATATTACGTTATAGAATATCAATTACTTAACTAATATTTATAAATACACAAGAATAACGAAAGTCTTAAATATATAAGCTTATTAAACCACATCAATTTAAGTTGGAGATTAGTTTTATGCAAATCGACCACAACATTTTTTATATTTTTTACTACTTCCACACGGACAATAATCATTTCTTTCAGTTGTAGAGCAATTAATATTTATTAAATCTTCATTTGTTATAATATGCAAAATATTTATATCAATAGGAGAATTGGCGGAATAACAATCATAATCTACAATATTACCTAAATTATCGCATTCAATTCCTAAAATTCTGCTATTATTAAATCCCCAACTATTTTCAAATCCTACTAAATTGGCATTTCCATTTATTTGTAAAATAACATTTAAGTTTAAACCCTCGATATAGCAAAGTTTATTCCATAAATTCTTTCTTTTAATATACTCATAAGCCTTTCCCAATAAATTTCTGTTTTTTCTAGAAAAAGATAAGATATAACGTAAAACACAAAGTTTATTATCACATACAACTCCAGTCTCAACATTCAATAGTTCTCTATAAATATTAGGAAAATTAAATCCCTTATCTATATTTTGTGGAAAATTTTCATTCAAAAACATCATATGTTGATCAATATTTTTATGCCCATGAACAGCCATAATTTTGGTTCTTCCAGCATTTAACAATAGCCTTTTATTATAATTTGAATATATCATATAAGCTTCAAGGTGATCTAATTCATCATTAAAATACAAAGAATCATTTTTTAAGGCGATAAATCTGTTTTGAATAAAATCTAAAAATACAAATGGTGATTTAATTATATGTTTTATTGTTAACAAATCCACTATTGATATACACCATATATCTTTCATATTTTTTAAAAAAGCTAATTTGTCACTTTTAGCAGTCATCGTAGTCATCTGTTCTACTGTTACAGCTATTTTATACAGTTTTTTTATCCTACTAAAATCGATGTCAATTACATCACTATGATTGTTATTTGTTATCTTTATATTTCTACAAGGTAATTCACCTATATAATTTTGCATTCTTGATGCCTGTTTAGATGCTTTTTCTAATAAACTTTTGTAAGACTCTATATGCTGTGAAAAGTCTTCAAATGGAGCTGTATAAACAAAACTTCCTGCTTTTACTTCTATTATAAAGCCAATATCATTATAAAGAATTAATAAGTCATTTTCAGCATAATCATTACAGTCAGTAGATTTATAATAATTAGATTGATATATACTACAAGTAGGTAAAATCTCTTTAAAGATTTTAACTGTAGCAGATTCACTAGCATACATTTGTATATCTGACCATTTATATTCAGGTTTAATTCTTTTTACCATTTTTTGCAAGGATCTATAAAAATTATCCACAAATGAATAATAATCAAAACAATATACTATATCATTTAAAATAATAAAAGGTCTCTGTTTAATTGGTAAATCAACTATAGGCCAATACTTATAACGAGTATGATTAGCAAAATTACTATCTTCAGATAAATTAAAGGCTAGACTATTTACAAATAAATCAGTCCAATTAGTTATTGATTTAACCTCAAATCTTTTAAGACCACCTAATAACTCACTAATACGAATAAGTTCCTCATTTGATTCTTTTTTTTCAAAATATTCCTTTTGTTTCTTTTCACTTAACTCATTAAATCGTTTCCACTCCTTAAGTATTTCGATAGGAATACGGTTAAAATTATCATATAGTGATTTTTTTAGGGCTTCAAATCCACTAATAATTGATTCAATTGACAGCTGAAATATCTCTTTAAATATGTCCTCATGTGGCTCTAATAATAATTGAAAATATTCCTTATCTAAGACTGGATATCTATCGCCTCTAACCCGATACATAAATTGTGCTTCAATAATATCTAAAGAAAGATTTGAATCTTTTTCTATTTCTGTATGGCTATCAATTATCTTGAATGTAAACCAATAATTATCAGTTAATTTAAAAATTCGATCAAGATGATTTTTTAGATTTTCAAAATCATCCTCTTCTAACTTTGAATTCTTAAATTCTATTGAAGTTGACACCAATAAACTTTGTATATATTCAGTATATCGATTTAATTCATTTGAATCCCAAATTCCCAATATTTTATTACTAAATAATCTTCCTATTTCTTCTTCACTAAATTTTTTTAATATTACTTCTGGTCTATACAATGATAATAGTTGAATTAATTCAGAAATCGATTTGTTAATCTCACGTTCTATATCTAATGTAGCATCAGACACTTTAAATTCTTTATTTACAATCTTATCATCCAGCATACTTATTATCCTTTTACAAAAAAATATATAATTACACAACAAATTTTAAAAGTATTTCTATCGGCAAATTTATTAGCATCTCTAAAATAGACTTTTATGGATAACCTATAATTTATATCTTACCTAGCAAACTGTTCCAATATTGAGGTATTTACCAAATAGTTATCATTTAAATTGATTTTAGTTCTAATGTACCTTAATAAATTTGGGTGTACCAAATGTTTTACCAATAGTATCATTTAAGAATAACGAACACTTTATCGTTAATTAATTTTATAAAAAATATAAGAAATGCCTACACTATTCAATACAAACTTTCATAAAATCTGATCCTAAAGCTGTAATTTTCGCAACACCTTTTTCAGGTACAAATATTAAATTTTTACTTTCACAATACTCTTTATCAGATACATATTCGGGTAACTGCTCTATAAGCTCATAATGCTTATTATCAGTTAAAAATTCTATATAACTAATCTCTAAAATCCCTAAGCGAACAAGATTAGAAATTGTCGCTGGAGAACCTTTTACGAAATCACTAAATTCTATCTCACTATTGTCTTCTTTTATTTCACTTTGGTGGGGTTGAATATATATATCTTTTAGTGAAGTAATATATCCTTGTGCGTCTTCTTTTGCTCTCCATGCCGTTTTCATTAAAGGTATAGATGCCTTCTTTGTTAAATATAAATATTTTAATAATAGTGCTTCCGTCGGCATTAGATTTTGAATAATATAGGTCATTGCAGGATGAATAATAGTAGTATTTTCCTTTAATAGTGATTTAGAAATAAGTTTAGAGTACATAGATTTTAACTCTTGATTACTCATGGAATACATATAAGCATTAATAGCAGGACCAACAATATAGTCTGGTGCTACATCAACAATTCTCTCTTCTGGAAAATCTTTTAAATTTTCTGCTACCTCATCTTGCAAAGTAGTTAATTTATCAATTCTTTTTTGAGACCATAAATCAGCACTAAACGTTAAGGCCTTAAAAATTTTTGCACCTAAGACCCCTGCTTCTTTAATAGTAGGACTTGCAAAATCATCATATAGTTTCTTTCCCCCAAATGCTGCCGCAACTGTAGTACTATCAGGCAAAGCTGTTGAAATGGAGTTAATAATGCTTAAAACATCATTCATAAAAAGACCTCCCACATAATGTCAATTAATATTTAAATTTAAGTCTTACAGATATTTCTTACTACATAAAATTATGAATTTTGTCCCTTACTAAAAACTACTACTACTCTCACATATAAACTTAAAGAAAACTACCAGGCAAGATTATTTATTAAACAATCCTAGACTTTCAATTTCACCTACTTCTAATGTTATAATAATATTATTCAACAAATTTCATGAATTTTCCTTCATTTTAATTAGGACAAATATATGATTATCTACTCTTCTACAAAACAATCTTTTATCCAAGATTTCGAGCAAGGTGTCTTGGTAAAAAAACTGCATCAAACATTAACAGAAAAATATCGTCGTATTGGCGAATCTGAAATTCATTCATGGCAAGCGTCATTATCTTATATGGCTAATGTTATGCGTGACTTTGCTATACCTGACTTAGCTGGTGTTGCCATCGAATATATTGTTCCAAATACACAAAAACGGGTTGACTTTATTATTACTGGACTAGATCAACAGGATAAAGAGCATGTAGTCATTGTTGAACTTAAACAATGGGGCGAAGCTTTCAAAGTAACAGATAAAGATAATATTGTATCTACCTATCTTGGTGGTGGAATCCATGAAGTAACCCACCCATCATATCAGGCTTGGTCATACTATAGCCTTATTGAAAATTTCAATGAAGATGTACAAACTCGACCTATTGAACTACATCCATGTGCTTTTTTACATAACTTTGATGAAAGTATCTCACCTGAACTCCGTGATCCAATCTATAGCAATATTTTAGATATCTCTCCTATGTTCACATTGGGACAAATGGACGGCTTACGTAACTTTATCAAAACCTATATTCCAAAGCCAGACACTACTAACATTATGGAATCTATTGAACATGGTAAGTTAAGACCGTCAAAATCCCTTCAAGATTCTATTTTAAATATGTTAAAAGGTAATAAAGAATTTGTTCTAATCGATGACCAAAAGGTAGAGTTTGAACAAATAAAAAAAGCAGCTTTGGAGGCTATTAAGAATAATCAGAAAACTGTATATATAGTACGTGGCGGTCCTGGCACAGGTAAAAGTGTAGTTGCCATTAACTTGTTAGCTGAATGTATCCATAAAGGCTATATGGCTCAATATATTACGGCAAATGCAGCGCCACGAAATGTATATAGTGCCATGTTACAACAAGGATATACAAAATCTGAAATAAAGGCCTTATTCCAAAGTAGTGGAACCTTTCATACACGTAAAAAGAATGAGCTTCAAATCGCAATAGTAGATGAAGCACATAGGTTGCGTGAAAAATCGGGGATGTTCCAAAACCAAGGTGAGGATCAAATCAAAGAAATTATCAATGCCTCTATTTTTAGCGTATTTTTTATCGACAGAAATCAACGTGTTACCTTTAGTGATGCCGGTACAATCGATAAAATACGATACTTTGGTAAAAAACAAAACGCTTTAATCTATGAAGGGGCATTAGAATCTCAATTTCGTTGTAATGGTTCAGATGGGTATTTAGCTTGGCTTGATAATGCTCTACAAATAGCAGAAACTGCAAACTATGATGGATTTGAAGGTGATTATGACTTCAAAATTTTTGATAATCCTCATGATATGTATAATGCTATAAAAGCTAAAAATGACATAAATAATAAATCTCGTATCTTAGCCGGTTATTGTTGGGATTGGCCAAAGGAAGGTCGAACTACATCATTAATTAAAGATATTCAAATACCAGAGTATAATTTCGGTATTAGTTGGAACCTAGGTAACTCCAATACATATGCTATTGACCCTGATTCTATTAATGAAGCAGGATGTATTCATACTACTCAAGGTCTCGAATTTGAATATGTCGGTGTAATCATAGGTGATGATTTACGTTATGAAGATGGTAAACTTGTCGTAGACATTACCAAACGTGCAAAAACAGATCAATCTATAAAAGGTATCAAGAAACTTTTAAAAGAAAATCCCACTGAAGCACATCGTATTGCCAATGAAATTGTGAAAAATACATATCGTACATTAATGACACGAGGTCAAAAAGGTTGTTATATCTACTGTACAAATAAAGGATTGTCGGATTATTTTAAATTAATATACAACCATCAATTAAGTTATACCTACGAGCAATCAACATTATCTAAATCAGATCAATTAGTAGCAGATATACCTAGCTCTGATATTGATATAACAGAGATAAATCCTCATAAAATTTAATATATCGAAAAATGATCCAGTATCATACTTCAATCAGAGTAATACTGGCTCATTTTTAATTTGATTCTAATATTAAATTTCTTAACACTCCACTCCATCACTATATACAAAATGTAATACTACTTTTTGGATTCTTCAATGTCGGAAATCCATATTTCTCCAACACATGTAAAATCTTTTGAATAGTCTCTTTGATATTATCTTTAGACACAGGTATAGAAATTACGATATATATGATTCCCTCAGCTTTTGCAGGATAAATACTTACAACACAATCATGACTATGTATGATGCGAAGCAGATATACATCATAGGTAGACTCAACATAAAAATCAAACTCCTGATTTTCATGTATTACATCAGGTATGTCGTGTACTGGTGCTACTGTGCAATCAGATATTTGAAAAGAATCTGCATCAAAATGCACTCTACAATTATGTTTTCGTTTCATTCGTTCAAGTCGTTCATCTATCATGTTTCACCACATCACTAATTAGTCGTCCTAAATCAATAGCATTTTTAGATGTAATAACAGGTTTACCTGTCCTAGCTTCAATAGATTTACGCGCATCACCAGCGATAGAACCGCCATCTTGAGCAACCTGTTTATTTTCCTCTAATCCTTGTGGATTTGTAAGTAGTCATTCCGGACCAAGCTTTAGAGATTTCATTCGTTAGGATAGCATATTCATTACCAGCTTTAACACCATGATCTTGCCAAGTATCAGTTAATTCTTTACGAACCTGAATGGCCTGTAATCGTTGATTAATCCATTCTCGGCTATATCCCTTACGCGCATATGATTCTAAATCTCTATCAATCGTGAGTTCCGGATCAATGATTTCATCAATACGTTCTTTACCAACCTCTGCTAACCACATTTTAAAAGGTTCTGCCTTAGGCGATGGAACAGATTGTATGATACGGAAAATACCTTGCATACCGGCTACGTCTGTTAATCGCATTTTCCCATCGGGAGCTTTCAATTTTAACTGTCGACAAATTGTCGACAGTTCACTTTTCTCTTCTTCTGACATACGTTTTTTCACACGATACCAATAGTCACGCGGATTATTGCTTTCAGTCAGAGAACCTATCACATCAACTACACTAAAATACCACTCTTCCCTTTCATTATCCCACACAGAACGAATTTGACTACCTTCAAACATCTTTACATCATCACTCATACATCTTCCTCCTCTCTTTAAATGCAAATATATGTTCTATATTATTATCTATAGTATACGCCTTTTAGCATAAGAAATAAAGATATTTTCTAGAAAAATAGAGCTCTTTTTTAACTTTTATCACACACAAAAAGCCCTCTATCACAAGGTATATGCCTCGCAATAGAGAGCCTATAGTTACATAAAAAGCTAACCTATGGTGCGAGTTACTTCACAAGATATTTTTAGCTTTCCTTTCATTGTCTATTATTTCGTATTCTTAATATCAACCGTCGCCATATCGTTTGGCATCTTAGCTCCAAGCCCACTTTGGAAAGTATTATAGTAGTCCTTATTGTTATTAGTGTCTACATATTGCACAATATCTCTCAAATCTTTTTCGATTAAAGAGCTAGTATTATAGGTCATAATAAAGTGATTGTATACATATTGTTTATCATGGGATATTAACATATATATCGTTGTTTTAGGACGCTTAATTTGCATATATACGGATGGCATAGCATCATTCCATACGGTAGAAAATTGGATTGGTTGGTGCATCGAATACTTGTCAGTTAAAATAATGCTGCGTACGGCTTTAGGGAAAATCTTCTCTGGATGTTGTATATCTTCAGCCTCAACCGGCATCACCATGATACCTTCTCTATACTGATCGCTATCATATACATACATATACGAATTATTTTTATCCTCCCGCATCATTTTACTTGTTTTTAACGTTAAGAATGTAAAATCATTAATTTTCAAAGCTTTGCTTTTTGAAAGAATATCCTTCGCTGGTTCAATGGATGGTAATACATAGTTTACCAACGGGGACATTATTATGTCTTTAGCCTTATCAACACCTTGCGCTTTTAACACACTAAACTGTTTTCTAGGCATAAAATTATAACCCACATGGTACGAAATCGTCGGTGTATTCTTCATCGTAAAATTAAGGCTTCCTACCATTGGTGCATCCTTAGCATACGTTACATCCCATGTTGCTTTTTCAACCGTAGGATACGTAAATTTACCAGCATATAATGAATAATCATCACCACGAAATACGCCGGCTGTTTTCTCTGCAATAGCTTTCATATCCTCAACAGTCAGCTTGCTATAAGGAATCTTACTATCTTCCCAATTATTTCCTGTTGGTTGATGACGTAATTCATAGGCCATCACACCGTCGGGGCTCATAATCATTGCATTTCTGAAAGCAGGTGTACCATCTGCAATCTTCTCAGTATTACCATAACGACTCGAGTATGGCACAGTAAATTTTACATTGGCCCCATCCTCTTTCAATATAAATACGGATGAAGAAAAGTCCAATGCATGGTTCAACTCACGATTAGAATAAATGACATTATTTAAATCTAATTCACCGTTACCTACCACTTCTTTTGGCATATATGTTTTTATATCCTTTTCAACCTCCCGTTCCATCTGCTGTGCATCTGCATCAGTCTTACGATAGTTCTGATACGCATCCTTTGATACCATCGGATCTGCACCAGGTATATTAATATCAATTGCGTGACCACCCAATGCAACACAACTTAAACAGAGCGTAGCCATCAATACACGTTTCATCATAATAATGCTTCCTTTCACATAAATTCTCTCAAATAGTATATATGTATAGAATATCATATTTCGTTTGACTTATAGTAGTATAATGTAAGTATAAAAACTAGGAGGTGATTACTATGAAATTTACTAAACGTATACTCATCATGACTGCTTTAGCCGTGACTGCTGTAGTGTCCACAGGATTTGCTTATGATTATGTATGCAATAATTCTCTGTACAATTGCAATACTAACACACAATACAACTGCAATAACAATGCTAACTATGCACCATGCAACAATAACAACCAAAACTATTGCGGTTCAAATTCTAATTCTAGAGGATGCGGCGGATACAGAAGATAATATATTAAACATGACAAAAGCCTATAGTACTATTTTAGTGCTATAGGCTTTTATGTTTTATTTAGATAAAACACCTAACGTATAAAAGCATTCGCAGTGCTTACACGTTAGGCGTATTTTAATGTATAACTAGTCCCGCTATCCCCCACAGTACGGCCATAATTCCAAATATAAACCCCCATATGCTAAGGATCGAATAGATCATAGATTGATGTGGATAGATTCTGATGGAATAGGAGCTATAATCATCATTACCACCCATCAAAAATCGACTAATGTTGCCAAAGATCTTAGCCATCGGACTAGGGTTATCGTTAAATACGATTTGATATATCCCCGGCTTAGCATAAAATGTATAGAGCTCGAGTCGTACGTCGATTACTTTAGCCACGCTAATGGGTATTAAGTTAGCTCTTAATGGGACTTCCTTTTCCGTTTCACAGTTAATAAGCTGTAGACCAAAAAGACCCAACGGAGCTTTTTTAAACCGATTACCATTAAGCCATATATCATAGCGACCAGCTGTTTGTATAGTAAATATCCCTTTGTCTGTTCTATAAGGCATATCATGTATGGCCGTTACCGTATACACTTTCACAGTATGCTTAATACTCAGTACGAGCAACAACAGTCCCAGGAGAATCATCAGTCCGAAAACATACATTATAACGCCCCCTTTTAATCACTAAACATCTATACTGAGTATTTCGCCATGAACTAGTAAATCTCCTTTTAATTGTTTCTGTACCATCGTACTAGAGGAGGCTTTCACCATACAAAAAAGGACCCTCCAAAGAGAGTCCTTAATTCGTTATGGTATGCTATTAAGCGTTTTTAGCTACTTCAACAAGTTTAGCGAATGCTGCTGCATCGTTAACTGCCAAGTCAGCCAACATTTTACGGTTAACTTCAACGCCTGCTTTAGTCAAACCAGCGATGAAACGGCTGTAAGTTGTACCATTGATGCGAGCTGCTGCGTTGATACGAGCGATCCACAATTGACGGAATTCGCGTTTTTTCGCACGACGGTCACGACGAGCGTAGTACAACGCTTTCATTACTGTTTCGTTAGCTTTTTTGAACAAACGGGAACGTGTACCACGGTAACCTTTAGCTAATTTTAAAATCTTTTTATGACGTGCATGAGCTGTAACGCCCTTTTTCACTCTTGCCATTGTATATTCCTCCTAAATTACGATGTATCGATCTAATAGTTAACGATTAAGCGTATGGTAAGCATTTAGCTACGCGTTTGTGGTCAGCTTTTGCAACCAATGTAGCTTTACGTAAATTACGTTTACGAGCTGGAGATTTTTTCTCAAGAATGTGGCTTTTGAAAGCTTTTGCACGCTTGAATTCACCAGTACCAGTTACTGCGAAACGTTTAGCCGCTGCGCGACGAGTTTTAATTTTTGGCATAATATAATCCTCCCAATACCTTATTTACTTACTAAAATCATGGTCATGTTACGACCTTCTAA
>ERZ772986.1327-NODE-1327-length-14257-cov-12.855795_pt1 | contig 14257 bp, 13 predicted proteins | sample MGYA00511898_ERZ772986 | MGnify/ENA primary metagenome ERZ772986 (study PRJEB29015, sample SAMEA2737934) | human oral metagenome | biome: human oral; feature: human-associated habitat; material: dental | place: China | collected 2148 ... | reverse complement strand
CGCTCAACAATTAAATTATAAATATCATGGCCATCATCACTATCTATGATTTTTACTCCATCAATAGCCATATAATTCTCCTTTTAAGCAATACGTCTAGAAAAACAGATTTTGTGATTCTGTAACGGTTCCATCATCTTCATGGAAATAGCAAGCATATACAGGTTCACGATGCGCCGCATCATAGAATTTCTGTAAAACAGGTGAAAGTTTCATATCTATGGGCATATGTAAAGCTTTCACAATGGGTTCCCAAAGTTCCATCGGCGAATAAGAGATAATGTCCAACTGCTTATTCTGACCATATTCTTCAAGTGTTGCCGCATCAGCATACTTACTTGAGTCACAGTAATCATGCCAACAAATACTAAAAACGATCAAATGAAACAAATCATCCATACTTTCAGCCAAACGGCCCGCAGCACCCTCGCTACTCCAATAACCTATGGATTCGTCCTCCAATAGATGATATTCACCGCCAGCACCATCTACAGCAAATGCCATCCCCGGCACAGAGAACGTGCAGCGACCCTCAGCGGTATCGCGTTCCTCCAGCGCATCTAGCAAGCGAAAATCGAATAGCGTATCAAAATCTTCAGCTAATTTAGCGTCATTTCGTAATGTTTCTAAATAGTCCATATTGATAACCTCTTATTCTATCGACTCATTACCGGTTATTTCATCGGACCATGAGCGGCAATAAAATCATCCTTACTCTGTTGTAGTTCTTTTTTAGCGACCATGTATTGTTTCAAGTCAATTTGTCCGTTCTCTTTTTGTTCAGCCAAGGTCTTTTCTTTATTTATGATTCTAATCCAGTCTAATTGTGTACTAAATTGAGTATTAACGCCTTCACTATTTTCTCGTAACGCAAGCAACGCAAAGACTTCATCCATGCCGAGATTAAACATGTCGCTTTCAAAATCGATAGGTTCAAAATAATAGCGAACCACATCCGCACCAAATTCATCGTTTAATTTCGCCCATTCTGCCCCTGAAAGCACGGTAAAGCCGAGCGTATCGTTTCCAAGGCTTTCAGCAAACCAACGCACCTCATAATCAGGCTGAACGAAATCGTTGAAATATTTGATGGTCACATCTCGATCTTGCTCATCACCGTAAGGAATTTGCAGCTCTTTATCGCCTTTTTGTAACACAATATCGTCACCATAAGCCTTGCCATTACTAACCGTTTTAATATCGATAGGCTCAGCCATCATATCATTGAAATAGTTCACCACATCTTCGTCATACTCGCGCCAGTCAATCCAGATGATAGCTTCGGAATCAAATAAATCATTTAGATCCATATCATTGACAAAAAAGCTTCTTAATTCTTTATACAGATTTTCCATCGTCTCTCTCCGTTAAAATATTATCCTGCAATATCTGCACTAACAGGGTTCCCATCCGCATCAATATTGGCTATGATGCAGTGTCCCCAGAAAATATCATCATCGTCATAATAGACCTCTATGGTGCCATCGTTACGGAACGCCAATTCGCCCATAGTAATACGCTTGGCAAATATTTCTGCCGTAATCGAATCTTGGTCGTCGTTGTCGAGCCAATCATTAGCGAGGTCTAGTAAGTGTTCACTAATGTATGCGCTAATTCGTTGTTCAAATTCTTTGAAATTATCGATTTTATTGAAAGCAGCCAATGCTACGGTGCAGCTTTCATCAGAGCCCTCGTCTACATCAAGGGTGAATGCATAATCATCAATTCTCGCTGTGTAATATTGATACTCTCGATTTAACAGGAAGTCACCCCTGTCAGTATGAAGGTATTTAGGGGTTTTCAAATAAGCTGACAACGCCTCTAACTCGCTATGTTTAGCATGTTCCTCTAACACCTCAAGCACATAATAGCGATTATTCCAAGAGGGGCGCATATAGCCTAAATCCTCTAAGGGCTTAGCTTTCTTAACTAATAATTTATAGACACCATGCGGCTCAAAAGAATAACCCCATCTATCATCAAGGCCCTCAATAATCCACGTCAAAATGCCTTCACTACGGTCAAGCACGCCCGTCCGAGTATCTAGGATAGCATCGGTAGACACCAGCGGTCTATGGTACTTATCTAAATAAGGACTAGCCCCATTCGCATCACTGCGCGGCAATGCATAAATTTCAAATACTTCCGGCTCAAACTCTGCTTCATATTCTGGTAGACGTACAATACTCATATGACTCTCTCCTACATTATAATCACACTACTCATCATAATTTCTGTTATATCACAAACGTTCAGCTACATCGATTCTATGTAATAATTCTTTCGCTAGTTCTTGGGCTCTTTTAAATTCCTCATTTGAAAGTACCATGAGCACCAAACTATCTGTACCGATGTCCATACCTACTAACTTATGGTTTTTCCACGTGGAATTAAAATGTGCGCACCAGTCCCCAATACATTGACTGTCATCAAATGCGGCTGTATCAATAATGAGACCTTCACTAGTATCTAATGACTTGTTACGTATTAACTTCTGCACATGATAAAGAAAATCCTCTAATTCAATTTTCAAGGATAGCTCTACAGCGCGTCCCTTAGACAATAATTTCTCATAGAGATTCCACCAATCATCTTCTATATCATCCATAGATGTTAGCTTTACCTTGGACATGAAAGATTTAGCTTGTTTCGCATCGCCAAGTAATAACGCTGCTAACTCTGCAAAAGTTGACTTAATTTGTTTAACATCTATTTTTACTGTTTCTACAAACAGGCTACGGTCAGGCAACCGACGTTTCTTCACAAAAGCCCGCATCATCTTCACTGCGTCAGGATAACTTACATCAGCCATACGATAGGTCTTGCTATCTATATCTAAGAATAAATCTACTGCATCCGGTGTTTTTCCTACACGCGCTTTCATCGCAGTGCAGCCATCGATGGCATAAGGTGGGTATAATTCTATATACATAAAAAATCCATCATGCATGGCCTGTAAGGTATTATCTATACCTACTATGTTAAAACCGTTCCGATTATAATCGGGGCTCTTCATGTGCCACTCTTCGTAATTGTCGAATAATTTTTCTTGAATCCAATTGGAAAAACTCATAAGGATGCACCTTTACTTAACAACTGTATACAAATATCCTATTTTATCTTATTATAGCATTATTTATAAATTAAATAACATGATTTATAAGTATATTAAATAACAACATATAGATACAAAAATAGGGATGTGAATTATCACATCCCTAATAACCAGTCTAATACATTACATTGCTGAATTCCATTATAATTATGAGGTTTATAGAGCTCATCCATAGTGAGTAAAAATTTAGGGTACTGATCTTTAACCGCTTCTAATGGTGCTAACTCTCTGTCTCTAATAGTTGGATCCAATACACTTTCTGATACTTGGTAGTACTCTAATATGCCACCAGGCTTTTGAGCAACGAAATCTATTTCTCCCTTTGTTAATTGTCCAACATATACTGTATATCCTCGACGCCGCAACTCAAGGTATACAATATTTTCTAATACATGACCCCTATCACGATTAATATCAGGTAGTAATAGTTGCTTAAAAGCCATATCCACTACATAATACTTAGAACGTAATCTTAATAATTCTTTGCCACGCACATCAAATCGTTCTGTATTATATAACAGTAAACTATCTTCTAAGCCCCTAAGATAACGTTCTACAGTTTTATTATCTACCTTTCGACCTGCGCTTGTTAATGAATTTGCTATCTTTGTGGGATTAATCAAGCTACCAATATTGGCGAAAATATATCTCACAATACTTTCAAGTAATTTAATATCTGCAATTTTTAATCGATCAACAATATCTTTTAACACAACGGTATTAAATAAACCTTGTAAATAATCCTGCCGACCTTGCCAATTTTCCGACATATGTAAAAGCCCTGGGAATGAACCTTCACTTACATATTTTTCATATAAGACCATCCGTGAAAGCCCACTTTCACTATAGGCATCAACATATTCCTTATAAGACAAGGGAAGCATCTCAATTTGTACATAGCGACCTGTGAGAAGTGTAGCCATATCAGAGGACATAAAATAAGCATTAGAACCTGTAATATATATATCAATATTATCTTGTACAAAGAAGTTATCTACTACACGCTCAAACGATGGTACATGCTGAATTTCATCGAGGAATAGATACATTTTTTTACTTGGAATAATCCGTTCATTAATGTATTCATATAAAGCCCGATAATCTCTTAGTTTATCATATTCCATCAACTCAAAATTAATATCAATAATTTGTTCGGCTGTTACATTATCCGCTAATAACTCATCTTGAAACAGCTTAAACAACGTAGATTTACCACAACGCCGTATACCAGAAACAACCTTAATAATAGGTCTATCTTTATGCCTTCGAAGAAAATCTAAATAATATGGTCGCGATACTAATGACATGCACACACCTCCTCGCCAAATGGGTCTTAAAACCTAATTCTATATCTATTATACCATTTTAAGGTTTTAAAACCTAATTTTTATGTTTTTATACTATAATTTAGGCTTTAAAACCTAGATTTAATTATATCGCCATGGAACAATTTTCATAAGAATAAAAATGAGGCTGTAACTAGAATGCAGTAAAATTACATTCTGTTACAGCCCCTACATGATAATCAAATAAATTTAAAATGATCATCAACAGTCTTATTCAGTTGTACTGAAATTTGAGAAAATTCACAGTTCAAATCTAGTGTTTTCCTACACGGGCTTTCATCGCTGTACAGCTATTGATGACATAAAGTAGATAAACCCAAGTATAGAAAAATACCATCGTATCAGACGTTAAGATATTATCTATTCCAACTATGGTCTACATTTTATCTTAAGTGCATATTCTTCACCTAATATATTAGGGATTTGATTACTTTTAGTAAAACAATAATTTTCGACATATAATTCTTTCCGGGTCTTATTGCCAAAATTAATAAAAATTCCTGATTCAGCTGCAACGGCAGAAAGAAGATCTAAACATTCTTCATCTAACGTACGAGATAAAAAGTAATCTTCAGAGTATTTAAAAATAAGATAATTAATTTTTTCCAATGCTATATTTAAATCTAATTTATTTAATTGTTTAAAAAAGCTTCTATACCGTTTAGATTTACTCCGTGAAAATAATGCCACTATGGTTTGATCCTCCAAAGGATAAACACATATAATACAATTTTCAATTTTATATGCAGGATCACCGTATAATACATCATTAATTAAACAATTATTTAAGTCTACTGTCATTGCTATAGGTATTTGACACGCAATAGGAGTAACATATGGTAACACCTTGTAATACCCTAGACTATATCCATTTAGATTTTTAATAATCTGACGCTTATCATAACGATAATCTTCGTTATATTCGTTACAATCTATATCAGTAATATTTTCATCTAATATATAGGGAATATTATTTTCCTTATATAAAGATAACAAAGCCTTTTCTTTATTTCTCTTATGCAAATAAAACAAACTACATTTCATAGCAATTTCAGCCATCATTAAAGGTGTGAAATCAGATTTAAGATTTTTAGAATTTTCATAATCCTGAAAATATCTACTATCGCACTCTCGACAAATAGAGTAAAACACCCCTGCTTGTTTTATTCCGATTTTCGACTTACGCGGATCTATTCCTAAAAGCTCTTTACTAGATTTCACATAACCATTTTCACCTATAATCCTTAACACAAAAGCCGGTAATGAGTGCGATTTACATAAACTAGTTATCTCTTGCCCACAAAGCGGACAATTTGCTGGCTTTATATTTCTTTCTGCTTGCTTATTTAGATTATCTAACTTTATAATCAAATTCTTCCATTCTTCCAACTGTTCATCTGATAAACTCTCAATATTGATTTTATCAAGTTTGAACTCTTCATATGATGAATCCATATAATCACATACTCTCTTTATTTATAGAACTAAAATAAAAAATAGCTTTTTAAGTAACATAAATAACCATAAGAAAAATATATCCAAACAATAGATATGTACTCAATTATATTGCATATAAAAAGAAATAACATCCTGACATTTAATTTACCTATAAAATTTTATATCAGAATCTTTAGTACCTTGTTGAATTTGAGAACTCTCAATAGAACTATAAAAGTTATTAATATAATTACAAACTTGAGGCGATTCATTTGCTTTATTAATCTCAGCAAATGAAAAATCTATACCATCACCTACAATTCCTTCTTTATCTAAGGTTAAAGCCCACTCTAATATTGAAGTCTTAACACTATTCAATATATGGCAAATTGATGCTCGTGAAATAGAGATACAAAACTGAGTAGTCGGAACACCAGTAAGACTTGAAAATTTTTGATTCATTTCCCCAGATAGCCGTATGCTTAGTTCTTCAGATTTCGATTCATATAAAGAGTTTAGTTCAAAAGCTGATTGCATAATCCATCTAGATGAAATTATTTCCTCTAATTCTTTATCTTCAATAACAACCGGCCTCCAGCCAGAAATGGGATTCAAGACTATTAGAGTCCCTTTAACTAATCGATAATAAGGAATCTTAGAAATATCATCATTATCATTATACCCATGCATTTCTTTCTTCAGAAATTCACTAAAATCATTTAAATCTAACTTATTAGACACAAGATAAGCTTTTCTCAATAAAGCCTCAATAGAAACAGTATCATCGACAGACTCTATTAATAACTCTTTAATTAAACTCATTATTACCCTTTCTAAATTTGGCTAATAAAATGTAGTATTCCTGCTCCGATAACATTACCACTAGCACCAATTGCTATTGATTCAAGTTTTTCTACAAGAGATTTTTTAGAGGATTGATTTTTAAAGTCAGATTTTTTTAACTCTAAAAGAGTATCTTTAAATATTTTACTATCCACTACACCATACAACTTAATAAACTCAGACTCATATTCTAAAATTTTATCTATTATACTTTCATCTATACTATTAAATTTAGTATTTTCAATTATTTGAGATGAATTATTTATATTTTGTTGTATCTGAACCATAGTTCCTTTAATATGTATAGTCTTATTATTCATCTAAACCTACTGTAACCCTTATCTCAAACGATAACGACATTAGCTCTCCAATATCATTAATCAAGAAATTATAAATATCATTTATTTAATTAAAGCTTGATATCGCTTTATTAACTCTACTACACATTCTTCCTCTGTCAACTTAAAATTAAATCCATATGCATCCATCACAGCCCTATTATTTTCACGGTGAGCATTACGTAATTCTATTGGCATTATCGTCTCATCATATAAATTAGCTAATGTTTCTTGTGGATATAATGATCGTGCCTCAAGAATACCCTTTGCAGTCTTACTAATTATCTCTTTTTTATCAGAAGTTACATCCGGCCACGGAAAAGTATTATATACAATATCTTTTGAATATCTATATCGCATCTCAAGCCGTCCTGCAAAGGCCCTCATCCATGCCATATGAACATTGGATGTTATAATCCCAAAATCATATAAACTAGCATTCGGAACAATTTGTACAGCATCAGTTACCTTTACATCAGAATGCATAAAACCAATAGGTATATATCGTCTTTTTTCAGATGATGTACGAGGTATAATTAAATAATCACTATCATCAGGCTGAGTAATTTGTGCAAATAAATGTGGTGTATCAGCAAATTTACGAATACCTGCGGCTTTGCTACTAGAACGAGATTCTTTACATTTACAAACACGATTATATAAAAATCTATTATTTTTAATAATAGATGGAGATACACCTTTCAACCATAAACAATAGCGCCTTTCATTATGTAAGTACTCTCTTGCACCAAGCAAAGGACGTATGTATTCTACTACCTCTGGAAACTCCTTGCAAATTTGACTATATTCATCAGATTCAACAATTAAATACCCACCATCCGCAGGCTTATTCCCATATACCATCGGTTTACTATTAGATAGTGGCTTATTTATACTTTTTATTAAAATATCTGGTGCTTCCATTAAGTACTTATTTATATATTTAACCTTCTGATATTGTCCATCAGTAAATAGTAATTTTTCTTGTTTCTCTATCATAGAAAAACCGATAATTACACAATGTACATGGGCACTACTCTTAGATTCACTTGTCCATATAAATGTCCGATATGCAAAGTTAATATGTACGGGAATATCTTCCCACATTCTAGCAACTGTTTCCCCTTGAACAATTGAATTTGTAGATACAAATGCACATTCAACATTTGTATCTCTAATATATTCATATGCTTTTTTATACCAGCAACATACATAGTCTAAATTTTTCTTTTTAGGAAACAACGTCTGCAAGTCAAGTTTCTGTTCATCGGTCATAAATGTGAAACCAAGAAATGGTGGATTCCCAATTATATAGCTTAAACAGTCTGGAGCGATGATATCATTCCAATTCATCCGCAAAGCATTTCCTTCATGTATATTTGCATTATTATGTAATGGTAAAAAATCCATTTCTTTATGAATAATAGCTTCAGTCTCTTTAAACATTTGAGCTTCAGCTATCCAAATAGCTGTTTTGGCTACAGATACAGCAAAATCATTGATCTCTATACCATAAAACTGTTGAATACTAACCTTAATAGGATTAAATTCCTCTTCATCAAAGCCTAATATTCCGGTACCAGATGAGTCCGTAATAGTCTCTCTTAAAATATCATTCTCTAATCGACGTAATGATAAGTAAGACTCAGTTAAGAAGTTACCAGAGCCTGCAGCAGGGTCAAAAAATGTTTTAGACGCCATTTTATCTTGTAAAGCTTTTAATAACTGGATTTTCTTTTTACCATCTTTTCTAGACATAGCTTCTTTAAAATCATTTCTAAATTCATCTAAAAATAATGGATCTATTAACTTATGAATATTTTCAATACTAGTATAATGCATACCACCATGACGTCTTGTATCTGGATTTAACGTACTTTCAAATATAGCACCAAAGATTGTTGGAGAAATTTCACTCCAATCAAAATTACAAGCATCCTCTAATATTAAATTAATTGCATCTTCTGAAAACTGAGGAATTTCAACCGGGTCACTAAAAAGACTTCCATTCACATAAGGGAATTCTAATAAAGTCTTACTTTCATATGGATTTCTATCAGCCTCTTCTGTATCTAAAATACGGAATAAGTCCATCAGCGCATTCCTAACTTGATGTGGTTGAAAGTCCTGTAAGTAATCATGAAATAGGCTTTTTTTACCAAATAGCCCTGAATCCTCTGCATATAAACAAAATACCAAACGTACACATAACTTGTTAATATTATGTAAAATGGCGTCTTCTGTTAATAAAGGATTGACTTTATATTGCTCTAATAACGAATCATATAGTCGAGCAACAAGCTCACCTGCGCCTTTGGAAATTTCCATCTCACGTTCTATATGACTACTTTTAACATCAACTAGAAAATTAAGTCTATAAAATTCAGTTCCTAATTTGCTTAATTCTATAACTTCAGCCGAATCATTAGGCCGTTCCATATCTAATACATGAAACTCTTTAAAATTACAACTTACAATCCATCGTGGACGCTCACTATATGGTAATGCAGCTGCATAACGTTTAGCTTGTTCTGCTGGCGTCAAAAATGTGCCATCAGACTGCCTAATTGGAGCATTAAGATCTTTTCCTAAACTTTTCTGCTCTATCATAGTATGTGTAGCCGGAATCATAGCATCAATGTAACTAGTATGACCTAACTGCACACGTTGCTCAAAACCAATAAAATCAGCAGGATTATTTACTCCGTATACGTTTTGAAGTAATTCCATCCAAAATCGTTGAGTATCTTGCTTCTCATCCCCTATATTTTCCCATTTTTTTGCAAATTCTTTAGCTGCTTTCTCTTGCTGTTTTAATGTAAGTTGCATTTTATATCCTCAAAGTTCCCTATACATATTTGCTATTGATATTAGAAAATCTAATTTACATACTTTTATATTATCATAAAAATAGGATTAATCACTATTATTCACCATGGATTCTATACTAGCAAAGATTTCTTCAAACATAAAAAATAGGCATAAGACTAAAAGCCTTATGCCAAATCATTTTTCTATGGTGCGCCTAGAGGGATTCGAACCCCCGACTCACAGTTTAGGAAACTGCAGCTCTTTCCTCCTGAGCTATAGACGCATGTATACTTTATTATATCGTTTTTAACAAAGTATACGCAAGGTAATCATTAAGGACTTACCTTTTGTGCCGATTGGGAAATCACCCGCGTTATCGCCCATGTATACAATGACGTTGTATTTATTAGCAATGGCAAAGAACTATGGTATAATACGCTTGTTAATGGTATTAGAGAGTGTTTATTAAAAGAGGTATATGTAATGAAACTATGTAAACGATTGATTAGCACCGGTTCATTATTAGCTGTATTGGCTATATCATCTGCTTACGGTACCACACCGGTACAACCAACGGAAAGTACAGAGAGTCTAACTATTACTATGGATTACTCCACTATTCCAGATCTGAAAGCATCTGTTGAGAACGCAGCTCCAGCTATAGTACAGGCTTCAGTCAATGAGTCTAAGGGAAATCCCTCTAAAAACAAACCTATCTACTCAACGGTAATTATGTCTGGTAACCGTGTTGTAGGTGTAAGAACCTATAAATCAAAAGAAGAACAAGAAAAGGCCATGTTAAAAGGACGCAAACGTCTAGACAAGGTCACTGCAGAGCGTCGCGCTAAACGGAAAAACGAAACTCGCTCGGATATGCTAAAAGGTTTAACGCCAATACCATTCTATCCACCTGTGAGTGAAACACGCGAATTGCAAAGCCAAATGTTCTCTAGACCATTTGGGAGACAACTCGATTTGCGTTTGGTTGAGGCCTACACACAAGATTATGACAAGGCAAAACCAGGCGACATTTATGTCTATGCAGATTATATAGACTACATATCTAAGCAGCTATTAGGCGAAAAGGATGGTACTACTGCTATTTCAGCTATGATTTTACGTACAATTATGAGAAAAGATGAAAATAAAACTTTCAGCATCGATGTAAATGCATACTTTATAAATCCAACAACACATACCATTTCCATAAGTCGTTCTGACGATGTAAAGGGCATCGATATCAAGAAAGACGAAATAGCTGAAGCCGTATTTAAACTACCTTCACACCAGCTACAAGCTGGTGATCCACAATTTGAAATCGCTAAGCTTATGTATCAAGACCTAACAAATAAAAAATTTGATGAGTAACAATTAAAAATGACAAATCCCCTCCTTACTATGTTCTACATAGCAAGGAGGGGATTTTTGTTAGTTTAAGAAAGTGCTTTAATTGTTTGTAATGTTAGGAGAGTATAATTTTTTATTTTACATCGCTAAAATCGATGTTCATACCCAAGGCTTTAGCTACGCCTTCACCATAAGCTGGATCACATTGGTAGCAATGTTTTGCATGACGTTCCTTAATAAAATCAGGTACGCCATTCATAGCTGCCGCCGTATTGTCAAACAAGGCTTGTTGTTGTTCAGGGCTCATGAGGCGGAACAATTTACCTGGTTGTGTAAAGAAGTCAGAGTCGTCTTCATAGAAGTCATATTGGTAGGCTGGGCCAGATACGTCGAGAGGAGGATTTTTAAATTCTGGTTGTTCAGCCCATTCTCCGAAGCTATTAGGAGCATAGCCAATTGTAGAACCATGATTGCCATCTATACGACCTTGACCATCACGATGATAGATATTTACAGGGCATTTAGCGGCATTCACAGGGATTTGATAATAATTTGCCCCTAGACGATAGCGTTGCGCATCGGCATAAGAGAACAAACGACCTTGAAGCATTCTATCAGGAGAAAAAGAGATACCAGGAACGATGGTTGTTGGTGCAAATGCAGCTTGTTCTACATCTTGGAAATAATTTTCTGGGTTGCGATTAAGTTCCATCACACCAACTTCAATCAATGGGAATTCGTCATGATACCATACTTTTGTTAAATCGAATGGATTGTATGGCATATTGTTAGCTTGTTCTTCGGTCATCACTTGAATGCATAATTTCCATTTAGGGAAATCGCCTTTTTCAATAGCCTCAAAGAGATCACGTTGGTGACTTTCACGGTCACTAGCTACCACATTAGCAGCCTCAGCATCGGAAAGGTTTTCAATCGGTTGTTGGCAAACCCAATGGAATTTAACCCATACGCGCTCATCCTTTTCGTTGATAAGACTGTATGTATGACTGCCGAAACCATGCATTGTGCGGTAGGATTTAGGAATACCACGGTCACTCATGACGATTGTTACTTGGTGGATCGCCTCTGGCAAGCTAGTCCAGAAATCCCAGTTTGCTGTCGCATCACGAAGATTTGTTTTCGGATTCCGTTTTACAGCGCGGTTCAAATCAGGGAATTGCAATGGATCGCGGATAAAGAATACCGGTGTATTGTTACCTACGAGGTCCCAGTTTCCTTCTTCCGTATAAAATTTTACGGCAAAGCCACGAATGTCGCGTTCCGCATCGGCCGCACCACGCTCACCGGCTACGGTGGAGAAACGCACGAATAACGGCGTTTGCTTGCCTACTTCAGAGAAAATTTTTGCTTTCGTATATTTTGTAATATCGTTAGTTACTGTGAAAGTACCAAATGCACCGGATCCTTTAGCATGCATGCGGCGTTCAGGAATCACTTCGCGCTCAAAATGAGCTAATTTCTCCATCAACCAAACATCTTGCATCAATACAGGACCGCGTTTACCTGCTGTTACAGAGTTGCGATTGTCCGGCACGGGAGCGCCAAAAGCTGTTGTTAATTTCTTTTCATCACTCATAATCATACTCCTACTTAGAAAATAAAATATATAATGATTACCCAACTCAAAAACCTTTTGAGTGAATTATTGCTATGAAATCAATAATTTTTACTAACGGATAACCATTATCTATAACTACAAATAAATAGTAACACATATCAATACGAATCACAACCCAAAATTACAATAAATTATGTATACATGTTCTCAAAAAAACAATACATGAAAAAAGCCTATAAGAAATCAATCCTATAGGCTTACTACATCACTATTATACACAGATACTAATATATGCTATCCATGTATGGAGTAAATATCTTATTTATTAATCTTATGCGCATGCGCACCTGCATCATGCAAAACATTTTCTTTTACTTCATTCACAGGATCTATTGTAGTGAACAGTTCAGGTTTCCAATCTACAGGTGTTAACGTATCGTTAAATGTATCAATAACTTTTCCGTTAAACATGTTGTTAACGGTGGTAAGTTGTTTTCCTCCAAATACTTTCACAAACGATGTATAGTCTTTACCTGCTATGTCCGCTACATTATTTTCAGCATAGATTTGAGAGTTTTTGCCGACGCCTAGGGAGTAAGCATACGCATATTTACCATTGGTAGTATCTGATGCAAAGTAATTGTTATACATATGAATCTGTCCAAACCGTACTCTTGGTGTACGTTGTACTACATTATGGAAATAATTATGATGTAACGTCACATGTAATTTGCCTTCGTCTGCTACGTTTGAATCACTATTGCCAATTAACATGGTTTTATTATGATTCTCGAACATAGAGTAAGATATGGTTATTTACCAGTATCATCGGAGGCAAATCCGTCCTGTTTTGATAACACTTCACGCATAAAGGTAGGACTTTCAGCAGAGCCTCGGGAGAAGGACATTATAACGCCAATGATTAATGCAATGAATAACCCTATAAGTATCAATATCTTTTTCATATATTCAGTTCCTTAATTTTGTTATGCCATAACATATTATAGATTTATTATCTCACAACAATTATAGCCACAATAAGAGAACCCCTTTATAGCATCACCACAGCCATAAAGGGGTATCATTGTCATTACGCTGGGCGGCTCCAATCGACTTGTACGTCGATGGCTTCCCACATGCGTGTAAGAGCTAATTTAAAGTTATCCAAAGATTCTAATGGTTTTACATTCAACCGCTCATACGTATCAAGACCTGTAGCATGCTCGATAGCATGGTCTTCATTTAAGTATGCATGAACCTTATCGATCCATTCTTGTTCAGGTAGGTCTATAGTCACAGTTTTTGTATCTGTATCATAAGCTAAAAACCCATTGCTGTTTACGCCATAATGAATGGCCACACGAAATATACTCATATTTATACCTCTCTTGCAGATATTTTCTTGCATATACACATTGCTGTATACGTACATTGTATCACG
>ERZ772986.1323-NODE-1323-length-14284-cov-7.643123_pt1 | contig 14284 bp, 10 predicted proteins | sample MGYA00511898_ERZ772986 | MGnify/ENA primary metagenome ERZ772986 (study PRJEB29015, sample SAMEA2737934) | human oral metagenome | biome: human oral; feature: human-associated habitat; material: dental | place: China | collected 2148 ... | reverse complement strand
GCATCCTGGAGGCGGTCGCCGGCGGGGTCGCCGAGTCCGGGCGTGCCGAGGCCTCGCGTCGCACCGCGCTGTCGGGGCCGAGGGCGACCGCCAGGCTGTTGGCCGTGCTGCCGCCGGTCGGGCTGCTGCTGGGGGCGGCCGTGGGCGCTCGCCCCGAGGAGGTGCTGCTCGACGGCGGCCTGGGGAGCGTGCTGGGAGCCGCCGGCATCTGCCTCATGATCGTGGGCCATCGGGCGACGGCGCGAATGGTCTCCGCCGCGACGGCGTCGTCGAGCGGGGTGGACGAGGCGCTCGTGCTCGACCTGGCGGCCGCCGCCCTGGCCTGCGGAGCGTCCCTGCCGGGAGCGCTGCGGGCCCTCGGCGAGGCGCTGGACGAGGAGGAGCTGGCGGTTGCGGGTCGGGCGCTGCTGCTGGGCGCCGACTGGGAGGAGGCCTGGGGCGCTCCCGACGACGAGGCATGGCGAGAGCGTCGCTCGCGGCTGGAGGGATGCCTGCGTCCAGGCTGGGAGGACGGGGCGTCGCCTGCGCCGTTGCTGGAGGGGACGGCGGCCTCGCTGCGCGCCGGCAGGCGAGCGGCCGACGAGGAGGCGGCCGAGCGGCTGGCGGTGCGGCTGGTGCTCCCGCTGGGGCTGTGCCACCTGCCCGCCTTCGTCGTGCTCGGGATCGCGCCGGTGGTGGCGAGCGTCGGCCTGGACCTGCTGTACGGCTGAGGCGCCGGCGACTCCCGCAGATGATTCGATCCTCCTGTCGTGATGCGCCGGGGTCCTCCGGGGCGATGGGGAGCGGTTCGGTGGGCGAACGACGTGCGAATCCGATCAGCCCGATTCGGGCGTCCGACTACGCGTCCGAGGCGTTGAAGAGGGCGTCGAGCCGATGGCGAGTGCCCCGCGCCCACCGGGTCGTGGAGACCACACCCAGGGCCGCGACCACCAGCCCGAGAACCGCCGTGAGCCGGAAGACGGGGTGACTGGCCGCCGTGAGACGGAGGTCGTCGGCGCTGGCGGCCAGGCCGGCCACCGCCACGCCGAGGGCCACTCCCACCTGCCGCGAGGCCGAGGCCAGTCCCGAGGCGGTTCCCGCCTGGGACAGGGGAAGACCGGCCACCGCCGTCGTCGTGATGGGCGGGTTGATGAAGCCGATCCCCGCCCCCAGCATGGTGAAGGCGATGATCAGGTACCACGCCGGGGTCCCGGTGCTGATGAATACCAGCATGACGCTGGCGACCGAGATCGCCGCCCCGCCGATGACGAGGGACGGGCGGGTCCCGCGGCGACCTACCAGTCGCCCCGACACCGGCGAGCTGAGGGCCAGCACCGCTGCCATGGGCAGGATGAGCGCTCCCGTCATGAGCGCCGAGTAGCCGAAGGGCCCCTGCAGCAGGAGCGGGACGAGGAAGAGGCAGCCGCCCTGCACGGTGAAGACCATCACCGCGATGAGCACCGAGGAGCTGAAGGCGGCCGAGCGGAAGAAGCGCAGATCCACGAGCGGTTCTGCGACGCGTCGCTCCACCACGGTGAACAGCGCGAGGCAGACCACGGCGAGCACGGCCAGCGTGAGGACGAGAGATGAGGACCACCCGGCCTCCGGACCCTCGATGAGAGCGCCGACCGCCCCCGCCAGGAGTCCCAACATGAGTATCTGGCCGGCCGGGTCGAATCGGCGGGGACGCGCGGCGCGGGACTCCGGGACGAACAGGACGGCCCCGATCGCCGCGACGAGGCACACGGGAACGTTCAGCCAGAAGTTGGCCGCCCATCCGATGGTGTCCGTGAGCAGCCCGCCGACCAGTGGCCCGAGCCCGAGCGACAGGCCCGCCACGGCGCCCCAGACGCCGATCGCGGCGGCCCGCCTCGCCGGATCGGTGTAGGTCGCGGAGATGATCGACAGGGCGACCGGCGTCAGCAGTGCCCCGCCCGTGGCCTGCAGGCCGCGCCCCACGACGAGCCAGGTGACCGTGGGCGCCAGCGCGCACAGAGCCGACGTCACGGCGAACAGGATCAGCCCGACGAGCAGGGCGCGCTTGCGGCCGAAGCGATCCGCCATCGAGCCGCTGACCAGCAGGAGGGCGGCGATCATGAGGGTGTAGGCGTCGATCACCCACTGCAGCTGGGTCGTCGAGGCGCTCAGGCTCGCGCGGATCACCGGCAGGGCCACGTTGATGAGGGCGACGTTCATGGAGGAGATGAACAGCGCCGCGCAGCAGGTGACCAGGACGATGGCGGGGCGCACGATCCGACCGTGGACCGTGGCGGGCGCATCGTCGGGCCGCGTTGGGCGGGGCGGTGCTGCTCCTCCGATCGTCGATCCATCGGGGGCGGTGGCGGACTCGCTCGGGACGGGCGTGCTGGTGGAGGGCGTTGGTGTCTTGCTCATCGAGTCTCCTCATCCGTGGGGCGCCGGCCTTGACGGCGGCGCCCATCACGCGGAGGCACCCGCGACCGGCCGGGGCGCGTCGTCACGAGTGCTCGTGATCAGCCTACGCCCGCCCATCCGGGAGCCGGCAGGCGTCTCGTCGGTGACCTCGGGCGCACTGGCCCTATGCCGATCCTCACCGTTCCCGCGGCCGTCCGCGCCATCCTGCTCGACATCGACGGCACCCTCGTGGACCACCGCGGTGCCGCCGACGTCGCCTCATATCAGTGGGCCTCCACGCTGCCGGGCTGGAGCCTCGGGTCGGGGGAGACCGCCGAGCTGTGGGAGACTCTGGATCGCAGGTACTTCACCCGTTACCAGATGGGGGAACTCGCCTTCGGCGACCGGCTGCGCGCTCGCATCCGCGACGACGTGCCCGGCTTCCCGACCCGTCTCCGCCGAGCGGGAGCCGATCGCCCCGGCGGCCCGCTGACGGTCGCGTATCTGAGCAATGGGGACCAGGCGCCGCAGCGGGAGAAGCTGGCCGCCGTCGGCGCTCTTGAGGCCGATTGGCCTCTGCTCGCCTCGGTCCAGCTCGGGGCGTCCAAGCCCTCCGCGGGGATCTTCGAGGAGGCGTGCCGCCGTCTCTCGGTCGCCCCGTCGCACGCCCTCATGATCGGCGACGACCCCTGGGCGGATGTCGATGGCGCCCTCGGTGCGGGGCTCTGCGTCGTGTACCTGCGCCGTGACGGCGGATCTCCGGAACGCGATGTGCCCACGGTCGATGGCCTGGACGCGATTCTCATCGAATGACAATCGCGCGGTGCTGAGTGTCGCGGACCGCGCGGCGGCGGGCGCGCCCCGTGGTTCGGGAGGCGTGGGCAGTGGGAACGGGCGCCGGCCGCCCGGCTCGGGAGACCTGCGCGACCGTGGGGATGGGGAGACCGTCACGGGCCCGTGCGGGCTGCGAAGGCATGGCACGATGTGCTCATGACTCTGTCGAAGAAGCTGCTCAGCCGCGACGAGGTCGTGGTGCGGCACATGCATACTCATATCAAGGTCCTCCTGTGGCGGATCATTCTCGAGATCGTGCTGCTCGCACTCGGCATCGTCTGCTCGGTGCTGGTCCCCGGCTCCTGGAATCCCTGGGGCTTGATCGGCATCTGGGTGGTGGTGCTGGTCGCGAGCGTGCCGCTGCTCGTGGTGCCGTGGGTGCGGTGGGTGACCACGAGCTACACCGTGACGTCCAAGCGGGTCATCACCAGATCGGGCGTGTTCAACAAGACGGGGCATGACCTGCCCCTGACCCGCATCAGCGACGTCCAGCACGACCAGGACCTGACCGACCGGGTCTTCCGGTGCGGCACCCTGTGGCTGCAGACGAGCTCGGACGACCCGCTGGAGCTCACCGACGTGCCCGAGGTCGAGATGGTCCAGTCGGAGATCGCCAACCTGCTGTTCAACGACGTTCAGGGCGCTATCGACGTCGACCCGGACGACTGAGAGCGGGGGCTGAGGAGAAGTTGCGGGCGGTCGGGTGATGGCGGCGGCCCTGTTGCGGCGCCCCCGCGGCAGTCGTAGCCCCGGCGCGGTCCCGATCCCTTCGGGCCGCGTCGGTCGGAGCGTCTCGGGAACTGGAGTGTCTCGGAGCCGGCTTGGGCCTTCGGTCCCCCCGGCCCATCCCGGCCGTCATCGAGGCGGCCCGGGGCGTGCGGGTTCGGGAAGCGCGGACGCGCCGCTCATCCACTGTGCGCGGTCGTACCCGATACCGCGCGGTCGTACATCAAACCGCGCGGTCGTACCTTAGAGCCCTTCTAAGGTACGACCGCGCGGCGTCAGGTACGACCGGGGGACCCGACGTACGACCGGGGGACCCGACGTACGACCGCGCGGGGTCCGCCCCCTCGGATCTCCGGATGCGCGGGGCCGCCGAGGCTCGCACGTCGCCGGTCCGCCGCTGGTCTGCGTCGTGAACCCTCTCGTCGTTGCGGGTCCGCCGGTGTCAGTCAAGCGTCTCGACGACCGCCACCGCCTGGGCGACGCCCTGAAGGGTGGCGGCGATGCGTACGACCTCCCAGATCTGCTCGGTGCTCAGCCCTTCGGCGCGCGCCTTGGCCTCGTGGGCGGTCACGCACTTCTCGCAGCCGTTGATGGTGGACACCGCCAGGCTCCACAGCTCGAAGTCGACCTTCTCCACGCCGCCGGAGGTGCCGATGATGTTCATGCGCAGGCCCACGCGCTCGTTGTCGTAGTCGCCGCCGAGGAAGTGGCGCGTGCGGTAGGCGACATTGTTCATCGCCATGATCGAGGCGGCGCCGAGCGCGGCGGATCGGGCCTCATCGCTCAGGTGCTTCCGGGCCTCCTCGGAGACCTGCACGAGGACTGACTCGTGACGGGTGGCGGCGGCCGCGGCCAGGAACGTCCCCCACCGCTGCTGCTCGGTCAGCGTGGTGGCGCGGGTGAGGGTGGACAGGTTGAGCGACAGGTCCTTGGCCCAGTCGGGCAGGGCGGAGCGCAGGGTGGCGATGGTCATGGTGATCCTCGTCTTTCGTGAGATTGCCGGTGGTGGAGTGGATTGAGATGAACGGCCGGCTCGGCGGTCGAGCGACCACCGGACTCAGTCCTTCATCTCGGACAGGGCGTCGATGGCGGCCGCCCCCGCCCTCCAGTTGCAGGCGCACAGCTCGTCGGACTGGAGGGCGTCGAGCTGGCGCAGAACCTCCTCGGTGTTGCGGCCGACGGAGTCGGCGGTCACGGAGACCGACTGGATGACGTTGTTCGGGTCCACGATGAAGGTGGCGCGGTCGGCCTCGCCGGTGGGGCGCTTGATGCCCAGGGCCTCGACGAGCTCGCGGCTCAGGTCGCTGGCCATGGGGAAGGGGAGGTTCTGGAGCTTGTCGTGACTGCGACGCCAGGCGTAGTGGGTGTACTCGTTGTCCACGCTGACGCCCACGACCTCGCAGTCGCGGTCCTTGAAGTCCTCGTGGAGATCGCCGAAGGCGGCGATCTCGGTGGGGCACACGAAGGTGAAGTCCTTGGGCCAGAAGAAGACGACCCGCCAGGTGCCCTCGGGGACGGCGGAGGAGACGGTGGTGAAGTAGTCCTCGGGGCGATCGGCTTCGATGTCCTTGAGATCGCCGGGGACGACGGCGGTGAGCTCGTAGGCGGGGAAGCGGTCGCCGATGGTGAGAACGGGCATGAGGACTCTCTCCTGATGTTGCTGGTCGGTCGCGGTCTGTCATGTCGGCCGGTCCGGGGCCGCGTCGGTCGGCGCCGGGCGGTCCCGCCTGCGCCGTCGTGCGAGGCCCACTGGCACGGCGACTCGTTGGCGGTCGGACGTCGCGCATCACATTAGAGTCAGAGACGATAAGTTTCAACAACCTATCTTCGACAAGAAGACCGGGGAAGTTTATGAATGCCTCTCGCTGGCCCGGTGGGGGGCAGAGGCGCTGCGCGTCTTCGCGGAGGATCACCGCACGGACGGGCTCATGCTGATCAGCCATATCGACGACGTCGGGGGTCGAGCTCGTCCAGTACCGCGGGCTCGCCGCGCGCCCGGCGGACTGAGACGGACCGAGTCGGTCCGGGTACCGTCGCGGGCGTGACCGCATCAGCCGCTCCCGCGTCGCCGCCCGCTCCCACCGCCTCGCCCGAGCAGATCGCCTCCCTGCGCGCCGACCTCGAGGCCTCGGGCTGGGGCGTGGAGTCCACCCGGCACCTCCTGGGCCCGGTCGCCGACGACGCCCTGCGCCGCGAGCTGCGCTTCCCGGCGGTGCGGGCCCTGCGCGCCGTGCTCGCCGAGGACCGCGCCGCCGGCGCGAATCCGAGTCCCGCAGCCGTTCTGACCGCGCTGTTCATGCTCGGTGAGCCCGTCCCCGCGGAGGAGCTCGACGCGGTGCTGCGGCGCACCCGCACCGCGGGAGCACTCGCCATGGGCCTCGTCGTCCCCGTCGGGCGGGACGAGTCCCCCGACGCCGACGCCGTCGACACCGCCCCGGAGCCGGGCTCCGCCCCGACGCGCGCCTCCTCCGCCGACGCCGGGTCTGCGACCACCGGGTCTCCGGCCCCGGCCGTCGTGCGCGCCGCCGTCGATCTGCGCCCTCACGAGGCCCACGACCGCGACGGCGACGTGCGCTGGTGGGTCGCCTCCGACCTGGGCGAGCTCACCACCGGTCGCGAGCTCGCCCCCGACCACGTTCTCGGCATCGGTGGGGCGGGCCTGACACTGGCCTCCCTCACCCCGCGCGACCCCGTCGCCACGGCCCTGGACCTCGGCTGCGGCTGCGGCATTCAGGCCCTTCACCTCCTGCGACACGCCGACCGCGTGACCGCCACCGACATCTCCGAGCGCGCTCTGGCCTTCACCGCCTTCAACGCGGCCCTGGCCGGCACCGACCCCGATCGCCTCGAGCTGATCCGCGGCTCGTTCCTCGAGCCCCTGGCCGGTCGCGCATTCGATCTGATCGCCTCCAACCCGCCCTTCGTCCTCACACCGTCCTCCGTGCGCGAGGCCGGTCTGCCCCTCATGGAGTACCGCGACGCCGGTGCTCCGCTGCTGCCCGTCCTCGTCCCCGCCGTCGGCGAGCACCTGAGCCCCGGCGGCACCGCCGTCATGCTCGGCAACTGGGAGCATCACCGCGGGCGGGACTGGCGCGAGCAGGTGCGCGCCTGGTTGCCGGACGACCTCGACGCCTGGGTGATCCAGCGCGAGAGACAGGACCCGGTGGAGTACGCCGCCATGTGGCTGCGCGACGGCGGCGTCTCCCCCGAGCGCGACGAGACCGCCTTCAACGCCCGGCTGGGCTCCTGGATCGACGACTTCGCCGCCCGCGACATCGAGGGGATCGGCCTCGGCTATCTGATCCTGCACCGTCCCGCCTCCGACGACGGTCGGCGCGAGCCGTGGCGGATCCTGGAGGAGGTGGGCGCCGCCCCGTCCGGGCCGCTGGGAGAGCACGTGGCGCAGGTCGTCGCCGTGCGCAGTCGATTGGCCGCCATGAGCGACGACGAGGTCGCCGCGCTCCACCCCGTCGTCGCCCCCGACGTCACTCAGGAACGTCATCTGCGACCCGGCGCGAGCGACCCGACCCTCATTCTCATCCGCCAGGGCGGGGGATTCGGCCGCGCGGTGCGCGCCGACACCGCGCTCGCGGCACTGGTGGACGTCGCCGATGGCGAGCTGAGCGTGGCCCAGATCGCGAGTGCGGTGTCGGCGCTGATGGGACTGCCGGGCGCCGACGCCGAGGCGCTGCGGGCCGACCTCGTGGCGGCCGCACGGGCGCTGGCGGGAGACGGCTTCCTGATGCTCCCGTAACGCGCCCGACGTCTCACGGCTTCGTCCTCGGTCGCCTCGACCACTCCGACAGCTCTCCCGCCGGTCCGGTCGGCGGTCGCCATGCCGCACGGGCACGCCGACACGCCGGTGATCGCGGGCCCCGGCGGGGAGCACCGGACTGCTCGAAGGTCGTGGTCGACGGTCCTGTGTGGCGCACGTCGTACTCGATAGGGCGAGGCGTCCCACCGACACTCCCAGGATCGGCTCCTACGATCTGCCGGTGGCACCTTTCCGTCTACGCGCTCGTACTCCCGCCGAGCGCATGCGCCTGCGCGGAGCGCTGCTCGCGGCGTTCTGCCTGGGAGCGGTCCTCTGCCTGTGGGGAGTCTTCGTGCTCTCTCACAGGGGGCAGGTGCTGGAGGCGGCCGCCTTGAAGGGCTCGGAGATCGGGGCGCACTACGTCACCGGCCACGCCCGCACCCTGCTCTCGGTGGTCTCCATGCAGGCGGCGGCGGGCCTGGTCGCCGTCATCCTTCTCATCGGCCTGCTCAGGAGGAGTCACCGTCGGGCGGTGTGGGCCGTCATCGCGGTGGTGGGGTCGAACCTGTCCGCTCAGGCCCTCAAGTACTGGATCCTGTGGCGGCCTGACTACGACATCTCCGCGCGCTGGGACAACGCCAACACCCTGCCCTCGGGCCATACGACCATGGCGACCTCGGCCGCCGTCGCCCTCATCCTGCTGTCCGGCAGGAGATGGCGGGCGCTGTCGGCCTGGGCGGGGGCGCTGTTCGCCATCGCGATGGGATACTCCACCCTCGTGTGCCAGTGGCACCGCCCCTCCGACGTGCTGGCCGCCGTTCTCGTTCCCGTGGCCTGGGGCGCCGTCGCCGTGGCCGGGGGAGCCTGGGACTCCGCCTTCTACGGAGCCGCTCCGCATGCGCGTGCCGAGGGGGCCGCGGGGGACTCGGGCGGGGGATCGGACGGAGGCGCGGCGCGGGGACCGGAGAATGGTCCGGTCCGCGCGACGACGCCGACTCTTCCGCGCCTGCGGACTCAGAAGGCCGGGAACACGCTCCTCGCAGTGCTCGGCGCGGGCAGCACGCTGGTGGCGGTGGTGCTGGGGGTGTGGGTCTGGGCGAGAGCCGATGAGCTGGCCTCCCGCCGCGTGCTCTTCGCCTCCTACGCCACCGGGTCGGCCGCGGTCGTGGGAGTCGCCTGCCTGGCGATGGCGGCTCTGGTGAGTCTGACCGACTGGGGAACCGCGCGGCACAAGCGACTCGACTGACGCCCCGACTGCGCGCACGCGTCGCCGCCCGGGTCGGCGCTGCGCGCCTCCGGAGGGAGAGTCGCCGGCCCGCATGGTGGCGTATGGGCAGTTCCGGGCCCTTGAGTGCTGTCGGCCCGCTGCTCGGCGGCGGGCAACTACTCGGCGGCGGGCAGCGTCACCGTGAAGGCGGTGCCGTGCGGCGCGTCCTCGGGCGACCCCTCGGGAGCCTGCTGGGAGTCCACGGTGAGGGTGCCGCCATGGGACTGGATGATCGCCAGGGCGATGCTCATGCCCAGGCCCGTCGACCCGGTGCGCCGCTCCCGCGAGGCGTCCCCGCGGGCGAAACGCTCGAACATCCTGCTGCGCACCTCCGGGTCGATGCCCGGGCCGTCGTCGGCGATCGTGATGACGAGCTCCTCGCCCCCGCGCACGGCCCTCGCCGGGGGGCCGCCGGGGGCGCCGGCCCTCGCCGAGAAGCCGGTGGAAGTTCTTGCCCCTGCCGGGGGCCCGGCGGACGCCTCGGTCCCCGCACCGTCCCGGGGGCCGCCATCGGCCCCTGCGGCCGACCGACGCGTCAGGGTCACGGTCACGTGCGAGCCCGCGGGAGTGTGAACACGGGCATTGGCCAGCAGGTTGACCATCACCTGGCGCAGGCGCGCCTCGTCGCCCAGCACCAGTGGGGGCTCGGGCTCGAAGTCCTCGAGCTCGTTCTCGCTCAGGTCCGCGGGCGCGTCGAGAACGGCGAGATCGAGATCCCACGTGTGGTCGGGGCCCGCGGCGTGCGCATCGGAGACCGCGTCCAGCAGGATGCCGACCAGGTCGACCTCGTCGTGCCGGAGCTCGCGCCCGGCGTCGAGACGCGCCAGGAGCAGCAGGTCCTCCACGAGCCGGGTCATTCGCAGCGACTCGGAGTGCACGCGGTCCAGGGCGTGCACGGCCTCCTCGGGAAGGGCGGCGTCGGCCCCCTCCCGGGCGATGAGCTCGGCGTAGCCGCGGATCGATGCCAGGGGGGTGCGCAGCTCGTGGGAGGCGTCGGCCACGAACTGCCGCACCTGGGTCTCGCTGCGCTGGCGCGCCGTCAGGGCCTCGTCGACATGGCCGAGCAGGGTGTTGAGCGCAGAACCGACCTGGCCGACCTCCAGGGAGGATCCCAGATCCGCCTCGGGCACCCGCTCGTCGATGCTGACCTCGCCGTGCGCCAGGGGCTGGGAGGCGACGCGCTCGGCCGTGCACGCGACCCGTGCCAGGGGCGCCAGGGAGGAGCGCACCATGACGCGCCCCGCCAGTGCCACGACGAGGGTGCCGGCGACGGCGATGGCGCCCTCGATGAGCAGCTGGGTGCGCACGAGGGCGTTGTCGACCTTCATCGACAGGCCTGTGATGACGATGTCGCCGGTCTCGGCGTCCTTGGCCGCCAGCACCCGGTAGGAGCCCAGGGACCCGATGTCGACGGTCACCGGCCGTCCGTTGGCCTCCAGCGACAGCAGCGCCTCGCACTCGGCACGGGTCAGTTCCTGGTAGCGGCCGTCGTCGTCGATGTACCCGGCCGTCACGGTCGAGGAGGCGAGATCAGCGCCCCCGTCGTTCTGGTCGTCGCGCGCACCGGAGGCGATCAGGGTCAGCGTGCCGGTGGGCTGCCCGGCGGCGTCCAGACCCGCGGGAACCGGCTTCGCCCCGTCCGGGCCCCGGGTCTCGCAGGCGCCGGGCGGCTGCCCGGAGGAAGCCGACGACGGCGCCGCGGTCGGGCCGGCGGACGACGGGTCGGCGGGCTCCTCCCTCTTCTCCCCGTTCGCCGTGTTCTCCGCGTCCTCCGCGTCCTCCGCGCTCCTGCGGGCGTCGTCGTTGAGGGCGGACTCGTCGTGCTTCGTCCCGTGACGACGCACGTCGGCGCGGTGGGAGGCCGCCGTCAGCTGGTCGTCGAGACGGTTCATGAGCGTGTGGCGCAGCGTGAGGGTGGAGAGCGCTCCCATCGCGGCGGCCATGACGAGCACCAGGCCGAGGACGCCGACGACGAGTCGTGTGCGCAGACTGCGCGGATGGAGCACGGAGGGCGGCGGAGGGGCGTTCACGGGCCGAACCGGGCGGACCTCAGCCCTGCGGTCCGCTCGGACCGGCGGGCTTGAGCACGTAGCCGACGCCGCGCATGGTGTGGATCATCGGCTCACGGCCCTTGTCGATCTTGCGGCGCAGATAGGAGATGTAGAGCTCGACGATATTCGCCTGCCCGCCGAAGTCGTAGTTCCACACCCGATCCAGGATCTGGGGCTTGGACAGGACCCGTTTCGGGTTGCGCATGAGATAGCGCAGCAGCTCGAACTCGGTGGCCGTCAGGCGGATCTCGTCCTCTCCTCGCCAGACCTCGTGGGAGTCCTCGTTCATGCGCAGGTCCCCGACCTCCAGCAGGTCGTCCTGCTGCTCGGCGCTCGCCCCGGATCGTCGCAGGAGGGCGCGCAGCCGGGCGACGACCTCCTCCAGGGAGAAGGGCTTGGTGACGTAGTCGTCGCCGCCCGCGGTCAGTCCCGCGACGCGGTCCTCCACCGCGTCCTTCGCCGTCAGGAAGAGGATGGGCACGTTCGCCTGGCGGCCGTGGATGCGGCGCATGACCTCCAGGCCGTCGAAATCGGGCAGCATGATGTCCAGGACGATGACGTCGGGCTCGATCTCCCGGGCGGCGCGCACGGCGGCGACGCCGGTGCCCGCGGTGGTCACCTCCCAGCCCTCGTAGCGCAGGGCTGAGGCCAGCAGGTCGGCCAGCATCTGCTCGTCGTCGACGACGAGGACGCGCACGGGTGAGCCGTCAGGGCGAGTGAGGGTCTCAGCGGAGGTGGTCATGCGCCTATCCAACAGAAGTTTCCTGTGCCGGGACTGTGTGACGGGTATCCCGTTGTCGATGGGCCGATGATGGGACGATGGTATGGGAAACAAGTGTGATATGTGCCGCTTATAGGCCATTCCGAGGCTGTGTTACGCCTTTGTAACCATTGACGATGTGCGCCGGTGCCGCAGCGTGAGGCAGGCTTACCGATGCATAGATTTCACTTCTACCGTACCGGGACACTGCGTGGAAACCATCCAGGGCAATGAGCGCCTCTTCGGCGCCGAGGACGTCTTCTTCTCGACGACCGATCTTAAAGGCGTCATCCGCAATGCGAATCAGACCTTCATGACGCTCGCGCGCCACCCGCGCGAGGAGATGGTCGGCGCGCCGCACAACATCATCCGGCATGACGACATGCCGGCCGGCGTCTTCAAGCTCATGTGGGACGATCTCCAGGCCGGGCGGCCCGTGTGCACCTATGTGCTCAACCGGGCCGGGGACGGGCGCGACTACTGGGTCTTCGCGACGGTGACGGCCATTGAGGACGGGTACGTCTCGGTGCGCACCAAGCCGCTCGACGAGAGCGCGTTCGCCACGGTCCGCGAGATCTACGGCCGCGTGCGGGCGCGTGAGCGCGAGGCGGCCGAGAAGGGCGCCTCGCGCCGCGAGGTGGCCGAGAAGGGCGCCGAGGCGCTGCTCGCCGAGCTCGACGCCCTCGGGTTCTCCTCGTTGACGGCCTTCAGCACGGCGTCGCTGCCCACGGAGGCCGTGCTCCTGATCGGCAGGCGCGTGCGTGTTCCGGCTCGTGAGGAGGGGATGGAGGGGCCGGCGGCCACGATCCTCGACGGCGCCCATGACATCGAGCGCGACAGCGACACGCTCGTGGGGCAGATGAGCGGCTGCCGCTCGCTGCTGGACGGTCTGGGCGCCTGGATGCGGGAGGCCCCCGCGATCATCGACCGGGCGCGCCGCACCGGCGAGCTCGTCGGCATGCTCGACAGTCAGGATCCGGAGTCGTCGGTGCCCGACGTGGGCCTGCGCGTCGCCGAGCGCACCGGTCATGCCGTCGAGCAGCTGACCGGCCTGACGGTGACGGTCGTCTCGCTGTATCGGGCCGTCCAGGCGCTGAGCTTCCGGGCCTCCCTCATGCGCCTGCACACCCTGGTGCTCGGCTCGTACGCCGCCGCGGTGGTCAACGGCACGGAGGAGGATGTTCCGGCCGCGATGGCCGACCTGCATCGCGCCCTGGACGCCGATCTGGAGGCCGTCGGCGCCGCCTGCGACGATCTCGGCTCTCGGCGTGACGCGCTCGACAGTGCGATGCGTCTCGTCGTCTCCGATCTCGATCGCACGAGGCGCCCCTTCGATCGTTGGCTGCGTGCGCTGCAGAGCGAGCACGCCTCTCTGCGCGAGGGCGCGGAGGGGGACGTCCTCGCGCTGCTGGGCGAGGCGGAGAGCCTCTCCGCCACGGGATTCCCGGAGATGTCCTCGCTGGCCGCGCTGGCCGCGCGTTGCCGGGGCCTGGATCTCTCCTATAATGCGAGTGCTATGGTTGACGCTAGCAACTCAGTGTCCAGTGCGATCGCTGAGTTGGCATGAGACGCCGCACCCCGCTCGCGGGGGCGCGCGACGAGCATTCAGGAGAGAGCAGACGTGGAGTCTCAGGTCGGATATGAGCGGTTTTTCGGGCCGGACGACATCTTTTTCTCGACGACTGACGCCAAGGGCGTCATCCTGAGGACCAACCGCACATTCGACACCCTGTCGCGCTACACGCGCGACCGGCTGATCAGGGCCCCGCACAACATCATCCGGCACCTGGATATGCCGGCCGGCGTCTTCAAGCTCATGTGGAATGACCTCCAGGCCGGCCTGCCCGTGTGCGCCTACGTGCTCAACCGCGCGGCGGACGGCTTGGACTACCGCGTCTTCGCCACCATCGTGCCGATTCACGGCGGCTATCTGTCGGTGCGCACCAAGCCGTTGGACACCGCCACGCAGCAGGCCGCCGAGCAGATCTACCGCGTCGTGCGCGCCCGCGAGCGCGAGGCGGCCGCGCGCGGCGCCTCGCGCCGTCAGATCGGCGAGTACGGCGCCGGCGAGCTGGCCCGCGAGCTGGGAGCCATCGGGATCGAGTCGCTGCAGGCGATGACTCTGGAGCAGCTGCCCCGTGAGATCTCCGCCCTGGTGTCCGCGGGCGTGCGCGTCCCGGCCCCGCCGCCGGTGGCCGGGCCCGTGACCCAGATCCTGACGGTCGTCGGCCAGATCGAGAGGGACACCAACCTGCTCGTCTTCGAGCTCGAGGAGTACCTGCGGCTGCTGACCTCCATGGCCGGCACCGAGGACGTCCTCCTGGACGTGGCCAACCGCGCCGAGGCCTTCGGGCGGGTCGTCGGCGGGCGCGCCCTCAACACGATGGACAGGGCGGACGCCCTGGCCTCCCAGGTCATCGAGCTGTCCGGCGCCACGACGCCGGCGCTGCGCGCCCTGCCCGACCGCATGGACGTCCTGCGCCAGTCGGTGCTCGAGCTGCGCTTCTCGGTGGCGCTCATGCGTCTGCTCACGCTCATGG
>ERZ772986.1316-NODE-1316-length-14318-cov-5.486083_pt1 | contig 14318 bp, 13 predicted proteins | sample MGYA00511898_ERZ772986 | MGnify/ENA primary metagenome ERZ772986 (study PRJEB29015, sample SAMEA2737934) | human oral metagenome | biome: human oral; feature: human-associated habitat; material: dental | place: China | collected 2148 ... | reverse complement strand
GACGACTGCACGAGATTCATCTCCGAATCCGTACATCGTCCACCTTTATGTCTTTTCACACGCCGTCTCATATTCTGCGGGCAAAGAAATGACGAAGTCCTGTGGAGAAAGCGTCCGATGTCCGCGTGACGTGTTCTCACTTGTGACATTTGCAAGCGTAAAGGGTACAACCTCCGTCCCGTAGAGTGCGACAATCCAACGAATCGGTCGGATAAAGCGGAAGTCCAGATCACCCCAGCACATACTGTTCGGCAGAGAGATCGCACGGATGAGTTCGGGCAAGAGTTTCGTGAGCAGCTGTGCCGTCTCCGAGCCCTTTTCATGCACAGAGGCATAGACGCCGCCCCGCTGAATGAGTGCCGAGGGCTTGATCCCCTGCCCGCGCGCAAAGCCCGCAACCACCTTCGTCGGATTTCCCTCCGCATCAAAGGAAATGGCGAGCGATGGGCCACGCGTCTCCGTGCTGACATTCTCCTGATTCATCTTGTTTCAAGCCACGCGTCGACACCGACCAATTCGTTCTTGTAAAAGTAGTGTCAATCCACGCGCCCCCTGCGGGGCGCGACCTCGTTCACGTCCTGCGGCGCAAATACATCGTTCTGTTTCAATCCACGCGCCCCGTGCGGGGCGCGACTCGGCGTTCACGTCCAGACGTACCGTAAGCTAGAGGTTTCAATCCACGCGCCCCGTGCGGGGCGCGACCCCGTCTTTTTTGCAATCACCATCTTTGACGTTAAGTTTCAATCCACGCGCCCCGTGCGGGGCGCGACTAACCATTCGATAATCATATTACGTACGATCGCAGTTTCAATCCACGCGCCCCGTGCGGGGCGCGACTCAAACGAATGTTGAGTATGAAAAAAATAAAAGTTTCAATCCACGCGCCCCGTGCGGGGCGCGACCCGCGATACAGATACAAGCAGGACTTGCCGTGCAGGTTTCAATCCACGCGCCCCGTGCGGGGCGCGCCCCTTTTTTCTCCCCCTCTCTCACATTTTTTTGGGAGTTTCAATCCACGCGCCCCGTGCGGGGCGCGACCGTGGGACAAGAAAAGATGTGTCCGAGCTGCCGAGTTTCAATCCACGCGCCCCGTGCGGGGCGCGACCCGCGAAGTGCTTGAGCGTACGCAGGAGAAAATGTTTCAATCCACGCGCCCCGTGCGGGGCGCGACCCCGCCGAGGATACCGACAAGAACAACGCGGAAAAGTTTCAATCCACGCGCCCCGTGCGGGGCGCGACAACGAGCAGACACCGAAGGTGCGGAAAAGTTTGGTTTCAATCCACGCGCCCCGTGCGGGGCGCGACTTTTCTTCTTCGCTGCGTTCAATCCAGGCGTTATAGTTTCAATCCACGCGCCCCGTGCGGGGCGCGACCCTCGTCCATCTCATGGGCAGATGCGTCAATTTGTTTCAATCCACGCGCCCCGTGCGGGGCGCGACGTTGACCTCACCCACGGGACCGTAAAGACGTAACCGTTTCAATCCACGCGCCCCGTGCGGGGCGCGACTTTTGGGAAGTTTGACGGGAAATACCTCGTAACGTTTCAATCCACGCGCCCCGTGCGGGGCGCGACATCGAGACCATCGTGGACAGCGCGAACATCTGGCGTTTCAATCCACGCGCCCCGTGCGGGGCGCGACCAGGGAGCGAAAAACATAGCTGTCCTTTGTGAGAGGTTTCAATCCACGCGCCCCGTGCGGGGCGCGACGCAGTTCGACGGCAAAGGTATTTGCCTGCACCTCGTTTCAATCCACGCGCCCCGTGCGGGGCGCGACTCCTTAATGCTGCATCTTGCTCGGATAACAAAATGTTTCAATCCACGCGCCCCGTGCGGGGCGCGCCCCCGCACCTGCGACATGTGCGGGGCGCTTTCGTCGTTTCAATCCACGCGCCCCGTGCGGGGCGCGACATATCGCTCATCGACGCCCATGACCTTTCCGATGTTTCAATCCACGCGCCCCGTGCGGGGCGCGACACAAAATATCTTCTCCACTTCGGAGAGCGAGAAGTTTCAATCCACGCGCCCCGTGCGGGGCGCGACAAAGGCTGCCGAAACATACATAACCGTTCGCGTCGTTTCAATCCACGCGCCCCGTGCGGGGCGCGACGCGGCGACGAGGATGCGGTCACGGCGACACCGATGTTTCAATCCACGCGCCCCGTGCGGGGCGCGACAGGCACTGCAGGACGACGGGACAATGCTCTGCGATGTTTCAATCCACGCGCCCCGCGTACGAGATCCAGGTCAAGGAGTTTCAATCCACGCGCCCCGTGCGGGGCGCGACGGACGACCGCCTCTCAAACAATCCGAACCAGATGTTTCAATCCACGCGCCCCGTGCGGGGCGCGACGGTAATCCTCGGCGAGTATGCGGATATCAAGCCGGTTTCAATCCACGCGCCCCGTGCGGGGCGCGACATCGGGGATGTCCGTGCTGTCCGAAATCTTGTAGTTTCAATCCACGCGCCCCGTGCGGGGCGCGACGAGTACAAGGCAAAGAGGCTGTGTACCCGTTGCGGTTTCAATCCACGCGCCCCGTGCGGGGCGCGACAGGGACATTCGGATCGCGGTCATCCTGCACAAAGGAGTTTCAATCCACGCGCCCCGTGCGGGGCGCGACCCGCAGGGGACTTCTACGACTATCCTGATAGGCATGTTTCAATCCACGCGCCCCGTGCGGGGCGCGACGTCGGGGGATTTTTACTATCGCTGCCGTTTCAAGGTTTCAATCCACGCGCCCCGTGCGGGGCGCGACGGCCCCCGCCCCCTCCCCTCCGCTAGACCAAAGGAGTTTCAATCCACGCGCCCCGTGCGGGGCGCGACCCCCTGCTCAAACTCACGTAGCCGCGCGATGATCGGTTTCAATCCACGCGCCCCGTGCGGGGCGCGACCTCTGACTTCAAGGTTCTGCAGCTTGATCTCACGTTTCAATCCACGCGCCCCGTGCGGGGCGCGACCCCATAGATATTGACTGCCAAATCCATCCACTGTGTTTCAATCCACGCGCCCCGTGCGGGGCGCGACGGCTTCACATACATTCTGTGATTCCTCGTAACAAGTTTCAATCCACGCGCCCCGTGCGGGGCGCGACGCTGGCGGATGTGGCCTGTTCTTGAAAATGTGTCGTTTCAATCCACGCGCCCCGTGCGGGGCGCGACATGCTCTTGTAGATACTGCCAACCCCGCCCGCATGTTTCAATCCACGCGCCCCGTGCGGGGCGCGACTGATCTCCAGCGTTTCTCGGACACGGGATACCTGTTTCAATCCACGCGCCCCGTGCGGGGCGCGACAGAGAGTTGAGGTGCGCTTGTCGAGCGTTGCGATGTTTCAATCCACGCGCCCCGTGCGGGGCGCGACCCGTCATGTTTGGTGCGTTCAAAACATCAATGCGTTTCAATCCACGCGCCCCGTGCGGGGCGCGACGTACAACCCTAACAGCGTAGCCCCGCCAGAAATGTTTCAATCCACGCGCCCCGTGCGGGGCGCGACCGGACGCAACGCTGCGATCTGCGCGTCAAGATCGGTTTCAATCCACGCGCCCCGTGCGGGGCGCGACCGCGGTGCGGTGAGTTTCAGTGACTTTGACGCATGTTTCAATCCACGCGCCCCGTGCGGGGCGCGACTGGCTCTTTGGCTATGCCCATGCAGCGTAAAAAAGTTTCAATCCACGCGCCCCGTGCGGGGCGCGACCCACCATCGTCAGATTTCTTGCCACCTCGACGGGTTTCAATCCACGCGCCCCGTGCGGGGCGCGACTACCGAAGAAGCTTCGGGACACGCTGGAACAGCTGTTTCAATCCACGCGCCCCGTGCGGGGCGCGACTCCTGCCATGTTTCATTCATCCTTTCTGTTTACGGTTTCAATCCACGCGCCCCGTGCGGGGCGCGACTCGAGCGCACAGCCGACGGCGGCACAGATCGAGCGTTTCAATCCACGCGCCCCGTGCGGGGCGCGACCATATTCAAACCATTCCGTTACAACGCCACCCTTGTTTCAATCCACGCGCCCCGTGCGGGGCGCGACCCAATCATCCGCATTGCTGAGCGGATAACCATCGTTTCAATCCACGCGCCCCGTGCGGGGCGCGACTGCCGCACTCAAACAGGCGGCGACGTACGCGATGTTTCAATCCACGCGCCCCGTGCGGGGCGCGACCTACGTCGACGGCACTGCAAAATTCTATGTTCTCGTTTCAATCCACGCGCCCCGTGCGGGGCGCGACTCAGCAATGGCGACTTGATTCTTTTCGGTCTTTGTGTTTCAATCCACGCGCCCCGTGCGGGGCGCGACATTTCGTATGTCATATCACGGCCCTCCGAAAACGGTTTCAATCCACGCGCCCCGTGCGGGGCGCGACCCGCCATTGCTTCCCTTTCATTTTTAGTGCTTGGTTTCAATCCACGCGCCCCGTGCGGGGCGCGACAGGATCCCCGCCTGTGTATCTGCGACAACCTGCTGTTTCAATCCACGCGCCCCGTGCGGGGCGCGACCGTCTTTTTTTGATTATATAACATTTTTGACGGGTTTCAATCCACGCGCCCCGTGCGGGGCGCGACCCGCCTCCGTAACTTTCGCGTATCCGGCACGATGTTTCAATCCACGCGCCCCGTGCGGGGCGCGACCGTGGGTGTTACAACTTCCGTCTGCGTAGGATGTTTCAATCCACGCGCCCCGTGCGGGGCGCGACGGAAGACACGCAGCCTGCGACGGTCGGGTGGGTGTTTCAATCCACGCGCCCCGTGCGGGGCGCGACCACTGGAGCTCATTGCAAAGAGACTGGAGAGGTCGTTTCAATCCACGCGCCCCGTGCGGGGCGCGACTCAGAGAGACACGTTGATTGATTCAAGATACTTGTTTCAATCCACGCGCCCCGTGCGGGGCGCGACCACGTGTTATAACACGATGTCAACCCCCTATTTGTTTCAATCCACGCGCCCCGTGCGGGGCGCGACCGGTGTTGTGTGGTTGTCTTTATGCGTGTATGTGTTTCAATCCACGCGCCCCGTGCGGGGCGCGACTGCGTTATATTTGGCGCAGTCAAAAGGTCAATGCGTTTCAATCCACGCGCCCCGTGCGGGGCGCGACATGTCCCGCGCCACATTCATCGAAATCATGCACGTTTCAATCCACGCGCCCCGTGCGGGGCGCGACAAGTACGCTATTGGCTAGATCCGCCCCATATGGGTTTCAATCCACGCGCCCCGTGCGGGGCGCGACCCGGGGGATGTGGATGAATTTGCAACAACACAGAGTTTCAATCCACGCGCCCCGTGCGGGGCGCGACCACTTTGGGTAAGAGTTCATAACAAAGAAATTTTGTTTCAATCCACGCGCCCCGTGCGGGGCGCGACTCTGCGATAGTACCGCTCCCGTACCCTCCGCGGTGTTTCAATCCACGCGCCCCGTGCGGGGCGCGACAATAGGGACTTTACACTGTCGTAAACAAGAAAGGTTTCAATCCACGCGCCCCGTGCGGGGCGCGACACTACGGACGCGCCTCCGATCTGCTCTGCAAGGAGTTTCAATCCACGCGCCCCGTGCGGGGCGCGACTCCTCCACGGTATACATTCCGCATTCTCCTTTTAGTTTCAATCCACGCGCCCCGTGCGGGGCGCGACAGCAAAAGAGGTCACAATTTCCCTCTTTTGCCACATATTCATGGGTGTTACCCGCCATGAATATGATTTTCTCGGTGCACATGCCCCACGCCCCTCCTTTAGCGTGATCCACGCACCTACATTTTTACACTTGATTTTCTGTTCACTTCACCTTCGCACTCTTCCAAGTGCTCATATGATGATAGCAGCCTCCATGTCATAGGACTCTTTGACACCATAGTGCGTCACTTTTGGTCCTATATCTTTGCCAAGATAATAAAATCGAAGGCTGTCGGTCTGCAAGTCGATGATCTCAAGCAGCGCAAGCTCCAACTTCTTACACTGGGTCGGGTCGACCTTGCACTCAAAAACAGAGTTCTGCACACGTTGTCCGTAGGCACGACATTTGCGTGCAACCTGCCGCAGACGCCGACGTCCATCGGCATCAATGGTACTAATATCATAGGTGATTAAAACATACATGGCAAGCCCCTATTTCCACAAAAATGGCGGGTATGCATCGAGATCGCCGCGCAGGTGACGAGCAAAAAGCAGTGCCTGCACATGAGGTACAAGCCCCCATTTGATTTTTTCCTCCATGAAAGGATGGGTTATGCCCCCTTCTTTGTGTGTATGCCACGCTTCCAAAATCTTCTTACGCCCATCATCGGTCAGCCGAACAGCACCGCTTTCCTCCATGCAAAAGTCTTTTCTGCTGATCTTTTTTGTGTTGACCATAGAAAACGCTGTGCGATCTGCGATCGGGCGTAGTTCCTCCATCAGATCAAGAGCAAGCGACTGTCTGCCAAGACGATCACGATGCAAAAAGCCGACATATGAATCCAGACCCACCCCCTCAAGTGCAGCCCCTACATCATTCATTAAGAGCGCGTAGAAGAAGGAAAGCAGACAGTTCATGTTGTCGAGCGGTGGTCTCCGATTGCGTTCTGTGAAGAAAAAATCTTCTTTTTGCTTAAGGATCATATCGTCGAACCCAGAGAAATAGCTGACGGCGGCCTTTCCTTCGACACCGCGCAACTCCTCCAAATTAGCAGTACGCATGACCTCATGACAGGATGTCCGCAGAAATTCACTAATGCTCTGAAATTTCTCCCCGTCAATCCGCATAGCATGGTCTCTTCGTGTCCGCTCGATTGTCCAGCGTGCATTGTAAATCTTGCCAAGAATGAAGTTTTTTGCAAGCACAAGACTTGCATCTTCATCATCCGCACGTCGATACTGTTCCCTGCGCAGGAGGACGTTGCCGTTCATCTTGCCAATGACACGCGCCTGAAAGCGCCCCTCTGGCGTCATAAATGTCAGCGCAATGTTCTCCTCGGCACATTTTCGCATAAGGGCCGGACTTGCACCTGTATAGCCAAACGTTGTAATCTGCTCAAAATTATGAAGTGGAAAACGTGCGAGCTTCCGCTCGTCGCGGATGACTACGATGTTCCCACCATCGAGTGCAAGATATGCCTCGTCTTGATTGACAAAGAGCGTATTCAAAAGAGGTTTCACTCTTCTGCGAGCCTCCTCTCAAGATACTTCCTCGCAGAACCGAGCCGATTCAGCTTCGGCATACAGACCTGATTCAGCGAACAGTTTACGCACCCCTTACGCCGCTTGACAAAAGGTGTATTCCCTCTTTGGATATACTGACGCATTTCCTGTACCAGAACAGGAATCCGCTGTTTTAGTTCATCTGAGAACTCCACCTTGACACGACGGCGTATTTCCCCATAGTAGAGATATCCATAGGGAATATCTGCCATGAGCATATCCTCAAGGCAGAGTGCCTGAAGAGTCAACTGAAGAACGTCCTCCTCCCCCTCTTTTGGCTTTCCACGCTTGTACTCGATTGGAACAACGCAGTAGCATCCCTCGTAAGAGGGAATGCGTACACCCGCTGTATTCGCATGGAACTCCACCACATCACACGCTCCGGAGATTCCAAGTCGGGTTGATGCGACGCGCATTCCTCGCACAATGATCTTATTACCGCGCTTTTCCCTCAGCGTCTCATCATGCGCTTTTTCGTGCAGGGCATTTCCCTCAACTGTCAGAACATTTTCCTGCCAATGCTGCTCGAGATGAATCAACCCCCACTGACGCGGGCAGAAAACATAATGCTGAATCTCCGAGAGCATAAGGTACTCTGCTTCAGCATACCCCATATCAATCGACCAAACTTCCCTCGACGTATTTCTCAATACGAATGCCGTCGATGGCATAGAGCGCACTATCGTCGATGATGTAGTCCCCCAGACTTGTCGGTGTTTCTACGTCCACCTTTTTCTGTGCCGAAATACTGCGATGCATCTTCGCACTCGGTGCACTGCCCGTCTTATTCGAATGCTCGACCCAATAAAAATGACTCAGTTCCATGCTTCCCTCAGGGCGGGCGGAGGAGGCATCGTTCTCAAAAATGGTGCGGAGTGCCTCCTTGACCTTTACTGCATCCTCTTCACTGAAACCGGTCTTCTCTGCGAGCTGTACATTGATGCTGCCTTGGAATTTATAGACACCAAAGTCGACGCGATACTTCATCCCCATCGTATCCGAGCCTTTCTTGTCCCCCGGCTCGTTGTTGACGCTCTTGGTGATCTGTATCCCCGTAATGGTAACAGGATCGAGGCTGACCGCCGTATGAATCGTCACAGGACCGCGCACACCAACAGAAACAGAGTCAACGCCCTGCTTCTTTGCCTCCTTGAGTGCAAATACCTGACCAAATGCACGCACGTCGATCCATGCCTTGCAAGCCTCCTCAGCAAAGATACGGGTGCGTCCTTGCTCCTTGTCCTTCATCTTCAGCGGTTTATCCATCGCAGGATTTGCCTCAACGCGCGCACGGATGCTGTCACATCCGTCATCAACGCGTTCGTTGGACTGAACGAGCACCTTCTCGCCTGCATCCTGCAAACGGTTACGGAGCTTACGCTTGAGGCACACATCGGAGATTTCGCCGTAGCCGCCGTAATCCGTGCGTGGCTGATTTCCGTTCAGAGGGTCGCCGTTTGGATTCGAACGCTCAACCATGATAAATCCGATAAAATCAATTTTCTTCGTCAGTGCAGCCATCATGCTTCCTCCTCTTGCAGGGCCTCTTTCTTCTTACGGTTCTCTTCCCGTTCCAGTTCCATCGCGTACTGCTGGCAATAGTAGCCAAGCAGAAATTTCCCGTTCAGTGGACGATCCGAGAGAAAATCATCGTCGTGGAACATACTGCCAATCTTACTGATGAGCTTACGCTCCTTACCTCCATACATTTCGCGCTTTTGCTGATAGGGCAGCAGCTTTCTCTGGAGGGTCATCCATGTCGAGGCAGGACGGGTCGAAAAAATTTCCATATAACGCATGGCGTTTGTTGTACGGCTCCCCATCTCATCCCGACTGAAGGTTGCACGCTCCATCTGATCCGCAACTGCGATCAGTCTGCCGAACAGATACGAGCGATCTGCCTTCGATTCATCAAGTGCCACGGTGTATTCCTCCTTTGTATGGTTGAGGCGACGCGCAATCACGGAGCACGCCGGCTCTAAAACTTGTCTGCGCCATCCATAGTAATCATCGCAGACCGCACGCTTTACAGCACGGCTCATCACCATGCGTTCCATATCCACGGGTAGGGGATTGCCATGCAGGATTGCGTAAAAGATCCGCTCCAACTCAAGCTTCATCTGACTGTCGCCGACACTCACACCGTGACAAGCCTCAACAAGCCGTTTGGGTGCGGGTACGCCGAAATAAACAAACGGCTCGTCTTTCTCACTGTCATAGCCATGCTGACGCCAACGACCGAGGCTGTGCCACTTCTCAATTCGCTCGATGAAATCTTCGCCTGCCATCTCACTATAGTAGCAGATGGAAAGCCGCCCCTTCGTTGCGGCATCGAGAACCATGACGTTGACCTGACTCATCTCTGCCTGCTTGAATGTGTGGCGATAGCCCGTGAGTGCCTTTGTCAGAGACTCCGCCCAACCTTTCAGTGACGATGGTCGCGCCATTCCTGCAGGTCGCCTCCTGCGTGTCAGGCGTGCCGTATCATCGAATATAGGCGGTGGCATTTGCCCGCACCGGCCCCATGCAAGAAACACACGTCCGTCATGTGTATACCCCTGATTGCGTGCAAGCCACATAAGCGCATTCATCGCCTTCTGCGAACTCTCATAGCCAATGGAGATACATTCCCCCCCGTCGACAAAACGACCACGGAAGGTAAATCCGCTCATATCATTCGATGAAATAATCTTTGCGCCATCTCCCGGAAAACGAATTCCCTTTCCATGTTTATCGGTAGGCGGCATTTTTTTGCCCGTAGCATAGCAAAGCTGTTCCTCCGCCTGTGAAAAACGCTGTTGAAAGAACGTCTGATAATCTTTTTGCAGATGTGTATCATTCCACAGTTCCGGACAGTCATCGCCATCCACAACAACGCGAAAACGTACCATGGCTTTCAGTAGGTCCCCCGCAACCACACTGAAGATGAGCGGTCTCGTCGCATCCTTGTCTGTCCACTTTTCGAGTAGTTTGCCTGCAGCATCTTGAAAAAGCACCTTTTTCGCAATCAGGTCATGAATCACATCATGACTGCTGATGTAGCGATAGACGGCCTGTACTTTCGGATTGCCCAATGCTTCCCATGCTTCAAGCTGTTCTTTGTAGAGCAGGTATGGGATGGTCTCCCCCTTCGGCGGTTTTTTTGCAAACTCGTAATAATCCCGTGAAATGTAGGAGAGATTATCATGCAGGGGGTGTGGTGACGGGCTTGATGTACGCGACGCCGAGTCTGGCGTACATGGAATGAGAGTTGGCTGCTGTTCCTTCGCAATTGCCTCCGCACGGATGAGTTCCCCATTTGCACTCAGCGTCATCTCTATCTGTGCATTCTGAACAATATGTCCAACAGGTGGAAGGAGGGCTTTCATCCCATCGATCCCGCCCCTGCCGGCAAAGCGTTCATTTTCATCATACGTCTGTACCAGCTGCTCCATCCAGCTCATAAACTCCCCGCCTCTCCCATGCGTTCATACTCCTCTGCTGCAAAGGTGACGCTATCCTTATCGAAAAGTTTGCTCTTGACCTTCCGAATATCTCGTACGAGCGTGCATTCCTCAGGTCGTGGGAAACGAATGACCCCCTTTTCCATCACCGGCTGCCAGAGACGGACTTGCAACATATTGCCACCCGTTTCATCGACATAGTTAAATCCGTGAAACATTGTACCGAGCGGCATTTCGCCGCTGTCATCATAATAGCCTGTACCTTCGCCATAGCGCACAGGCTCGACATAGCCCTGACATTCCCGCGTTCCGAGGAAAATATCACGCCGTCCGCCACGCTCTACCATACGCTTTGCAATATTGTGGTGCTTGTGTTCATCCCTGTCCTCTGCAAGTTCCTTGCGGTATAGATTGAACTCGAAATGCGCACGCACCTGATAACAGACATCGCTCAGGTACTTATAGATGGAGAGATCGTTTCCACCGCCACCATATTTCATTGGCTTCACGCCGCGCGACTGTGTCGCTATTCGATTCATGACACGAACTTCATCAACCACCCAATAGAACGTTGGTTTCCAATAAATACTTTCTGTAATCCCCTTGAGTGCCTGATAGGTCGGCACGGAGTATGAGGATCGCTCACCGCCTATTTTCGTAATCGGATCGGTAAAAAGAGCCATCCGCCCATAGACCTGAAACTCAATCGAATTCCTCATGTGTTCACCTCCCTATATCATACAGTATGTATTGCTCGTCTCCTCGACCTGCACACCAAATGCGTCATTGTAGTACTCCTCTCGCAGAGCCATCACTCCGCTCTCCGTTCTCCAGATACCGCCGAGCAGGACGAGTGCTTGGAGCTCATAGGAAAACAAATTAACCATATACTGCTGCACCGCATTCATTTTTTTGCCAATTCGCTGCTTATCGAACTGCATATCATTGAATTCTACGATCAGCTCCTTTCCTCCTGCATAGGGAACAAGTACCGGCTCCGTATGCGAATCAATCACCGCGAAGGCACGTCCCGCATCGCAAAATGCGTGCGTGAACCAGAGGTCCGGATGCGCTCCGTTCTCGGCTGCTTCCTGTAAGCCCGCCTCATTCGCCGAGAGCAGGTCAAATATGGTATTGCAGTCCTTCATCGGGAAACGCATATCACGCGCCGTACGCCCTTTATAAAATCTGCGGAAATACTTCTCCATCGCCTGTGGTGCGAGAATTTCATCCGCTGATGTTTTATACAGCATATCACACGCGATCTTCTTCCCCTGGCGTATATCCTCCAAGCGGCTGAGATTTTCATTTTCCAATGTAAATAGACGGACAAGCCCATACTCCATTTCACCGTGGCGGTTGCAGCGTCCTGCTGCCTGTGCGATGGAAGAGAATCCCGCAAGTGCGCGATAGACCACAGGAAAGGATACGTCAACTCCCGCTTCAATCAACTGAGTACTGATACAAACCAACCGCCGCTCAGGATGCTGTCTGCGAACAGCAAGCTCCTCCCGTACAAGCTTCAAAATTGTCTTGCGGTGCGCGGGACACATCTTCGTGCTGAGATGTAGAACACATATATCATGCTCCGCCATCTGTGCCAATCCTGCCACCGTCTCGTAAAGTGCGCGTGCCTGTGCCGTGAGGTTCACGATGCAGAGCACATCCCCAAGCTCCTCCGCACTCTGCACAATCTCAGCTGCGATTTCATGAACGGACACGCCGCCGTCGACGCAGATGTTTTCAATTTGTACCCGTCGGAATCCGTCGAACAAATCCGCAACATCCCCCGTCATCTCCGACCGTAGGCTCATCTCCAGAGGGACATCCAGATGCGCAAGCGGCGGCTGTGTCGCCGTGCAGAGAACAGCGGTGACATTCATAAAGTTCTTGAGATAATTCAATGCAGCATTAAATAGATAAGTACAGCGCACGGGAAGTGTCTGAATCTCATCAAATATGATAATGCTGTCCTCCAACGCATGCAGTCTCCGAAGAGGCGTGTTCCCGCCCGCAAACACGACATTGAGGAACTGTACCTGCGTTGTAAATATGATAGGAACATCCCAACGATCCGTCAGAACACGTCTGAAATCCATGCACTCCGTATCCTCACTGACCTCCTCCTCAATGACATTCGAATGATGTTCCAGTATCGCTGCATCCATGTGGAACACATCGCGAATCTCTCTGACGTTCTGATCGATGATTGAGGTATATGGTATGACGACAATGATTCGTTTCTTATCGTATTTCCGGGCATGACACAGGGCAAACCGCATACTTGCGAGCGTCTTTCCTCCGCCCGTCGGAACGCAGAGGCGATAGATGCCGGGCGGCTCGTCGGCCGCCTTGAGACAATCATCGCTGATTCTTTGGCGGAGCTTGGCAATCTCCCGAGCCTTTGGTTCGGTCGGTATGGAGAACCGCGCAATTTTCTGTTCCAGCTTCTGTGAAAAGTCCGTCCAGAGTTCAGTTGTATCCCATTCAGTTGTCAGCGACTCCCCCATCTCAAACTCAGCACTGTCAAGGCGATCCGCATCGACCAGCATACTGAGGAGCAACTTGTGCACCATGCCCCATGCAAAATGATACGCCTCGCTCCCCATATCGGTACATGCCGCGATTCTTTCATCGAGTACAGAGAACTCATGCACCGCCTTCTTGAATAACACATCAAGTGTATTTTCTGAAATTACATGTTCATAATAGTAGGACAGATGAACCTGCGGGACATCCTTTTTCTCCATACGCCGCAGAAAATCCGATGTACCATCTTCACCGAGATAGTTCAGCAGACCGGCATGGTGTGAGAAGATGACCAGTGCCGCCATCTGGGCAGTCAGACATTCAGCCTCTCCCAAGACACTGTATTTCCTCTGAAGCAGCTGCCCGCCCGCCGATGAGTGGTCGACCGCTCCCTTGCGGCTGTAGTCGCCCGGGTGCTTGCGGCAGTAATCGAGATAGTCCGCAAATTCACGGGAACACTTCCCAAGATCATGAAGAACGCCAATGAGGCGTGCCGTCGCGGACAGCTCCATTTTCTCAGCATACGAAGCCATCAGATCCCCTACACGCAGGAGATGCGCACGAATCGTCTGCACGGCGGACTCATCACGCCGTATATGTGCAAGATATTCTTTCATCTCGATCACACTCCACTGATATAATTCTTCACGTTTTCTAAATTTCCTGTTATTTTTTGATATATTCTTTATATTTCTTTTCATGTGAAAGCTAAATCATAAAAAAGTGTAAATAAAAAGTTCCTCTGCTGTAAAAATTTACAACAGAAGAACTTTGTTAGAGCAAATTCTGTTTGCCGTCAGTTCAATACGATCTTGCTGTAGTCTGCCGTCTGGAGGAGATAGTTATCAACGGCCTTGAGAAGGCTCAGGCGATTTGCACGCACGCGCTCATCCTTGTCCATGACCATGACCGCATCAAAGAATGCGTCGATCGCCCGCGCAAGCTCCTGCTCTGCCGCAAGTGTATCCTCGCCCTCATCGAACAGTGTATCCGCCTTTTCATAGGCCGCGAGGAGAGCTCCCTCCTCCGATGCGGTAAAGAGCGCAGCATCGACCTCGCCCTCCTCTGCTGCGCGTGCGATATTGCCGACGCGGACAAAGGACTGCACGAGAGATGCTGCATCATCGAGCGCAAGCAGACGCTCCACATAGGCGGCGCACACGGGCACATTCGCAACGAGATCC
>ERZ772986.1311-NODE-1311-length-14343-cov-3.029395_pt1 | contig 14343 bp, 9 predicted proteins | sample MGYA00511898_ERZ772986 | MGnify/ENA primary metagenome ERZ772986 (study PRJEB29015, sample SAMEA2737934) | human oral metagenome | biome: human oral; feature: human-associated habitat; material: dental | place: China | collected 2148 ... | reverse complement strand
AGCGGCTTTTTGTTCTACAATGATGTCATAGAGATTCACATCGGTAGGTTGAAGTGTAATCGCTCCATTCTGCTCCTCTGCAACAATACGAAGAGTTTTCAAATCATTTCCGAAGCGCACAGGAACATAGAACCGGTGATATGCACGCACATTCGGCTTCTTGCCCGTCTTTCGATTTGGCGTGCTTTCAACGAGAACAGCATTTTGCAGGAGGTCTTGTATGGAAAGTACCCCTGCTTTTCTGATTCTGAATTCCTTACTGCTCGCCTTCTTGTTGCTGGAGAAGGTAATGTGACGAACATCCTTCGGGAGAATATCAAACACAGCTTTTCCATCTGCTGAGGTAATCGTGTTCTGTTTCCGTGCAATGCCACGCAAGAAGTTCAACACATCTTTGTTCGACATCTTCTTTTGCGGCAGCGCGGCAGAAATATCCACAACAGATACCTGCTCATTGAGATTCATGCCTGCATTGAGTGCCTGTGTAAACCCTCCCATTTCCCCACCGTATCGCAGGTCAAACCATGTGCGGTAGTAGTCCATCGCCGTGAATGGCTTTCCGAGCGCAGCGCGTACCTTGCGGGCGATGATGTCCGCATGACGGGCAAAGAGGGCTGCACCTACAGATGCAGCACGCACGATTTTCTTGTTCTTCGTCTCTGCGAGTTTGTCGCGTATCATCTGATAGACGTTTTTCGCGTCTGCGCTTAGTCCCTTGACCGCCTCACGCTCGTTATCGTTCAGATTGTTTTCCTTGCTTTCTTCCGCCTCAGATGCTATAGTAGAGGTAGAAGAAGGCGCATGGATGGACGGAGATTCCGAGGGCTCGTTAAGAGATTCTGGTTCCGTAGATACGGATGCGCCTTCATTTTTTTTGCCCTTTTCTAGGGTCGGCAGCGTGTGATTATAGTATTGAATCACGCCGTTATTTCGCTTGACAAGGGTGATTTCAACAGGTGTGATGTGTCCATTAATTTCAGCCGATGTGTGGAGATAATAGAAATACTCCTTCAGATGATTTTCCTTAGAGGATTTCTTCCCCGATATGTCGGTTGCATCACGAATGAGAGCCGGCAGGTGCTTTACCAACAAGAGTTTTTCTTCCTTGGCGCTGCTGTTCTTGAGTTCACGCTTTCCAGAACCCGTAAATTCAACAAAGCCAACATCATCAATATTGATTTTACCGAGAAGCTCGTTCTCAACACTCGTCCCCTGCAAATGCTCTTTATAATATTGGAGCGCTTTCTTGCGTAACTCCTTGAGGTCTTTATACGAACCAAACTCATTACCAGTAACTACAACACCGCCGCCCTTATCGGCGGCTTTTTTATTGCCCTGTTTTTGGGCAGACTTCCCCCTGACTGTCTGAGAGGCGTTTTGAGCGTGTTCACCGTGCTGTGCAAGGATTCTATCGTCTACGGCGTTTTGCGCGTTCTGTGCGCTGTCCTGCGCGGTCTGACGGGCATTCACGTCTCCATACTGCGCCGCACGTGCTTCCTGCTCTGCACGCTTTTCCTCCCACGCGCTGATCCTATCGTTTGCTGCCTTGATTGCTTTGCCGCGTCCCATGGCAAGGTTGTCCCGCAAGATCGGGGAATCGGGGATCCCATTCGCCAACATGAAGCGCCCGAGTGCACGCCCGAGCTTGCGGCGTTCTTCGAGGTTATCAGGAAGCCTTGTCGGGACGTTCGGACGCACGCCGACGACGGGAACGGGAGCTTTCACAGGTTCTGCCGCCGCATTCGCACGTTCTCTAAGTGCATGGTAGAACTGAGAAACACGCGGCATGCGTGCTATCTTTGCAATCTGCGCCACGGTGCCCCAATCTCCACGACTACGCGCCGCAGCATATTCGGGGATCTCGAGAAGCGGTGCTTCCTCTTGGCGGACTTGCTCCGGCATCCCGCGCATCTCGTCCTGTGCGATGTTCGTCTGTGACGTCTGTTGTCTCTGCGCCACGCCCTGTTCCATCTCCGTCGGAATCGTCTCGAGCGGCGCAGGAGTGACGTTCACCTGCGGTGCCGGCATTCCTTCTTGCGCAGGAGCGTTTATCACACCATTCTGCACGTTTTGTACCGATACACCTTGAGCCGTTTCTGCGTTCTGCATGACGTTTTGAGGTTGATTCGGTACGCCCTGCATTGCGTTCACAGACTGATTGCCCGCATTCTGCATGACGTTCTCAGGTTGAATGACTGCCTCCGACTGCTGCATTCCCTGATTGGGAACAATCTGTGCAACGCTGCCTTCCACCTGCGTAGGGGAAGCCTGTGCGTTTTGCTGTGCTCCCTGCACAGGAACGTTCTGCTGAACGGTGTTACCGACCTGCGCAGGGATGCCCTGCACATTTTGTTGTGCCGCAGCCGCCTGAAGTGTCTGTTTCGCCGCCTCAATCTGCTGCTGGTTCTCGATCGCCGCCCACGTTTTCTGCGCCCGCTGGTCTTTGCCGAGCTGCTGAATGGTCTGAACAACGCGCTGCGGGTCTTTCTCGAAGATTCCCTTCACGTCCTTGCGGTCGATGAGGTCTTGCCATTCGTTGACGTGTTCGGCTTCCAGTGCCGCGTCCGTACCGTCGCCGACGGGCGTGTCACGTATCATCTGAGCCGCATCAAGGATCGCCGCATGCTGCGCAGGGCTGAGGCTGTCCGTGTCGATGAGTTTTTGGATTGCCTCCTGCGTTTCCTTGATGTTCGTTTCGTCTGCGATGAGTCCTGTGAAGTCCGGCATGACAGGTGCGGCAACGGTGCGTGCTCCCGCGCCACCAAACTGCGCGCCGGTCTTGATGATCTTCGTTGGCACCCATGCGCCCATTGCATTGTAGTCCTCGCCCTGAACGACCTTGTTCTGTTCGGTGGAGTTGCCGATGTAGCCGCCCTTGCCGTCATAGAGGACAACATGCCTCTGCGGGTCGCTCTCATCCCCGTAGACGATCACATCCCCCTCTTCCAGTTGGTTGGGGTCAAACGGAATGACGCGATCTCCTGCGTGCTCAACAAGGCGGTCGACATTGACAACGCCGCTTTCAAGCTCCTGCGCAAGGAACGGACAGGACTGCGCCCCGATCTTTGTCACGGCTTCGACGCATCCATTTTCACCGTTGTCCATGGTTACGCCGAGGAACGGTGCTGCATCATCCAAGAGGCTGCGCATACGTCGCGGGACATCGACATCATAGCCTTCCAGCCCGCCCATGACCTTATTCACGTAGTCCTGTGTCTCTTTAAAGGGTGGGATTCCACCATGCTCATTGACGGCATTCGGACCCGCATTATACGCCGCGACCGCCTTTTCAACATCGCCGTCAAAGGTATCCAGCATTTCACGCAGATACTTTGCCCCGCCGTCGATATTGCCCGCGAGGTCATGGGGATCGACACCAAGCCCCGCCGCTGTGTCGGGCATAAGCTGCATCATACCGATTGCACCCGCCTCAGACTTTGCGCCCTGATTGTAGCCGGATTCCGTCTGGGCGATGGCGTGAAGGAGATTGACGGGGATGCCGTACTTCTCCGCCGCCTGTGCGATGAGGGAGTCGGTGTTCTCATTGCCAGAGGACTTCATGGGGGCATCCGAGGAAGGACGCGACACTCGATTACCCAAACGCCGCGCAATGGCCATTCCGCCGACGAGCGGAAGTCCACCGGCAAAACCCATCCTTGCCGCATCCCATTGTCCCTCTGTCCAGTTGGATGGGTTCAGTATCTGGGCTGCCGTATTTGCACCATTTCCCATTGCGGCAGCCTGAATCCCCTCCTGCGCCCCCTCTTCATATCCCTGCAAGACTGCTTCTGCTGCCGTCTGAGGTGCATACGCCGCCGCGCGACTAATTCCGTTTGCAACAGGATTCTTAAAGGTCGGTGTCTTTACACCGAGTTTGCCGAGAAGTCCACCCTCAAGGGCATTTGTTGCCGTGAGAAGTGCTGCATTCTTTTTGAACACATCCCACGACGCCGCATTTGCCGCCTCACGGGAAGCACCATTTTCGAGCATTTCGCGCTCTGTGCCGCCGCCTTCCATCATCGCTTCGATGGGTCCCGTCGTTGCCCAACGCACTGCACCGGGAGCAAAATTACTCAGGAGTCCTCCGACTTTCGGAACATTACCCGCAAGTCTGGCCGCGCCCGCTGCAATTCCACCGACGGGTGCAAGCGCGGCGACCGGTGCCATAGAGAGCATAGATCCAGCCACCATCGCACCAGCGGAGAGGAGTCCGTTCGGGTCGAGGACATAAGAAAGAGAGAGCTCAGGCTCACGGTATTCTGGAAGCTGTGCTTCGCCCGCTTTCCCTTTCTCATACAGATAGTTGCCCACGGATTCCGCGCCGAGAAACTGGGCGAGATTGGCAACCCCCATTGCGGCATTGTTCGCCGTATGCCCGATACCCTGCCCAATATACGGGATATTGTGGTAGTTGTATTCCCGATCCGTATAGTCGGCGAGACCTTTGATATCGCCCGCCGAGATGTATTTCCACGCACTGTCATCTGCGGGGGCAGATGTCTGAATGGGGTTACTCACACCTATGTTCCAGTCACGTTCTACACCTGCGCGTGCCGCAATTCGATCAAGCCAACTCATACAAATCTCTCCTCATCTTCCGTATTCTGCACCTTGTCCAGAAAGCAAATCATCAGCAACTTGAGGGCCATATCCTCCGATCGACGAAATAATCTGTCGGAGTTGTTCTTTCGTGTATGGGTGCCCTTGCCGTGCATTTTCTTCCAACACCGATTGCCCAAACGAATACACCGAATCTGCCATGTCTGGGTCAACGCGCTGATAGTCGTTAAGGCTCACAAGAGCCTTATCTCGTGCATCAGCGAGCGGGTTTGCCCATTCCTCACCAGGGTGATCTTCATCCCACATCTGCGCCTGTTTGAGAATGTTCAGTGCCTCATTGGGTTTTAGTCCACCGCCCTGTTGAGCACCACTGTGTCCTCCGTTGCTCCCCGTACGTTCACCGCGCATCTTCGCCTCTTCAAGTCCGTATTCACCACGAATTTTCGCCGCATCCAGCTGCGCCTGTGCCTGCCGCTGAGAGTTCTGACGGCTTGTCGCGGCGACTGTGTCCGTGTTGTAGTACTGCCATGCGTTCTTTTGATTCGCCATATCAATGTCCGCCCCGAGCTTGTCGTAGTTATACCGGAGGAATCCCGTATCCTTCGGCGAGAGCGTCACCGGAAGCGCCTGTGCACCGCCTTTGACGCGTCCCTTGGTGTCATGCGTCATCGCAACCTTTGTTCCGCCGAGGTCGATGGTGTCAAGGCGCAGATCGGGATTCGTCGCGTTGATCAGCCCCGTAAGATCCGAGAGCTTCGTGTTCGGATCTGCCGCAGCCGCCGCGATCAGGTACGCCATCTGCGGTGAGGAGGATGCTGCTGCCGCCTGAGCCAGTGCGTTCTTCTTCATCTGCTCCTGCTGCTGTTGTTTCTGCTCTGCCATCACGATCTTCGCGATGTTCGACGGAACGCCGCTATCTTTGAGGTGCTGCCGAATCGCACGGTCGTCCATCTTTGCCGCACGCTGTCTTGCGTAGTCCCGTGCGATCTCTTCGACTTCCTCTGCGTAGGTCTTTTCCTTTGGAAGATACCCGATATCCTGAAGATATTTATACGCATCAGCCCCCGTAATAGCCCGACCATGGGAATTGTTTTGGTCGGGCAGGGTAGGGTTTGCCGTGCCTGTCATCCCAAACCCCGCATTCGGATCAAAGTCCGTGAGGCTTGTCCCCTGCGGCGTATAGCCCCCGAGCCGTGCGGCGGGCGGCGTCATAGGTTCTGCGCCTGTGACGGGCTGCGGGGCGGCAACAGGCGTGACACCGACGCGCTGCGCTCCCTGGGCAATCTGATCGCCGAGAATGTCCCGCGCCGTCTGTCCCGCCCACGCATTCCGCGCTGCCATCTGTTCCTGCATCTGTGGGTACTGCTGATAGAGTTTCGGCGCAATCCCCCTTGTCACCGCATCCTTGAGTTCAGCGAGATTCATCCCCGCGCCGACCTCTGAGAGATCCATTCCTGTGCTCTTACCAAGACCGCGCAGAAAATCCGCGTTTGCGTGTGCTTTCGCCTGTATCTCACGGAATTTCTGCACATCGAGCGAATCCTCCGCATAGCCATTGTTGAGGAGATACTGCGCATCGTTGTCCGCCTGCATCCAGTCGCGCTTTTGCTGTAAAAGCATCGTCTGCGGATTCTGTCCGATTAGTCCGCCACCAAAGCGCGCCTCTGCCTGCCTCATCGCCTTTTTGCGGTCTGCCTCCGTCGGGTCTGTTAGCTCTGCGAGTTTACCCCGCGCCTTTTCGACGCCACGGTCAAAATAGTTCTGCGCCATTGCCATTGTGCCCGCATGCCCGAACATATAACCAAGTTGTTCCCAGTCCATAAAATCAACTCCTTCAAACGATTTTCTTGAAATAGTGTGTAATATTGTGTATAATTTTAGCAAAGGAGGGACATCGATGAAGATTGCCGAACTCATCAAGATCCTCAAAAAGAATGGCTGCTACAAGGAGCGCAGTGGAGGAAGTCATGACATCTGGTACAGCCCTGTCACGAACAAGCTATTCCAAGTCCCACGCCACACCAGTCAAGAGGCAGGAACAGGTCTCACAAACGCCATTCTGAAACAAGCAGGACTGAAATAAATCACAGAAAGGACGACCCCCTATGAAATACGTTTACCCCGCTCTGTTTCAACCCGAGGAAGGTGGCTTCTTCATCTCGTTTCCCGACATCGACGGCTGTTTTACACAAGCACCTTCCATTCCCGAGGGGCTTGATATGGCAGCGGACGCACTGAATCTTATGCTCTGGCACATGGAGGAAAAGAATATGGACATCCCTGCGTCCTCTCCCATATCAGAAATCAAGGGGGACGGCGACAGTTTTGTAACACTCATCAGCGCCGACACGCTTGCCTATCGCCGCCAAAACGACACCAAAGCGGTACGCAAAAACCTCTCCCTCCCCCGTTGGCTGGACACGCTTGCAACAGAGCACAACTTAAACTTCTCGAACATCCTGCAAAACGCCCTCATGAAAGAACTCGGTGTAACAAAGGCATAACACAAAAGCACTGTGCGGAATTGTCACAGTGCTTTTCTTGTGTCCTTATTCCTGCCATGTCGCACGGTCGCCGCCCTTTGCAACGAAGCCGTCTGCGATGTAGGTGTTCGTGCCGCTTACCTCGATGTCATGCACGGGTCTCTCGCCGCTGTAGGAGAGCCCGTAGACCGCGCCGACGCCGTAGAGCACATCGCCCATACGCATCTCACCGAGCGTCTTGTATGTGCCGTCCTCCATGAGAAGCGGCTGCGAGAGGGTTGCCGAGGTGTGTGCAAGCCGGCACTGGATGTTATACACATCCGCATAGTGCCGATTCATCACATGGACGACCTCTGCTTCCTTCTCCGCACCGTCCGCATACGACATGACCTTCTCGCCGACCTCGATATGCTCGATGCTCTTTTCCGTACCGTCTGCCATCTTGACCTTTGTTCCCGGCGGGAAGCAGAAGAGTCCCGCGCCGAGTGCCTGACCCGCGCCGCCGAGTGCACCGCCGAGGAGTCCGCCAAAGAATCCGCCGAATCCACCGCCGCCCGACTGCGTAGTTTTCTGTGTGCTCGTCCCCTTGCCCGCGATCCCTGCAAGAGCCTGTGTGTTCGCGCCGTTCAGTCCCATCGACGCATTCCACGCACGGAACGCCGGATTTTGCGCCGCCTCCTGTGCGGCAGCGGCAAGAGCGATGCGCGATCCTGCCATATTTGCAAGATTCCCGTACAGTCCGCTGTTCTGGCTGTTATTCCCCTGTGTATTGGCAAGCTGCTGTTGCGCAAGGTTCGCTTGCTGACCAAGCGTATTCATGCCCTGCGTGTACTGCGTGTTGTAGACGTTGCCGAGATTTCCCGCAAGCGCCGCCGTGTTTGCGTTCTGTTGCTGCGCAAGGTTGGCCTGCTGTCCAAGAGCGCCCATACCCTGTGAATACTGCGTGTTATACAGGTTGCCGAGATTGCCTGCCATGGCGTTCGCGTTGCCAAGCTGCTGCTGTGCAAGGTTCGCCTGCTGATTAAGCGCTCCTTGAAGGACTCCATGCTGCGCGTTGTAGAGGTTGCCGAGATTCCCTGCCATGGCATTCGTGTTACCGAGCTGCTGCTGTGCAAGGTTCGCCTGCTGATTGAGTGCCCCTGAGAGTTGCCCGTACTGCGTGTTGTAAAGACCGCTGAGACTGTTTGCGAGATTGTTTGTATTCGCGTTCGCCTGCTGCGCAAAACTCGCCATCGCATTTGCCGCCTGTCCCGCGTTCGCATTCTGCTGCTGCGTGAGTCCTGCAACCTGATTGATATTCGCCTGATACTGCCGCGCAACTTCGTTTGCGGCATTGCGCTGAATGTCGTTCATCGCGCCCGTCGTTACGGATGAGTTCAGGATGCCACGGTTGCCGAGATTTGAAAGAGACTTGCCCATCGTGTTTTGAATTGCAGAACGAATACTGTTCTCCATATTCGCTTGATACTGCTGTGGAAGCTGCCCTCTCGCAAGAGCCCCGAGCGTATCGTTTGCTGCATCCGCCGACTTGCCGATCGTACCGCTTGCCGCGCCAAGTGCGCTATTGGCACTCTGTGCCCCGCTTTGATAAAGACCTGCAAGACTACCGAGGCGTCCTGCATTTCCAACAGCGAGCGAACCGAGCCGCTTTGACGTATCCCCAAGCATGCTGTTGGCAGCCTCTGTACCACCTTGATAAGCCCCCGCAAGCCCGCCCATGCGCGTCGCGGTTTGACGGGCAAGCGTCCCCGTCGAGTTCGATGCGTTGGCAAGGGTTCCGTTCGCCGCCTTTGCACTCTCCTGATAGATCCCTGCAAGACTACCGAGGCGATTCGCATTCTGTGCGGTCATGTCGCCCATCTTCTGTCCGACGGCTCCAAGCGCACTGTTTGCCCCTACCGCCCCCGCCTTATAGAGGTCTCCGAGGGTTCCGACACGCGCGACATTCTGACCGGTAAGCTCTCCCATCTGCCCCGAAAGATTGCCGAGCGTTCCGTTTGCCGCCGCTGTTGCCGCATTGTTCGAGCCGATCAGACCGCTCATCCCTTTTGTTGCGTTTGCCGCCTGTTGCTGCGCCTGCTTGTTGAGCGAGTTGAAATCCACCTGCACAGCCCCAAGCGAATCCTGCAAGAGAGAGCGCCCGAGATCGTTCAGATAGTACGCGTTCGGCGCAACCTTCTTTGCGTAGTCCGCGCTCGCCTGTGCAAGCTGCTTTTCCCCTTCGGACGGCGTATAGGAGTTCGTGACCGTCGTGCTGCTCCCGCCCTTATAGCGCACCAAACGAGCGTATCTGCGCTCCACATAGGCGTTCTTATCTTCCTGCCAATACCCCGATTCCTCCTCGTAGGGGTGCCCTTGATAATTCAATGTCGTCACTTCCTTTAGATTTCCCATGTGATGAGATAAGCAAGCTCTCCTGTCTTGTCATACGTGAATGCGGGTGATACCTGCCCCCACTTCCCCGTCTCTCGATGGGCGCAGAAATACCGTTTCGTCCCGTCCGGCAAATGCTCCACTCGATCTATGCGATAGCCGAAAAGACGGATGTAGGCAAGAATCTCCCGCCGTATACAGAGCGTCCCGCCCTCACGAATCCCGAGTTTGCGTACGGCATCCTCCACTTTCTCCTTGAAAAAGCGGGCGTCGCCCGCGAGCTGCCCGAGGATCACCATGTCGCCGAGGAGGCGAATCTCACAGAATCCTTTGTCGGGAACAAAAAAGAACGCGAAGCCCTCCGTCGGTTGGAATGGGTCGTTCGGGTTCTTCTTGTTGTAAAAGCCTATCCACTCATAAAGCGTCAAAGATCAGCCACCTCCAAGATAAGGTGCTTGATCTGAAACGGCATCGCTGCGTGCACGGTCGTCTGAATCCGCGGCGAGGAATGATTGCAGCGAACCTTTCGGCGTGCATTGGACGGCATATTGATTTTCATGTTGTCAATCTCCACACGCACATCCCCCGCCTGTGTCGCTGCCATCGACGAATCCACAGCGCGCACGAGAATCTTCTCCGTGCTGATGAGGTCTTTCGGGCGCAGGCGAAATTCAATCGGCATGTCTCCGTCCTTGAGGTTTTCCTCGTCCATTTCATAGAGGTGTTTGCCCGCAGCAACGACAAGTCTATCCATCGTTTCATTGACCGCCGTGATCGGAACGGGGAACTTCAATGTCGTTGCTGCACGCACCGCGTAGTTGTAGGCGATGAGTGCACGGTTTTTTTCCTTCGGTTGGATGAGGAGGAGCTTGCGCCTTCTCAGATGGAAAAGAGCAGGTTCATATAGCCCGCTCGTTACAAGAGCATTCCATTTCTCGCCAAGATCACCCTGCGCAATATTCCCGTAGTCCATCGTCGTGGACATCGTTTTCATGCCCTGCCGACTCACGAACACCACATCGTTGCCGACCGCCTCCGCAGCATTCCGCCCGATGGCATCCGTCTGTGTCGCGATGCGGTAGACGACCCATGAGGGGACTTCCTTGTCGCCCGTGAGCTGGTAGATCATCCCGTTGTTCTTGAGGATGAGGAGGTCGGTCGCAAGAGGGACAACCGCGATGATATCCGCGCTGTCACCGTAGCCAATGTCCAGCCATGCACCTGTAGAGGCATCGTTGTCATCCGTATTCCACTGCTCCCCATCGCCAACGCCCGAGAGAAGAATGCGGTCGGTGCCCGTCCGTGCGGCGCATAGGCGTGCGCCACGATCAAAGACAATATCGCAGACAGGTGCATTCGGACCGGTCTGCACGCTGTTCTCCTCTGCAAAGTTGTAGGATTGCAGCTTGTCCCCCGAGGCGATCCAGATGCGGTTTTGGAACTTTGCACAGATCGGGCGTTTGTCGCCCGTGAGTTTCCCCACCTTGACGGGCGCAACATGGAGGGTCGGTACTTGATAGATGCTCCGATCCCGCAGAAACACGAGAAAAGTGTTGCTGTCAATGTCGTAATACGTCCCCATGATGTCCTCGGGGAATGTCACGAGAGGTTTTGATAGCCCTCCACGCGCCGTGAGAGACCGCTGATACCCGAGAAAATAGAAGTTCTGACACTCCTGCATCTCGTTCTGTGCGATGAGATCGCCCTCACTCATGACATTGATGCCGCCCGAGAAGTCGTTGAACACGAACTGCGTCGCGTTATGCTTCATCGTCCGCCGCATGAGATCACCTTCCTCAGCTCGTCGGCAGGGTCACACTCACGACGTTCAGATCGGCGAATCCATTTGCCGCCCGTGCGAAGATCGCCCCCTTGAATGGGTACGGCTTCATCGGGCAGAGGATAAAGCCCGAGCCATTCACCTTCTCCGTTGAGATTTCAACGCTGCGCTCAGGCGCGTAGAGCGTCCCCTGCTGCTCCGTGATCGATGTCCACTCGTCCTTTAGCTTGTACTGCATCGTTTTCTCCTTTCCCTTATGCGGGAGCACTATTTACGCATGCGCCGTAAAGACTGCAATCCTCCATCGCAATCAACCTGCTCGCGTAGTTCTTCCAATGCTCCTGTTCTTTGTAGACAGGAATCATCGCACGCGGAACGACAAAGCGGCATTCGGCGGGCAGATCGGCTAGAATATCCTCAGTGAGTTTGAATATGAACTGCATGCTGTCGATGATGAGATAGCGCAGATTGCGGCAGTTCTTGAACATGCCATCTACGGGGATAACCTCACCCCATCCGACCGTCATTTTCCGCGTGTCAAAATTCCGCAAGCGGATAGACGCCGGGTTTGCTCCATCGAACATCCATTGCATTTCAGTGATCTTATCCGTGTTTATAGAGACATCCATGAATTGTGCACCATACGTCGAGGAAAAGAGCCGTGAAACATTCGTCACATTCGGTGTAGAGACATGGAAAACAAGCCCTTTCTTGCCGTCAATCTCGCAATTCACAGCATACGTTCCCTCAAACATCCCCGACATATTCTCCACAGAGGAATAGTCAAACGCCGTGAAGATCGTCTGTTTGCACGGTGTACCGTGATAATCCGTTGCCATGACAGCAGGATTGTATCCGTCACCCGCAATAACAACATCGCCGAGGTTATTGAAGCGCGAGAACATCCCCTCCATGTGCGTACACTTGCCCGTCTTTCGCATCTTCTCGCCGATGATTAGCTCCGCGCGGGCATAGGCGAACATCTTTGCCGTTGTTTCTACGTTCGACGCATCAAGCGTTGTGAGGTCGAGTTTCAACGGAGCAAACGGCACGTTCTCGTTCCCACAGCCCTGGAACATCCCGCCCATCGCCGTCGCCTTTGCTGTGTCCCACGTGGTAAAATCCAATCCGCGCAGTCTTCGGCATCCTGCGAACATCTCAGCAAAATCCGTACATTTACTGACATTCCACTTAGACACGTCAAGGGATTCCAGTTTCCAGCAGTTCCGGAACATCCCGCGCATATCCGTCGCATTCCCTGTCTGCCATCCTGAAACATCAAGCTTCTTGAGTTCGTGACAGTCGCTGAACATATCGACAAAACTCTCAACGTTCTTCGCCTGAAACCCCGTCACATCGAGAACAGAGATCGCCGTGCATTCCGAGAACATCCCATGCACGTCCCTGACAACGTGGCTCGACGGCAGGTTCAAATTGAGTACCGTCTTGAGCGACACGCAGTCGTGAAACATCTTGCTCATGTTCGTTACATATGCACCTGTCCCAAGATCGGCAAAGTCCACCACCTCAACGCTCAGAGCACGGTTGAACAGTCCGCTCCAATCCGTGAGCCGCCCGAGCGCCTCCCTTCCGATAAACGCAAGGTATTTCTGCGCATTGACAATATCCCCGCCGCTCGCCTCAACCGCCCATTCGAGAGGATCCATTGACACGAGCGTGTACGTTTTCTTCTCGTCCGTACGGAAGCACTTCATCCCGAGCACGAGATTCTCCGTTGGGAATGCCTCGCCCGCATGCGTAGAACGAATGGTGTTGAAATTGTCGTTGACCATTGTGCGCATTTCCTGCACGGTATTCGATGCGAGAACATCTCTGTAGTCCTGCATGGGTTCACCTCCTAATTTTGCGTACAAGAAAAGCACCCATCCAACGATGCGTGCTTTCAGTAATTTAGAACGAACCCCCGCTTGAACCTTGTTGATTAGACAATGTCATACTGCTTTGGTTTCGTCTTCCTCCGCGTCAAGTTCTGCGAGAATCTCATCAAACGAATGGTACGTTTTGACGTTTGGATCGCTCATCATTCGACGTACCTCTTCGATTGCCTCACGCGTCTCCGCATTCGGGATGTCGTCGGTACTGACCGTTGGCATCAAAACCACCTCCTTCTGCTTTTATTTATTCTAATAGTTGTGTTTGTCTGTTGTCAACACGGTGTTCCTGTTTAACATCCGATAGCGAAAAATATTGGAGCCGCTAAACTGGTATCATACCAGTTAGAAAAAATTTGAAGTACAATTTTTGCACTAGTACGATTATAATCTAAAATTTGATAATTAAAATCTAATTTGTTGCTTAATCTTAGACCTTTTACATCCAAAAAAACACACAAACATTTTGAAGGAAATGGAGTGGGAAAATCAAACCATTTTAATTCATTATCATAAGATAATGTGCCGAATGTACCAAACATTCCCCACTGCAACATAAAACTATTACGAAATTTAATATAGCCGTTTTCTTCTAGTTTTGCTTCTACCGCCCCCGTATTCGCCGCGTCAATTAAACCTAAAATATTAGATAACGAACGTCCATCAAAATTCTTTGCGTTGTCTGCCGTTGCGGCTGTATCCGCTCTACTAGCTTTAGCCGCATAATTAACACTAAAATTAGCTGGATTATAGACATACATATTTTCGCCATCATTACCGCCCCATATTGCATTTGGTTGTCCGCTTTTCGGAGGACCGCTCCAATGGAAGCGCATATTTCGATAATCGTTTCCTACAAGTGACGTTACATCTGATACTGAAGCCGTATCGGCTCTTCCCGCCGTATCTGCACGTCTTGTCTCATCCGCACGCCTCGCCGTATCTGCGCGATCAGCGTTATTCGCACGTTCCGCACGTTCCGCCCTCTTTGCACCATCCGCCCATCCTGCACTATCCGCTCTCTTTGCACCGTCTGCCCTCTTTGCACCATCCGCCCATCCTGCACCATCCGCCCATCCTGCACTATCCGCTCTCCTTGCCGTGTCTGAACGTCCCGCTGTGCCTGCAGAGTTCGCCGTATTGGCATGGTTGACGTTGAAGTTTGACGGATTCCAGACATAGGAATCGTTCGGACTGTTTCCGCCCCAGAGCCATGACGGCTGTCCGCCCTGCCCATTCCAATGAAAGCGCTTGT
>ERZ772986.1308-NODE-1308-length-14354-cov-5.676621_pt1 | contig 14354 bp, 13 predicted proteins | sample MGYA00511898_ERZ772986 | MGnify/ENA primary metagenome ERZ772986 (study PRJEB29015, sample SAMEA2737934) | human oral metagenome | biome: human oral; feature: human-associated habitat; material: dental | place: China | collected 2148 ... | reverse complement strand
ATATTCGGTGTTATAAGTAATAAATCAAGTATATTAGTGTCTACTTAACATCTGCCCAAGCACCATTTCCTGACCAGGCTTTTTCCCATGAAGCCATAGCTCTTACATTCGGATCAGTCCAACCAGAATATGAATATTTTCCACCTGCACCTTGAACAGTTGTTGAATGAACTTTCTTTGTGTGGTCAAATTTTGACCATACATACCTGACCCCGACAGCATGTCTCCATTTTCCACCGAGGAAAGCTTTCCATCCACTATCATAATTTTTAATCGTCGAATTATTTTGCTTTTCCTCGAGCATCCTCACTTCATAACCTTTGCCCTCAGTATATGGCAGATTACATCCCTCCGATGCAAAGGCAGTTACAGACGTTGCAAGAACCATGCAAGTCAAAACCATTATTGACAATATCTTTTTCATATTTTTTTCTCCTTTCTTAAATAAGAAAAATAAAAGAGCTATCCTCAATATCATTGTAGAATAGCTCTGTATTTAATATTTAACAATAACCTAAATTACTTCTTGCTTTTTCTTTGCGGTTTATCTCAAATTATATAGCAGACTTACCTCTGCACAGACACACTTATCCTCTTCCCCTATCTTAAAGTTTCCTCCTAAATGCTTTACTATGTCGTTAACAATCGTTAGTCCTAGACCTGATCCATTCCCATTTGCCCGTCTGGATATATCTCCTCTATAAAACTTTGATGTCGCCATACTCCAATTTACGTTTATATTATCTTCTACAATATTCTTTACGTATATTTTTAGACATTTCCGTTCAGCTGAAACTATAATTTTGATTTCCGAATCCATAGGGGAATATTTAACAGCATTTGATAGTAAATTTTCCATGACCCTAAGAAGTAGCTGTGGGTCTGTATTTATTTCCGGAATTTCAAGCTTTGGAATTTCTAAAATCAGTTTATGCCTATCTACCAAGCTTCCTTTTTCCTCCTCCCACTGTCTAAAGAAGATTCCAATGTTTAAATTTACAAGATTCAAAGGAATTTCATTTAGACTAAGCTTCAAGTATAGAAAGAATTCCTCACTAAGGTATTCCAAATACTTCACATTTTTATATACAACGTTTATAAATTTTCTTTTCTGTTCATCCGTGAGCGATTCCTCGTCATTTAGCAAAGTTATATATCCGCTCATGTTAGCAAGTGGTGTTTTTATATCATGAGCCAGATAGGTTAGAAGATCCGTTTTCTCGCGATAAGCAAGCTCATATTTCTCTTCGAGCTCAACGCGGTGTCTATGAAGCTTTTCAAATGTCATTTTTTCGTCCGATAATGACTCGTGGAAAGCTATCATACTTTGATCTTCTCCACTGATATACCTTAGCCCGGACTCAAAATATTGATTGTACTTATTGAATCTCTTGCGCTGTATTATAAACATGCCTGATAATATAAGCAGTCCACCAATAGCCATTAAAATGTATTTACCTACATTAAAGTAGAAAACATAAAAAGTACCTAACTCAGTCTCAGGATCTATACTCCTTGTAATTACACCCTCTAATAGTGTATATGTAACCGCAAAGAAAATCGTTCCGATTATCACCCATAAAATTTGATATATTATACTCTCAACCAGGTAACTCTTCTTATCCATTGATCTTATATCCCACTCCCCAAACCGTTTGAATAATAGATTTCAGTCCTATCTTTTCAAACTTGCTTCTAATCCTTCTAACATGAACCATGACAGGATTAACTTCGCTCTCAAGCACTGTATCTCCCCAAATTTTATAATGAATTTCATTCATATTATATACCTTATCAGGGTCACCCATCAAAAGCCATAGAATATCAAACTCCTTTGGTGTAAGATTGATTTCAATATTGTCATAATATGCTTTGTGTGTCTTGGTGCTAAGCTTTAGTTTATTAACCTCTCTCTCAGATACTGTTTCAAGAGATTTTGCACTATCATAAACATAGCTTCTTCTAAGCTGTGAATTAATTCTTGCGATTAGTTCTGAAGGCTCAAAAGGTTTGATTATATAGTCGTCAGCACCCATATTCAGGCCCTGAATCTTATGTATTGAATCTTCCAGGGCTGTTAGCATTATAATAGGTACCGTAGATTTCTCTCTTATATTTCTGCATATATCAAAACCATTTATATCCGGCAGCAGTAAATCGAGCATAATCAAATCGTAGTTCGAATTCTCCAGTTCTTTTAATGCGTCTATTCCGTTATGAAAGATTTTTATCTGCCAATCCTCAGAAATCAAATAAATTCTTATGAGTTCGGCTAAGTTCACATCATCTTCAATTAAAAGTATTTTATGCATTGCGCTTCTCCTTTGATGTAAGCTTTTAAATAATGCAACTACAGCAAGCCGGTAGTTGCTCAATTATGGTCAGCCCTTAATAGTTGTATTATTTGTTTTATTTGAATTCTTATAACGATTATAGCACACATTCCGCATTTTTAATTAATCCATTTTCAATCCCTTGAATTGACAATTCAAGTCGTAAAAAACGACCTTCAAAAGTTAGGATTTAGTCTGACTTTTGAGGTCGGTACAAAATTCTGCTCGATGGTTTTGATTATCCTTGTAGTTTATTTATCTCTTCTCTTGTTAGCTTACGGTAGTAGCCGACTGAAAGCCTTCCAATTTTGATATCTCCGATGGCTATGCGCTGAAGTTCCTGATATAACGCATAACAACATTATTGCAGTTACTGCTAAATTTTTACGCTTCATCTGTTCCTCCGTGTTATTTTAACTCCATCTTCAACTTGATTGTTAATCGATTTAGATAATATTATTCAAAGTTAATTATTTTTTCATTCTTTCTTTCAGCTTCTTAATTTCTTCTTTAGTCCAATATTTTATCTCGGCATTAGTTTCACCTATTATCTCGGTTCCTTCATCAACTTCAATTCTTTCTAACTTAGGGTTATTGGATACATCTAAAACTTTCACATTGCTATCAAAAACTTTTACCGTTTTAAGATCAGAATTATTGGAAATGTCGATTTCTTCAAGAGGCCCACTCCTGTATATAAAGTACTTGAGTTTTTTCAACATTTTTATATCGATAGTCTTCACATTGGCATTTTCTATATCCACTTGATCAAGATTAGTATTATTGGAAAGATCAATACTTTCAAGCGGTCCATTGAAATAATCGAAATATTCGAGTTTTTTCATGGATTTTAAGTCAAGTTCTTTTACAGAGGTATTATATAAACAAACTGTTTCACAGTTTTTATTAAAAGTAATTTCTTCTAATGCTTTAGTTTTATTGACAGTTACATCTCTAAGCTTTTTATTTTTCCTGAAATCAAGCCTTTTGAGCTTTGAATAACTGCCGCCCCCCCAAAGTTCTAATGTGAAATATTCTAACTCGGATACATTGCTGACGTCTATCGAATCAATCTTTGAAAAATATGAGTCTTCAAGATAGATTATACGTATGACCTTATCCCCCACTTTTTCCGGAACAACAATATCGGGACCGGTTTTTTTTATATCTATCATTCTAAGACGGTTGTCATTATCTACAAAGAACCTATCCTCATCCGTATTAATTCGATTACAGCTGCTTAGTATTATCATTAGGACACAAGACAGTATAACTATAGTCACCGATAAAAATTTACTCTTCATTTTCCCCTCCATATTATTTTATTTCTCCCGGGTTAAGGTTCTTATATAAATCTTCTAATTTATCTAATTTTTTATATTTTTCTTTATCATATACATATGGCTTAGCATTTATTTTTTCAGAAAGAGCTAAAATCCTTTTATTCACATCCTCCGGGCTATTACAAACATCACCCAGTCCTATCGGATCCATTTTATAGTGTTCAAATATCTTATTGTAAAACTCAATCCTTCTCATCGTCTCACTTGTCGGATACATTTCATAAATAAGGGTTCCTTCCTTTGTTCCGGGCTTTGCTATTGAAGCTCTCACTTTTAGTCTGTTTGTCATAGTTGCTATTCCTTCGGACTTGATACCGAAATCTTCATTTTTACCTGGTGGACTTACTATCTCAACCCCTAAATTAGCTAATTCCCAGACAACCTGCTCTCCTACTGTCATCTCAGGGAATGCAATGGTCACACCAATATTCACTGCTGCTTTACATATATCCATTGCGTAATCTGCTCCGTCCTTTCGCATCAGATTCTTTAAGTATTCATTCTTTGCATATCCCAGTTCATCTGCGTTTCCTGTGTGTTCTGTATATACTGTATTTGTTGTATACGACTCTGTGAATATTACCGCTTGTGCATGATTGGATTCTGATGTCTTATACTTCAAATATTCATATTTATAATGATAATGACCTCCCTTCAGTGAAAAATTCCCTTTCACCACCATGAAATCTCTGGTAAGTGCTGTCTTCATTATTGTGCACTTTTCGAGAATGATTGAATCTACAAGCTCCGCGCTTGTCATGGAATATATCTTCATTACAAGACCAATATATGTCGCCAGATCGTATGCACCGTCTTTTAACTCAACGACACCATCTTTTGTCCTCCTATATGCATGCTTAATCACCTTATTCATATCATCAGGCTTTGCCTTAAGTATTAGGAATTTTACATATTCTTGGTACGCTTTAAATTCTGCCGGTGTCATTTCAGCAACAGTTAAATCGGAAAACTTTTCTACGAAAGCCTCGTTAAGCCTTCCCTTGGTCAGCATTCCTTTATTGTATTTGTCAAACAACTGCTTTTCCATGTCAGCAGCCCATACAGGTAGCTCTTGGAACCTAAATCCGCTTTTCCCCGAGCTTTTAAGTTCCGAAATGTAACTACCTATCTTTGTCATAGCGGCTTTTTCCGCTAAAAACAGTTCCTTTGTTTTCCTTTCTATCTCATCAATCTTTTCTAACTTCCTATTCATTATAGCAATAGTTATTTCCGCCATTGTCTTTATGGAATCATTTCTGTTAATCTGAAATCCGCAATAACTCGAAAGGATAGGATAAGGTGCAAGCTGCATCTGCTTGTGCCTATAATCTGCAATCCTCTTAACACATCTTGCTTTTATTCCTTCTTGCACATCTATAGTTCTGTTAATGTTGTCTTCATTGAGATACTCATCTCCTACATTCATTATCATGGCATCGCAAGCCTTGGATATGTTCTCAGCAATAATTATAAACATATCCATAAGTGTTTCATAGCAATATAGTTGGTTTACCACAGCCTTAGCCGTCATGCCCTTTAATTTGGGTGAGCCGAAGGAATACCTGGCAATAGTGGACTTTGCTTTCTTGTAATAAGAACTATATTCATCGACATTACTTTTTATTTCGTTCATACTCGTTCGCATTGAATGTGGATTAACAATTCTTCCCATTGTCATTTTCTCCTTCTTTTTCCCCTATTTTCTTACGCAGTTGTTTTATTTCACCGCTTAGCGAATCCATTAGCTTCTCATGACCCTGTTTTTCGGCAATAAGCAGTTCATGCTGCTCACTTAGGATACCTCTTAAGCTATTATCCGAATACCAATAATCAATTTGTCCCTCTACTTCGCAAATGTCCCTTCTTCTTGCGAAATCTTCCTCAAAACAGTCCGTATCCATTTTTTTATGGATACTTTTCAAAAATTCCAAAGCTTGATCGTCGTACTTGTCTCTGTAACTCATCTTTTTTCTCCATTTAATCTGTCCACGAATCAAGATTACTTCTTGCTGAAAAGCTGTGCTACTTTATCATCAAAGTCATTAAATTCATTATATGAACGTTCAATTTTCTCTGTATCATTTTTTAACGCCATATTCATATCTTTTATCACATTAATGCAAACATCATAACACTCCGTGCTGTTAGTATTTCCTGCTATCGTAGTTTCCGTATCTTTTTCGGCAAGCTCCTTTATATCCATTTTTGCCGAAGAAACATCATTTTTAAGTTTTATAATTAATGCGCTTTCAATTACTATTTCTTTACTATCCATGCGTTCTCCTTTACATAAGCGGAATTTTAACCATTGTTACAACACCGTTTTCATAAACATATGCCATTCCACGTTCTTTTCCAAGTTCATTTTTCCTGATATTAAAAATTTGCTGTGACTGTGGATCTCCCAGCACGACTCCACTTTGCGAATTATCCCTTAACGCCTTTGATACTACGTCGAATCCCTTGAGTTTATTCGATACTGAGGATGCAAATATCTGTATCTGCGTTACAATTCCTCGTCTAAGAAGCGTACTATACTTAGTTCCATCATTCCCAAGTGCTTCAACAAAGGCATCCGCATCTTCGATTACAAGTGATAATGGCTCAAGAGACATATAAAAATCTTTCATCTTTAAATCACCGGTATATATGTCATATAATTCTTCTCGTCCTTTTATTAATTCTTCAAATTTGAATATGAAATCTTCAATTCCACCTGACGGATCAGCATATATTACATTCTTATGTTTCTCATAATCATCCATATCTCTTGTTCTTGAATCAAATAAGAAAATCTTTCCGTCACCCAGCTGCGACAGAATAAGCTTTAGGACATTAGTTTTACCGGATTGCGGAGCACCCAAAACAAGATGTATCTGAGATTTATAATCGAGATAGTACGGCATTACTTTCTCACTGTCGAGTCCTATCGCAACTCTCCTATCCCCATCTTTCTTTTCAAATATAATATCATCAAGCCTGACCTCATCAGGCAAAATTGAGATATGTTTTGCTTCCATCCCGTCATTGGACTCCTTGATTTTCTCTATCAGTCGCTGCAGCTCAATAGTATATTCTACATTACTATTACACTCACAAGGCAGATATTCCTGCATCAGATATACATTATCTCTGTTCACAAGCGCTCTTCCTTTAATATCAGATAATTTATAATCACTTCGCCCTACAAGGGAAGTCACTTCACTTGAGTCAGACATGAAATTGCAAATCCTCGCACCGAAATTATTCAGCACGGCATACTTCATCGCGTTTGCTCTTGTTGCCGTTACAAGTGTATATATTCCTAAGCCCAGCCCATCTCTTGTAAGCTGGGTAAAGAAATTCTCAAGTTCATAATCAATTTCCTTCACTACATCATAATTATCAACTATTACAAGTATTGCAGGAAGCGTTTCGCAAAGTGCAGCATTGTACATTTCAAGAGATGTCGCATTCGCCTTTGCAAACTTCCGCTTTCTCTCCGATATTTCAGCTGTTAGTAGATTTCGCAGCTTCCTGAATTTCTCTTCATCATCAAATGAAATGTAATCGGCTACCTGTGGAAGTTCTTTAAGCCCGAATAAAGCTGAATTACCGAAATCGATTATATACATATTGAGTGCTGCCGGGGAGTTATTCGACGCGAGCGACAAAATTGCATTTGTTGCCGCAGTTGACTTTCCGACCTTTGATGTGCCGAATATCGCCATGTTTCCCACCTTTGAAAAATCATGGAAATATATCTCCTGCAGCTGCCTGTCAGGCATATCGATTATTCCGACAGCGTAAGACATATCCGGCACTTCACAGGCAACACCTTTGCAAATTTCTGGATTTACTATCTGCTCGGGCAGCGGAGGAAACCACGGCTTAGCAACAGCCCTACACGATGTCTCTTCATATACATTCTTAATATGCTTTACAACTGCATCAAGCTGTGTCAATTTATCAGCGTCATTTGACTCGCCGGCGCTCAAATCTTCGTTTATGAGCATCCCCTGACCGAGCTCATTCAGTACAAAAATTCTGTCGTCAACTTCGTTCTTCTCCGCTTCCCTGCTGTATGTACCTCCACTGTATGCCGACTGAAAAAGCTCATATATCTCATTATTTCCGACCTGCAGATATGCGCGACCCGGCTGAGTGATATTGGCCGCATCACCGCTGCGTAGAAGTTCCCGGCTGTCAGCCTCATTCTGCACCTTTAGACAGAGCTTAAATCTGGAGTTACTCCATATCTGATCGTCCACTATGCCTGACGGCTTTTGTGTGGCAAGAATTAGGTGCACTCCGAGACTTCGTCCAACTCTTGCTGTCGATACGAGTTCGGCCATGAATTCCGGTTGTTCCTTCTTTAGCTCTGCAAACTCATCGGATATTATAAATAGATGAGGCATCGGTTCCGTTGCCTGCCCTGCCCTGAATTTTTCCGAATATTTGTTTATGCTGTTCACACCGTTTTGATTGAACACATCCTGCCGTCTCTTAAGCTCACTCTTGATTGAAGCAAGAGCTCTCATACTTTCTGTTCCGTCAAGGTTTGTAATCGTTCCAAGAAGGTGCGGAAGTTCCTTGAACAAATTCGCCATTCCGCCGCCTTTGTAGTCTATCAGCAGAAAACCTACATCGTACGGATGAAAATTACAAGCAAGAGAAAGTATGTATGACTGCAATATTTCCGACTTTCCCGAGCCTGTCGTTCCTGCGACAAGACCATGAGGACCGTGAGCTTTTTCATGAAGGTCGAGGGTTACTATGTCGCCTTTACCTCGTACGCCAAGCGGAACGGACAGTGACTTGTGTGTTGCGTTTCTGCTCCATAAGTCCTTGATATGAATTCCCTCCGGTGATTTCACTCCATATAGTTCAAGAAAGGATATGCTCTCCGGAATCTGCGTAGTCACTCCCTTGTTGTGAATAATCGGTTTTAGGTGTCTTGCAAATGTCTGGTAGTCAATTTCGTCGATATCGAATTTAAGTTTCTTGTTTACAAGATTTCCCTCGGCCATGAGGATGCTCCCCTCATCCTTTGCATCAATATCAAGAACTGTCTTTACATTCTCAGGTAAATTGTTCTCCATTTGGGTTATATATATCAGGGAAAAGCCAAGGTCAGCGCCCTCCTCTTTAAGGTGCTCCATTATATTATGATTTATAATGAGTTTAGACTCATCAATCAGGAACACATAGTGGGGAGTGAATCTGGTTTCTTTTCTCGATTCATCTCGTGTTATGCTCCTTGCCTTCAGTTCTCTCGTTATATGACCGAGAACCTGATCACGTTGATTTTCACCGGAAATTACGCCGGATACGTTTATGTCCTTGATATCGGTATGTGGAAGCCAGCGCATCCATTCATATTCATCTTTATTGCCCTCACCGATTATCGGTACAATGCAAACATCATGATAACTATGAAAAAAAGCTATTTGAGTCACAATATCCCTCAATCTTGCCCTGCAGTAATCCGGTCTGCCTACTATCCCGAGATGAGATTTCTTTAGATCGACAACATAAGGAATATCCTTTACAATTTTAAAATTTCCGTATACTGCAAGCATCTCTTTGTATAGATCATCACCTGCTCTTCTATATCCTTCATCATCACATTCGATCTTAAAGCTTGGGGCACAAGGCGCCGTTCCAATAGATATACTTAGAAAATCATCATCATTGAAACTTCTCTCATATATCCTGTTCGTATAGTGGCTGACCTCATCCTCGATTTCCTTAAGTGAAAGATTCTTATATCTCTTTGCCTCCTTGAATTCCTCCGTTCTGTCATAAAGTTCCTTACGCTTGGCAAGCAGATATGCCTTATATGATTCTGTGTTTTCTCTGTTTTCAGCTGCTTTGTTTTTCTTGTCGTCAAAATACGTAACAATAGTGACTATCATCGTCGCACCGGTTGCAGCAACCATAACAAGCATGAATAATCCTCGGTTCATGAACATGCTCATAAGCACTGTGGCGATTATCATAACGCAGCTTGGGAGTATTCTTTTTACAAGTTCTCCTTTTTTCTGTTTATCACGTTTTTCAGGAGCCTTAATTTGAATCTTTGCATACGGCTCGGATTTGATGATTCTCGGCGAACGCTTATATATAGGATATCCATCAAATCTATCCGGCTTTCCTATATATGATATTAAATCCGTCTCATATGTCTTGCCGCGTATCCCGCATATCTCTATCCATTCTTTATGGTAGATCAGCTCTGTTGTTCCGATGAGTATCTTGTCTCCCGGTACAAGACTTGCACGCATCATCTTGCTCCCGTTGACAAAAACCTCTTCCTCGGATTCAAGACTTTTCCCGGTGATTATTACATTTGGAGCACCGGATATGGGTCTAATCGCACACGAATCATCATTTCCGATTTTTATTGTTTCTCTTCCTGCGGTAGAAAGTGCTTCATATTCAGTAGGGAGAATAAGCTGTTCTCTTCCTTCGTCATTGATGCTTTGAGAAAAAAGTACTTTATCGGTTGTCTTATCCGCTTCGTCGAAATGAATGAGACGTTCTGTATATTTATCATTTTCAAACAGTAAGATTCTGTAGTCCATATGTCCTTCCTAATTAAGTAACTTCGGTTCGTCATTGTTCTTAGCATTATTGCCATTATTTTCTTTCGAATCTGCTTTTTTATCGGATTTCGTGTTCATTTCCGGATCTTTTTTTTCTGCATCTCCATCATTTGACAGACCATCCCTATCTTCATTTATCTCATCAAGGAGTTTCTTTATTTTTTCATCCAAGGTGTTTATAGTTTCTGTTTTCTTTGAGCCCGATATAGATGCATCCTTACTAACCTGAGCTTTTCGCAGAGCAAGTGCAAAAACACGATGCTCTTTGTCCCCAATTTTTTGAGCATAGTCATCGGCAGCGATATAGTCTTGCCTTCCAATCATCACCCAGTAGTTTAAATAGTCTTTATTTGTTCTATACCGGTCTATTGCCTTCAGTACATTATCCTTTTGTGTGGCTGTAAGTCCGCTGCTTTTAACTGCAGATACTGCAGCCATATATCTTGTAGAATCAGACATTTTGACCTCGTCAAAAGACGCAAGAGTCTTTCCCACTGAACCGTAATCCTTTGTAAAATACTGTTCAGTCGCAGTTATTATTTTTCCGGTTGTATTGACCTTTACAAAATGTTCATAGCCCGAAAATAAAATAGCAAGAATCATAACAAAACCTATGATTGGAAGCAATCTTTTATTCCTTGTGATGTCGCCTTTTTTAACCGTAACAAAGTTTTCTTTCTCATATTTGCGTTCACCTGCGGCAGCTTCGAGAACCGCCCTAATCACTTCGGAAACAGATTCTGCGTTCATCACTTTAATGAGAATATCGCTTTGCGAGAAAAGATCTGCCCCTCCTCTCAGGAAGTCCTCATATGAATGTTCATCATCAAGTGTTGCTCCGATTAAGGCTTTATATTCCTCAAGGAAATTATTTTTATTTAGAGAAAAGTTTCTGTCTATTACATTCGGTCTAAAAGCCGCATCAATAAGAAGATTATCCGGGCTTAAAGAAAACGAAAATATCGCCGTAAGATCTGCAAGATCACCCGCATTCAGTAGGAATTCATACTTATCAATCAGACGGGCATTCCTTACACTGTCAAACGACTGAAGATTTTCAGTATCATATGTGAATATATAGTAATCTTCGTTAGCTGATATATTGCAGGGAACAAGCCTTTTTCTATTCGATGTAAGCTGATTTATCCTGTCATCGCTGACAAGATAATCGGTTTTCAGATGCCTTATCTCAAGTTTATCGTCTATCTTCCTTCCATCCATATTCATTTCCGGAGTATGTCCAATCTTTTTTTTCTTTTTTATTATCTTCATGTTTCAGCTATCTCCGTAATCTTATCTCCCGAAAAAATACCTTCTTCCCGAAAGCTATTGTTCGTACTTATCACACGTTCCTGTACGGTTGAACGCATGAATGATTTCGCATTATTGGGAAGATATCCACTTATATGCAGTTCTTTTATAACATCTGATATTTTTCTGTTTTCGTCTACTATTACACTTATTATATTATTACCTTGTTCTAATGTTACAGTTATTCTCATATTTCTTCCTGTTCCATCTGACAGCAGCTGCCGACATCACACACATCAATATTACTGCTAAAATTCTCATTCTCCATTTTTGTATATCTCGAGGATTTATCTCAGCATCACCTGTCATTTCAACCCCGGTATCCACTTTTTTAAATAAATCACCTGATTTTATTAACTTCTTTAGTTCTTTATCGTAATTTGTCGAAGCTTCCCGTTTATTCTCAAACAACCCTGAAACCATTTGTATTTGTTCTTTTTCTTTCTGAATTTTAATCGCCCGCATGTTTAACATACTTTCCTCTGTGAATACAGGAAATCCATATTCAGCAAGCACATTACCTTCCTTATCATTTTTTCCGCTTATGCTTTCAGGATCTATTACTAATTTATTTTCATTTGCATAAGTATCAATATAACTACATGAAATGAACATCAAAAAAAATATCGACGCAAATAAAGTGATATAATATGCACTGCTTTTGTTTTTGGATCTGTCGGTAACTTCCATTATTTTCCCTCTTTATGCAAAAATTCTCCGACATCAAAAGACGCCGGAGAATAACTAATCTTATTTGAACTGTCCTGCGATATTTGAATCAAGTTCCTGTGCAGCAGCCAAAGTTTGCTCAATTTGTCTTGCTATTGTCTCTACGAGTTCTCTCGTCTTATCAAGACCGGGTTTAAGCCCTGCAAACTGTTCAACATACGCATTTGCAGCTGCACCTTCCCAGCTGTCAGGCAAACTGTTTATTACATTCTGCATCTGAGCTATAAGACTTTCGAGATTATTCCCCTGATTTCTGAGGCTTGCTGACGCCTGTGACAATCCCTCTGCGTTAAGTCTAATTTGTGGCATATCTTCCTCCTTAAATTTCGTTAATTAACTGTATTTTTTTCAACCAGCTGTATAGGCCGGATTAAAAACTTCATTACATCACTACTGACCCTTCCATTTACCTTTGCACTCGACAACATCCCCTGAAACGCACTCAATCTTGATCTTGTATCCTTACTGTTTACCTCTGCTATACTTATAAAGGACTCAACAGATTCATCAAGTGCTTTGCAAGCTTTGGTATTGGTTTCATTTATCATATTAACAGTATCAAACGTAAACTTACTATTCAAAGAATATGCATCTTCTAACTTGGAACGGTTATCTCTTTGAATTCTATTGAATCTATTAGATGCATCACTCGCCTCGTTCATAAAAGATTCTCTTGCTTCATCTATTTTATCCTTATATGTTTTAGATACTCCCGGCTCATCCATGGCTGATTTTATCATCTTATCAGGTGCAAGGCATGCAGCTTGTGATTTAAGTTTGTTCTGATATCCTGCCACCGCATCTTGAATTGCATTTCCTGTTGCTTCTACCTCTTCTTTTGTTGGTAGATGTACTTCGGAATGGAATGTAGGTGATTTCCCTCTAATTTTTTCACCTGCACTGTTTACGGCTTCTTTTTTTAGTTCAACCTCTTTCTTTGCATTTTTGACGTTCTGTAATTGCTCATCTGTTTGATTCTGAGTATTTAAATATATATCGACTGTTTCTTGGTATTTTGTGACAGCCGCTTCATATTCATCCACATTTCTTTGGTATTCCGTTACATCAACCGAATATGTATAATATTTATCATTGAAATCAGCAATATTATCAGTGTATTTAGTAATCAAACCCAACATTTCTTTCATCTTAGCGACATTATCGTCTATCGCCTTGGTTTCAATATCTGTATTAATTTCATCACTGATTTTTTTATGAGCAGAAGTATACGCAGCTCCAAACAAGCTGTCAACCTCGCCTACATATGTATTTCCGCCGTTCCGATACACATCAGTATTCTGTTCATCAAAATCAGGCATTTTCTCCGGCATTACCGGCTGCTTGAAATCAACCTTATAATTCCCTCCCGCAAGCTTTCTTGCTGCAGCAAGATTACTTCCGTCATTATTAAAAATTTCTTTTACATTATATTGTCCAAGCTCTATCTCCTCCATAAGCGCATTGATATACGCATATGATAGTTTGTTATTAAACGTTTGATAAACATCGTATATTTGATTGTATGTACCATCAGAATCCGTCTTATTTACCTTTCCGCTAATTCTGTATTCAAGGTTTATAGGCTGTGGATTCTTATAGTTAATGTTTAATACGCTTGCTGAAAGGTTACCGGGAAAAACAATGACTCCGGCATATGTTCCGTCTTTAATGCCTTCTTCTGCATCTGTGCTTGAAACAAGTTTGAATTTATTCTCATCAAGAGTTTTGATAAATTCATCTGAATAGTTTATTGTTCTTCCTGAATATTCAACTCCGGCATCCTGATTGACAACAGCTATTAGTTGATTTTTATATGGTGAACCATTCCTATGAGGGACCTTTGTAGTTTTATCATTAGAACAACCTGTAAAAGCTATTGCGAAAACTATTATTATAGTCAATATCATCGCTATGGTTTGCTTTTTTTTCAATCTATCATGAATCATCTTAATAAATCTCTATAGGCATAAGTGTTACGCCATTTTCTCCTTATATTTTTAGGGCTATAGGACAAAAAGTGTGTGTAACTAATCCCAGTACACCGGATAATT
>ERZ772986.1299-NODE-1299-length-14401-cov-6.034504_pt1 | contig 14401 bp, 14 predicted proteins | sample MGYA00511898_ERZ772986 | MGnify/ENA primary metagenome ERZ772986 (study PRJEB29015, sample SAMEA2737934) | human oral metagenome | biome: human oral; feature: human-associated habitat; material: dental | place: China | collected 2148 ... | reverse complement strand
CACTACTTATTTTAGACTAAAGAGGCTGTTCTTTTCTGGATTCGTTGGGTGAACCTTTGCATAGCCAACTCGCACAAAACGTAAACGTAAATCAAGATTACAAGCCGACAAAGCTATCTTCGCCAAGTCTTCGTAAATTCCCGCCCTTTGCTCACTACGCCTTTCCACAACACCGCCACTACAGAGCGATTGAGCAAGAATACTGCCGTACCGATGATAACAATGTTCGCGATGTTACCGACAAGAGTATTCATATAATACAGCGAAATTGCCACCGCATACAGCAGCGCTAACACCAAAAACGTCTTCGCTTCGTATCGAATCGTTACATGTTTCTTCATATCACAATGGCGATAAATCGCCATTGCAAAAAATGCCACTGCCATAGCTGCCGCTGGCGCATACAGTCCCACGAAACGAATGCCGAGCAAAGACACCGCCACACTGACGGCTGCCGCGATAACAGAAGTATTCATCACCTGCTTCGTCATTTTTTTAGCGATGTAGAGCGCACTATAAAGACCAACGATAGAGTTAAAAAACGAACCAACAATCAACAATGGCACGTACAAATACGCTTCACGAAATGCCTCTCCGACAAATAAATTAAACACGACCGGCAATCCGGCGATTATCACCAAACCAAGCGACCCAAACAACTTCACGCTAGCATTCATCGTTTTCGAGAAAAATTTATCACGGTCTGGACTGTCAATATGCACAGATGCCGACTCAGTCCACGACATACCAAAAAACGAGAACAACCCGTTAAAGACCAGCGGGAATCGATACGCTGCCGCATAAATACCATTAGCCGCCACCCCGAGAAAAATTGCCACAATCGTACGGTCTGCAGCATTAATCGCCCACCATGACGCACCATTTGGTACTAGCGGCGCCGAATAACCAAGTAGTTGCCGCAATAACTTTTTATCGCGGATACGAAAATCTATATATCGATAAAGCTTCAGTGCAACGAACAAATATATTGCACATGCGGCATTCGCTAAAATCGTCGACGTCAGCATACCCCTAGCACCAATACCCATCACGACAATAAACAATATGTTCGCAGCAATCGTTGTCACACCAGCGACCATACCGCCAATCGCAAACTTCACATTATCGCCAAAGCCGCGTGCAATCTGCAAAAACATATTCGACACAATTACTGCTACTGTTGCACCAAGCGCATACAATCCGTACGGAATACTCACAAAATGCCAAACGAGCAAATATACCACAGTCGCGATTGCGAGCACACACACCACAAACTGCACAACCGTTGAAATAATCTGTTTTTGCCCTTTTGTGTCGCCTCGCACATCTATCAAAAAGCGAAATACGCCCATTTCGAGCGAAACAGTGATAATCGGCGCAAGCAGCGTGACATACGTCATCACCAAATCGACCGTACCAAATTCGCTCGTCGCTAAATATGTCGTGTACAGAGGCAACAAAAGGAATGTCAAAAACTGCGTCGACAGCTTGCCGAATGCAATGATGAGAGTATTTTTGACGAGAGACGATTGTTTGGACATCAATTTCTAACTATTTTCCTTAACGCACTCTCTAACTCTTTAAACGAAATGGTAATATCATTGTAATTCGTCCGAAAACTACCGTCTGAGAAATGATCTATTACTTCTTTTATTTCCTGGACGTTTACAGAGTTCACAAATTTTATGTAATTACATTTACTTAACCAGTTGTTGTACGTTTCACTTATTTTATGATTAGAATTTGGCAGTACAATACATGGCGTTCCTGATATTGTTGCAAATATCATGCCGTGTAACCTATCGGTTATGACAACTTTTGCAGCTGCATAGACATCAAGTATATCCTGTACTCTTTTGTAACCCTCAGCAGTAGTTTTTGGAGATCGTCCGACAAACTCAGTATCTCTATATACTACATTTTCATAATTATTTTTTACCATATCTTGAAGCAGTGCTTGCTGTTCTGGGGTAACCTTTTTTTCTCCATCAGAACGAAGTGTTAAAACGACAGAGTTACGAGACTTAGTAGCGCTCTTCTGTCTGGTAGACGGCAACAGGGATAAAACTATATCAGGCGACAGTACAACCTTTTCCTCCCCAAACACATTTCGCATCATTTTATAGCTAACTCTTTCTCGAGCAGATAACATTATGTTATTGCCAGATAGAGCGGTGCGTGTTTTTTTCAACCTCCATTTCCCATACTCCGTATTTGTAAATACCATGGTCTGCGGAAATGAGAGAATTTGATGATTTGCAAAATATTCACAGACAAAATTACGCCCGTAGTCTGCTTTCGGATAAAGATCTCCAAAACTACCGCCACCCTGTATAAGAATTAAGTCGCTAGGCTTTAGGTTGCGTTTGATATCCTTGAGGTACTTGTATGTATCAGTGATGGGTATAGATATAATTTGATAGTCGGGGTATATTTTTTCAATAAATTTCTCTTGAGCATAAGTTATTGCTAAATCGCCTATATTGTTATAATCAGCAGCCAAGAATACATAAGCAACTCTATCAGAAGTACGCTTAATCTTCGCGTTTGATATATACGTAGCTAAATGCTCATACAGAGGCACTATTCTTTTTTTCAGTTTTATCATACCGTTCTCCTTGCAATTAGCTTCATGCGGCTTTTAGTCTTATTTATCACGTAAATTAACTTTGGCGATATAAATGACAAAATAGCGTACGCTCTATAAAGAACTCTAGACTTCGTGTCGCATAATACAATTTTTCTGTGCTTCTTGATTGCGTTAACACATCTAGTCCAATTGACATCATGGCTGCCCACGGCTGTCTTTTGCATAGTTAGCATGATAAATACCGCTTCCATAAAAAGCCTATTATGGGCAGACTTTTTAATTGCAGGAAATTCCCTTTCGACAAACGTCAATTGGTCTTCGGCAAATTTTAACGCGTCCATTCTTGCAGGCTTAAATGATGAATTTATGATACTGTTATCTCTCTGCAAATAAAAATAAAGTTTGGCAGAATTTAACACTATTTTTTTTGATTTTGCAAATAGCCTATATGTAGTATCAAGATCTTCGCAAAGCTTACCTTTTGGATATCTAATGTTAGTAAATAATTCAGCCTTATATAATTTACCCCAAGCAGATGTGGTAATATCTTTTTGATAAAGCATAGCCTCTAACCCAGATTGCACATCAAACACTTTTGTTTTATTTTCTTTTTTTGAAGACAAGTCTGGCTTGCCCTGGTCGGTAACGTTTAAATGACTCGCTATACTTATATCGCATCCATGCTTCTTGAGCGACAAATAAAGAACTTCAATCATAGTGTGATGTATATAATCATCGCTATCAACACACAAAATGTAGTCACCTGACGCCACATCAATAGCCACGTTACGCGCATCCGAAAGACCGCCATTATCCTTATGGATAACTTTTACTCTTGAGTCCGCTTTTTTATATTCATCACACATACGACCACAATCATCAGGAGAACCATCATCAACAAGAAATATCTCCAAATTTTTATATGTTTGACTGAGTATAGAGTCAACACACCGTGCCAGATATGGCTGAACATTGTAGACGGGAACAATTACAGAAATAAGAGGTAGTTTATCTTTCATCACAATCCTTAATTTTATCATATTCTAGGGACAACATTTTAATATATACCACCGCAAACATAAATATAGCTGACCTAAATATCTCACCTTTGATATTAACTACCAGCATAATAAATATTATAAGCGAAAATACGAAAGCTTCTTTGCGCGCACGATACATCATGAACGAAAATGCCGCCCCATATAATACAATAATATAAAATATCCCACCCACAAACAAATCGTTTATATAACCTACATCCGAGCGACCTCCTGCCAGTTGAGACCCTTGAGTGTCGTATATACGATACCCTTCACCGTACAGAAGCTTTTCATTTTTTGGCACTATCTTACTTGTTTCATACAACACCTCATAATTTCCAGTTAGTTCATGCTTTTCAATCAAATTTCTCGTGTCTTCAACAAAGGAATCAATGAAGTTATACGCACTAGGCGCAAAATGAGCTACCATCATCAACAGACCAGCAAGTAATGCTACAATCATACTAAACGCAAAAAAAGCGTTAACCAACCGCGAGCGTCTTGCATACACGTAAAAGATTGATGCGGTTGCAGTCAACAAAAAAACTAGGATACCAGTTCGACCGTTTAAGAATGTCGCTAGCAGTATGAATGGTATATATAGATAATATCGTCGTATACCATATCTGAGAGCAAAGTAAACGGCAAGTCCTGCAATTAAACCATGGTATATAGGCGTTCCAAACGTATAGTCGCTTGATATGCCGAAAATTCTCGTATCTATTACAAACTGGTTAAAACCACCCCCAGCCTGATATAAACCAATAAATACATCTTTAACTGCGGGGAATAAAAGACCAAATATGCATATGGTTCCTTGTAATGCCCCAAACTTCAACAAAATCTCAAGACCTTGCGCTTTGGTATATCCAAATTTCCGCACCTTATCAATAATAATTGCAGCATGAATAATTAAAATATTGATGAGATTGTTTTGGACAACACGAAGGTCGGCAATGCTATTAATTGGAATATTATTAATGGTTTGTATAAAAATAGGATAAAGACTCAAAGAAAACACAACAAACATCAATAAAATAACATTACGATGCCCGAGAATTTTTAGAATAGATTGATCTCGCCTAAGCAAGTATGGCAATAGCATGATCAGCGCAAGAATACTTAGCACAATATACTTATCAAAAATCACTCCAGAACCAAAGATTGGCGTATATACAACATAAAAAATATAAATGTGCAGTAATGGCTTTAATATATATTGGCGTGTTAGTCTCATTGTTTATTTGCCTTTTTGTACAGATTTAATAGATTATTTTGCCATGCACGTTTATCTGTTACATCTTTTGGTAGTGATTTTTGCTGAGATCTTAAAAGTTGTTGATATTCTTTACGATTATGGCAACATTTTAAATACGTTTGTATGATAGTGTCTTTTGTTTTATACGTAGACCTTGCACCGGAGAATAGCTCGGCAATAGCTTTCAAATTAAACGACAAGACAACCGTACCTAAGATGTCTGCTTCCGCTGCAACAAGCCCAAAGCCTTCATCTGTTGAAGTAATAAACAAAAACTTGCTATTTTTAATGTATTGATACGGGTTATCTTGAAAACCAGCAATTACAACATTATCTTGCAAACAATTTTTGTCAACATAAAGCTCACAATCCTTGCGTAAAGAGCCTTCACCAATCATAATTGCGCGCACATTCGCCTGTGTTTTTTTAATTTTGTAAATAATATCCAAAAACTCAAGCGGCTGTTTTACACTTTCAAGACGACCGCAAAAAGCTATGTCATACGATGGAGTGCCGAAGCCAACTTTGCTTTTTTCAATAATACTATTCTTATCTACTAAATTATGAATGATTATAAGTTTTTCGCCTATAACCCCTCTGAAGATAAAATTATTTCGCATAGCATCTGTGACGATAACAATTTTCATAAACTTTTTTATACGCCATCTATATAATAACGATCGTATTGTTATTTTGTTTGACCATGCAGGGTTCTGATGAATGTGTGAAATAATTTCCACTTCTTTAGCAAAGAAACTAGCTAAAATGCTTGCTCTAAAATCATGGGCGTGAATAATATCCGGCTTCCAATCTGCAATTATCCTAGACAACGTTTTTCGGTTAAATTTTTCTAACGGACAATACTCTATGTTCTTAGCTGACAATACATTCTTTATAGTTCCTGTCGGAGAGCAATATGCGATCTCGTATTGACCGTCTACCCCTAAAATCAGCGTGCAGGCTACATTCTCGGCGCCGGAAAATTGATTACTAGATAGTAAATGTAATATTTTCTGTTTTTTATTTTTATAGTATATTTTCTTCATCTCTTTTGTGATATGCTCAATTTGATATTTTTTACTTCTATTCTTACTGCATCTTCCAAATTCATATATTCCATTTTGGGATATTTTCGTAATCTCAGCCGCCATCGCTTCTACATCATCAAAATCCACCAAGTAGCCATTTTTGCCCTCTTCAACAAGTTCAGTAGCACCTCGGCACTTCGTAGAAATTATCGGCAAGCCTGCCGTCATCGCTTCCATAATATGTACTGGCAAGCCTTCGCGATAACTCGCCGATACCGATAAATCCGACGCCATCAGCAACTGCGGTATATCAACTCTATAACCCAGCAAGTGAATATTATTTTGCAAACCCTTTTCCTTAATAAGCTTTGAGTGAAAACCGTTCATACTGTCTTGACCAGGCAGGAGTAGATGAATATGTGGATTTGCAGCGGTAAGTTTTTCCATCGCCATTATGAGCATGGCTTGGTTTTTATTTTTATTAAGCTCCGCTGGATAAATCATCACGAAATCGTTCGGTTTAAGTCCGAGCGATCGGCGCAAGTCATTGCGTTGTTTTTTCGTGAGGCGCGGCTTGAACCGCTCGGGATCTACCCCCACTCCAGGCACGTAGCGGACATCTGTCTTGAACGTACGTTTCGTCCGTTTATAATCCTCGTCGTTAATCGTGATAAGCGTGTCGGTATGTCGTGCCATAAACCGTTCAACCGGATAATAAATTAGCCAATTCAGCAGCGGCGCACCTGTAAAAAAATGAAAACCATGCGCCGTATAGATAACGCGCGTTCCTCGGCTGCGGGCACGTCGTGCCGCCAAGCGAGTAACTACACTCCCAACGGGGGTGTGTGTATGAATAATATCATAGTTTTCGCGGTCAATAATTTGCTTTAGCTGTTTGTATGCGCGAATATTACTAACAGTAAACGGGCTACGTGTAAACGGAACGACGAACGATTTGTCGGCGTCTAGAATCTTTTCTTCACCCATTGACGCATAATGCACTTCCCAGCCGCTCTCCCGCAGCATGCGCATAAATGGGCGGTTGAATTTTTGGAAGTTTGCGGTATGCGATGTGAAAAGAATCTTTTTACTCATATGCCTACTTCTCCACGCTTAGCTTCTGACTTTCTTTGTTTGCGTTATTCTCGTACCCCTCGGAATGACCCGCTAGCGAAACAACCGTCCATACTGTCATCAATATACACTTTACGTCAAATGCAAAACTAATATGCGCAGCATAAAATCCATCAAGCTTTGCCTTTTTGTCGGGTGTCAGTTCATCGCGACCGTTTATTTGCGCCCAACCAGTGATTCCTGGTTTTACTGTTGTTGCACCATGCTTTGCGCGTAAACTAAGGAGCCTCTTTTCCGTTAGAACGACTGGTCGCGGACCAACAATGCTCATATCGCCTTTAATAACATTGAGTAGTTGGGGCAATTCGTCAATAGAGAGTTTGCGTAAAACCTTACCAGATCGTGTAATATATGCATCAGCATTCTTAAAATCATTAGTCGGCATATCACTTGGCGCAGTTTGTGCCATAGAGCGAAACTTATAGACGATGAATGGCACATTTCCTTGACCTGCGCGCGGTTGACGGAATAATATTGAACCTTTCGAGTCAAGCTTTATCCATATTGCTGCGCCGATCATCAACGGCGACAATATGGCAAGCGCTGGTAATGCAATGATAATGTCAAATACTCGTTTTCCAAAACGTACATACATAGCGTAAACCGTCCTTCTATCCTACTCTTTTTCGTATGCTCCACCGGTATAAAAATGTGAAATCGTGGTACAGTCAACGTCTTTTTTCGCTGTATCCGCTTCTAGCTCCACGTCCACCTGATCTTTTGCCTGTGCTGAATCGTCGTCATGCGAGTCGCCTGTCTTTGCCGCCTTTGGCTGTGAGTGGCGGTAATCGTAGACAAAGAACAGTCCGATGATCGCGAGAATGAACCCAGCAACAGCAGAAAGTCCAATTTGAATCACCGGACGCACGTTTGACGGTGATTTTGGTGTATTAGCGGCATCAACCGTATTGATTTTGATGCTGCTATTGCCATATAGCTCTTTAGCTTCGTTACGGAATGATTCAATTGCACCTTCAAGCAATAACTTACTCTGTTTCGCGTCAGGCGTTTTGATTGACACATTAATAACATCTGTGCCTTTGACACCTTGTGCAGTCACACCTGAAGCAAGTGCATCATACCCTTTATCGTATCCTTGGTCAGCAATAACCGGCTCAAGCACGCGACGTGATTTAAATAGCTCAACGTAGTTATTGAGTGCTACTGATTCCTGATTTGCTGCCGTACGATTCGTTCCTACTAATAGCAGCGTCGCCTTACTTTCATACTGCGGCGTCTGAATGTAATACGTATATGCGATGCCGACGATTCCGCCGATCATGACGAAAATCGCTATCGTTAGCCATTTTTTAATATAAAACCTCAACAGGTCGTACAAGTTTATCTCTTCCACGGTCACTTCCTCTTACGTTATTCTCTTTGACTATATCACAATATACACCCTTTGTAAATACCTACTTAATTATTATGCCAAATCGTCAAAGCTTATTGAAAATACCCCTCTATTAGTGCTACTATTAAAATTACTTACTTTATATAAAAGTTAAGTGGGGTATAAGGAAAAACGATGCGAAAGTTTCGATTGAATCAGCGTCGGGTGGCTATAATATGCGCTGTCATATTGGTGGGATTATCAACAGTAACAGTGTTGCGTCAAAAAGGCGTTTTGTTTGACGCTAAACAAAACGATAGCGCTAACACACATGTCGAGCCGGCAAAGAAAACCAATACTGCTGCGCCGCAACCAAAGCAAAAGGTAGAGCCGGCTACCGACAAGACACAGAATTCGCCTGCACCGCAAGCGAAGCCGGAAGCGTCCGCTATGCCAGCAAGCGAGAAAAAAACAGACGAGCCACAGCTAAAGCAGCCTAAGCAAACAATAGAAACGAAGCAGCCAGCTGCAAGCACAACCGCACCAACAGCTGAACAGAAGCAAGCGGAGCAAGCAGACGGTAAAAAATCGGCAGAAAAAACGTCAGAAAAGACAGCCGATACGGGCGCAGCTAAAAAATCAAGTGACGCATTCACGTATACAGCAAGTGCAGGCAGTTCGTACACGTTATTTGCACGCGAGGCTGTCTCGTCCGTTGTTGCCAACCAGCAACTTCAGGCTAGCACCACACAAACACTGCAGGCTGAGGTAGAGCTGACCAATAATGCTGGCTCGCCTCTATTAGACATCGGACAGGCTGTCACAATTTCTCGCGCAGACGTTATCGCAGCATTACAACATACTGGCGTAAAAGCAGCCACGCAAAACGCTAGTACAGATTCAGCGACACAATCGCATGAATCTGACAAGTCTAAAGAGAATACACCAGCAAAAAACACGCAGCAAACACAAGCTACAACAACGAGCGTTGACTATAGCGCAACCGCGAGCCCTGGCGACTCGTACACACTTCACGCTCGTACCGCTATCGCAAAATATTTGCAGGAAAACAAACGAACGTTATCACCCGAGCAACGCGTTGCTGCTGAATCGTACGTGACTGTCGCAGCTGGTTCGCCTTCGCTTGAGATTGGACAAACCGTCACCATTACCACAAAAACGATCGCAGACGCTGTCTCTCGAGCGAGCTCGCTCTCTACGGACGAGCAAGCAGCATGGGCTCAGTGGGCAACCTCGTAAGAAGTCATCACTGCCATTAGCACCAACCCTATTCACGATATACCGTCGGCTAGATAGAGACAATCATCTAGCCGATTTATTTAGATTAATCAAAGGAGTAAACACTTTAGCGAAGAGCGTACCGCCCTACTGGCTGGCTCTACATCTTTATCCCTATCCAGTACTGCATTGCTACTTAGCAAGTTCTATAATGTCGTCGAACGTCCACCGCAATGAAGTAGCGTGTATCTGACCAATCAACAGTACGCTATTTACTCGTCCGATAAATTCATAACATAGCCACAACAAAACGATATAATTGCCTTAACGCCGCTTAATGGCGACTTGATTTCTATAGTCCCTTTTCTTTTTTTCAATTCGTAATACCAAAGTCGCGCAATTGCTGCGCCGCTGCGACGTCGTAATCGGCGATTCTCGTCCGTCGTAGTTTCTGGCAATATGCACCCGTCCCTAGTGCTACACCGATATCAACCGCCAGACTGCGAATATACGTGCCGCTTGATACGTGCGCGCGAACTTTAAGCTCTGGGTAGCTGTACGACAGCAGCTCAAGTGCATAAATCTGTACAGTTCGTTCAGGGATTTCAACTTCCTTGCCATCGCGGGCGAGTTTATAAGCCCGCTGACCATTAATTTTTATTGCGCTAAAGATCGGCGGACGTTGCTTGATTTCGCCGGTAAATTGTGCGAGTACCGTTTGAACCTGCATGAGAGACGGCGTGGCGGTTTTTTTGACGGAATAATCTGAGGCTTGGGAAAACTCGTCCGTCTGGCGTGTAGTTGGTTTAGAGGAAATCTCATCCGCATCATACGCCGAAATTTCTCCTTCTGGATCGCCTGTTATGCTTATTTGCCCAAGCCTTATTGTTGCTTTGTACACTTTATCAAGTTTTGTATAGCGCATAGCATCTTTGCACGCCTTACCTGTCACGATGATCATTAAACCTGTCGCAAACGGGTCGAGCGTGCCTGTATGCCCGACTTTTACTTTTTTACCCGCCCGCTCTGACAACACCCGCCGCAAGCGCGCTACCACGCCGAAACTTGTTATACCAGCCGGTTTGTCAATCAAGATAATACCATCGTGCATGCTACTAGTATACTATAGTTGCTATATTGTAAAATATGATATTATAAGCTTGTTCCTTAACAACGCCTATCCGGAAGGGAAGATATCATGACTCCCATGGTCATTGCTATCGCTATCACCGTCATCACCGCCGCAATCATCATTGCCTTTTGGGTAACGATGTTTCGTACTTTTCGGCGGAGCTCGCACATCATGCTTTTTATTTGGTGCGCAATCCTGAGCGCAGCCCTGTACGGCTGCGCCAACCTTATTTCCCTGCGGATGACTGCGCCCACTGTGGCGCAGTCGCTGGCAGCGTCGGGCATTCAGCCCAGACAGAGCTATGCTCTGTCTGTCGGAACCGATCACGACGACAGCCGCCAGCCCGTCTGGGCTATCCTTGACCCATCGTCCTATGATGGACGCACTGTGAACATGAATCTCCATGTGCGTCAGGGTGACAACGTCCTCACCTGCACTATCCCAGTGCAGCGTCAGAGCATTGACCGCGACGCCGACATTACACCTGGCACTTCATCGGTCACGTTCTTAATCTATAAGGACGCCCCGAGCGGAGTCAAGATGCGTCACTTTGCTGGCATATTCTATGACCAAGCAACTGATTACGGCGGGTGTGTCGGTCTCGTTCTAGCTATCACCGGACCGGACGTTCACCCGGTTCTCACACTGAGCGCGCAGGATCGTGCTCGGTTTGAGAACGGACGCTCGTCCTGAACCCCTTCTCCATCGTTAAGGAACCCCGCCACGGCCAGTGGCGGGGTCTTTCCTTTGAAAACCTTTGCCTTTATTGCCCAGGAATCCGGAACTGCGCTGGGTCGGCAGGCACCGATGGCGCAGCTGCAGGCTGTGCTGCTTGCTGCGGAAGCGGCGGCAACGCAGTCTCAAGCGTATCCGGCACGGCGGCACCAGACGTGCTATCATTCGTCGACGGGAGCGGCGGCAATGTCGAAAAGTCCGGCATCGGCGGCAATGGCGGTGGTGGCGGTAATGTCCCATCTGCCACCGGCGCTGCGCTTAGCGCACCCGAAAATGCCGCATCAACAGCAGCGCGTGCATCATCCTGCGTAGACTGCGGCTCAGCCGCACTTGGCGCAATAGGCGCAGGCGGCTGCATCGCTGCCGCGTGACCCGTTGGCGCCGTCATAGCGCCCTGCGCAAGTACATCAGGCACTGATGGTTCAGCGTCAGCGTGCGCTATTACGGCATTAAGCGGCGCCTGCGTATTTGGCGCATCGGACGCATATTTACTTTTGCCGTCGTGGCTCAAAATTACTTTGTTGCGGTCATCTTCGGCTGCGCGGCGCGCATCTTCAGCAGCTTGTTCAGTCGTCGCATTGAGCGTGCCACCAAGTGTCGGTTCAACAACCTCAGGTAATTGTGTTTTTGGTGCCTCAATTTTCTCTTGGATAACCGGTTGCGCCGCAGCCTCGTCAAGTGTTTCGTTCGCGCGTGCAATATCGCGCTGTATGTCTTCAACTGATGGCGCAGCGGACTTATTAGCAGGCGCAACTGCCGGCATCGCAGCCGCTAGCTGTTCAGCAAGCTTTTCTTCCGCTGCTATCGTATCTTTTTTATTTAACTCGGCGGATTGCTGTGTATGCTTAGCAAGAACTGCTTCAGCAGCGCTTAAGGCTGCTTGGCTATTTTTCTCATTGATCGCCCGCTTCACTTCGTCAACATCGCCCGCTGGCTCATGCGAAATCGCGAGCGTCCCGACGCCGGATTCTTGCGCAGCTTTTTGCGACGTCTTTGTTTTGCTGCCAGTTGCCATCTCCGAAACGCGCACCGATTCGCCTTCCTGCGCGTCTTTGCTGCGCGGAGCAGTCTCATCAGCCTGAGCTTTTTTCTCGCCTTCTTCTAATTTAGTTGCGATCAGCTGCTGGTTTGCGCCCGCCCCCATCAGCGATGCGGCAATTCGCATTACTGCCGAACTGGTTTTACTGTTGCTAAATCGTTCCGTCGCCGCCACGATACCTGTCAGAAACGCCGTCGCAATTTGCTCGTCAATCATTTTCTTGTTCTCGCCAACTAGCGCGTCAGCGAGCGCGTACAGTAGCTCACTGTAGCCACTTGCGCGCGGGTTGCTCCATTCAATCCCACCCAGGTGCGACGGCTCATCTAGCGAAATCGATGTTACGACAGCGTCGTGCAAAATCCGTCCGTGGCTCTCAAGTGCATGGTCTAAATCTGCTGTACTGCGTACGCCAATCGCCAACACCGCTTCAACGTTATAATCGCCTTGGCTAAAATCCAAATCCTTTTCGTTAATCGTTGTGCGATACGGTGTAATAAAAATCTTAACCATATCGTCGACGACTTTATAACGCAAGTGGTCGGCTTTTTCTTTATCAAGAGCAATGATAAAGTCCCGCAAACTGTCGACGGTACCTTCAAACGTTTTTTCAGGCTGCAAGAACTCTAACGCCGGTGGCACATGACCGCTGAATACTGCCGTTGCGTGTTTATCAAGTTTATTCAACAGCAGCGTGATACCGAGCGCTGCACTGAGCTCGTCGACTGTCGGATTTGTGTTGACCGTCACAAGAATATTGCTGTTCTCTTCCAGCTTTTCGACGATCTGTGTGAGCGCATCTGCCATATGTTTCCTATTTTTTATGTTTTATACGGTTATTCACGTGTCACTATACCATAAGTAGTTTGTAATAGTCAAGTGGCTGCCGCCACTTTACAAACAGAGGTACTTGCGATATAATCTAACATTGATCGTAAATAGCAAGCAACAACAGAGGTAAAGGAGTCCTATGCCACTCATCAAATCAGCCATTAAACGCATGAAACAGACCGCTAAACGCCGCGAACGTAATCTCGCTATCAAGCGCGACGTTAAACTGGCAACTAAAGCGTTTCTCGCTAATCCAAGTGCTGAGAGTTTGAGTAAAGCGCAGAGTGAACTAGATACCGCTGTCAAAAAAGGTTTGCTGAAAAAAGGTACTGTGAGTCGCCGCAAAGCCGCACTCGTTAAGGTTGCGAAAGCTGCCGGCGTTAAGCCTACTGCAAAAAAGACGGCAAAGACAGCGCCTGTTGCCAAACCAACCGCAAAGAAACCTGCAGCAAAAGCAAAAACGACTACAAAGACAGCATCTACCAAACCAGCTGCAAAGAAGACAAAAAAAGCTGACGCGAAGAAATAACATAGCATTCAACCACAGCATCAACGACAACTCGCCCGGAGAGACTACTCACTTCTCTCCGGGCGAGTTTCGTGTGGAAACACCAAGCGCAAACCGGTCAATAATATCCCACGGTGCTATTGTCAGCGTCTTTGATTGATAGTCCAATTCTGCTGCAAGCTGTGTTAGTTCGCGCACGCTTGCCATAGTGAAATACGGCATGAGCGCCTGTAATTTCTTGACGACAAACGGATGAATCGCTAAGTCGCTCGCAATGCGCGTAGACGAAACACCCTCTGTTGTCATTACTGCCGCAAATTGCGCCCATTGCGCCCATAATAGCGCCATCACCTTGTACGGATCGTCAGCTGCGCGCAATTCACCAAGCGCTTTTTGCACCGCCCGTACATCACGCCGCGCTGCTAATTCCAATATGTCAAACACCGAGAATTCCCGCGCTGGCGGTAACACTGTTGCAATAACCTCATCCGTTACCGCATCAACGTTTGCAAGCGCTCTTACGGCGTGCGCCAACTG
>ERZ772986.1298-NODE-1298-length-14402-cov-6.720848_pt1 | contig 14402 bp, 5 predicted proteins | sample MGYA00511898_ERZ772986 | MGnify/ENA primary metagenome ERZ772986 (study PRJEB29015, sample SAMEA2737934) | human oral metagenome | biome: human oral; feature: human-associated habitat; material: dental | place: China | collected 2148 ... | reverse complement strand
TCAAATCCGGCTCGCGCGGCGGGGGCGGCGGAGCGGGCCGCCCCTGGGTGCCGGCTGCGACCGGGGCCGGTCCGGTGGCGGGAGGGACGGCCCCGTCGGGCGGGGGCGGAGGCGGCTGTGACCCCGACCCGGTGGGCGCTGGCGGAGGAGGCTCGGCAGTCATGGGGCCAGCGTAGGGTCGGCCGGCGGCGTTGTGTGCACGATGGGTGCTGCGCGTCAACGGGGCGAGACGCGCCGACTGAGTCTCGGGGCCCGGCCATGGGGAGGCCTGCCCCTCCGATCCGGCGCGTGGGGAGATTACGCTCGCATCAGCCCGGCTCGCTCAACCGGGGCGAATTCATGTCGTACCCGGTCGTTACCCTTCAGCGAGCAGAAACCGGCCTCGACCGGGGGCGAACCGGTGATGACAACTGACACAAGCTGACGCAAGGAGCCCGCCGTGACCGATTCCGACGTCCGTGACCTAGTTGACCGGGCGCTGCTGCCGCTCAAGGCGGTCAACGAGGAGCTGCACGCCCACGCGGTCGACTACGTCGTCGGCGGTGAGACCCCACAGGTCCTGCGGGAGGCTGCTTCCTTCGACAACGACCTCAGCTACTGCTTTCTGCCCGCGACCCAGGACTACTACGGGTTTCCAAGTCTTCGACGCCAGCGTCTCGAGGCGGTAGGCATCAAGTGGGAGAGCGGCGACTACGAGCAAACACCGCTCTTCGGCCCGCGCGACGCCCTCTACCGCAGTGATGCGGTGTCCCTGGCCCAGTGGACTCGACTCGGACATCTCCTGGATGTCATCCTGCAGTCCGGCGTTGAGCGCAACCCGGGCACCTCCAATCGGGCCCCCAGGTGGCTGGACGCGCTTCTCATTGACCTTCTGGGAACTGTTGATGGGAGCCTGGCTAAGACGAACCACATCTATGCGGAGCAGCTGAGGGAGAACCGGCCGGCCTGGGACGCCCGGCGTCTGGTGGCGCTGCTGGAGCAGGCGGGCGTGGAGAGCGCGGATGTTCCCGCCACTGTCTTCCTGGCCGTCTACGCCGACACAGTCCGAAGGCCGAGCTCGATTCACAGGCGGTCGGCTGTGGACCTGCCCGGTGTCGCCGACTACCTCGTCGAGCACGCGGGCGCGCTGTCCGGGTCGCTCATGGACGTGCTGCGTCCGGAGGAGCGGCGCGACGTGCTCGCGCGCATGACGGCCAGTCCGCGGTGGGCGGAGGCGGGTGCTCACCTGGTGGCGGCCCTGAGCGTTGGGGCCTCCAAGGAGCTGCGCTGGGAGGCGGTCGACGTGCTCAGCGAGCTGGGCCCGGAGGTGAGGTGCCGCGCGCTGGCCCCGGTCCTGGCCCAGGCCCCGGCGTCCCGCTGCCAGGAGCTGGCGGAGTTCCTGGTCCGGGCCGCCGGCGGCGCGGACCTGCTCGTCCAGGCGGCCGAGGCGAATCGGAGGCTGGCCGACCTCGTCTCCAGCATTCGAGCCCGCTACGAGACGCTCAGCGCCACGGGTGTCGATGAGCCCCTTGACCTGCCTCCGTTCACGCCCCTGGAGATCGGGCCGAGCGCAGCCCCCATCAGGGCCGAGCTGCGCAAGACCCTGGAGCAGTTGATTGCGACCGCCGACGAGCAGCAGTGCGAGTGGTGGTGCGGCCTCGAGATATCGCAGGTGAGCGAGATCACCGAGGAGGACCTTGATGACCTGGTGGCCGTAGCCGACGGCCACAGCCATGATTATCCTGATCTTCTAGGCGTACTTGATATCGACTGGATCATCGAGCACGCCCCGAGCCTGACACTCTCCCACGTTCTGCGGCTCCACGCCGTGAAGGATCTCCCTTCGGGATGGTCGAAGGAGAAGTGGTGCAAGGCGAGCCTGAATCACTACACAGGACCGGAGACCGACCCGCGTGCTCTTGAGGACCTCGTGGTGCGCCTGGGCTGCAGGCCGGACTTTGTGACGAGCTTGCGCGACATCAGAATTCATGGTCGTGCTTTTGCCGAGGCCGATGTCGAGCTGGTCTGGCCGTGGTACGCCGAGCATCCCAAGCTGCTGCGCGAGCGGCTCATGGAGGCTTCCACACTGCCTCATGCGCTGGAGATCGTCGCAGCCTCACCCACCGCCTTCGCCGAGCTGCTGCCGGTCGTGGCCGACATGGCCCTGGGCCCGTCGAGGGTGAGTCGTCCGCTGGCGCAGGCGGCGCTGCGCTCTCACCCGGAGGTGCGCGGGCTCGCCGAGCTGGGGCTTGCCGCCAGGGCGGCGGAGGTGCGCGCCTCGGCGGCCGCCTGGGTCGGCTCGCTGGGGCAGGGCGCCTCGGTGCCGGCGCTGCGCGCGGCGCTGGGCCGGGAGAGGAAGGAGGTCGTGCGGGCCGCGCTGCTGGCCGCCCTGGAGCGCTGCGGCGGCGACATCGCCGAGTTCCTGTCCCCCGAGGTGCTGGAGACCGAGGCCGCCAAGGGCCTGAAGGGAAAGACACCCGCCTCACTGTCCTGGCTCGACCTGGAGGCGCTGCCGGCCGTCCGCTGGGGGAGCGGCGACGCCGTTGATCCGCGCATCATCCGCTGGTGGGTGGTGCTGGCCGACAGGATGAGGAACCCGTCGGGCCGCGGGCTCATCGACCTCTACCTGTCCCTCCTGGAGCCCGGGGACGCTGCGGCGCTCGCCGCGCACGTGACGCGGGCCTGGGTGGCGCACGACACCCAGCACCCGCAGCCCGAGGAGAGCCGAGCGCATGCACGGGGCGCCGGCCGGCAGCGCTACGACGAGGCCCAGCGGTGGCTGGCGTACATGCGTGAGGGATTTGGAGTGACATCCGAAGAGATAAGTCGGGCCAAGGCGGGGGCTGCGATTCCGCTGGAGAAGCGCATTGCTGAGGCCTATACGAAGCACCAGCGGACCTACGTCGGCTCGTCGATGCCGGACAAGGGGCTGCTGGCCTTCGCGGTGCGCATGGACGGCGGCGAGCTGGCGGGGCTGGTGCGCTCCTACATGCGCGACAACCCGAATCGCCGGGCCCAGCTCGAGGCGCTGGTCCGCGTCCTGCACGCCAACTCGAGCCCCGAGGCGCTCCAGGTGCTCCTCGACGTTGCGCGCCGTCACAGGATGCTCAGCGTTCAGCGGGCCGCCGCAGCTCTGGCGCAGGAGGCGGCCGACGAGCGGGGCTGGAGCGCCGATGAGCTGGCGGACCGCACCATTCCTACCGCGGGATTCGACGACGACGGCCTGCTGCGCCTGTCCTACGGGGACCGGGAGCTCACGGGCCGCCTGGCCCCGGACTTCAAGATCGTGCTGTCCGACGCCACGGGTAAGGTCCGCAAGTCCCTGCCGGCGCCGCGCGTGGACGAGGACCCCGAGGTCGTCAAGGAGACCAGGAAGCGGCTGACGGCCGCCCGCAAGGAGGCCAGGGCCGTCCTCACCCTCCAGGCAGAGCGGCTGCATGAGGCCATGTGCGGGTCGCGCACCTGGCGGGGCGCCGACTGGCGGGCACTGCTGGTCGCACACCCCCTGGTCGGCCGTCTCGTCACCCGGCTGATCTGGACCGCCGGACCGGCGGGCGGCGGAGAGGCGGTGACCTTCCGCCCCACCGAGGACGGGGCCCTGCTGGGCGCCGACGACGCTGACGTGCCCCTGGCGGACGACGCGGTGGTAGGCCTGGCCCACGGCACGCTCCTGAGCGCGGCGCAGGCGGAGGCCTGGAGGGCACACCTGGCCGACTACGAGGTGGAGCCGCTGTTCGACCAGCTGTCCGCCACCGCCCCGAGGATCGGCGAGGGGCAGAAGGTCCTCACCGACCTCCAGGGGCACGTGACCGACACCTTCACCTTCCGGGGCGCGGCGACCAGGCGTGGCTACCAGCGGGGGAAGATGCTGGACGGGGGCAATTTCGAGGACTACGTCAAGGAGCTCCCCTCCGCGAACCTGACCGTGGTGCTGGGTTTCACCGGCTCCTATGTTCCTGAGGAGAACATGCCGTGCGCCACCACCGGCCTGTCCTTCACCCGTAGGGGCCGTACGGTCGGGCTCGCCGACATCCCGCCGATCCTGCTGGCCGAGTGCTACGCGGACTACGAGGCCATGGCGGCGCTGGGGCCCTTCGACCCCGACTGGGAGGAGAATGCCACGCCACTGTGGTGAACGCGGGTCCGACACCTGCTCGACCGGGGCGGATTCGTGTCAGACCCGATCGCTAGGCTCATGAGCCATGAGGGCCGCCCTGCAAGGTCGGGCGGTCGGTGAGAGACAAGGGAGAGCGCCGTGACCGATCCCGTAACCCGCGAGCTTGTCGAGCGCGCCCTGCTGCCGCTGCGCGTCGTCGGCGACGACCTGCACGCCTCCGCCGTCGACTACGTGCTGGACGCCGGCGCCGACCCGCAGGCGCCCCCGGACATCCCGGTTCAGGGCGACACCCGCAGGCTCTTCAGCGACCCCGGCAGGATCGCGCCGGTGGTGGATCTGGGTGCCCAGGTGCGCCGGCGCCTGTACGACGTCGGCGTCAAGGCCCCGGGCCGGCCTGATGACGGCTCCGACGAGCCCGTGGCGTACCTCGTGCGCTCCCTGCGCGCCGTCCTGTACGTGCGGGGCCCACTCGCGCCCACTCAGTGGCAGCGCTTCGGCAGGCTCCTGATCGCCCTCGGCGGCAGCCCCAACCGGCGTGCCGAGGGCGTCCCCGACTGGCTGTGCGCGCTGCTCAACGACGTCGCCGTGACCGCCGCCTACGCCGGGTACATGCTCCCGCCGGACGAGAGGGAGTGCGAGCCGGCGTTGAGGGAGCGCTGGAGCCCGACGGCGGTCGCGGCTTTGCTCGAGGCCACGGGCGCGGCCGCCGAGCAGGTTCCCGCCGTCATCCTCCTCGCCTGGCTCGCCGAGGCGAACAGGGGCTACGTGTATGCGTCGGCCGACGAGCCCAAGTACTGCCTTCCCGGCATCGAGGACTACCTGGCCGCCCACGACGGGCAGATCCCCGCCGGCGCGCTTACGGCACTGTCCGCGCGGGCGAGGGCGGACGTCGCCAGACGCCTGGGCGCCCACCCGCAGGCCGCTGCGGACTGCCCCCGCTTCCTGGCGGCACTGGCGGTGGACGGCGCCGTCACCGTACGGCGCGCCGCGATCACGGTGCTGGCCGGGCTGTCCGGCCGGGCGCGCGACGCCGCCCTGGTCGAGCAGCTCGCGGCCGCCAGGACGCCGCGCCTCAAGGAGGCCGTCACCTGGCTCGCCTCGACGCCGGGAGGCGGCCGGGTCCTGGAGGAGGCCGCCGCCGTCAACCCCGCCGCGGCTCGCCTGGCGCACTCGCTGGCCGAGCGCCACGACAGGCTCGCTGCCGGGGCCGGACCCGAGCAGATCCTCGACCTGCCTCCCCTCGACTCGGCCCTGGACGTGCCCTCGGCGGCGCCGGCCAAGGCCGCGCTGCGAAGGCGGATCGACGCCCGGCTCGCGGAGCCGGCGGACGCCGAGATCGGCATCCCGCCGGTTCATCGACACATTCTGGAGTCGATCACCGATGACCTCCTCGATCATGTGGTGGCGGTCGCCGACGGCGCGAGCGACGAGCCCCTGGGCGTCTCCAGCAGGCACGTGCTCTGGGACGAGCTGCTGAGGTGCCCCGAGCTGCACCTGCTGCACCTGTGCCGGCTTCAGGCGCACACCGACGACCCGAGCGTCACACGGCTGCTGTACGGTCACGCCGCGCGCGACCTCGACCCGCGCACCGTCGAGCAGGCCCTGCGCGAGGCGGGCCTGCCCACCGGTGAGGAGCTCGTGCACTGGGTGTGGGAGTGGCACGACCCCGAGCAGACCTGGGCGTGGGCGGCGACCCACCTCGACCTGGTCGACGAGCGTCTGCGCGACACCGCCGGGGCCGTCGATGCATTGAGGGCCCTGGAGCTCTTCCCCACCATTCCGGCCCGGCTCCTGCCGGCGGTGGCGGACGCGGCCGTGGGAGGCTCGGTGGTGAACCGGCTCCTGGCGCAGAAGGCCCTGCGCTCCCACCCCGCCGTGCGCGAGCTCGCGGAGCGGTCGCTGACCGGGACCGCCTCCACCCGGGAGGCCGCGGCGCAGTGGCTCGCGGACCTGGCCGACCCGGCGGCGGTGCCGGCGCTGCGCAGAGCCGCCGCCAAGGAGAGGACGGCGGCCGGCAGGGCCGCGATCCTGCACGCGCTGGCGGCCTGCGGAGACGACACCAGCGACCTGCTCTCACCCGAGGCCCTGGGCGCCGAGGCCGCTAGAGGGCTCAGAGGCAGGGCGCCGGCGTCATTGGACTGGTTCGACCTCGACGCCCTGCCGGCCCTGCGGTGGTGCGACGGGAGCCCAGTCGCCCCCGAGATCGTGCGCTGGTGGGTGATCATGGCCGACAAGCTCAAGGACCCCAGTGGTCGCGGCCTGTGGGAGCTCTACCTGGACCGGCTCGATCCGGCCGACGCCGCTGCGCTGGGCTCCCACGTCCTGCACACCTGGATCGCGCAGGACACGCGGCGCCTCGACGAGGCCGAGTGCCGCACCCGTGCCGAGACCGCGGGTCGCCGCGAGCACGACGCCTGCCAGCGCTACCTGGCCGCGACGAAGGAACCGGAGTGGCTGGTGGAGCGCGCCCGTCAGGAGGCCGCCGTCCCCGTGGAGGAGCACGTCGCCCGCTTCCTGCGCTACTACCGCGGGCTGTTCGTGGGCTCGGCCATCGCCGACAAGGGCCTGCTGGCGCTGACCGTGCGCATGGACGGTGCCGAGCTGGCGGACGCGGTGGCCGGCTACATGCGCGGTGCGCAGCGCCCCCAGGGCGAGCACCGCGCCCAGCTCGCAGCCCTGCTGACGGCCCTGGCTGCCAACGGGAGTACCGAGGCCCTCGCCGTGCTGCAGGCCACCGCCAGCCGGCACAAGATGCGCACGGTCCAGAAGACCGCCATCAACCTGGTCGAGCAGGTCGCCCAGTGGCGCGGCTGGAGCGCCGACGAGCTGGCCGACCGGACCGTGCCCACCGGCGGCTTCGATCCCGACGGCCTGCTGCACCTGAGCTACGGGGACCGCGAGCTCACAGGGCGGCTCACCCCCGACCTGAGGGTCGTCCTGACCAACGCCGCGGGGAAGACCCTCAGGGCCCTGCCCGAGGCGCGTGCGGGCGAGCACAGCCTCGACGTGTCCGCCGCCAAGAAGGAGCTGCGCGCCGCCCGCAGGGACGCCAAGGCGGTCCGCACGCTCCAGTCGGCTCGGCTGTACGAGGCCATGTGCGGCGGGCGCACCTGGACCGGCGCCGGTTGGCGCACGCTGCTGGCCGGTCACCCCCTGGTGGGCAGGCTCGTCACCCGGCTGATCTGGCTCGCGGCCCCGGCCGACGGCGGCGGGGCGGCGACCTTCCGTCCGACCGAGGACGGGGCGCTGCTGGGAGCCGACGACGCCGTCGTCGTCCTGGACGACGCCGCCGCCGTCCGCGTGGCCCACGGCACCCTGATGAGCGACGGGGAGGCGGCCGCGTGGCGCACCCACCTGGCCGACTACGAGGTGGAGCCCCTCTTCGACCAGCTGACCGCCGCCGCTCCCCGGGTGGCCGAGGGCGCGAGCCGGATCGACGAGCTCAGCGGGCGGGCGACCACGACCTTCGCTCTGCGGCGGCAGGCGACCAGACGCGGCTACCGGCGTGGCCAGGCCGTCGGCGGCCCCTGGTTCGTGGACTACACCAAGGGCTTCGCCTCCCTGGGCCTGACCGCGGTTCTCGGCTTCTCCGGGGCGGAGCTGCCCGAGCGGGACGCCCGCTGCACCGTGGGCGACCTGAGTCTGCGCCGCGGCCACCGGGACGTGCCGCTGGCACAGGTCCCGCCCGTCCTGCTGGCCGAGTGCTACGCCGACTACCGCGCCTTTGCGGGCGCGGCCGCCGCCTCGAACCGCGGCAGCCGCAGCGGACGCGCTAGGCACGACGACGGGGCGCGAGCATGAGCCCGGCGTCCCGCCCCTGGGGCACGAGCGACCGCATGACACGCGCCCTGGAGGCCTTCAGCGACCTCGACGACGCCCTGCGTCAGCTGCTCACCGGCTACCTGGTGGATCCGACCGACTCACCGACCCCCACCATCAAGGACCGGCTCGCCCTGACCCGTGCCGCTCGTGAGGCGCTGCCCGCTGTCCCGGACGCAGCCCTCGTCCTGACCGCGCTCAGCGTCGACCGGGCGCAGGAGATCCGCAGCACCGCGGCCCGAGCGCTCGACGACGTCGGGCCCTCTGCGCCCGAGGTCTGCCACCGGGGACTGCTCACCGCGCTCCGGGCGGCTCCGCTCGCCCGGGCCGACGAGGCGGTCGCCCACCTTCTTCGCTCCGACGGGGGACGGGAGACCCTGGCACGCCTCGGCGCCGAGCGCCCCGACCTGGCGGCGCTCGCCGACGAGCTGCGCGGCCGCGAGCGCGTCCTGGCCGGGCTGCCCGAGGGCGCGCCGGTCCCCGCCCCGCCCTTCGCGCCCCTTCCCGAGTCGAGCGCGGCGCCGGCGGCCGACGAGCTGCGAGGGAGCCTGGAGGGGCTGATCAGCGGAGGCGAGTCGCAGGGCCGCTGGGGGCGGGAGCGGACCGCAGGGGCCCGGGCCGTCAGCGATGCGGACCTGGACGGGCTCGTGGCCGTCGCCGAGGGCAGAGCGAGCGAGCTGCCCGCCCCGATACGCGCTCTCGGGATCCGGTGGATCGCCCGTGAGGCACCGAGCCTCGACCTCATCCACTTCACGCGCCTGGCGCTTGCCTGCGGTGAGGACGTGGAACGGTGCGACCTGGAGTCCCTCCTGGGCTGGGACGCCGATCCGCGCGCCGTCGCGGACGCGCTTGAGTGCGGCGGGCTGCCGCACCACAGGGCGCAGGAGGCGGTCGCCCTCTGGGCCCTCGGATGCGCCGAGCCCGAGGCCACCTGGCCGTGGATCCTCCAGAACCCCGAGGCGGTCCTGGAGGCGATGAAGGACTGGTACCCGGCGAGGGCGGTGCTGCGGGCGCTCGCCTACGCCCCCACGCTGCCGCCGGCGCTCCTGCCCGCCCTGGCGCAGGCGGCCGTGGGGCGCTCCGAGGGCAACCGCGTCCTCGCCCAGAGGCTGCTCGCCCGCACGCCCGCGGCCGCCGACCTGGCCCTTCAGGCCCTGGAGAGCCCGCACCCCGCTGTGCGCAGGGCGGGCGCAGCCTGGCTGGCCGACCTGGGCGTCGCCGACGGCGTGGAGCGCCTGCGCGCCGCCCGCGCCGGGGAGAAGGACCAGCTCGTGCGCAGTGACATCCTGCGCGCCCTGGCGGCCTACGGCGATGACGCCGCCGACCTCGTAACCGCCGAGGCCCTCGCGACACCGGGGCGGCGGCCCCGCGTACCGGTGGCACTGGCCTGGTTCCCCTTCGACGCCCTGCCGGTCGCGCACCTGGCCGACGGAACCGCCCTGGACGCCGGCACCGTGCAGCGCTGGGTCGTCCTGGCCCACTCTCTGAAGGACCCCGACGGGCGCGGCACGGTCGCCGCCTACCTCGGCCTGCTCGACCCGGGCGACGCCCGCGAGCTGAGCGCCGCCGTCGTGGAGTCCTGGATGGCCCACAACCGCGGGCTGGGCAAGAGGGAGAGCCTGAAGACCAAGGGCCTGCTCGCCCTTGCCGTCGGGATGGACGGCGCCCGTCTCGCGGCCGACGCCAGGGCGGTCCTGCGCCGCAACGCCACCTGGCGGGCCGAGTCCGAGACGGTGCTGGCCGCCGTCGCCGCCAACCGGGCGCCCGAGGCCCTCCAGGTGGTGCTCGCCGCGGCCGCGAGCCACCGGCTGCCCCGGGTGCGGGACGCAGCCCGGTCGCTGGCCGAGGCCGCCGCCGCCGAGCGCGGCTGGAGCCCCGCGGAGCTCGGCGACCGCACCGTCCCGACCGTCGGCTTCTCCGACGACGGCCTGCTGCACCTGTCCTACGGGGACCGCGAGTTCCTCGGGCGCCTGACCCCCGGGCTGACCGTGAGCCTGAGCGACGCCGACGGGCGGCCCCGCAAGACCCTGCCGCCGCCCCGCAAGAGCGAGGATCCCGAGGTCGTGGCCGAGGCCAGGGCGCGCCTGGCCGCGGCACGCAAGGAGCTGCGCGCCGTCCTGGACGCCCAGACGCGTCGGCTGTACGAGGCCATGTGCGCCGGACGGACCTGGCCGCTGGCCCGGTGGCACGAGCTGCTGGCCACCCACCCGCTTCTCAGGCACCTGGTCGTCCGCCTGGTGTGGATGGCCGACGCCGGGCCCGCCCGGGAGGCCACCGGCCTTAGCGGCCCGGACGGGGCCAGCCGGGAGGCCGGCGAGCGGGGCTCCGTGCCCGACGGCCCGGGCGGTGGGGGTGATGGCCCCGGCGCTGTCCCGGGCGCTACCCCGGGGGCGGTGCGGCCCGTCCGGTCCGCGCTGGAGGTGGGCCGCAGCGGCCTGTCCCGGCGCGGTAGCCGTGAGCAGGGCCCCACTGCCTACTGCCCCCTCTTCCGGCCCACCGAGGACGGGGTGCTCCTGGGGGTCGACGACGCGGACGTCGAGCTGGCTGACGACGTGAGCGTGCGCCTGGCCCACGGCACGCTCCTGGGGCCCGGGCAGGTGGAGGCCTGGCGGGCCCACCTGGCCGACTACCAGGTGGACCCCCTGTTCGACCAGTTCTCGGCCCCCGACGTCGACGTCGACGCCGGTCAGACGACCATCCAGGACGGTGCCGGGCGGCTTGTCGTGGCACGTGACCTGCGGCGGGCGGCGCAGGCCCGTGGCTATGAGCGCGCCTCGACCAGGTACCGTTACCGGGAGCTCACCAAGGACTTCCCGGACCTGGGCCTGCGCAGCGTCATTGACCTCGACGGTGCTGATGCCTGGGACGAGGGGCAGACCACGACCACCGGCACCCTGACCCTGCGTCGCGCAGGCCGCCCGGTGCCCCTGGACCAGGTGCCGCCCGTCCTGCTGGCCGAGTGCTACGCCGACTACCGCGCCGTAGTAGGAACCGCCCCCTCCCCCCTTCCGTGAGAACGGTACTTATTCCTCGCGAGAACGGTACTTATTGCCCGCGAGAACGGTACTTGTTCGTGCTGAGAACGGTACTTGTTTGCCGTGAGAACGGTACCGTTCTCACGCTCCAGTCTCCGCATGATCGCGCACCAGGGCGCCGGACCCAGGCGCCTCAGGCCACGGTCCCCACCAGCAGGTCCCCCTCACAGGACGACACCACCGGGCCCGGGCGCCTCAGGCCACGGTGGCCTGGGCCAGGACCTGGTCGCCGGAGTCCCCGCCGTAGACGACGACGGACTGGCCGGCCGCCAGGCCCCGCAGCGGCTCGGCCAGTTTCACGTGCAACCTGCCCGCCGCCTCGTCCACCTCCACGCGCGCGGGTGCGGGGCGGCCGTGCGCCCGCACCTGGACGGTGACGTCGTCCCAGCCGCGGGCGCCGTCGAGCGGGCCGGGCCCGGCCAGCAGGACCAGGGCCTCGCCCTCGATGCTGCTGCGGCTGAGCAGCTCGAGCGGGCCGACCACCACCTCGTTGGTGTCCGGGCGGGTGCTCAGCACGTAGCGGGGGCGGCCGTCGGGGGCCGGGCGGTCCAGGCCCAGGCCCCTGCGCTGTCCCACCGTGAAGCCGAAGTAGCCCTGGTGGCGTCCCAGCACCTGCCCGTCGGGGGTCACCAGGTTCCCCTCGCGCACGCCGAGGCTGCGGGCCAGGAAGCCGCGGGTGTCGCCGTCGGCCACGAAGCAGATGTCGTAGGAGTCGGGCTTGGAGGCCACCGGCAGGCCGCGCGCCGCCGCCTCGGCGCGCACCACCGCCTTGGAGGGGGCGTCGCCCAGCGGGAAGAGCGCCCGGGCCAGGCCCGCCTGCCCCGAGACCGCTAGCACGTAGGACTGGTCCTTGGCGGCGTTAGCCGCGCGGCGCAGCCTCAGGCCCTCGGTGCTCCCGGGGGAGCCGGACGCGGCCCCGCCCTCCAGACGCGCGTAGTGCCCGGTGGCCACGGCGTCGAAGCCCAGGGCCAGGGCCCGGGAGAGCAGGGCGTCGAACTTGACCCGCTCGTTGCAGCGCACGCAGGGGTTGGGGGTGCGCCCGGCCTGGTACTCGGACAGGAAGTCGGCCACCACCTGCTCCTCGAACTGCTCGGACAGGTCCCACACGTAGAACGGGATGCCCAGGATCTCGGCGGCCCACCGGGCGTCGGAGGAGTCCTCGATGGAGCAGCAGCCCCGTGAGCCCGAGCGGGTCTGGGCGCGGTGGCGGGTCAGTGCCATGTGGACGCCCACCACCTCGTGCCCGGCGTCCACGGCGCGCGCGGCAGCGACGGCGGAGTCCACCCCGCCGGACAGGGCCGCGAGCACGCGCACGTATCCTCCTCGGGGTCGGTTGTCAGCGGGCGGCCTGGTGGAGGTCGCCCCAGGGGCTGAGTCCGCGCGTCCAGCGCATGGTGGCGCGCTCCACGCCCAGCCAGCTGGCGGTGGCCAGGGCCACGGTGAGCAGGACCGTGACCAGGAGCAGGAGGGCGAACCCGTGGCGGTGCAGGCCCAGCAGGACCAGGAACTGGATGACGGGGAAGTGGAAGATGTACACCCCGTAGGAGATGTCGTGGATCTTGACCAGCGAGGGTGAGGGCAGGACCGCCCCCAGCCACAGCACCACGTAGGCGATCAGGGGGGAGGCCAGCTGCGCCCCGAACTGGTTGGACCAGACGATCAGGGCCACTGCCGCCACCGTGCAGGCCAGTGCCGGCAGGGCCCGCATGGGCAGGTGGTCGCGCAGCTTGTACACCACCGCCCCGCCCAGGAAGTAGGGGAGCATGCTCACCAGCGTCACGAACTCGCTGTTGTTGTACGGGCCGGTGCTGGAGACGGCCACGTGGGCGGCGGCACTGAGCACGAACAGCAGGACCGTGGGCCACGCCCGGGTGCGGGGCAGCTTCCAGGACAGGAAGACACCGATGACGATGTAGCACCAGAACTCGATGTACAGGCTCCACAGCGAGCCGTTCCAGGTGTCGGCGACGGGCAGGCCCGCCAGGGTGGTGCCGATCCCGTAGGACGAGATCCTCAGCAGGAGGTTGCTGAACATGTAGTTCAGGGGGGTGACCGGGGTCCCCAGGTAGCCGCCGAGGCCGCCGGTGTTGACAACCTGCGCCGCCGGGGCCAGGAGCAGGACCACGAACGCCTGGACCAGGAGGTAGCCGGGGAAGATCCGCACGACCCGGTTCAGCAGGTAGCGCCCGCCGTCGGAGCGCTCCCGTGAGCCGGTGATGAGGAACCCGGACAGGACGAAGAAGCCCACCACGGCCCACTCGCCCAGGCCCTGGCCCTGCCAGGCGATGCCGTTCCCCGCCCCTGACAGGCCGACGGCGTGGGAGTAGAGCACGACGGACGCCAGCAGGAGCCGGACCAGGTTGAGGGAGTTGTCGCGCGACCCCAGGTCACGCGCGGCAAAGAGGCGGGTCGCTAGCACGGGGGCCAGCCTATACGGCGCGCGGGAGCACCGTCACAAGGTCGGGGGCGGTCAGGGTCCCCGACCGGTGGTGCGGGTTCCGGACTCGGCGGTCCCTGGCCGGTGGTGCGGGTTCCGGCGACGCTGCCCGCCGTCCTGCCGCCGCCCTTGCCACCGGCTGCCGCCTCCGCCACCGGCTGCCGTCCTCGCCACCGGCTGCCGCCCTCGCCGGGTGCCACTCCCCGCAGCCGGGTGCCGCCCAGAGGACCACGGTGACGCCCCAGGGCGTGCTGCCGCCCCCGCCACCGGGTGCCGCCCCCCGCCGGCTGCCGCCCCTGCCACCAGGTGTGGCCAGGACGACGTCCCGGTGCCACCTGCCGGGCTGGCCCGCTGCCCGCCGTCCCCACTACAATCCGGCGGGCAAGGCGCTGACCCGGCTATCACCGGCGAGCCTCCGGAAGAACCGGTCCGCACCCCGGCCCCGAGCCCGGTGCGGACCCCAGTAGAACCGGACGGGACAGCCCGTCACAGCTGAGAATCAAGCGGTCGTGCACCGCCGGAGCCGGGCCGCCCGGCGGTCCCTGCGACGTCCTCGCCGGGGCCACTCACGGCGGCCCCTTCCTGGTCTGCTGGCCCGCCCCCGGGCGGCGTCCCCGGGCCGGGAGCCGGTGGCGCGCGGCAAACGAGGTGGTACCGCGGCGCACCGCCCGCCGGCCCTGGGCCGGTAGGCGCTGGCGTCGTCCTCGTGGCACCTGGGCGCCCGCCCAGGACGAACGAGACCCTGACGAGCGAGGTACCCCGTGGCTGAGACGGCTCCCACCACCCCCGGCGCCCACACCGGCGCGTCCTTCTACCCCCTGCACCGCCCCGGGCAGTCCGTGCCGGTCTCGCCCTCCTTCCCGGCCATTGAGAAGGACGTCCTGGCCTACTGGAAGGCCGACGGCACCTTCGCCGCCTCCATCGCCAACCGGGCGCAGCCCTGCGACGAGTTCGTCTTCTACGACGGCCCGCCCTTCGCCAACGGCCTGCCCCACTACGGCCACCTGCTGACCGG
>ERZ772986.1297-NODE-1297-length-14405-cov-2.527108_pt1 | contig 14405 bp, 14 predicted proteins | sample MGYA00511898_ERZ772986 | MGnify/ENA primary metagenome ERZ772986 (study PRJEB29015, sample SAMEA2737934) | human oral metagenome | biome: human oral; feature: human-associated habitat; material: dental | place: China | collected 2148 ... | reverse complement strand
ATTTACATACAGTCCGTGCTTTATGATACGGACTTTACTACAGGAGATAGTGATAAAGAGCTTAGAGAAAGCTTGAGTTTGGAATATGATGAAAAGGGTGCCGGATATATGTATAATAAGCTTAAAGCCTTGGATGAAAAAGCTGCAGAAAGCATACATCCGAACAACAAAAAACGAATAATTCGAGCTATAGAGTATGCCTTAAGCACCGATAAAAAAATATCCGAACATAATATAAATGAAAGAGCTAAAAAATCTCCTTATAATTATAAATATTTTGTACTGAATTTAGAAAGAAAAAAGTTATATAATAGGATAGAGCAGAGGGTGGATATGATGCTTAAGCAGGGGCTTCTTGCTGAAGTTAAGAAACTGCATGAGCTTGGATGTAACAAAGATATGGTTTCTATGAAGGGTATAGGTTATAAAGAAATACTTGCATACCTTGAAGGAGGTATAAGTCTTGAGGAGGCAGGCGAACTTATAAAAAAGGAGACCAGACACTTTGCCAAAAGACAAATTACTTGGTTTAAGCGTGAAAAAGAAGCTATATGGCTTGATATAGATGATTTTGCAAATGAGGAAGATTTGGTAAACTATATGATAAAAGGTGGGGAATATGCAAAATAAATTACAAAGGTTATATGAGAGTCTGGGTATATCAAAAGAAGTTTTTGAACTTGGAGAAAGAACAGAAAAAACTTTGGAAGAAAGATTTAAAAAACTTGATCAAACGGCAGAGTATAATCAATTAAAGGTACTTAACGCTTTCAGAGCCAACAGAGTAAGTGAGGCGCATTTTGTACCGACTACCGGTTACGGAAGTGATGACCTTGGAAGAGATACCCTGGAAGAAGTATATGCTCAGATATTCGGTGCAGAGGCTGCAATTGTAAGAGCACAGTTGGTAAGCGGAACACATGCATTAAGCACAGCTCTTTCAGGAAATTTAAGACCGGGAGATGAGCTTTTATACATATCAGGCGGTCCTTATGATACCTTGGAGGGCGTTATAGGTATAAGAAAGGAAAGAGGCTGTCTTTTTGAGTACGGTGTAACTTATAATCAAGTGGAACTGCTTGCTGATGGAAATTTTGACTTTGATGCGATTGCGGCTGCCATAAACAGCAGGACAAAAATCGTAGCCATACAAAGGTCTAGGGGTTACAGTACAAGACCTACCTTATCGGTTGAAAAAATAGCCAAGGCTATAAATTTTGTAAAGTCGATAAATCCCAAACTTATCTGTATGGTGGATAATTGCTACGGTGAATTTGTTGAGGAGATAGAGCCTACACAGGTAGGAGCTGATATGGCGGTGGGTTCACTTATAAAAAACCCCGGAGGCGGCTTGGCTCCTATAGGCGGATACATAGCAGGCACATACGAATGTGTGGAAAATGCCGCTTGCAGACTTACCGCACCCGGACTCGGAAGAGAGCTTGGAGCTAATCTTGGAGTAAACAGGAGCTTTTACCAAGGCTTGTTCCTATCACCTACAGTAGTGGCTTCCGCACTTAAATCAGCTATTTTTGCAAGCTGTATATATGAGGATCTGGGATATGCAACCTTTCCGAAATCAAGCGAGGAAAGATATGATATAATACAATCTATAAACTTGCTTGAGCCTAAGGCGCTTTGTGCATTTTGTGAGGGTATACAAAAGGCTGCACCTATAGATTCCTTTGTTACACCCGAGCCTTCGGATATGGCAGGTTATGAGTCCAAAGTTATTATGGCTGCCGGTGCATTTATTTCGGGAGCTTCTATAGAATTAAGTGCGGATGCTCCTATGAGAGAACCTTATACGGTATTCTTCCAAGGAGGACTTACCTTCCAGCACGGTAAAATAGGAGTACTTTATTCTTTGCAAAAACTTATGGATGCAGGTATTATAAATATATAAAATTAAACCTTTTCTAAACTTGGAGAGTTGCGGAAAGGACAATATGAGAACTATAAAAGATATACCTTTAGATGAAAGACCTTATGAAAGATGCTTGAAACTTGGAGTCAAATCCTTAACGGATGCCGAACTTCTGGCAGTTATATTAAGAAGCGGAACTAAGGATGTAAGCTCTGTGGAGCTTGCTGCGATGCTTATAAATAACCACCCCAAAAAGGGTCTTAAATCAATTATGCACAGTACTTATGAAGAGTACAGAAAGATAAAAGGTATAGGCAAGGTCAAGGCGATACAACTTCTTTGTATAGGAGAGTTATCACACCGTATATGGAAGCAGGAGACCTTGGACAATTTGGAAATATTCAATTCACCGAAAGTATGTGCCGGATACTATATGCAGGAAATGAGGCACTTAAAGCAGGAGGAACTGAGGATTGCCTTCCTTGATACAAGACAAAGGCTTATATCCGACTCTGTAATTACTGTAGGTACGGTAAATTCGGCACTTATATCGGTGCGAGAGATACTTATAGCGGCGCTTAAGAATAATGCCGTCAATATTATAATGTTACACAATCATCCGAGCGGTAATCCGACTCCAAGTGAAGATGATATTAATGTAACCAATTTGGTCAATAAAGGCTGCCGCTATGTGGGTATAAACTTAAATGACCATATCATTATAGGAGATAATAAATACTATAGTTTCAAAGAACAGGGAGTTTTATAGATGAATTTCAAAAACGATCGCCTAATACTTGTACTGCTAAGTATAATATGCATTATTATGATAATAAGTACAAGTATAAAAGACAGTTTACTTCTGCCTTTGCGTATGAGTGTAGGCTATGTGCTTATGCCCATACAAACCGGTGTCAATGTAGCCGGCAAGGCACTTTACAATTATGTGGAAAACACAAGAAAACTTAATAATGCCTTGGAGGAAAATAAAGAACTTAACGAGCGTATTGCCGAATTAACGGAAGAAAACGCAAGACTTACAGAAGAAACTTTCGAACTTGAAAGACTTAGAAAACTCTATAAATTAGATACGGAGTATGCTAATTATAATAAGATAGTTGCAAGAGTAATTGCTAAGGACTCTGTAGGTTGGTTTAAGGTCTTTAGAATAGACAAGGGCAGTGAAGACGGTATTACTGTAGATATGAATGTTATGGCAAACGGAGGACTTGTAGGTATAGTAACTGATGTAGGTACCAATTATGCTACTGTACGAGCTATTATAGACGATGTAAGCAGGGTCAGTGCCATGGCAATGCAATCCAATGCCAACTGCATAGTGGCAGGTGATCTGCAGGTCAATGCAGATAACAAGCTTCGAATAACCGATATAGATATTAATGCAAATGTAAGAGACGGAGACAAGATAGTAACTTCCAATATAAGTACAAAATATTTACCCGGTATACTTATAGGTTATGCCAGCGAGATCACGGAAGACAGCAGTCGACTTACAAAAAGCGGATATCTGATTCCGGTTGCCCGTTTTGATAACCTACAGGAAGTTTTGGTAATTACTGATTTGAAAGAAGTCCAAAAAGAGGATAGCCCATAAATGAGAAGATTTGTTATTAATATAGTACTTATAATTATGGCTTTTGCCATACAAAACTGCATATTTCCGTTTATTCCTTTTTTAAATGTGGCACCTAATTTAGTACTTATTATACTCTTTACCATAGGTTTTATATATGGAAAGAAAGAGGGAATGTTATACGGTATAATCATAGGACTTTTAATGGATCTTTTTTATACCGGAGTATTCGGATTTTTTACGCTTATATATATGGTTGGGGTATATAGACGGTATTTTATCCAAATACTTTTATGAGGATTATATAGTGCTTCCGCTTGTTATGTGCGCATTTAATGAGGTTTTATATAATCTGGCAATATATTTTTTCAGGTTTATGCTTAGAGGTAAGTTTAATTTACTTTTCTATATTAACTCAATAATTATCCCTGAAATGATTATGAGTCTTTTGTTTACTTTACTTTTATATAGACCCTTATTCAAATACAATAAGGCTCTGGAAAGAATGGATAATGCCAAGAGGTAGAAGAATTGCTTAATGATTTAAAGTATATTTTAAAAGAGATAAAAGATAAACTGCTGTCATCACGATTGTTTGTAGTGGCGCTGTTTTATTCTATGATTGTCTTTATTTTATTTTGTAAGCTTTTTAACTTGCAGATCGTAAATGGTGAGGCATATCTAAAAGATTATGTGGCAAAAACGGAAAAAACGGTGGCTTTGCCCGCAACCAGAGGAAATATATATGATGTGCACGGTAATTTACTGGCATATAACAAGCTTGCCTATGCGGTAACCATACAGGATAACGGTTATTTTGAGAAGGATAACGAGCTTAATCTCATGATATATAATCTGCTAAGACTTCTTCATAATAATGATGAGAAGGTAATAGGATCTTTAGAGATCGGTCTTGATGATGGCGGTAATTTTTACTATACAGGTAACAATGAGAATGCCAAAAAAAGATTCTTAAAAGATCTTTATCAATTAAAAAGTGTTGACGAACTTGACAGTCCTAATGGAAAGTACAAATCGACCTTAAGTGCTGCCGAAGCTATAGAAAACCGTGTAAAAGCTTATAAGCTCGATGAACTTAAAGATGAGAGCGGAAACATCATAAGCCTTACGGACAGGGAAAAGCTGGATATTGTAAATATACGATACACGATGATTTTGACAAATTATAAAAAATACGAGGCTACCAAGGTTGCTTCTGCCATAAGTGAGACCACTAAGGTAACTATACTTGAAAATATGTCCAACTTAAAAGGTGTTAATGTAGAAGAAGAAAATATAAGAGTTTATAATGACAGCATATATTTTTCCTCTGTAATAGGTTACATAGGAAAAGTCAATGAAGAAAAATTAAAAGAATTACAAGAATTAAACTCCGATTACACTATTAATGACAGCGTAGGACGAAGCGGAATAGAAGAGTATATGGAATCCACACTTAGAGGTACCAAGGGCAGCCGTACCATGTTTGTTGACAATGTAGGTCATATCATGGAAGTAAGCAAAGAAAGTGCCTCAGTTGCCGGTAATGATGTGTACCTGACTATAGACAGAGAATTGCAAATAGGTATATATCATATAATTGAACAGCAGCTTGCAGGTATTTTGGTTTCAAAGATAGTTAATCAGGATGAACCCAATACCGAGAATACAAACTCTACCAACAGACTTATACCTGTAAAAGATGCTTACTTTCAGTTGATCAACAACAATATACTTAATATAGACAGATTCAGTCAGGAAAATGCAAGTGACATTGAAAAAAATATATACAGCAAATTCTTAGACTATAAAGAAAAGACAATTAATAGTGTGTATGAGGAGCTTAAAGGAGACGGAAGCCGTAAAATGTCGGAGCTTAGCAAAGAGCTTAATGCATTTATGTATTATATATACACAAAACTTTCTTCTGATGATGTGGAAATAATTGTAAAGGCAAATATTGATGAGAATGCCGACTACTTTATGAAATGGAAGGCTGACGATATCAGTATGAGAGACTTTATATATACAGGTATTGCCGGTAACTGGATAGATGTAACAAAGCTAAATGCCAACGCCAAATATTCGGATGCCACCTCAGTTTACAACTCACTGGTAGACTACACTATAGAGCTTTTAAAAGAAGACAGAGAATTTTATAAACTTATGTATAAGTATATGATAAAGCAAAATGTCTTAAGCGGTAATGAATTATGTCTTGCCCTTTATGAGCAGGGAGTTTTAGCACCGGATGAGCTGCAAAGACAAAACTTAAGTACGGGTGATCCTAACTATGCCTATCAATTCCTTATAGATAAGATCAGAAATATTGAAATTACGCCTGCACAACTTGCACTTGACCCTTGTACTGCAGGAGTTGTTATAACCGACTCCAATACAGGAGAGGTAAAAGCTTTGGTATCCTACCCCGGATATGACAATAACCGACTGGCTAATGTTATGGATGTGGCATACTATAATTCATTGGATAAGGATCAGTCCTTCCCTATGTATAACAATGCCACTCAAGCTCAAAAGGCTCCCGGTTCAACATTTAAACCTATAAGTGCTATTGCAGGGCTTGAAGAAAAAGTAATATCGCCTACCGAGGTTATAGACTGTACCGGACGATATGATGTTACCAATCCGCCTATCAAGTGCTGGATATTCCCCGGACACCATGGAAACCTTGATATGATAGGGGCTATACAAAATTCATGTAACTATTACTTTACAGAAATAGGGCACAGGCTTTCAACCACTGAAAATAATGAGTACAGTACCAGTCTCGGACTTGAGAGAATTGCAAAATATGCTACTCTTTTCGGACTTAATCATAAATCGGGAGTTGAGCTTATAGAGTCTGAGCCCGTCATCTCCAACGAGCTTCCGGAACAGTCCGTCATAGGACAGGGAACTCACCTTTTTACAAATGTACAGCTTTCAAGATATATAAGTGCGGTTGCCAACAGAGGTAATGTATTTGAGCTTAGCCTTCTTGATAATGTAAAGGATAGAGACGGCAATATAATCACCGAATTTACTCCTAAGGTAAGCTCACATATAGATATAGAAAACAGTACATGGGATTATGTGCAGCTTGGTATGCGAGAGGTTGTAAAAGAAGGATCGGCTAAGAAGATATTTAAAGATCTTGATGTTGAGATAGCGGGTAAGACCGGAACTGCTCAGGAGACCAAGAGCAGGGCAAACCATGCGTTCTTCGTATCCTTTGCACCCTATTCCAATCCTGAGATCAGTGTAACCGTTAACATACCGTTTGGGTATTCTTCTTCCAATGCAGCATTGGTTGCTAAAAATGTATATAAATTATACTTTGGATATACAGATATTAACAGTATTATCAACAGTAAAGCTACACCTGTTATAGATGTTAATGTTGGAGATTAGTTTGAGGCAATAATGAAAACAATATTTAAAGATTACAAATTAAAAAATTATAACTATCGTATTATTATATATGCTTTGGTACTTAATATACTTGGAATCATGGTTATTTCAAGTGCAACGAAAGGAAGTCCTACCTATGTCAATAAACAAATAATGGGTATCATAATCAGTTTTGTGATTTTAATTATACTTTCCTTTATTCCCTACCAAAAGGTAACAAAGCTTGCTATTCCCATATATATAGGTTCCATACTGGCGTTAGTTGCAGTATGGAAGTTCGGAGTTTCCAGATTCGGTGCTAAGCGTTGGATAGTTCTTCCTGTAATAGGAAGACTCCAACCTTCAGAATTCGTAAAAATCGCTATGGTCATAGCTATGGCATGGTTTTTAGCAAAAAATATACACCTTATAAATAAATTTTCTTTTTTGATAATATTTGTGGCGTTTGTAGGTGTACCTTATGCACTGATACTGTCACAGCCGGATCTTTCAACCACTTTGGTTTCGGTAGTATCGGCTCTTGTGATGATTTATGTTGCAGGTCTTAATTATAAATGGATAGGAGGGGCAATCGCAGCTATAACTCCTTTTGCCATTTTCTTTATAGAGCTTTTAAAAAGAGATTTAATACCTGTAATAAGAGAGTACCAGAGAAACAGAATACTTGCTTGGGTGGATCCGGAAAACTACCAAGATGCCAACTTCCAGCAAAACGGATCTATTATGGCTATAGCTTCAGGTCAGCTTTTTGGAAAAGGGCTTAATAACAACAGTATAGCCTCAGTTAAGACCGGTAACTATCTGGTGGAAGAACAGACCGACTTTATATTTGCAATAGTTGGAGAAGAGCTTGGCTTTGCGGGCTGTATGTTTGTTATATTTATGATATCCTTAATAATTTATGAACTTATCGGTATGGCAGCAAAGTCTAAAGATATGGAGGGCAGACTTATATGTGTAGGTATGGCGGCTGTTATAGGATTTCAGACCTTTACCAATATAGCTGTAGCCACAGGACTTTTCCCCAATACAGGACTTCCGCTGCCCTTTATAAGCTATGGAGTAAGCTCTTTGATGAGCCTTTATGTGTGCCTTGGTATAACTCTTAATGTCGGATTACAAAGGGATAGTAAACTCGAAAATTTAAAAAGCACAATATAAATGTTCAATATTGCTTGTAGTACTTTACAAAGCTCAAAATTAGTTGTACAATATTTCTATAAGTTAATTGAATTGGTTACCGGACTTTATAAGAAATATACAAATCATATATATAAGGAGGAAGGGTATGAATATAGGATTGATTGCCCATGATGCAAAGAAGAAACTTATGCAGAATTTTTGTATTGCATACAGGGGTATATTATCAAAACATAAACTTTATGCCACAGGAACAACCGGAAGGCTGGTAGAGGAAGTTACAAACCTTACGATACACAGATATTTGGCAGGGCATCTTGGAGGAACCCAACAGTTAGGTGCTCAAGTTGAGAGCAACGATATGGATTTGGTGATTTTTCTAAGAGACCCTCTTAATCCCAAATCTCATGAACCTGATGTTAATAATATAGTTAAGCTTTGTGATACGCATAATATACCGCTTGCTACCAACTTAGCCACTGCGGAGCTTCTCATAAAAGCTATGGAAAACGGAGACTTTGAATTTAGAGATGCATACAAGAAGTAGTTTATCCAGAAGAAAAAAAAGTAATATATGGTGGCTGTTTTTAATAACTATTTTGCTTTTAGCAACAGCCGGTACAGTTATATATTTTATGTTTTTTACTTACAAGGATACCTATGATTTTACTACAAGATTTAACAATATATATACTGATAACAGCAACATATATAAACATAAGAGCTTTGCTTATAATTTAGCAGTACAAAGTGTTGACAAGCCGGAAGATAGTGCGTATACTTATCAGGCTGAAGCCGGAGTTCTTTGCGATATCAGCAATTCCAAAGTGCTTTTTTCAAGAAATTGCTTTACTAAGATGCAACCTGCAAGTACCACAAAGATTATGACTGCATACCTGGCATTAAAATATTCTAAACTTACAGACGAGGTTACTGTAGGAGAAGAAGTCTTAGGTCTTGATAAGGCATCGAGTATGGCAGGGCTTAAGGTAGGTGATAAACTTACCATGGAACAGCTTTTATACGGACTTATGCTTGCTTCAGGTAATGATGCTGCCAATGTAATAGCAAAGCATGTATCGGGAGATATAAACAGTTTTGTAGAGCTGATGAACAAGGAGGCTGTAGACTTGGCTGCCGTAGATACTCATTTTATGAACCCTCACGGGCTGCCTGATGAGAATCACTATACCTCAGCGTATGATTTGTACTTGATAATTAATGCGGCACTTAAGTTTGATGAGTTTAGCAAGATAGCTTCTTCAGCTTCATACCAAGCTAATTATTCCGATGAAAAAGGTAATATAGTTACAAAAAATTGGATCAATTCAAATAAATTTCTAAATACTAAAGAACCTTTCAGTTTACCTGAAGGTTTTAAAATTGTGGCCGGAAAGACAGGTACTACACTGGCGGCCGGCAATTGCTTAGTTTTGGCAAGTAAAGACGGAAATTCCGTTATCTATGTGTCTGTGGTTTTAAAAGCTCCGGATAAGACGGTGCTTTATGATACTACTTCCAAATTACTTGTAGACTTTGCACAATGATATCACCATATTGTATTGATTTTAATAGTTTTATATACTATCATTATATTAATTATACAGCAAGGAGGATTAACACTATGGTTCAGATAATTGCAGGAGATAAGGGAAAGGGTAAGACAAAGTACCTTTTGGACAAAGCCAATCAATCTATTAAGGATGCGAGAGGTTCAGTTGTTTACCTTGACAAAAGTTCAAAGCACATGTATGAACTGAGCAACAAAATAAGATTGGTTAATGTTAGTGAGTATCCCTTATACACAGCGGATGCATTTGTGGGATTCATACTTGGTATGATATCTCAAAACAGAGACTTGGAGTTTGTTTTTTTAGACAGTTTTTTAAAGTTGGCTAATTTAGAAGGGCATGATATTACATCTACCATAGACTTGCTAGAGAAAATTGGTGAAGAGTACAAGATTACATTTATACTAAGTGTGTCTAAGGACGTTTCCGAGCTTCCCGAGAATGCAAAGAAGGATGTTATTGTTTCATTATAATAATATTTTATTAAGAGTAAAGTTTATAGCTGTTATGAGTAGGATGTGTTATACTCTTATGCGACACTGCTCATAACAGCTTTTTTATTAGGAGATGACAGTTTAGCCGTATACTGCATTAAAAAGTCAGATATTTTAATAAATTATTAATTATTGATATCAATACATTAATATTAACAGATTAATTTGTTAAGTAAAGCTGTTTTTCTGTAAATTCTACTAATGCTTTTGTGTGTCTAAGCGGTTATTATAGGAGTTATATTGTCAAGAAAACATGGTATAAGATTTAATATAGTTACGGTCCTTTTATTCGCTTTGATAGCTTATGTTGCCTTTATTATAGCGGCTTACTTTATGCGTAACAGAAGAAGCTTTTACGAAGTAACGGAAGGGGCTATGGTATCGGATAAAGAGTATACGGGACTGATTTTTAGAGAAGAAGAAGTAGCTAATACAGAATTTGCGGGCTATGTTAATTTTTATATGCGAGAGGGTAAAAGATGTGCGGTTGGAGATAAGGTTTTTCTTATCGATGAAACAGGCAATCTTAATTCCATACTTGCAAGTCAAGGTTCCGACCTTGATAAGTTGGATGATGCCAATACTCAAAAATTAAAAAAGAAACTTTCAGATTTTTCCACATCATACGACAGACAGAAGTTTTACAATGTATATGATGTAAAGTATGATATTAATGCCGATTTGCTGGAATTTGCTAATTTGATGACTTTGGAAAACATTGACAATATTACAAGGTCAAAAAATATAAACTTAAATATAGCAACTGCGGCTTACTCCGGAATTATATCTTATAATATTGACAACTATGAGGATAGGGATATAAACACCTTGGCTGCGACTGATTTTGACAGATCAAAGTATAAGACCGAAAGATTAAAATCAGGAGATTTGGTAGATAAGGGAACCCCCGTTTATAAAGTTGTAAGTTCCGATAACTGGAGCATAGTGTTTCAATTAAAAGAGGAAGATAAAGAGACCTATAAGGATAAGACAGCTCTTAAGGTTAATTTTAAGAGTAAGGGTTTGTCCGATGTGGCGAAATTCTCGATCTTTACCGGCTCCGATTCGCTTTACTACGGGCGTTTGGAGTTTGATAAGTATATGATACACTTTTTGGAAAACAGATTTATAGATTTCGAAATAGAGTTAAACTCAGCTACGGGACTTAAAATACCTCATAAATCGGTAGTTGATATTTCGTTTTTTACAGTACCGAGTGAGTACCTTGCAAGTAACAGTGATGATGTTAATGTGGGGTTTTACAGAGAAGTAAGTAAGAATAACAAATTAAGTATAGAATACCTTCCTACGGATATTTATGATTCCGTGGACGGTATGTTATATATATCCGACTCACCTATGTCTAAAATCCATGTGAATGACTATCTGGTACAACCGGATGTAGGCAGTAAGTATAAGGTCGGAGCAAAGGAAAAATTGAAAGGAGTTTTTAATATTAACAAAGGCTACGCCATATTTAAAAAAGTTGATATATTATCTTCAAATGAAGAGTATTATATCGTAAAAAAAAATACAAAATACGGTTTATCTGTTTATGATCACATACTACTTGATACAGAAGGCATAAACGAAGGCGATTTCATTTATAGATAGGGACTGAATATGATAAGAGAAAATATTGAAAAAATACGCGAGAATATATCTGCAGCTTGTGAAAAATATTCCAGAAGTTCATCTGATGTAACTTTAATTGCAGTCAGCAAGACTATGCCTGTTGAGACTTTGAAAGAAGCCTATGACTGCGGTATCAGGGATTTTGGTGAAAATAAAGTTCAAGAACTTGTTTCCAAGTACGAACAGCTTCCGGATGATATCAGATGGCACATGTTGGGGCATTTGCAAACCAACAAAGTTAAAGCTGTAATTAAAAAAGCTGCCTTAATACATTCGGTTGACAGCTTAAGGCTTGCCGAGGCTATAGAACATGAGGCGGCTAAGCTTGATATTGTAGTTGAGGGATTACTGGAGGTCAATGTTGCTAATGAAGAAAGTAAATTCGGATTTAGCGTTTCAGAATTGTTAGAGCAAATTGCTGCATTTGAAAAATTTAAACACCTTAAAATTCGTGGACTGATGACGGTTGCGCCTTATGTAAGCGACCCTAAATGTAACGAAAGTGTGTTTAAAAAATTAAAAGATTTGTCAGTTGACATAAATGCCAGAAAGTTTCATAATATAGTAATGAATTTATTATCTATGGGTATGTCTAACGATTATGAGATAGCTATATCACAGGGAGCAACTTTTGTCAGAGTTGGTACTGCTATATTCGGCGTAAGAGGAAGGAAATAGTTAAATGAGTTTTTTTGATCGTATAATGGATGCTTTTCGTAGTAGGGATTATGACGATGACGATTATGATGAATACGACGAAATGTATGAGTATGAAGACGACAAATATGACGATGAAGACGAAGAAGAGGATGATTACGAAGAAATACAGCCCGTAAGAACTTCTTCTAAGAGGCGAAATAGTGATTATCACAAAGAAGAATCAGAGAATAGGGCATCTCGAGCTTCATCTCAAGCCTCATATTCTTCATCATCAAGAAGGTCTAATATTACTCCTCTAAGGCGTTCTATGGAGCTTGCTTTGGTAAGACCCGGAGAGATGTCCGATGCCCAGCAAATAAGTGACTACTTGTTAGAAGGGAAAGCTGTAGTATTAAATATGGAATCAATTATACAAACCGATTTGGCTCAAAGGATACTTGATTTTACTTCAGGAGCGACTTACACCTTAGACGGTAAGTTGCAAAAAGTATCCAATGCTATATTTGTAGTTACACCTTCATCAGTTGACTTGTCAGGTGATTTTCATAATGTGATAAGTTCTGAATCACTTAATGATGCAACTAATTTAAATGTGAGAATGTCATAATTTTATGAATGTAAAAGAAAGGCAGTTTTTAATTAATAGAATTAGTGACTTAGCTAACAGGGCCTATTATAAAAATATTACAACTCATACTGTATTTTTGAATCTATATGAGCAAACCATCTTTCAATCTATAAGCACTTCGCTTCAGGTTTCATACAAGATACTTGGAGGTTATGATTATGCGGAAAGAAAGTTAGTTTGCTTTTTTTCATGTAATCCTGAAAATATAGAGGATTCTGATTTTATGGATTTGCTGCACATAAGCAATAAAAATCCGAAATTTTCTCAAAGTGTAAGTCACAGAGATTATTTGGGAGCGCTTATGAATATAGGAATCGAGAGACATATGTTGGGAGATATATGTATAATAGGCGATGAAGCATATGTATATGTGCTTAAAAGCGCAAGCACTATAATAATAGATAATTTATTTGATATAAGGCATAATAAGGTCAATGTAAGTAAGGCAGACTTTAGAGCTATAGATTTCAGCAGTAATGTTCAAGAAAAAATTATTAATATAGCCTCTAACAGGTTGGACTCGATAGTCTCTTCGGTGTATAATATATCAAGAGCCAAGGCAAACCTTTTAATAGATGCGGATAAGGTATTTATAAACTCAAAGCTTATAAATACTCATAGTCATGTATTAAAACCTGAAGATATAGTTTCTGTAAGAGGACTTGGCAGGTTCATATATTCCGATATTGAAAAAATAAGTAAAAAGGGACGATTGGTAGTCAAAATAAGGCAATATATATAGTGTGGTATTCTTAATAAACAAGGGAATTATTTTGAGCTGCTTTGTCAAATCCGAAAGGACGGTTATAATGATTTTAACTGTTAATTATCAAGATAAGTTTGCATATAACATACATATTGAGGAAGACTTTTCAGCACTCAAAGAGGCTGTTAAATCACTTGACTCATATAAGGTCAAGTATTGCATAGTAAGTGACAGTAATGTATCCTCTTTGTATCAACATACAGTTAAAGGTATTCTGTCGGAACTTTCCGATAATGTTGTAAATATAAGTTTTACAGCCGGAGAGGCTTCAAAGAATTTAGATACGGTCAATACCATATATAAATTTTTGATCAAGCATAAGTTTGACAGAAATGATATTTTAGTGGCACTTGGCGGCGGTGTGGTAGGAGATCTGTGCGGATATGTTGCGGCAAGTTATCTAAGAGGAGTGCGTTTCATACAGATACCTACAAGTTTACTGGCTCAGGCTGACTCAAGTATAGGAGGGAAAACCGGAGTTGATTTTATGTCCTATAAAAATCTTGTAGGGGCTTTTCACATGCCGTCATTGGTATATTCAAATATAGGCACTCTTAGAACTCTAAGCAGCGAGGAGTTTGCCTCAGGTATGGCGGAGGTGGTAAAGTCCGCTATAATAAAAGACAAATTTTTCTTTGA
>ERZ772986.1289-NODE-1289-length-14429-cov-6.265201_pt1 | contig 14429 bp, 26 predicted proteins | sample MGYA00511898_ERZ772986 | MGnify/ENA primary metagenome ERZ772986 (study PRJEB29015, sample SAMEA2737934) | human oral metagenome | biome: human oral; feature: human-associated habitat; material: dental | place: China | collected 2148 ... | reverse complement strand
TAATTTAAGTAGTAGGTTAGTAAGAGGTTAGTTACCTCAAAAAAGAAGTTGTGGTTAGTTACCATCTATTTCCTCCTTTCTGTTATTCCAACAGAAAGGTTTTTTATTATTCTTAGAAAATACAAGACACCTCGTTTCTACTATCATATGAGTAGAGGCAAGGTGTCTTTTTTTGCTAACAGTCTTCTTGAACTTTCTTAGTATGCAAAAAGTATGCACTTTTTAGGTGTTTATTTAATAGATCCTTGATATATAAATGTTTGTGTTGAAATGTCATAATAGTATAATAATGGCAAAAATAGAGAATAGGTGGTGGAATGATGGATTATTTAGTATTAAGGTAATTATTTGGATATTTTTTATAACATCAGCAATTTTGGAAGTTAATTATAAGAAAAAATATGGTGAATTAGATAAACGAGCTAGAAAGCAAGCAACATTAGGAACATTTCTAATAGTAACTACAATATTTGATGAAGGTTATGAGAATAAAATACTATATATAATAGTATTAATAGCACTGTTGGTATATATAGTATTAGTGATATATAGATTAGTTATGGCTATTAAGGATAGGAAAAAGTAATAAGAAAGGTGATAAAGCAAATGAAAGCAATCTATAGAGGTAGAAAAGTAGATGTTTGGCAAGTGAGTAGAGATAATGTCCAACCTGATTGGGTTAAAGATGCTTTTGAACATGATGGGTTGCGATGGTTACATGGTAGTGGTAATAAAGTCAGAATTTATTGGCCAGCAGTTACTAGAGCAAAAAAAGGAATAATACGAACTATTTTGAATGGTATCTCAGCTTCTTTTGTTAGTATAGCTGGTGGCAGCGCGTCGATGTATGATATTGGTTTTGAGGGAGATGTTATTGATTTTACCAATTCTAAGGTTGTTACAGCCGAAAAGTTCGCTAAGAAATATCGGATAGTGTCTGAAGATTGAGGTAAAGGTATTAAATTGTCTATGACAAGATAATCAACTTTTATGTCAAAATAAGATTGAATAATTATATGATATAATAAAAAAATAATGAATTATAAATAATAGGGAAAATATGGAAAAAGATAAGAAAAAAGATTATTATGATGAAGAAAAAGTTTGGACAAAAAGAAAGCCAAAAATAAAAACAAAAGAACAAATTGAAGAAGAATTAATTGAGGAAAAGAATAATAAAAAAAATAATATCATAAAAGGGATACTATATGTTATAGTTACAATAATTACAATTTCTATAATATTTATACAAGTAAGGACTGTTGAAGAAACAGATCTTAAAGGAATTAAGATATTAAAAGATACAGAACTTAGGACAGAAATTTTAAATGAAAAAACTAAAAATAAAGAATATGTGAAAAATATTGAAGATATTGAAAAGAAAATAGAACAATATAAAAAATCAGGGACATCAGGAGAAAAAGTACCAGATATACTTGAAAAAGAATTAGAAGAAACAAGAGTTAGATTAGGGTTATTGGATATAACAGGTGAAGGTATATCTGTAATTCTTAGAGATAATGAAAGTACTATAATTTCTGCAAATGATATATTAACACTTGTAAATCAACTTATAATATCAGGAGCAGAAGCAATTTCTATAAATGGTAATAGATTTATGAATAATACTGAAATAGTTGCAGTAAATGGAAAAGATATTTTAATAAATTCTAAAAAAATTACAAGTCCATATAGAATACTTGCAATAGGAAATAAGAAAAATCTAGAAAGTGGAATTAGTACAAAAGATCGGATATATAAACCAAATGCTTGCAAGTGGTAAAAGTGTTGAATATTCAGTTGGAGATAATATTGAGATTTCAAAAAGTTCAGAGGAGGTAAAATTTAAATATGGAAAATCAGAATAAAAAAGATGAAAAAAAGAAAGATTTCCCCAAAACACATGAAGAATGTGGATGTAAAAGAGAAGATTTTATAGATTCTTTAAATTATATACCAAGAGAAGATCTTCAAAAATTATTGCTACAAGGATATGTTGAAGCAGAATGTGAAAATTGTGGAACAGAATATAGGATAGAAAAAGAAGAACTAGAAAAGATAGTAAGTGAAATAACAGAAATGAATATATCTTGTGATACAAGTTTATGTAATACTTGTGATATTGGATGTTTTGATTAGAAGATTTGATTAGAGGAGAAAATATGTTTTATATATTAATAGCTTTAGGAGCAGTATTAGGAGTAATTGTAGGTAAATATTTACCTGTGATTCCATATACATATTCAGTATATGTATCTGTAACAATACTTGCTATATTAGATACAATACTTGGTGCTATAGCTTCAAAATTAAAAGGAAGATTTGATTTTAAAGTTTTTATATCAGGATTTTTTGGAAATGCATTACTTACAATGATGCTTGTATATTTAGGAATAAAATTAAATCTTGATATACATATTGCAGCAGTCGTAGTTTTTGTAAGCAGAATGTTTAATAATTTGTCAATAATTAGGAGACATTATATTGAAAAATTTAATAATAAAAAAAGTAGAAAAAGTAAATAATTGCTGATAGATTAAGTTTCCAAAAAAGAAAAAATAAGATTAAAATTATTTGACTTTTTTACAGAAATGTAATAATATTTAAACAGTAAAATTAAGTAAAAATGGAGGCAGTCTTGGCAATTGGTGATATAATTGTTGGAGTTGATATAAGTTTTTCAAAGGTAAGCTTAGTTATAGGTAAGGTTGATGGGTCAAATCAGATTCAATTAATAGTAGCATCACATAAAGAATGTGATTTAGAGTCTAAGAGTAATTCATTAGGGTTTGATGAAGATTCTCTTATTTCTATTTTAAGCGAAGTAGTGGAAGAAGCTGAAAGAATTTCAAAATTGAAAATTAATTCAGCATATGTTTCACTACAAGGTAATAAATTACAAATACTACAAAAACAAGCAACAAAAATAATAAATAATAGAGAACAAAGAGTAACAGAAAATGATGTTATAAGTACAATATTAAATATAGGAAAATCTGAAGTTCCTGATGGAGATACAATAATTGATATAATACCAGATGTGTTCGAATTAGAAACAGGAGAAATGGTGAAAGATCCTATAAATAAAACAAGCTCAAAAATAACATTATATGCACAAGCGATAACAGCGAAAAAAAGTTATATAAATGATTTAAAGAGGGTTTTTGAGAAAGCAGGATTAAATATTGATGGATATTCTCCAAAGATATTAGCAGAAAAGAGATTTTATCTTGAAGATGGAGAACAACAAGAAAATGTATTAATGATAGATATGGGACATAGGAAAACTGAAGTAGGTTTATTTATTCAAGGAACATTTATATATGCAAATACATTAAATGTTGGTGGAAATGATATTACTGAAGATATGGAATATGTGTTTGGAATAAATCATACAGAAGCTGACAAATTAAAGAAAACATATGGTGTAGCATTGAAAGAATATATAAAAAACGATAACAATATATCATTAACAACAGTTGTTACAACAGATCCAGATAAAAGGACAATAAAACCTTCACAAGTATCTAAAGTAATAGAAGGTAGACTTACATATACAATAGAAGAAATTCTTACAAATTTAAAAGAAGTTGGACTTGATAGATATATTAAAAAAATCATAATAGCAGGACAAAGTTTAGAAAAAATTGAAATGAGTGAAAGTTTAGTTTCAAAAGTAACAGGAATTGAAGCTAAGAAGCCAACAAATAGAATCGCTATAAAAACAGATGAAAATTATAAAGATGCATATTCAATAATATCATATTTTGCATCTAAACCATTTGCAAAAAGTATTGCAAGTAATGTTGGAGCAGAAGAAGAAAAAGGTGCTATAAAAAGAATATTAAATAAAATAAAAGAGTTTTTCTATACATAATAAAATGATATAATAAAATTAATAAGTGAAGAAATGATAATAAAGAAAGATTAAAGATATACATAAGATAATGATGATGATTAAAATAAATAAAGAAGGACTTAAGGGGGAAGAAATGTATATAGAAAATAAAGTAAGAGAAATAGTTGAAAGAGAACAATTTGAAGAAGCTATAATTAAAGTAATAGGTGTAGGAGGAGCAGGAAATAACTCTATAAATAGAATGATTGAAGCAGGAATAAAAAATGTAGAGTTTATTGCAATTAATACAGATAGACAAATATTATCAAAATCAAATGCAGAAGTTAAACTTCAAATAGGTGAACAATTAACTAGAGGTCTTGGAGCTGGTGGAAGTGCTGAAATAGGAGAAAAAGCAGCAGAAGAAAGCAGAGAAGAAATAGAAAAAGTATTAGAAGGTGCAAATATGGTTTTCATTACTGCAGGAATGGGTGGTGGAACAGGTACAGGTGCAGCACCAGTAGTAGCAGAAATAGCTAAATCTAAAAATATATTAACAATAGCAATAGTTACAAAACCATTTACTTTTGAAGGAAGAAAGAAAGCATTACAAGCAGAAAAAGGATTAGAAAAATTAAAATCAAATGTAGACTCGCTTATAGTAGTACCAAATGATAAATTATTACAAATTATAGATAGAAAAACATCAATGAAAGATGCATTTATGATTGCAGATGATATTTTAAGACAAGGTGTTCAAGGAATATCAGACTTACTTATTATATCAGGAGAAGTTAATATTGACTTTGCAGACTTAAGAAATGCAATGAAAGATAAAGGAATAGCACATTTAGGTGTTGGTAGAGCAAGTGGAGAAAATAGAGCAGAAGATGCAGCAAAACTTGCAATACAAAGCCCATTACTAGAAACTACTATAGATGGAGCAACATCAGTAATATATAATGTTACAGGTGATAAATCATTAACATTACATGAATTTGATACAGCATCACAAATTATTAATCAAGGTGCAGATCCAGATGCAACAATAATTATGGGTAGAGTAATTGATGAAACAGCAGGTGAAGATGTTATAGTAACAGTAATTGCTACAGGATTTGAAGGAGAAAGAAAACCTGCAAAAGTAGAAACTACTACACAAGAACCACAATCAACACCATTTTATGAAAGATTAAATACAAGACAAGAATCACAATCATCATCTGATGAACCTCGTATACCAGATTGGTTAAGAAAAAATGGAGGAAGTTTCTAAATTAATCTTTTGGAAAAATAAATAAATAAGGGGAGTAAAAAAGATATAATTGGTATAACATAAATAGACAGATTATGATATACTATATATATCTTTTTATTTTATATATTAAATAAATAATATATAAGATAAGATAACAAAATTGGAGGGAAAATTGAAAGAAGTATTAAAAATAGAAAATCTAGTAGTAGAAGTAGATGGAAAAAGAATATTAAATGGTGTTAACCTTTGTGTTAATGAAGGGGAAATACATGTACTTATGGGGAAAAATGGTACAGGAAAATCAACACTTATGTATACAATAATGGGACATCCAGATTATAAGATTATAGAAGGAAAAATATCTTTTATGGGAACAGATATAACAGATATGGAGACATATGAAAGAGCAAGACTTCGGAATATTTTTGTCCTTCCAAAATCCAGAAGAAATAGCAGGTATAAAGACTACAGACTTTTTAAGATTTGCAAAAACAAAAATTTCTGATGAAAAAATATCAAGTATGAATTTTGCGTTAATGGTAGCAAAAGAAATAGAAAATCTAAATATGAAAAAAGATATGCAATCAAGATATTTAAATGTAGGATTTTCAGGTGGAGAAAAGAAAAAAAATGAAATATTGCAATTAAGTATATTAAAACCAAAACTTGCGATGTTAGATGAAGTAGATTCAGGACTTGATGTTGATGCAACAAGAGATGTTGAAGATGCAATAATGAGATATTTTGATAAAGATAAAGCAATAATAATGATTTCACATCATTCAGAAATGGTACATAGGGTAAAACCTGATTTTGTACATGTATTATCAAATGGAAAGATAGAAAGAACAGGAGATATAACTTTAATAGAAGAAATACAAAAACATCGGATATGGAAAACAAAGATAAGAATATAAGGAAATAGAAATGAAGAAAAAAACAAATATAGAAGAACTTGATAGGGGAATATATGATATTATAGAAGATGTAGAAATATCTAAAAAGCTTGAAAAAGGGCTAACAGAAGAAATAGTAAGAGAAATATCTAAAGAAAAAGATGAACCTAAATGGATGTTAGATATAAGGCTTAGAGCTTTAAAGAAGTATAATGAAACATTAAATCCAAATTGGGGGCCAGAGTTAGATAATCTTAAGATGGAAGATATAGTTACATATATAAAGCCAGATGCAAAAAAAGAAGCATCATGGGATAATGTACCAGAAGGTATAAAAAATACTTTTGAAAGACTTCGGAATCCCATATGCAGAAAAAAAATATCTAGCAGGTGTAAGTGCACAGTTTGACTCTGAAGAGGTATATCACAATGTAAAAGAAATGTTAACATCACAAGGTGTAATATATATGGATATGTCAGAAGCAGTTAGAAAATATCCAGAGCTTGTACAAAAGTATTTTACAAAAGCAATAGATGAAAATCTTCATAAATATACAGCATTACATTTAGCAGTATGGTCTCGGAGGATCTTTTGTTTATGTACCAAAAGGAGTACATTTAGATATACCAGTACAATCATATTATAGGTTAAATGCAGCAGGTGCAGGACAATTTGAACATACATTAATAGTTGCAGATGATGATGCAAGTATATCATATATAGAAGGATGTTCAGCCCCAAGATATAATGTAGTAAACTTACATGCTGGTAGTGTTGAAATATTTGTGGGGAAGAATGCAAAGGTTAGATTTTCAACAATAGAGAACTGGTCTAAAAATATGTATAATTTAAATACTAAAAGAGCAATAGTTGAAGAAAATGGTAAAGTAGAATGGATATCTCGGATCATTTGGATCAAAAGTATCAATGTTATATCCAACATCTATATTAGTAGGGAAAAATGCAGCAAGTGAATTTACAGGAATAACATTTGCAGGAAGTGACCAATACATAGATAATGGGTGTGCAAATATACATTTAGCAGAAAATACATTTTCAGCAGTTACAACAAAAGCAATAACAAAGGGAAATGGTATAAGTGTTACAAGAAATTATGTATATATAGATGAAAAGGCAAAAGGGTCAAAATCAAATTCTGATTGTGAAAGCTTAATGCTTGATAAAGAAGCAGTTTCAGACACTATACCTATAATGACAGTTAAAACAGATGAGGCAGATTTAGGACATGAAGCAAAAATAGGTAAAATTGGTGATGAACAAATATTTTATCTTATGAGTAGAGGACTTAGTGAAGATGAAGCAAAAGCTATGATAGTAAGAGGATTTGCAGAACCAATATCAAAAGAATTACCTATAGAATATGCAGTTGAAATGAATAATTTGATAGGATTAGAATTAGAAGGAACAAATGGATAATGAAAAAAATATATTTAAATAGGATGGAAAAAAAGACTTGGAATCATATTAATATTAATGAAAAGGTGATGACAGTTCCATATATAGAATTTAAAGAAAATGAAGAGATTATAGAAAGTATAAATGATAGGATAAGAAAAATACCAAATCTTGGGAATTATACAAGAAAAGATCAAGAACATGAAAATAATAGTATAAACAATATATATGTTATAGAAAAAATAGAAGAAGCAGAAAGAAAAGTTAATTTAAAAGATGATGAGTCTGAAGAAATATTAAATAATGGAAAAAATACAGAACATAAAAGAAGATATGTTTATGGAAAAGATTTAATTCAAGAATATGGAAAAGATTATTTCTTAGATGATGAAGAAATAAATAGAATTATACAAAATTCTAATATTAATGTTAGTGATGATAAAAATAAAAAAATAAAAGATCATAAATATAGAAAAACTATAGAAGAAATAATAATATCTAAAGATAAAGAAGAAAAAATAGTTGATATAATAAATGATGGGATATTATTATCAAATAGACAAATAATTTTAAGAAAAAATATATCAGCAAAATATATATTAAATCTATGTGAAAATAAACAAAATACATATAGAGATAATAATATTATAATAAAAGCAGAAGAAAATTCAAACTTTGAAGTTGTTATCATATTTAATGAAAATAAAAGTAATTTTGCACTTGATAGTACATATGTTGAAGCAGGGAAGAATGCTAAAGTAAATTTATTATATGTGTTTTTAGGAAGTGGAAATCAAATAATAAAACATGTTACAAGAGTAGATGAAAGAGCAAAAGTTGATATAAAAGGAATATATCTACTTCGGAAAAGATAAAAAATTGGATTTCTTGTATTATGCAGATCATATAGGAAAAGAATCTATAACAACACTTCATATAGAAGGTGTACTTTTTGAAAATGCATATAAGGATTTTAGAGGAATTATAAATTTTAGGAAAGGTACTCCAGAATCTGATGGTAGAGAAGCAGAAAATGTATTATTATTATCTAAAGATGCAAAAAGTAAGTCTTCACCAATACTTTTATGTGCAGAAGAAAATGTTAATGGTAATCATGCAGCATCAATAGGTAAGATTGATGAAAAGAAATTATTTTATCTTCAAACAAGAGGATATAGTAAAGAAGAAGGAAAAAGAGAAGTTGTACTTTCTAAAATAGTACCACTAATATTTGAAAATGAAGAATATATGGAAGAAAATACAAAAAGTATATATTTAAATTATAAGAAAAAAATATATGAAAATATTGTAAAAAGTTTACAAGAAATTTAATGATTATATAAATATAAATTAAGAGAAGGAGAAAAAATGTTAACAGTAACAGGAGTTAGTTTAAGATTTGGAGCAAGAGTACTTTTTGATGATGTTAATTTAAAATTTGAAAAGGGAAATTGTTATGGTGTTATTGGTGCAAATGGTGCAGGTAAATCAACGTTTTTAAAGATATTATCTCGGAGAAATAGAAACAAATAAGGGAGAAGTATCTATAACTAAAGGTGAAAGAATATCAGTACTTGGACAAGATCATTATGCATATGAAGATTTTAGAATAATAGATGTTGTAATAATGGGAAATACAGAACTTTATGAAATAATACAAGAAAAAGATAAAATATACTCAAAACCAGAATTTACAGAAAAAGATGGGATGATAGCGGCAAAACTTGAAGAAAGATTTGCAGAACTTGACCGGTTGGAATGCAGAAACAGATGCAATAAAAATGTTAGTAGAGCTTGGAATAAATGAAAAGAAATTATACCGGAAATATGTCAGAGTTAGAAGGTAAAGATAAAGTTAAAGTACTTTTAGCAAAAGCACTATTTCGGAAATCCAGATGTACTTCTATTAGACGAACCAACAAATGATCTTGATATAAGAGCGATAGAATGGTTACAAGATTTCTTAATTGATTATGAAAATACTGTTATAGTAGTATCACATGATAGATATTTTTTAAACACAGTTTGTACAAATATTGTTGATGTAGATTATGGTAAAATAAAAATATATCCAGGGAATTATGATTTTTGGTATCAATCAAATCAACTTATCCAAAAACAAATGAAAGAATCAAATAAGAAGAAAGAAGAAAAAATAAAAGAATTAAAAGATTTCATTGCAAGATTTGGTGCATCACAAAGATCAAAACAAGCAACATCTAGGAAGAAGACATTGGAAAAAATACAATTAGATGAAATAGTAGCATCAAATAGAAGATATCCATATATTGATTTTTCAAAAGAAAGACAAGTAGGTAAAGAGGTTATAAAAGTCAGCCATATATGGAAAGAAAATGGAGAAGCAAGTATAAGAGATTTAACATTTGATATAAAAGTGGGAGATAAAGTCTTAGTGCTTGCAGAAAATGAAAATAAAATAACAACACTTTTTAATATTTTAGCAAAAGAAGTAGAACCTGATAAAGGTTATGTAGAATATGGACAAACAATAACAGCATCATATTTACCAAAAGATAATAATGAATATTTTAAAGATAAAGATGAAAACTTGGTAGATTGGCTTAGAAAATATTCAAAAGATCCAGATGAAACATATTTAAGAGGCTTTTTAGGAAGAATGTTATTTTCAGGAGAAGAAGCATTAAAAAAGGCAAATGTGTTATCAGGTGGAGAAAAGGTTAGATGTATGTTATCAAGACTTATGTTATCAGGTGCAAATGTGTTAATACTTGATGAACCAACAAACCATTTAGACATGGAAAGTATAACAGCATTAAATAATGCACTTGTAAAATTTGATGGGGTTATAATATTTACATCACATGATCATGAGCTTGCAGAAACTGTAGCAAATAAGATTATAGATATAACTGGAGATAAGGTTATAATAAGAGAATGTGGATATAATGAATATATAGAATCAAAGGAAAAATAGGAGATAAATAATGAAAGTAGTAGTAATATATTGGAGTGCAACAGGAAATACAAAGATAATGGCAGAAGCAATAGCAGAAGGAGTAAATGAAAAAGGTGGAAATGCAGAGATTTTTTATGTATCAGATTTTGAAGGAAATATAGAAGATTATGATTTAGTAGCATTAGGATGTCCAGCAATGGGAGCAGAAGAGCTAGAAGAATATGAATTTAGACCATTTTTTGATGCTGAAAAAGAAAAATTAAAAGAAACAAATGTAGTACTTTTTGGATCATATGATTGGGGAACTGGTGAATGGATGGAATCTTGGAAAGAAGAATGTATTGAAAATGGAATAAATGTTACTAAAACATATATCGCAAACAATACACCAGAACAAGAACAAATAGAAGAATTAAAACACTTAATTGTAGAATAAAATTATGTAATAACTCTTGAAATCTAATATCGAGAGTTATTTTATATTTGATAAGTATTAAAAAATATGTTATTATGTATACATAAGTTGTTTACAAATTATTTAGAAATCAACTGATTTTTAGAAAGAAGGTGAATAAAATGGCAAAAATACTGGAAATCGTGATATATGTGTTATTTCTAACATTATCGTTTTATAAATTTGTTAATGATTATATTGAAATCAATAAAGAATATGGATATAAGATAGCAATTTATATAGCGATATTCTTTTATTTAATCTTTGAAAAATATGGCCATAACATTACATATGTTGTAATTATTGGTGCATTTACTTTCATTCCATCAATGGTTGAAAGTTTCAGTAATACTGATGAAGATGAGGATGAGTCAAGAAATGCATTAGAAGTTATGATAGCCACCTGCAATATCTTGGTAATTCTAATTAAGTTTGGAATTATTCCGTTATTTGCAGGCTAATGAATATAAGGGAGTGATTTAAAATGTTATTTAATATTGTAATAGGGATGGTGATTGCTTCAATAATGTATACATTATATGGAAGTAATTTGAGAATCAAAAATATTTTTGTTAAAAACGTAATTGAGAAATATAAGATAAATTGTATTTATACAATAATATTTTATATCGTTGTAATGATGGCCTTGCTTAGTTACAACAAAATTACTATAGATGTAAAACTCACATTTATTATTATTTGTTATTTGATATATTTAATTACAAATATATTAAATTATAAGTCAGATGCTTCAGGATTTGCAGAAGAAATATCTAGAAGTCTAGAGATCACAATATTCACAATGAACATTATAATTATCGTGATTAAATATGTAATTTGGGTATAGATTTTAATGGGAAGTGATTTAAATGATGGGAGACACAGTTACAAGAGAAACACTATTTTTGTATGAAGTCTCAATGATATTTTGGGGCTTGAATATTTGTTCTTTTCTATTGTACTTTAGAGGAAATCTAGAATTATGGGCTTATCCCATTTTTACGGGTTTTCTGAATACATTTAGTCTTATTGGAAATGCACTTTATTTCTGTGCAACAAAATTCAATTTCCAATATGATGTATATGTTGTAATACTATTTATCTTAAACATCTATATTGTATTTTTGTATGAAATAGTGGGAGGAAGAAAGTTCTTGAAAACACGAAATGTGTTAATAATTGTGGTGTTTATTACAATCTTTCTAAGAATACTTGGAATTACACCATTGAATAGCGTACTAATTTCAATTTTAAATGTTTTTAGTTAAAATAGCCGGCATAAATTGCCGGTTATTTTTTATCTTTAAATATGGTATAATTTATAACATAAAATTAAAGATAAAATAAAAAATGAGGTGAATGTGGGATATAGTGTAGAAGAGATAAGAAAAGATTTTGAACAATTAAAAGAAGGCAATATATATTTAGATACTGCTGCAACTGCATTAAAACCAAATGTTGTTATAAATGCAATAAAAGAATATTATATAAAATTTAATGGGAATTCACATAGTAAAATGAGTATATATGGTGATAAAACAAGTGAATTAATTGAAAATACAAGAAATATTATAGCAAGATATATAAACAGTAATAAGAGAAATATAATATTTACAAAATCAGCAACAGAAAGTTTAAATACATGTATTTTTGGGATAGAGGATATAGTAAAAGAAGATGATGAAATATTATTAACAATACTTGAACATCATGCAAATATAGTACCATATCAAATATTATCTAAAGAAAAAAATATCAAAATTAAATATGTATATTTAAAAGAAGATTATAGTTTTGATTATAATGATTTTGAAAAAAAAATAAATTATAATACTAAAATTATAGGTATAACAATGCAAAGCAATGTTACAGGTGAAGAGATTGATATAGAAAAAATATGTGAAATTGTAAAAAAAAGAAGTAAAGAACTTAATATTGAAATACCATATTTAATAATAGATGCTTCACAAGGAATAACACATAAGAAAATAGATGTAAGAAAATTAGATACAATATATGCATTAGTATTCTCAGGACATAAAATATATGGGCCACAAGGAGTTCGGAATATTATATATATCAGATAAGAATATAAATGAAGTAAAACCTAGGAATTTTGGTGGAGATATGATTGAAGTTGTTTTAGAAAATGAATTTAAATTTAAAGAATATAATGAAAAGTTTGAAGGTGGAACATTAAATGCAGAAGGTATTTATGGTCTTCGGAAAAGCAATTGAATATATTGAAAATGTTGGGATAGAAAATATTGAAAAATATTTAAAACAACTTACAAAATATACAATTAATATCTTAAAAGAAAAAATTAAGAATATAAAAATATATAGTACGGAAAATACATGCGGAATAGTATCATTTACAATAGATAATATACATTCACATGATATAATTAGTATGTTAAATTTAGAAAACATATCAGTAAGAGCAGGACATCATTGTGCAATGCCATTACATAGATATATTGATGAAGTATCAACATTAAGATTAAGTTTTGGTATATATACAACAAAAGAAGAAATTGATTATGTTGTTGAAAAATTAGTAGGAATAGGAGAAATGTTTAATGGAAATATCTAAAGAAGAAATGATGGATATATATAAACAGGTAATAGTAGAAAATACAAAAGAAAAAGAACATAAAAAAATTATAGAAGGAATATCTAAAGAAGGAATAAATCCAAGTTGTGGTGATGAACTTAAGATATATGTTAAGATAGATAGAAAAAGAGAAAAAATAGAAGAGATAAGTTTTACAGGAAGAGGATGTGCAATATCAGAAGCATCAGCAAATATAATGGCTGAAATACTTAAAGGTAAAACAAAAAAAGAAGCAAAAAAGATAATAAATACATTTTTTGATATGATAAAGTTAAATGAAACAGATGATGAAAAACTTATGGAAATATTAGGTGATGCATATGCATTTAAAAATATTTCATATATGCCATCAAGAGTTAAATGTGCATTTTTAGGATGGAAAACACTTGAACAAATATTAGAGGAGTTAGATAAAAATGAAAGCAGCGTAAATTAACGCTGCTTTTAATAGTAACTGACATGACGAGCCTTTGTTTTTTGCTGAGGCTCGAAACTTCTGTCTGAAAATGTTGTTATACATATTTCACAACATTTAAAATAAGTGTCTTTTTCAGAGAAACTTATGGTTTCTCTTTTTCTTAATAAAAGATCAAATTTATTTTTGTTTAAAATTATTACTCTTGGTGAACCATTATTATATGTAATCATATAATAAATAGGCTTATCCTTGAATTTTCCATCAAATAGAGTAATGGTATTTTCCACTTTTATTTTAATTGTCATTTTAACCCCTGCCTTTCTACTATATTTATATTTTGATTATATTTATAATCTAATTCATCAGAATTTTGTGAAATATTATAATAAGTGTAATTATGATAAACTTATTAATTTATTTCACCTTATACTTTATATTATACTACATATTTAGGAAAAAAGCTAATTTATATGGTTTTATACACATATTGATTTTGATTTTTAAAATTTATTAATAAATAGTATAAATAGTAAATTTAATTTTATATTAAAAAAATATAGGATAAAAAGAACTAAAACTAAAACTGAAACTAA
>ERZ772986.1286-NODE-1286-length-14449-cov-13.746144_pt1 | contig 14449 bp, 12 predicted proteins | sample MGYA00511898_ERZ772986 | MGnify/ENA primary metagenome ERZ772986 (study PRJEB29015, sample SAMEA2737934) | human oral metagenome | biome: human oral; feature: human-associated habitat; material: dental | place: China | collected 2148 ... | reverse complement strand
AATCAACTAATAGCTTATTTAGGTTAAGGGGCTGTTTTGTTACAGCCCCTTTGTTTTGCAATTCACGACCTAAATCAGAAGGTACAGGTGCGATAACAGTCACCTGCTCAGATTGTCCATATGGTATAAATGTCAACGAATAGGCATGTAAGGCCTGTCTCGTATACGGGTTATTCCGCGTACCATACATAGCATCACCGATGATAGGGTGACCAATATGGGCCATATGAACTCGAATTTGGTGCGTTCGTCCAGTTAGTAATGTAAACTCTAATAACGATTGTACATCATCATGTTCAATCACACGATATTCAGTTACAGCATCTTGACCAAATTCATCAACACAGCGGCGATTATCAAATACCGGATCCACACCGATAGGTTCATTCACCACACCATCAGATGTAATCTTTCCTTCTACGAGACCGCGATAGACACGGTGAATTCGACCTCCTTGTAGCTGTTTAGTGTAATATTGCTCTGCCTCACGGGTTTTGCCAAACATAATAACACCTGTTGTATCTCGATCCAAGCGATGAACAGGCCGAATTTTATGAACTTCGCCGCGTTTAGCATAATAGCCAGCCACCAGATTACTCAATGTATGATATTTCGTTTGACCTGCTGGATGAACTAGCATAAATGGAGACTTATACACCACAAGCGTGTGTCCATCCTCATAGAGAACCTCTATAGGTCCTTTTTCAACCTCTACACCATAATCCTTATCTTGTGGTAACTCAATAGTAATAACATCCCCTTTTTTTAGCGTACGCTCGGAATGAGCAACACGGCTATTTACCTTCACCCGTTTCTTACGGAATATCATCTGCACATTTCGAGAGGATAAAGAAAATCGCTCTTTTACATAAGCAGATACAGTTGTATCTATCTCTTCTTTTACTGTATATGTTTTCCAGCTCATATTACCACCATTCGTTGATATATGTATTTTGTTTAGGATATACCATATCTAAATAATCAATCCAATGAGATTCGCCTTGCAATTTTCCTTCAAACACAAGATCTTTAGCTGAAACAGCGCCCATCAACAAAGCTGCTAGACCGCCAATGTCTATAGTGATATCGATTTCATCCACAGATTCATGAGAAATGCGTTTTACGTTAGGTAAAGTGCTTTCACCTAGGGTAAGGACAAATACACCATCATTCCAATCGCATAATGTATCGGTAACCTTAATATTTAGTGTAATTGGCATCATAATGGCTTCTGGATTAACAGGTACCGTAGTCAACGCTGTTTCTAGGTCTACAATACGCACCATCATATACGGCATCGTTGTATGACCTGTTTTTCCATCAGGAACAAATCTATAACCGGTATCATGCAACCCCTCATTCCATCGGATGCTTTCACCTTGAGAGCGATGATTATAAAAATAATTAAGCAAACCACGTTGAGCACGACGTGTTGTATATACAAATTCTGTAACTGGAATTTCAGGGGCACCCAAACGATATACGGCGTAGCCCTCGATTTGGCCTTCATCATTTTTTACGACCGCAATATTCACACCTTCAGCAAAGAAGCTTCCCAATAGGCGCTTCCACTCCTTCTCGCCGCGCTCTGCATAGCCGCACAAGTCCTTTGTATACGCTTTGTAAACAGGATCAAGCAATGTCCATTGTTCTACATCATTTAACAATCCAAAGGATACTGTTTTATCCGTCAAAGGACGCAAATTTTCTAATGGCATGGTTTGTACCCATTGATGAGCATACAAGTCCCAGCCATATTGTTGGTAAAAACCGGCCTTTGAAGGCATTAAAATGGTAATACCTTGACCACGACGGCGCAATTCCTCTAAGGAGTGCAACAATAACGCACCACCTACACCGCCACGACGTGCGGCTGGATGAGTGGCAACACCAACCATGTAGCTAGTAGGTAAGATAGCTCCGCGCACATTGATGTTGTATTGGCGCAAATGAACAGTGGAGAGCAATTGTCCCTCTTGAATACCTACAACAGTATTCTCTGGTTCATAACAGTTAGAAAAATAATATTGAAAGAACGGATCTTCTTTTGGTTCAAAGCAATACGCCCAAAGTGCTTCTACTTGTGGCGTATCTTGTGATGTAGCAATTCTAAAATCCATACTAGTTCCTTTCTATCCAAACAGATCTAGGCTATATATTTCATATAGTAGAATGTATTTCATAGGGTAGAATGTATTTCACACACTCTACCCTTTATTATAACGGAAAAGAGTGGCACCATACAGTACCACTCTCATATTCGTTATTAAATTGACCGGATTATTTACCGCCCGTTGCATTATCTGCTTCATTAGCATATACAGCATCATATTTTTCTGCAAAATGATCAGGATTATAAGATTCCTTCGCTTGACGAAGACCAGGCAAGCCCATATCTTCTTCACGATTGATAAACTCTACATTGCTAAATTCATGGCGGATAAATTCATTATTAATTGCTTGATACAAACCGCGAATATCCGGATTGGCTTTTTCGATGTGAATTAATGCCATTCTATCATTCATTAATTCGCCGATACTGAAAGCCTCTACGCGGCCAAACAACTTAATAGCGCCGCCTTTTAGGCCCAATACATCCCAATGATCAAAGAGTAAATTAATAGCCACTAATTCATCTTCAATACCTTCTTCGTGATGGGTTTCCACCCAAGACGCTGCTGTTTCACGGCATAATGGAATGATGTCTTCTGTAATTGGCACATATTCATAGTTGGAATATTGCATACGGAATTGATTCAAGTGATTTTTCTTTTGACGGAATTTCTTACCAGACAAATTGATAAGATCTTCAGACTTATAAATATATTCGTAGTTATCACGGTCAGTTGTGAATACGTAACGGCCTGGGCATAGTTCCTCCATCCGTTCTTTCACAACCTTGCTAACACCTTTGAAAATGAATGGTAATTTATTTTCTACAAACCATTCTTTTGCACGCAATAAACCATCGAGGAACTTCGCATCCTTACCAGCAAATGGAGGTAATAGGAATGGATCGCGCTTACCACCACCTTGGATGTACAATACGCCATTTTCCTCAGCCCAACGAATGCCATAGGCTTCTTGCCACATATACAATGTAGTAAAGCAATTATCCGACGCTTCGTAATGATGTTGTTCAAAATATTTATCGATTAATGGTTTATCTCTTAATTCAAAACGTTTAAATTCTAAAATAATAATCTCCTCCTTTTCAACACTCATGGTTGCTAGTTTCTAACTACACATAAGATATTTATTGAACCTTCACCTTTTCACCTAGTTCAAAGGTTCCCTTGGTTATAATAACTTGTTCACCTTCATTAAGGCCTGTCATGATGGACACATACCCCTCTTGTTCATCCCCTACTTCAACGACACGTACGTCTACCGTATTATCAGCGGTTAATACATATACATATTTACCATCTTGATTTTCACGTACTGCCGCAGCAGGAACAACGAGCATCTTAGCTTGAGCACTAGATTCGATGGTCAAACTATAAAATTCACCGGCCTTAATAGCTCCTTTTTCGTTGTTGAAAGTAGCCTTAACTAGTACACTTGGTACATTTTCAGGCTGATTTGTATCTATATAGGTCAACTCACCTGGAATATCTGAATCACCGACATGTAAAGACACTTTAATGCTTGATTTTGCCTCTGGGCTAGCTAATTTCATAGCCGCATCACGAGGAATACTCAAGGATGCCACCATAGGCGTTTCTTGTTGTATCAACATAAATGGGCGATCTGCAATCGCCATTTGACGATCTTCATTATAAATAGCAGTCACCACACCGGCTATAGGAGCCGTAATATTAGCAGCTGCTATCTGTGCGGATACTTGAGCAATTTGTGCTTCAATAGCAGCAACGCTTGCGCCATTGCCACCACCGCCACCACCACTTGTGTTTATCACAGTTTGAGGTCGAGACCGTTCTAAAATACGATTATATTCCTTTTCTGTAATATTACCAGCTTCACGCATCTGACGTGCACTTTCAAGTTGTGCACTGCTAACCGTAGGCGCCGTCGTTGTCGTTGTTGTTTCAACAGCAGGCGTATAGGATTGGGCCGCACTAAACTGACCTTGTAAGGACGCTAATTGTTGTTGAAGCGCAGACGTATCAATTGTCGCCACCACTTGACCTTGTGTTACCTTATCGCCTACCTTCACAGCATACGTAGCAGCACCTGATACAGCGGGCGTAATAGTGGACTTATTAAAAGCTGTTACATTTGCTTCATTATGAATTTGTAACGGCATATCTTTATAAGTAACATCGGCGACGGATACCGTAGATGTACCACAACCTGCAATTGCACATACAACAATGACCAACAGAACCATTACGGCACCAAGTCGAAATTTGTTCATACTTTCACCTTATCTCTATCCATTGTATTGATTTTTGTCAATACCTTAGTATATCACAAAATCAATAAGAATTATATGAAAGCTAATTCCCTATATGATTAGATATTACTGGGCAGAAATAATATCTGCTATAATATATATAAACAAGTATACACATGGAGGTTTCTCATGGAAGAACGTATGGATTTTAGAATTTTAAATAATGGTAGCTTTGTGCCATCCATCGGATTTGGCACCTACAAAACAGGAACGTCGGAGGAAACGGAGCAAGCTGTAACGAATGCCTTACAGGCTGGATACCGTTTACTCGATACGGCAGCTTATTATGATAACGAAGAAGCCGTCGGCAAGGGCATGAGTGCATCTGGTATTAATCGGTCCGATATCATTGTAACCACTAAAATTTGGCATACCAATGCCGGTTACGATGCTACGATGCGCACTGTTGAAAGTTCTCTAAAGAAGTTAAATACTAATTATATAGATATCATGCTTATTCACCAACCACTAGGTGATTACTACGGCTCTTGGCGCGCCATGGAGGAATTATACGCCCAAAACGTGCTACGCGGTTTGGGTCTGTCTAATTTCTACGAGGACCGTTTAATCGACTTGCTATACCACTGCAATGTAAAACCTGTTGTCAACCAAATCGAGTGCCATCCATTCAATCAACGCCAAGCTCTTATTCAATTGATGAGAAAACATCAAGTAGTAGGCATGGCTTGGTCCCCATTCACACGCAATCGTCAACCTATATTTGACCACCCTATCATTAAAAGCTTGGCTGAAAAGTACGGTGTTAGTAAACACCAAATTATCTTACGTTGGCACATCCAACGAGGCATCATTCCATTGCCAAAAGCAACAAGCTTAGAACATATGAAGTCCAACTTTGATGTCTTTGACTTTAAATTATCCATTACAGATATGGATCTCATGGAGTTACTTGATCAAAGAGCGTTTTTGGAAAATCATCATACTGCTGCGGGGCTTGAAAGAATTTTAAAACTAAAATAACTTGCTGAATTGCTTCTAAGAAATCATTCATTGCATTATAAAGAAATCCCCCTTCTGTCAAGCCTCCACCGGCCAGGTCTGACTCCGCCCTGCGGGCTCCGCAGGGCCAAAGTCGTTTGACGAAAGGGGGATTTCTTCATCACACCATCAGCAAATTCTTCTAAAGAAGCAATTCAAAATCAGTATCATATCATTTTAAAATTCTTTCAAGCAACAGACAATAGAGAACTTTTCCAAAAATGCTCTTTGATTTAAGAAAATATTAAATATTTTGTACGATAAGCATATACACTATAGTTCCCGCTCCAATAGACATGAACATATTTCGTTTCCATAGGTGCATGCCAGCGGTCACTAATAGAGCAATAAGTTCCGGCACTCCATAAGGGTAGGAAATCACAACTGTATCTTTGAAAGTATATACAACAAGCATCCCCATAACAGCTGCAGGTAATGCCTTACCTAAATACTGTACAAAAGCTGGCGCCTTTTTACCAGGTGGAAAAATAAGAAAAGCGGAAAAACGTGTAAGTAATGTAGCTGCTACGACAATAGCAACAGTAATGACCATTTCAAAACTAGTCAAGATGTACACCTCCCCACTTATACGCTATATAACACACAACAAGCATACAGCCCATGGAGGCTAGCATAAATAAGGATTTGCCCACCAATAGTAACATTACTACTGCTACAATGGCCCCAACAATACCAAACCCACGGATATTATTATTTTTTGCATTAAATAGCATTTCAAGGAATATGACAATAAACAAGCCAGGTAGTACAAAATCAATGCCACGCAGATCTACAGCGGCCAACAAATTACCGAATAAGCTCCCCACAAAGGTACTCACAGCCCAAAAGGTATAATTAAGCCATGATACATGAAAGTAGAACCATTTTTCGTCAACATCATCAGGCAACTTCGTAGATACATTGACCGCAAAGCTTTCATCACACATCCAGGCAACCGTAGGAAACCATTTCCATCCCATATTGACATATCTCTGTAGAACAGATAAGCCATAGAAGAAATGGCGACCATTCACAAATAAAGTCAACATAAACGCATTCACCGGATCAAAGCCTGCCATCAACAGCCCAATAACTACGAACTCCATAGAGCCCGCAAAAATCGTACAGGCTAATACAGGTGCAGTCCACCAAGGGAATCCCTGACTGGTAGCATACAAACCAAAACCTAATCCAAGGAAGAGAAAACTAAGCCCCATGGGAATCATAATAGGCAGTGCAAAAGAAAATGCACTTCGATGTTTTATTTCATTCATAGGGCTCGCCCCCTTTCTTTAATAGGTTAATCAATTAATTCGATTATAAGGCACGTGTTAAAATTTCGCGAGCCACTTCTGGTGTTACATCACCTTTTTCACCAATTTGTGTCATACCATGATTTTCTAATTGCTTCACAATTTTATCCACTGCTTCAACGCCAAGGTAGAGGCCCACACGTGGTTAGCACGAATGTCGTAGTTTTCTGGATTTTCTACTGTTTCTTTGCCGATTTCAATCATAGTTTTCAAAATACCTTCGCTGAAACGGTCTTGAATACGGCCCTCTACAGGATATGTTAAATATTGTTCTGTAGTATGTACAAAGGTATCTGTATTATATCATATTTCGATTTTTTTAGATGTATATTAATAACTAACTTTACCACTATCGGAAAAGCCATAGTTTTAATCTATAGATAACTAATATATTTTACTCTATATACAAAACCCCATTCACATGATAGGATATCTATATTATATGTATTTAGAAAGGGATGTTATCATGAAATTAAAGAAATTTATTGCCCCTCTTCTCATTGGCGTTCTCGCATTCGCCATCGCAGGTTGTGGCAGCAATACACAAACGAATAATACGCCAAAAGAAATTAAAATTGGTGCTACTGCAGGCCCTCATGCTCAAGTAGCAGAAGCTGTTGCGAAAGAGGCTCAAAAGCAAGGTATTAACCTCAAGGTTGTGGAATTCTCCGATTATGTAACACCGGACAAAGCATTGGCTGATGGAGATATCCAACTCAACGCATACCAACACGTTCCATTTATGGAAAACTTTAACAAACAAAATGGTTCCGAGCTTGTAGCTATTGGCAAAACGATTTTAATGCCTATGGGGTTGTATAGTAACTCTGTACATAGTGCACAAGATGTACCAAATGGCGCTATCGTAGCTATTCCTAACGATCCAACCAATGGTGGTCGCGGTCTTGCATTACTTGCTAAAGCCGGCCTTATTACATTGAAAGAAGGCGTGGGTTTCAAAGCAACTGTTGCAGATATTACATCTAACCCTAAAAACCTACAAATTCAAGAACTAGAAGCAGCACAATTGCCTCGCAGTCTTGACGATGTAGCCGTAGCGGCTATCCCTATGAACTATGTTCAAAGCGCAGGCCTTAACGTAGAAAAACAAGGATTCTTCTTAGAGCCAAAGGATGAACCATTAGCTGTTATGATTCTCGCTGTACGCAGCCAAGATAAGGATAACGAAACATACAAGAAAATTGCCGATATTTATAAATCTGAAGCCATCAAACAATTCATTGATGAAACATTTAAAGGCTCCATTACATCGGCTAATTAATAAACAAAATCTCCATTCTGTTTAGGATGGAGATTTTTTGTTATAGCCATATATAAATAAAACAACGCCCCACATTTATAGATAGAGCGTTGTGCATAATGTCTAATTATTCTTCTGTATCAAATGTAACATCCAACGGTTGACGTTCCACAATATTGCGATAACGAACTTTTGGATAGCCCATCAAGATGCCACCAGCGATGATTTTATCGTCTGGCACACCTAATATGTCTAATAATGGTTTATATTCAGCTTCACCTGCATGTTCAAAGAACCCTGCCCAGCATGTTCCAAGACCTACTGTCGGTGCATATAATTCCGCATAGGATAAACAAGAATGGCCTGAATCATGAGTGCGATGAATATCTTTTTTGGATCCAATGGCAACCACGAGAGCTGGTGCATCGCGGAGAATATATTCTTTCCCCTTATCTACTTCTGCCTGAGCTGCACGGGCATAAAGACGCATAATCGGCACGGTCTTCGCGGCAATATGCATCCATTCGAGAACAAGATCTGCAATACGGCGTAATTTTTGTTTATCTCGAATTACGATATAGGAAATACCTTGCGTATTTGTCGCAGTCGGTGCCATGCGAGCCACATTCAATACCTTGCGAATCAATTCAGCAGGAACTGGTTTATTTTGATAATTACGAATGGAACGACGGCTGCGTAAAAATAACTCTGCTTGTTCCGGCGTAAATTTAGTTTCTTTTGTAATATCCACTTGTTCAGCACGCGGTGTTAGGTCGCTATCTAGAGCAAGCGTAGGGCATACTGCAACACAATGACCACAGGAAATACAACCACCCTTACCTGTTTTAGGACCATCATCAGTCATAACAAGAAGGCCTGTTGGACAATCGGCTACGCATAGACCACAACGAGTACAGACTTCTGTATTCACGGTAAATAACATAATAATGAACCTCCAAACACATACTATAAAGCCTATTATACCATATAAAATCAATTCGTAGGATGACAAAAAAATATAACACATATGTTAATGAGTTAATCTTTACGCATAAACATATGTGTTATCTAGTCATATCATTTCTATTCGAAGGATTTAATTAAGTCCATATATTGGGCCTTATGAGTCAATCGCCAAGAACCAAAATCCGCTTCTGGTGCCTCATTAAGAATATTGGCTAATGCCGCCATAAATGAGGGAATGTTTGCAGCTACAATATTCCCAGCCATTTTACCAAAGCTTTCAGAACCCATATGTTCTGAACCGCCATCTACGATAATGAAAGCAGGTTGAGGTTTCTTATCTACGAGTTTTACAGCGCCGTGAAAGCCAATTTCCCCAATTTGATGAGTCCCACAAGAATGTGGACAGCCAGAAATATGTACTCTCGGTAATTTTTTCGTATCGATACCTTTTTCTTCAAGATGGTCAAAGATAGCCTTTAGCAAGCCATTAGAATCTTGCATACCGATTTGGCAGACTGTAGAGCCCACACAGGATACAGAACGACGAAAATCATCGCGTGCGCTATCATCTGTTAACTCCGCAATTTTTCTAGCTTCATCAGCTGTCAAATTGATGAAAAACAAGGCTTCATCCGGTGCAATACGAGCCTCCACTTGGTCTAATGTAACGGCATAATCAAGGGCCGCCAATAGATGTTCAACATTCGCATCGCCACCAACTGGATGATATTCTACATAGTACAGACCTTCTTGTTTTTGACGATGAATACGATAATTTTCTACCGAATCATCGCGCTTGCCCGTCTTCGTAATTTCATAGGCATAATCTGCAGGATTAATGGTCAATTTTTCAACCTCTTTCACCATTGCCAATGTTTCTTCATAGGTTTTGATGAAAGCTTCCGCGCCCCCCATTTCTGCAGGCATATAACGGGTACGTGCTTTGCCGCGATTTTTAAAGTTACCATGATTAGCAAATACCATGAGCATGGCTTTCACATGATACAAAACATCTTCAGGTTGCACATCACGAGCTACGGGAATACCGATGCGTGGATTAGGACCAATACCGCCACACGCATATACATCAAAGGTATGATATTTTGTTAAATTGAACCCCAGATCCTTAAAGGTAGCATGTGGTGTGCTATCAAATCCATTATCAATACCAATCTTAAATTTACGAGGAATCTTGATATAAAACATTTGCTCCATAAGAAATTCGCTAATGGCTACCGCATATGGTGAAATGTCAAAGGTCTCACGAGGATCAATGCCGCGCAAGATACTGGCTACAACATTAGGACTATCCCCGCCGGCACCGCGATTATAAATACCATGGTCATAGCATTCTTTGAAGAGTTGTAAAATAGTATCTCCATCCAGACCATGCATTTGTAAACATTGACCGGTTGTGAAATGAATATGTGTAAGATTGTACTTACGAATGGTATCTGCTAAGAACCGCATTTGTTCTTGTTTGATGCGACCACAATTAAAGCGCCAACGGCTCATGCCCGTAGTGGCGCCACGTTCAGCATAGCTACCATATGCACCGGACTGGCCCTTATAATCCGCAATGGACATTTCTTTCTTATAAAATTTGCGTGTCATATCTTCAAACTTTGGATAATCTGCAATTAAACGTTCTTTTATTTCTTCTGTAATCATAGTACTACCTCTTGGCTTATATTTATTAAGCATATATAGAAACTTTTATATGTACATTATACGCTTATGTAATACTTGAAAACGTATCCATAGTCACAATTATATATACAAATATTTGTATCTTGATATTACAAAATATAATAATAATTGTTTTTGATTTCACCGAAGAAGGATACAAATTCAATTGCATTACAATCTATGAATTCTACTACAACGCATAATCCAACTACGCAAAAAAGCAGCAGATTTAATGTCTGCTGCTTTCACAATCAATATGAGTATTTAACTATTATTCCTCACCTTGTGTAGGATTGTTATACGCATCTTTATCAATGGTGCCCATAATTTTATCGACAACTAGAGCATTGGTTAAGGAACCGGATACGTTCAAGCATGTACGGCCCATGTCGATTAATGGATCGATAGCAAGAATCGGGCTAATGGATGTAAAGTATGCGCCAAGGCCTGTACCACTAAGGGAAACGGATGCGGCCATTGTAGCAGTACCTGGAACACCTGCAATACCAACGGAACCAATAGCGATAACGATAACGCTCATGATGTACATTGTTAAATCAAACGGAATACCCGCCACATTGGAAATGTAGACCACTACGAGAGCTGGGAACACACCGGCACAACCTTGCATACCCGCCGTAGTACCAAAGGATGCTACTGTATTAGCTGTTGTAGCATTTACGCCAAGACGTTTTGTCAAAGTTTCAACAGTCAATGGCAATACGCCCATAGAGGAACGGGATGTGAATGCCAACAATAATGGAGCCTTCGCTTTTTTGAAATATGTAATCGGATTGTAGCCAAAGCTAGCAATTAAGATAGCTTGAACAACGAACATAATCAAAAGACCTACGTAAAGCAATACTACGAACAAACCCATGTCGAGGATGGCTTGCAAGCCACGTGTTGCCAATGTAGATGCCAATAAAGCAACTACGCCGTATGGCATAAGACCAATAATGAAATCGGCTACCCAAGAAATCAACTGATGAAGCTCATCAAATAGTTTTGTGAAGATTTCCATGCTATTGGTGCCTGTTTGTTTTAACAGGCGAGCTACGCTGCCCAAGATAATGGCAAATACTACGATGCCGATAACATTTGTTTCTGCAGCGGCTTGAATAGGATTGCTAGGAATCAAAGCACGGAATGTATCAACCATCGGTTTGATTTCACGGATTTTTTTACCGGACTCAACGATATCAAAACCTTGACCCAATCCAAAAGCATTACCTAAAATAAGGCCTACAATAGCGGCTACAGCCACCATCCCAAGGTTAGTCGACACCATGGCAACGACCAACTTCTTAAGATTAGCCCCTACCTCCATGTGCAAAATAACATGGACGATGGAGATAAATACAATAGGAATAACAAGCATGCGGATTAAGTCGATGAAACCGCCACCTACAAGGGAGAACCACTTCGTACTTTCCTTGATGTAGACCACCTTAGATGGATCATCAGGGAATCCAGCAATAACTTGAATTGCTACGCCTAATACGGCACCAATAATAGTGCCAATAATAACAAGATTACCAAAGGATGTACCCTTGCGTTGCAATACATAAATACCGATTAAGGCAAGTACAAACACTGCGATAATACCAATACTCAATGAATTGCTTAGCATGAGGTAATCTGTAAAGAATGGAATATTCATAATACACCTCGTTAATTCATATTAAAATAATAGGTTATAGACATAGTATATCATATATCGAAAAATTTACAAGTGTTATATCGGATTTTTTATAAGTTGATGCATACCCATTTTGCATTCTATAGGGACATGCAAAAAGGCGACCTTCCATCGGAAGATCGCCTTATATAGTCTTTTGTTATACTAGATTTTACTATTAAGATTATCTGTTAACTAGGACATATGTTACTTGGATAGGACCATGAGCACCATCTACAGTAACGAGCTCGATATCAGCCGTACGAGACGGGCCGGAAATCAAGCAGATATTTGTAGGGAAATTAGCTGGATCATTGTGGTAACGTTCAGCCAAATGTTCCATTGTTTGTGTCATGCGTGGGTTGATTGTATCAGTGTATAATACAGCAATGTGAGTTGTAGGCAACAAGCTAATAGCGCGACCAGATTCTTCGCCAGATGCTTGTACTACAGTAGCTGTTTCAGCAATACCACAGTATGGGAATGTAATACCGATATCTGCATTTGCAGTATTAGAAATACATTCTTCACGACCTTTAGCTGGATCCCATTGGAAGTATGTACGTGTACCACCATTATTAGCAGCATCTTGTTCGAACAATTCTTTTAATTTATATTCTTCTACTTCTGGAGAGCTTGGGAATACAACCTTACCATTGCCCCAGTCGTCGATAGCTGCCAAAATTGTTTCACCTAATTTATCAGGTGTAGTTTCAACGAATTTTGTGCCAACACGTTGACATTGTTCCTTAAACATTGCCAAAATTTGATCGTTATTCAAATCTTTGAACATAGTTTCTTGAGGACCATGGCTATAATCAAAATCCTCTACATATGCAGGGCACATTTCTTGATCACGGCCTAATGCACGAGATAAACGTGCAATAAATTGTTTACGTTTAGCTTCATCCATTATTTTTTCTCCTTCTTCTTGTTCTTTTCATGTTCAGCATATAAATCGCGGAATTTCTTGAATTTCAAGGAACCCAATTCTTTAGACTTAGTCCAGCCATTCATCACAGGCACCGCTTGAGTCCATGCAGGCATATTACCTTCTTTATTACTAATCAAGTTCATGCCGATAGCACCAGCTTTTGTACCAAGGTCGAATAATGTAGCATTACCGAACATCTTAGCAGCTGCTGTGAAAATTGCTTCTTCTGCTTTTGGACGAGTTTTTTCGATGTCTGCCATAATGTGACGGTGTTCCATTAATAATTCATGTAATGGAATTGCAACTGGACAGTTTTCTGTACATGCACCGCACAATGTAGAAGCATATGGAAGATCGCCTGCTACTTCGTAACCTTTGAACAATGGAGTCAATACAGCACCCATTGGACCTGGATATACGGAGCCGTAGCCGTGACCAGAGATGTGACGGTATACAGGACAGATATTCATACATGCACCACAACGGATACAACGTAGCATTTCTTGGAATGTACCACCTAAAATACCGGAACGACCGTTATCGATAATAATGATATGTGTTTCTTCAGGACCGTCAGCTTCACCAGCGCGACCAGGGCCAGTCATCATGGAGAAGTAGTTGGAAATTTTAGCACCTACTGCGGAGCGGTTCAACATTTCCATCATAATGTCAAGAGCCTTGAAGTCAGGAACGATACGTTCTGTACCCAAGAAGATTACTTGAGTCTTAGGAATAGAACTAGACATACGACCGTTACCTTCGTTGGAAACAATTGTACATGTACCGGATGCAGCAACCGCAAAGTTACAGCCGTTAACACCTACGTCAGCTTTCAAGAAGCGTTCACGTACATAACCACGCACGAAATGCGTCATTTCTGTAGGGTTTTCAGTGCCAGTATAACCTAATTTTTCAGCGAAAATTTCGCGAATTTTGTTACGTTCAAAGTGAAGGCCTGGTACTACGATGTGAGATGGAGGACTCACTGCTGTTTGCAAAATGAATTCCGCCAAGTCAGTTTCGTTTACTTCGATACCAGCTTCTTCAAGAACTTCGTTCAAACCAATTTCTTCAGTTAAGATAGTTTTGGATTTAACAATCATTTTAGCTTCGCGTTCACGAAGGATATCCAAAGCGATTTGAGTCGCTTCTTTATCGTCGAATGCAAAGTGAACTTTAGAACCAG
>ERZ772986.1281-NODE-1281-length-14505-cov-11.107682_pt1 | contig 14505 bp, 9 predicted proteins | sample MGYA00511898_ERZ772986 | MGnify/ENA primary metagenome ERZ772986 (study PRJEB29015, sample SAMEA2737934) | human oral metagenome | biome: human oral; feature: human-associated habitat; material: dental | place: China | collected 2148 ... | reverse complement strand
CTCCCGCTCCGCGGCGTGCGCCGGAGGCGAGCGTCATGATGAGGGCGGGGTCGGCGCCGAGCCCGGCGAGGCGGTCGCGGGTCGCCCGGGCTTCGTCCGGGGAATCTTGCCTCCACCCGTGGTCGACCGTCAGGCTGGCCGCCAGCACTCCGGCCCGCGAGGCGACGAAGAGCGCGGCCTGGGCCAGCGCCATGGAGTCGGAGCCTCCGGAGACGGCCAGCAGGACGCGCGAGCCGGCGTCGATCCCCGCATCCCGGAAGGCCGACTCGACCGCGTTGCGAGTCTCCGCGAGCGCGCGATGAGGGCCTGCCATCAGGCGCCCACGACCCGCCTGATCCAGGCGGAGGGCGCGGCGATCTCTTCGAGGCTGGGGGCGAAGAGCGGGTTCGTCCACACGGCGTTCAGGCCTTCGTGCCCCGCCTGGCCGACCACCTCGCGGACGAAGGCGACGCCGTCGCGGTATTGGGCGCCCTTGAGGTCCAGGCCGATAGCCCTCTGCAGGAAGGCGGCGATGGGGCTGCCCGCCTCGCGGCGCGCCTTCATGGCGTCGATGAGGTGCCTCTTGCCGGGCATCCGGGCGATGGGCACCTCGTTCATGACGAATTCCGCGTGGCCTTCGAGCAGGCTCATGAGGGCGGTGAGTTCGGCGCCGGGGCCGGAGTCGAAGGTGAAGGGCCGCTCGGGGGCCTCGACCAGTTCGAGCAGGGCCCTGGCCCGGGAGTGGATGTAGTCGGTCAGCCAGGGGGCCGCGGCGAACTGGATGGCGTGCGTGAGCTCGTGGACGCAGATCCACAGGGCTAAGTCCTGCCGGTCGAGGGAGTATGCGGCGCCGAAGGCGCGGACGTTGGGGGCGACGAGCAGGAGCCGTCCGACGGCGGGCTCCTGAAGCGAGGCCGCGCCACCGGGGAGCGGGCCTGCGCCTTGCGGGCCGGCCCAGAAGGGGTCGTATTGGCCGAGCACCCGCATGGCGACGGCCGACACGCCGACGGCGATCTCGGCCGAGGCCATGGCGTCGGCCAGCGGGCCGGAGCCGGAGCCCATGTAGGGGCCGATGACGTCTCCGGCGAGCTGTGCGGCGGCCTTGGCCCAGCCGGGCCGGTCGACCACGATCACGGGCACCCGCGCGGCGGTCCGGGCGGCCTCGTCCAGGCCGGTGACGTCGGCGACGATCATCGGGGCGCGCGCGGCCTGGGCGCGCAGCTGGGCGACGGTCGCCCGGGCGTCCGCCGGCGTCACGGACGGGCCCGCGCCTGACATCCATCGCGCGACTCTGCGCGCCGTATCCGGATTGATCCTGGCCATGCCCCCTACGGTATCCCGCCCGCAGTCGGGCGTGCCATCCGCCGCGGGGCAATCCACGCCTGGCGAAATCCGCGCGCCCGCGCGGGACGGTTCACGGCCGCGCTCCGCGGCCCCCCGCGCGCCGCTCCTCCCGTGAGCAGAGCCTCGGCGCTCAGGCTCGGGGGCGACGGGGCTAGGAGGCGGCCAGGCTGGCGGCGAAGGAGTCCACCGCGGCCTTGGCCTGAGCGAGGGTTCCCTCCTTGAGGTCGCCGACGAGGATCGAGAAGACGAGAAGGCGCCCCTTGGACGTCTGGACGTAGCCGGACAGGGAGGTCGCGTCGGCCAGGGTCCCCGTCTTGGCTCGGAGGCGGCCGGCGGCCGCGGTCCCGTTGAGCCGGTCGTCGAGCGTGCCGGTCAGGGCGCCGACGGGCAGCCCGGAGGCCAGGGCGGCGAGCCTGCACCTGTCGCACGAGCCGGCCTGCTTGAGGATCTCGGTCAGGAGTGCGGCGTTGAGCCGGTTCGAGGCGGAGAGCCCCGAATTGTCGGCGACGACCACTCCCTTGGTGTCCAGCCCCATCCTCTTCAGCTCGGCGACGGTGGCCCGGCCCGCGCCGTCGAACGTGGGCTTTTCGCCCGATTTGGCTGCGACGAGGTGGCCGAGCGCGTCGGCCGTCGTGTTGTCGGATTCCGTCAGGGCGAAATCGACGAGGTCGCGCACGGGCGCCGACTGCACCTTTCCGATCTCTTTGGCGGAGGCCGGCGCGGGCGAGGAGGCCCTGTTCACGGCTGTGACGGCGATGCCGCGCTTGCTCAGCGCGGCGGCGAAGGCCTGCCCGGCGGACAGGTCGGGGTTCGGGGTGTAGGCGCCGGCCTGGTTGCGGGACTGCATGACCGCCAGGGGGCGCATCTCCATGATGAACCCGGTGTTGGCCCCGCTGACCTCCGGCTGGCGCACGGGCCCCTGGAAGAGGGTCGAGTCCACGGCGAGCTCGACGTTCGTCACGCCGGCCGCGCGCGCCTTGGCGGCGGCCTGTTCGGCCAGGTCGTCGAGCCCCGCGCGGCCCTTGACGGCCGAGGGCGAGCCGGCGCCGGCAGCGAGCAGGGTGTCTCCCCCTCCGACGAGGTACATCGTCCCTCCCTGCAGGCGCGCCGTCGTCGGCAGGGTCGTCGCGGGCCCGAGGACGCGCAAGGCGACGGCGGCCGTCACGATCTTCATGTTCGAGGCCGGAGTCCGGGCGGCGTCGGGCTCGTGTTCGGCGATGGTCTTCCCGGTTGCCGCGTCGACGACCTTGACGCTCACGTGGCCGGTGACGCGCGGATCGGAGGCGAATGACGTCACCGCTTTGCCGACGGCGGCGGAATCGGGTTGTGGCGCCTTCGCGTTCCACGCGGGTAGGCGAGGAGGTCCCGTGATCGCTCGCGAGACCGTCGGATACGGTTGGGGATCGGGTCCGCGATCGCGCACCGTGAGAAACCCCGGGGTAAGATCGTAGGCATCAGCAACGACGTAACCGCCTGAGAGGAGCATCGCCGCCGCAATCGCCGTCCGCGTCATCTTCTTCACGGTGACAGTCTCCCACGGAAGCGACGGTTCGTTGTGCCCGCATCCCTTGGCTACAAAGGAGCAGCAACATCATGGAGTTCGACGTCACCATCGAGATCCCGAAGGGCAATCGCAACAAGTACGAGCTCGACCACGAGACGGGCCGCATCCGCCTGGACCGCATGCTCTTCACCTCGACCCGCTACCCCGACGACTACGGGTTCATCGACGACACGCTCGGAGAGGACGGCGATCCCCTGGACGCTCTGGTGCTTCTGGAGGAGCCGACGTTCCCGGGCTGCGTCATCAGGTGCCGGGCGCTGGGCATGTTCCGCATGCGCGACGAGCACGGCGGCGACGACAAGGTCCTGTGCGTGCCCGCGGGCGACCAGCGCGCCTCGTGGCGCACGGAGATCGATGACGTCTCCGAATTCCACCGCCTGGAGATCCAGCATTTCTTCGAGGTGTACAAGGATCTGGAGCCGGGCAAGTCCGTGGAGGGCGCCCACTGGGTGGGTCGCGAGGAAGCCGAGGAGGAGATCCGCACGTCGTTCCAGCGGGCCATCGACGAACACTACTGACCGGCTGCTCGCCGCCGCAGGCCAGGGGATGCCACGGCGCCGGGGCGGGCGGGATCCGGCCGGCGGCCTGATGTCGAACAGCGATGAGGGCCCCGAAATCGGGGCCCTCATCCATTCAACTCGCGCGGTGACGGTGGCCGCGGCGGGCCGGCGTCGGCGCCGCGTTCGGCGGAGCCGGCCGTCCAGTGCCGGCGGTCGCCGCAGAGGAGGACCCCGTCACCGCACGAGAGCTTCACTGGGGTTTCGGCCCGTCACACGATGCGCATGTACACCGGGCTGCCCCACACGGCGCGCTCCTGCGTGCCCATGCTCGGGTTCCAGGCCGCGATGTGCATGTTGTTGCCCGTGTAGATGCCGACGTGTCCCGGCCACCACATGAGGTCGCCCGGCTGGCGCTGGGAGGCGGGGACGATCGTGTAGCCCTTCCAGAACTGGTTGACCGAGCTGCCCGTTCTCCTCGGGGTGCTGCGCCCGAAATGCGAGTAGACGTAGTTGGTGAACCCGACGCAGTCCCAACCGGTCACCGGCGAGACCCCGCCCCACACGTAGCGGACCCCGGCGAACTGCCGCGCGTAGGCGACCACCTGGCTGCCCAGTCCCGATCCCGCGGACTGGCGGGCTTGGGCCTGCTGCCTGGCCTGCTGCGCCGCCTGCGCCTGCTGGGCGCGCCATGCGGCCTGCGCCTGCTGCGCACGCTGAGCCTGCTGGGCGCGCCACGCGGCCTGCGCCTGCTGAGCGCGCTGAGCCGCCTGCGCCTGCTGGACCCGTTGAGCCTGCTCGGCCTGCTGCCTGGCCTGTCGGGCGGCTTGGGCCTGTTGGGCGCGCCATGCGGCCTGGGCTTGCTGCGCACGTTGAGCCGCCTGGGCTTGCTGGGCCGCCTGGGCTTGCTGGGCACGCCATGCGGCCTGCGCCTGCTGTGACTGCGTCTGCTGGGCCGTCGGCGTAGGCGTCTGGGATGGCTTCGGCTGAGCAGGCGTCGGCTGCGCGGAAGCGGTGGGCTGCGCCTGCTCGGCCTGCTTCCCCTCCGTGCGCTCGGACTGCTCGGGTTCCGTCTGTCCGTCCTGCCCGGTCTTCGACTGTCCATCCTGCCCGCCACCCGCGGGATCCGAGGCAGTCTGCGAGTCGTCGGCCTGTGAATCGGCCGGCGCGGGCGTCTCAGCCTGCTTCTGCGTCTCAGCCTGCACTTCGGCCTGCTTCTGCGCCTCAGCCTGCACTTCGGCCTGCTTGCGCGCTTCAGCCTGCGCTTCGGCCTCCACCTTCTTCTGCGCCGCGACGACGACGGCCTGACGCTCGGCCTCGGCCTTCGACTCGGCGGCCGCCTCCTTCTGCTCCCGCTGCTGCTTGACGAGCTCCGCGGTCACGCCCTTCTGGGCGGCGAGTCGGGAGACGAGGGCGTTGCGCTCCTGAGCGATGGACTCAACTTCGCTCCGGGCCTTCGTCGAGGCCTGCGACGCCTCGGCGACCGCCTGCTGAGCCTGGGAGGCCTTCGCGGACTCCTCCTTGGCCTTCTGGTCGGCCGCCTTCTGAAGGGTCACCGCATTCGCGCGCGCATTCTCGAACGCACTGACGTCGCGGTTCGTCTTATTGGCGAGAATCCGGTAGGCCCTGGCGCGCTTGTACGCCTCGGCGGCCGTCTTCGTCCCGCCCACCAGCCTGGCCCCCTTCAGAGGCGAGGAACCCTCGCGGTAGCTCTCGCGCGCGAGCCTGCCGATCCGCCTGCGGGCCTGCGCGAGGTTGGCCTCCGCCGCATTCGCCGCCTCCTGGGCCTCAACGGCCTTGCTGATCGACGTCGAGAGCTCCTGCTGAGCGGTGATCGACTCGGCCTCGGCCTGAGCCGCGGTGAGTTTGAGCCGATTCGCCTTCGCGCTGAGCTCGGTCAGGCGCGTTTCCGTCGCCGCCACGCCCGACGCCGTCCGCTGCTCGGCGCGCTGCGCCCGTTCGAGCGAGTCGTCGCCGCCGTCGTCTGCGTTCGAGGGCGCCCCGAGGCCGCTCGCCGCGCAGACGACGACGGTGGCCGCCACGATGCCCTGGTTGATTCTGCGATTCCGCACGTGTCCTCCGGTTTTCTCTTGAGGAAGGCCGTCACCCGACAAGCGGACGACGCGCCTCCGGCGTGTCGCACTTGACTTATCAGCCTTCACAACAATCACACCGTATAACAGTTTCGTCACGAAACCAACACGCTTAACATTTGTCACATCCGCCTCGTCTATGCTAGCCCTTCACACGGCCCCGGCCCGGGAACCCCGGTTTTCCGCCGCAGGACAAGGCGATGGCCTCCGCCCCGACTCGGCTCCGATCGCCGTCCGCGACGCGCCCGCGCCCACCGCCATTCCCGCGCCATCGGTGCGATCCGCCCGCCCGCGGGCCGCGACGCCTGGGCTACGGAAGCGTAAAATGTTAGACTCGTCTCATATCCCGCATCAGTGGGCCGATTCCGTCGGTCCCGGCGATTGGAGGAGTCGAATATGCACAAGAACAAGGCAGCCGACAGCCCGGTCTTCCTCGTGGTCGACGTCCAGGTCGACGTCGTCGCCGCCGCGTACCGGCGCGACGACGTCGTCGCGAACATCGCCGCCCTCGTGGACCGAGCGCGCGCCAAAGGGATCCCGGTCGTCTGGGTGCGCCACCAGAACGCACGCCTGCACGCCGAGTCCCCCGGCTGGCAGATCGTGCCCGAGCTCGCCCCCCTCGACGGCGAGCCCATCGTCGACAAGCGCTTCGGAGACGCCTTCGCCGACACCGACCTCGGCGAGGTCCTCGAACGCCTGAACGCCGACCGCATCGTGCTGTGCGGAGCCCTGACCGAGAACTGCGTGCGCTCGACCTTCAACGGGGCCCTCTACCGGGGCTTCCCAGTGACGCTCATCACCGACGCCCACACGACGGTCGACCGGCGCCCCTCGGGCCTGGACTACTCGCCGGCCAACGCCATCGCGGTCCTCAACTACCAGGCGGAGTCGACAACGCTTCCCGGCCTCGCCTCGCAGGCGGTGTCCACCGCGGAAGCGTTCACCGGGTAGCGGGGCATCGCCCGGAGCCGCGTCGCTCCCCGGGCCCGCCCACGGACACCGCCGCCCTCCGGCCCTCTCGCACGCCACCCCCCTAGTGCGAGAGGGCCGGAGGGTTTTGCCAAGGCTCGCCCGACCCCTTATGCTGAGTGCCATGTTCATGCGAATGCCCATCTAGCGTGCGACTCACCGGCCCGGTCCGGACGACGCGCGCTGCAAGCCCACCCCAGCAGTCTGTGCGGGCTTGAATGGACAGCAGAACTGACAGCAGCACCCCGCGGAGCATTGCGCACCGCGCCCGGCTGCCTTCCCCTGCGCCCCGCGGCCCGCTCCTGACGAACAACATTCCAGGAGTAGAAGAGAAATGACCGACAACCAGTGGGGCTTCGAGACCCTCCAGGTCCACGCGGGCCAAACCCCCGATTCCGACTTCGGAGCCCGCGCCCTCCCCATCTACCAGACGACCTCCTACGTCTTCCCCAGCACCGAGTCCGCGGCCGACCGCTTCGCCCTGACCGAGCTCGGACCGATCTACACGCGCCTGACCAATCCGACCCAGGCAGTCGTCGAGGAGCGCCTGGCCGCGCTCGAAGGAGGGGCCGCTGCCCTGCTCGTCGCCTCCGGCCAGGCCGCCGAACTCTACGCCGTCCTCAACGTCGCCCAGCAGGGCGACGAAATCGTCTCCTCCCCCTCCCTGTACGGCGGCACGTACAACCTGTTCAAGAGCACGCTGGCCCAATTCGGCATCACGGTGCGCTTCGTGGAGGATCCCGACGATCCGGAGAGCTGGCGGGCGCTCGTCAACGACCGCACCCGCGCCCTCTACGGCGAGACGATCCCCAACCCCAAGGGCGACCTCCTCGACCTGGAGGCCCTCGCCGACATCGCCCACGCCAACGGCGTCCCGCTCATCGTCGACAACACGATCGGAACCCCCTACAACGTCCGCCCCTTCGACCACGGCGCGGACATCGTGGTCGAATCGACGACTAAGTTCCTGGGCGGCCACGGCACCTCGATCGGCGGCGCGATCATCGAAAAAGGCGACTTCGACTGGGCCAACGGCAAATTCCCGCTGCTGACCGAACCGGACGCCTCCTACAACGGCCTGTCCTTCGCGTCGATCGGGCCGGGGGCCTTCGTCACCCGGATCCGCGCCGTCCTGCTGCGCGACACGGGCGCGGCCGTCTCCCCGTTCAACGCCTTCCTCCTGGCCCAGGGCCTGGAGACCCTCTCGCTGAGGGTCGAACGGCACCTGGCCAACGCGAAGGCGGCGGCGGAGTTCCTCGACCGGCATCCTTCCGTCGAGTCGGTCCGCTACTCCAGTCTGGTCTCCTCGCCGTACTACGAGCTCGCCCGCAAATACGCGCCGAAGGGCGCCGGCTCGGTCTTCACCTTCGAGATCGCCGGCGGACGCCCGGCGGGCCAGGCCTTCATCGAGTCCCTCGAGCTGTTCTCCCATCTGGCCAACATCGGCGATGTGCGATCGCTGGCCATCCACCCGGCCTCCACCACGCATTCGCAGATGGACGACGAGGAGCTCGCGGCGGCGGGCATCACCCCCGGCACCGTCCGGCTCTCGATCGGGATCGAGACGATCGACGACATCATCGCCGACCTCGACCAGGCGCTCGCCGCGGCCAGCTCGAAGGCGGCGTCCGCCGCCGAATAGCGGCGGCGTGCCAAGCGGACCAGGAGAACCGGATGACCCCCGAATCGCCCAGCTTCCTCGTCGGGCACGCCCCGCTCGACCCGGTGACGGACGCCGAGCCGATCCGAGACTTCGACACCGGCTACCGCCCCGCCCCCCGCCTGACCGTCCCGGTCACGGGCGCCTGGAGGGAAGGAGACGACCCCGGCGAGCGCGAGTTCGCGGACATCGGTCCGCTCGAGCTCGAGCTCGGCGGGCGTCTGCCCGCCGTCCGGCTGGCCTACGAGACCTGGGGCTCCCTCGACGCCGACGCCTCCAACGCCGTGCTCCTGTGCCACGCTTTGACGGGGGACTCGCACGCGACGAGCCGCAGCGGAGAGGACGGGTGGTGGAACGACGTCGTCGGGCCGGGCCTGGCGATCGACACGGACCGGTATTTCGTCGTCTGCCCGAACGTGCTCGGCGGCTGCCAGGGCTCGACGGGCCCGGCGTCGCCCGCTCCCGACGGCGCCCCGTGGGGGCCGCGCTTCCCCGAGATCACCATCCGCGACATGTGCGCAGCCGAAGCCAAGCTCGCCGACCTCTTCGGGATCTCCCGCTGGGCGATGGTGGCGGGGGCCAGCTTCGGCGGCAGCCGCGTCATGGAGTGGGGCGCGACCTACCCGGAGCGGGTCGGCTCCATCGCGGTCCTGGTCGCCGGGCCGGCCTCCACCGCCGAACAGGTGGCCTACGCCCACTTCCAGATCTGCGCCATCCAGGGCGACCCGAAGTGGCGGGCGGGAAACTACTACGACGCGCCCGAGGACGACGGCCCCTCCCAGGGCCTGGGGCTGGCTCGCGAGATCGCGCACCTGTCATACCGGTGCGCCCCGGAGCTCGACACGCGATTCGGCCGCTCGCCCCAGAGAGGCGAGGATCCCCTCCACGGCGGGCGCTTCGCCGTCCAGAGCTACCTCGACTACCACGCCCACAAGCTCGCGCTGCGCTTCGACGCCAATTCCTATCTGACGATCTCCCGGGCCTTCATCACCCACGACATCGGGAGGGGGCGCGGCGGCGTCGACGCCGTCCTGGCCGAGATGAGGATGCCCGCGCTCGTCGTCGCAGTCGACTCCGACCGGCTCTTCTACCCAGCGGACATGCGCCGCCTGGCCGACGCGCTGCCCGGGGCGACGGGGGTGCGCACGGTCCGCTCCCGCCACGGGCACGACGGCTTCCTCGTGGAGAACGACCAAGTTTCCAGCATCGTCTCCGAGTTCCTCGCATCTCTGAACTGATCGGCGGGCCGGGAAGCCCTGCCGGGGCCGTACCCGCCCCGGCCGTGGCACGATAGGCGCATGAAGGATCGCGCAGCATGGGACCGAGACATCCTCGGCCCAGGGTTCATGTCACGCACCATAGACCTGCACCCGGACGAAGAGGGCCCGGTCGCAACGACCGTCGTCGTCCACGTCCCCGAGGACGACCCGGCGATGGGCGGGCCCGGCCGGCCCCTGCGGCAGCACCCGGACTTCGTGTTCCTGGCGATCCACGGCTGGAACGACTACTTCTACCAGGTCGAGCTCGCCCGGGCCGTCTCAGCGGCCGGCGGGCGGTTCTACGCCGTCGACCTGCGCAAGTACGGGAGGTCCCTGCGCGAGGGGCAGACTTTCGGGTTCATCCGCGACCTCGCCTCCTACGACGAGGAGATCCACGCCTGCACCGACCTCGTCTACGAGGAGCACCGCGGCCGCCTGCCCCTGGTCATCTACGGGCATTCGACCGGAGGCCTCGTCGTCGCGCTGTGGGCGGACCGCCACCCCGGCGCAGCCCAGGGGCTCGTCCTGAACGCCCCGTGGCTGGAGTACCACGGCTCGACGATGGCCCGGCAGATCGGGGCCCCCGTCGTGGACATGCTCGCCCGGCTCTCCCCCGCCTCGGTCATCCCCTCCGGCGACGGCGACTTCTACCAGCGGGCGATCACCGCGTGGCGCCCGCCTGCCGCCGGAGACGGCGACCCGGACTCCGCCGACGCGTCCGCAGCCGCCACGGCCCGCGCAACCGGCGCCGCCGCGAACGGCCCGGACCCTCAGGCCCGCGGCGAGGATTCGGACGACCCGTTCTGGACGACGGGGTGGAACCCCGACCCGGCATTCCGCACGGGCACGGGCGCACCGGTGCGCGCCGGCTGGCTCTCGGCGATACTGGCGGGGCACGCCCGCGTCAGCGGCGGCTTAGCCATCGACTGCCCGGTCCTCGTCCTCACCTCCGCCCGCTCGATCACCGGCGAGACGTGGACAGAGGGCTTCCGGGCCGCAGACTCGGTTCTGGACGTCGCGCAAATCTGGAAGCGGGTCCCCGACCTGGGCGCTCACACGACGCTCGTCAAGCTCGAGGACGCCGTTCACGACGTCACCCTCTCCCGCCGCGACGTGCGCGAACGTGCCTTCGCCGAAATCGCCCGTTTCGTGAGGGCCTACGTGCTCGGCCGTAACGGCCCGGAGACGACGCGGCGCTTCGACGGGGTCGGGGCGCCGAGGCGCGACGGCGCGCGGGAGGCGATAGACGGCGCGTGGAAGCGTGAAACGGCGCGTAACGGCGATGGCGTGAGCGCGCTTCGACGCGTCGATCGTGCTGCCGACGGTGAGATCGGCGGTGGTCGCAGCGGGTGAGATGCTGCCGTCCGGGATGCCGGGCAGGGGTCGGGTGCGGGCGAGTCAGAGGTCGTCGAGGCTGCGGCCGTCGGAGGCGGTCCATGCCCGCCAGCCGTCGACTTCGATGCCGCCGAGGGCCTCCGACGCCGCCTGGGAGGGGTCGGTGAACGACGCCCGGCCGACGATGAGCGTCCCCCAGGCGGTGAGCTTGGCCGCGGCCGGCCTCGCGCCTTCGCGTTCGATCGACAGGCTCAAGGGGGTCCTGTTGCGGCTGGCGATGGCGAGCAGTCGTCCGGCGGGCGAGAGGATCTCGCGTTCGGCCGCCCGCTTGACGGCGTCCTCGGAGGCCGATGCCGCCATCGATTCGGAGTTCGCCTCCGCCCTTCCGGCCGAGGAGTCGCGTTTGGGCGCTGACTTCTCCCACAGGAGCTGTTCGGTGCGCACGCGGGTGACCTGCTGCTGGCGCATCGCGTATATGTAGTTCGGCGTGTCGCGCTCCTTCTCGTTCTCCAGGCGCCACGCCGGTATCACCGGGATCTTCGAGGAGTCGAAGGCGGGCCTGGCCGGGGCGGCCGCCGGCGACGAGGACGCCTGGGGCGCGGAGGAGGCGGACGTCTGGGGGGCCGAGGGAGCCGAGGCCGGAGAGACAGGCGTCAGCTTCGCCGCCCTCCTGCCCTCGCGGCCCCGCCCGGGGCCTCCGTTCGACGGCGCGGCGCGGCCGGGCTCTGGGAGGGCGGCCGCGGAGTTGCCGAGAGGGGAGTTGCCGAGAGAGCGGGGCGCCGTCGCCTCCCGCGGGGCGGAGACGTGGGACTCACGCGGACGTGAGCGGCGTCGGCGCTTGTCTCCGGTCTCCACGGGCCCGGAGTCCATCCGCCTGTCGTCGCCGGCCTGCTCGGGGGTCGCACTCTCCTCGACCCGGACGAGCGGCCGGGAGCGGTCGAGGTGGACGTGGGCCGGAACCCGCGATCTGCCCGCGGCCGCCCGGGGCGCGACGGGCGCCGGGCCGGCCGGGAGGTCCCCCGCGACCGCGGGCGCAGCGGCCGGCCTGGGGGCCACGGTCCGGGCGTCGGTCGTGCTGTTGACGGCGCGCTTGTGGCAGGGGTCCACGCTGAGATACCGTTGGGTCCCCGAACCGTAGACGCGCGCCTCGAGGACCCGGACGCCCTCGGAGAGCGTCGTGATGACGGGGAAGAGGTCGTCGTCGGCGCGCAGCGTCACGACGACCATGCGGGCTCCCGCCGACGCCGTGGCCGGCGAGGATTCCCGGAACGTCTGCCAGGCCGAGTCGAAGGCGGCCTGGCCGCCCGGGTACATCGCGACGATCTCGCGGCGGGACATGCTGGAGTAGCGCCCGGCCAGGCTCAGAGCCTCGAAGAGGCTCACTGCGGAGAAATGCGCGCGTATGCTGACGATGACGGTGTTGCCGGCGGAGTCCATGGTGAGCAGGTGAGACTCTCCGGGCTGCCGGTCGGCCTGCTCCCACACGATGGGAAACAGCGGCACGCCCACAATGTCGAGGGCGCGCTCGCGAAGCGCGCCCAACACTTCCGTCGCAGACGTGCCGTCTAGCTCGACTGCCTGAGCTGGCACAATGCGGCCGCCTGACAGGGCAAAAAGCGCCATCGTGCGGGACCTCCTTCAAGAAACAATGCGTGATGCTCCTAGGGTAGCCCACGGCAGACCCGCTCCACTAGCTACCGAATCGGAATTCCCCCGGCGGGGCGCTTTATTCCTATTTTCCATCAGCTTCCTCCCCGTCTCCTGGCCGCCTCCGCTCCGTCGCGTATGAGCTCGGCGAGGTGGATCCCCCGCGATCCGGCCAGCTGGCCGGCCTGCGTCCGGCAGGAGAATCCGTCGGCCAAAAATACCGCGTCGCGGCCGGCCTCGGACAGGGCGGGCACGAGCCTGGCCTGGGCGACTTTCACGGACACCTCGTAATGCCCTTTTTCCATGCCGAAATTGCCCGCCAGCCCGCAGCATCCGGTAACCTTCGTCACAGACGCGCCGGCCTTCCGCAGGAGGTCCTCGTCGGCGGCCCACCCCATGACGGAATAGTGATGGCAGTGGGGCTGGGCGACGATCTCCACGCCCGCGAGGTCGGGCATGCGCCATCCCCGGCCGGGCCCGACGGGCTCGGGGGCCGTGAGGAGCTCGGCAAGCGTGTACGTCATCGCCTTGACCAGCGGGGCCCTCGCGTCGTCCGGGAGGAGGTCCTCCAGGTCGGAACGCAGGACGGCGGTGCACGAGGGCTCAACGCCGACTATCGGCACCCCGCTCGCTGCGAAGGGCGCGAGTGTGGACAGCAGCCTGTCCAGCTTCCTCTTGGCCGTGCCGAGCTGGCCGGTGGATATCCAGGTCAGCCCGCAACAGGCCTCGCCGGGCGGCAACAGCACGGTATATCCGGCGGCCTGGAGGACGTCGACGGCGGCCCTCGCCCCGCGCGTGTCGAGCGTCTCGGAGAAGGAGTCGACCCACAGGACGACGTGGCGGCCGTCGGCCAGGCCTCGCCCGGGCGGGCCGTCCGCGCCGAGCCCGCGGGCCTGGGCGGTCCTGGAGAACCGCCGGGTCGCGAACCCGGGCATCCCCCGGCGGGCGTCGACTCCGGCCAGGCGGAAGCCGAGCCTGCGCAGCGGCCCGATCCCCATGACCGCGTTCGCCAGGCGTGCCAGGCCAGGGACCTTCGTGACGAGGCCCGCCAGGCGGGGCAGGTTGCCGAGCGTGTAGTGCGTCATCGGCCGGCGCCTGCCCCTGTAGGCCCGGTAGAGGGCTTCGGAGCGGTAGCGGGCGACGTCGACGCCCGTCGGGCAGTCCCGCGAGCAGGCTTTGCACGCCAGGCACAGGTCCAGGGACTCCAGGACCCCCGGCGCCGTCCAGTCGAGCAGGCCGCCGTTGGCCACCTCCTGCAGGACGCGGACGCGCCCCCGGGTCGCGTCCTTCTCGTCGCGCGTGGCCTCGTAGGAGGGGCACATGAACATCCCGATGTCGAAGCGGGCGGCGCGGCAGTTGCCCACGCCCGTGCAGCGGTGGACGGCCCGGGTCATGTCGCCGTGGTCGTCGGCGAAGTGGAAGCCTCCCGCGTACTCGATCCGGCGGGCGTCCGGGCGGCGCATGTGCGCGTCGAGGGGGTCGGGGCGCACGAGGACTCCCGGATTGAGGACGCCTGCGGGGTCGAACAGGCTTTTGACCCGGCCGAACAGGCGGAGGATCTCCGGGCCGTACATGCGGCCGAGCAGTTCGGAGCGGGCCCGGCCGTCGCCGTGCTCGCCGGAGAGCGAGCCGCCGAAGCGGGCGGCGAGGTCCGCCGCCTCCTCCATGAAGGCCCGGAACCTCGGCCGCCCGTCGTCCGCTTCGAGGGGGAAGTCGATGCGGATGTGCAGGCAGCCGTCGCCGAAGTGCCCGTAGAGGAGGCCTGCCAGGCCGTGCGATCCGAGAAGCGCCTCGAATTCGCGGATGTAGGCGCCGAGGTTCTCCGGCGGAACGGCCGAATCCTCCCATCCCGGCCAGGCGGGGTTGCCCGCCGGGGTGCGGCCGCCCAAGCCCGCGCCGTCGGCGCGGATGCGCCACAGCTCCCGCGCTTCGGGCCCGGCGGGGCGGATGTCCACGGCGTCGGTCGCCGCTGCGTCGGCCAGGGCTCGCGCCCTCGTCATGGCGTCGACGCCCCCCTCGGCCCCGACTTCGACGAAGAGCCACCCGGCTCCGGCGGGCAGTGCGGGCACGGAGCCCTTGGCCCGCCTGACCGCGTCGACGAGCTGGGCGTCCAGGCCTTCGACGGCCAGCGGGCCATGGGCCAGGAGGGGCACGGTGT